>Ga0209578_10002439_pt1 | contig 15416 bp, 12 predicted proteins | sample tdAd472_FD_187127 | JGI IMG/M metagenome (GOLD analysis project Ga0209578, IMG submission 187127) | Marine sediment microbial communities from the Atlantic coast under amendment with organic carbon and nitrate - tdAd47.2 (SPAdes)... | ecosystem: Environmental > Aquatic > Marine > Coastal >...
ACGGGCTGAGGGCTCTTGGTTTCAGGGGGCCTCTCCGAGGCCCCCTCGCCCTCGCAGCAAAGCTGCTCGGGCTCACCCCCAATTCCCAGCAATTCGCGCGACACCCCTCGCGCGGTGTTTGGTCTTAGGGGGCGACCGGCAGACCCGGGAAGAGAGGAGGAGTCATGTTGGACACGCTGGAGCACGAAACGCTGATCGCACGCTCGCAGCCCCCTCGCGCGCCTGGGGACTTCGAGCTGCTGTTCGCCCTCGTGGTGGGCGTCGCGATCATGATCGCGGCGTTCGTCGTCTAGGCGAAGCGGCGTCTTCTTGTCACACGCAACACGGGCGGCCCCGTCGGCAGCAGTCGGCGGGGCCGCTCCCTTGGTGTGGGGTCAGCGGCGGTAGAACCTGCGGAGCACGTCGAGGGCGGGCTTGCCGCGCGGGGTGTAGCCGTTGTCCTCCGGGCCTCCCTCGCCCCACCACTCGTAGAAGAAGCTGCCCGCGAGGGCCGGCTGGCCTCTCCAGCAGCGGGCGAAGGCCTCGTAGCCCAGGGCCTGCTCCTGGAGGTCGACCTGCGTGTTGAGGGTGTATTTCCAGGGGTGGCTGAGGGTCCGGTCCTGGCTGGTGTAGCCGACCTCGAGGATCAGCAGGGGCTGCGCGAGCTCGCGCTGGGCCCGCCAGGTGATCAGCTCGCCCCGCACGCGTCGCCAGCTGGCGAGCACGCTCTCGAGGGTCGGGTCCGGGGTCTTGGTCAGCTCGTAATAGGCCGAGAGCCCCACGTAATCGAGCTCGGTCCAGAAGGGGATCGCCTGGTAGTGGTCCCAGTTGGCGGCGTAGGTCAGCTGGCCGCTGAAGATCCGCCGGGCCTGGGCGATGGTCTCCAGCCAGTGCTCCCGCAGCTCGCAGGGGGTGCAATCGTCCGGGCAAGCCGCCTCGGGGTCTTCGGACGCGTCGCGGCGAACGTGACCTTCGGTGGAGCTGAGCTCGCTGCCGACCACGAGCACCTTGGCCTGGGCCTGCTCCGCCAGGCGGGCGAAGTGCTTCAGCTCGCGCTGGTAGCCGCGGAACCAGACCCCCCAGTCCGGAGGCTGGAGGTTCCCGCGCCACTCGTCCTTGGCGGCGTGCTGCAGGAGGAGGAAGGGCATCAGCACCACCTCCAGCCCCAGGCGTCGGGCCTGGGCCAGGGTGCGGAGCACGGTCAGGTCGCTGGGGGTGTACTGCAGCAGGCGGCCGGGCGAGGCGCTCTTGCCGTTGGTCTGGAAGATCTTGACCATCACGCACACGTGGGTGACCCCGAGCTCGGGGAGCTCGCGCAGCAGCGGGCCGTAGTCGAAGTCGGGCTTGTCGCTGTGCAGGGGCAGGGTCATGCCGCGCATTCGCGGCGGGCCGCCCGAGCCGATCGCCGCGACCTCCTGGGCGCAGGCGCCAGCGCAGAGCGCGACGAGGAAGAGCGTGGCGAGGCGGGCGGTCACGCGGTCTCCTGAGACGCCTGGGGCGGAGCGGGGTCGGGGTTGGTCAGGCCGGTGAGCACGTGGTCGCGCCAGGCGCCGTCGATGTAGAGGTAGTCGCGCGCGTAGCCCTCGACGCTGAACCCCAGGCGGCGCAGCACGCGGCCGCTGCGCTCGTTGGTGGGCACGTAGTTGGCCATCACCCGGTGCAGGCCCAGCGGCCCGAAGGCATAGTCCAGCGCCGCGCGCAGGGCCTCGGTCATGTAGCCCTGGCCGACCGCCTCGCGATCGAGGGAGTAGCCCAGGTAGCAGGCGTCGAAGGGTCCGCGGGAGATCTGGGTGAAGTTCACGAACCCCACCACCGGGCCCTCGAGCTGGGACCGGCGGAAGACCACGAAGCGCACCGCGCGGCCCTCGCGCCAGTCCTGGCGGTTCTGCGAGAGGCGAGCGCGCCAGTGGTCGAGGGTGTAGTAGCCGACGGGGTACGGCGGCGACCAGGGGGCGTGGTGCTTGCGGTTCTCCTGGACGTAGCTCACCAGGCGGGGGGCGACTTGGGGCAAGGGCAAGACCAGCTCCAGGCGCTCGGTGCGCAGGTGCGGCGGGCTGACGTCGACGGCGTCCATGGCGGAATCCTACCGCCTGGACGGCTACGTATTGCGATTTCGTGACGCCCGCACACGGATTCGGGTAGGCTCTGCGCCATGCCTCTCTGGAAGCTGAGCCTGATCTCTTCTCTGGCGCTGCTCCTCGCGGGTTGCGAGGGGGAGTCCGCGGACCACGGCAAGCCCCCCGCGTCGCGGCCGGTGCCCGTGCAGGTGGCGCCGCTGACCAAGCGGACCCTGCTCTCGGTCTACCCCACCAGCGCGACCCTGCGCTCGGCCCAGCGCGCCACGGTCACCTCCCGCGCCCAGGGGGTCCTGCTGCGGATCCTGGTCGAAGAGGGCGACTCGGTGACCGAGGGCCAGGTGCTGGCGGAGCTCGACGACGAGGAGGCGCGGCTGCGCCTGGCCCAGGCGGAGGCCAAGGCGGCGTTCGAGGCCGCGGAGCTCAAGCGCGCCGAGGAGCTCGTGCGCGACGGAGCGATGAGCAGCACCGAGCTCGAGGCCAAGCGCCACACCGCGGCCGAGGCCGTCAACGGCAAAGAGCTCGCGGCGCTGGCCGTGCGCTACGCCAAGATCCGCGCCCCCTTCACCGGGACCGTGCTCAAGCGCCACCTCGACCCCGGCGGGGCCGTGGCGGTGAGCACTCCCCTGTTCGACCTGGCCACGGTCAGCCCGCTGCGCGCCGAGGTCAACGTCCCCGAGCGCTACATACCGAGCCTCGAGGTCGGTCAACCCGCGACCGTGGGCGTGCCGTCGACCGACGTGAACGTGCGGGCCCAGATCGAGCGGATCGCCCCGGAGACCGACGTCGAGTCGGGGACGGTCAAGGTGACCCTGCTCCTGCCCGCGAAGAGCGGCGTGCTGCGCCCCGGGAGCTTCGTGACCTGCGGGCTGACCACCGACCAGCGGGCGGACGCGCTGACGACCGTGCGCGCGGCGTTGGTCTCGGTGGGCCGGCAGTGGTTCGTGTATCGGGTGACCGACGGCAAGGCCGAGCAGGTCGAGGTGACCCTCGGCTTCGAGCAGGACGACTACGTCGAGCTGGAGAACAGCCACCCCAAGCTCGCCCCCGGTGATCTGCTGGTGGTGACCGGCGCCGCGGCGCTGGCCGACGGCACCGTCGTCGACGTGCTCAACCAGCCCGCCGTCGAGGAAGACTAGGCGCGCATGAGCGTCTCGCGCTGGGCGGTCGAGCGCCCGGTCAGTACGTTGATGGCCACCACCGCCGTCGCCGTGTTTGGCTACCTCGCCCTCAAGGAGCTGCCCCTCGCGCTGCTCCCCGACCTCAGCTATCCCACGCTCACGGTGCAGACGCTCTACTCCGACGCCTCACCCTTGAGCGTCGAGCGGCTCGTGACCCGGCCCATCGAAGAGGCGGTGGGCGTGATCCCCGGCGTGCGCGACATGCACTCGGTGAGCCGCGCCGGGACCTCGGAGGTCGTGCTCGAGTTCGAGTGGGACGAGTCGATGGAGCTCAGCACCCTCGCGGTCCGCGAGAAGCTGGGGCTGGTCGAGCTGCCGCGCGAGGCCGAGCGCCCGCGGGTGCTGCGCTACGACCCCTCGCAGGACCCCGTGCTGCGCTTGAGCCTGGCCGGCAGCGACGACCTGGAGTTCCTCCGCGAGCAGGCCGAGCGCTGGCTGAAGCGTGAGCTGGAGGGGGTCGCCGGGGTGGCCGCGGCCAAGGTCCAGGGGGGAATCGAGGCCGAGGTCGAGGTCGCCGTCGACCCCCTGCGCTTGGCCCAGCTGGGGCTGAACTTCGCCGACGTCTCGGCGGCGCTGCAGCGGCAAGACGTGAACCTCCCCGGCGGGAGCGTGATCGACCGGGGGGCGATCTACCTCGTGCGCACGCTGCACGAATACACCGACCTCGAGGCGATCCGGCGCACGGTGGTCCGCCAGGGCGAGGGCGGCGGCACCGTGCGGGTGGAGGACGTGGCGCGGGTCGCGCGGGTGCCCACCGAGCGCAAGGAGATCTCGCGGGTCAACGGCGGCGAGGCGGTCGAGATCGGCGTCTACCGCGAAGGCGACACCAACGCGGTGCGGGTGGCGGCGGCGGTGCGCGAGGAGCTCGTCCGTCTGCGGGGCGAGCTGCCCGAGGGGCTGAGCTTGACCGTGCTCAGCGACGGCTCGCGCTACGTATCGGCGGCCATCGACGCGGTGTGGTCCGCGGCCCTCGGCGGCGGGCTGCTGGCGGTGCTGGTGCTGTTCTTCTTCCTCCGCGACCTGCCCTCGACGGTGATCGTGGCGACCACGATCCCGGCCTCGGTGATCGCGACCTTCCTCCCGATGCAGCTCGCCGGCGTCTCGCTGAACGTGATGTCTCTCGGCGGCCTGGCCCTCGGGGTGGGGATGCTGGTCGACAACTCCATCGTGGTCCTGGAAGCCATCGCTCGCCGTCGCGAAGAGGGCGGGCACGGGCGCGCCGACTCCGCCGCGCTGGGGGCCAACGACGTGGCGGGGGCGGTGGCGGCCGCCACCTTCACCACGGTCTCGGTGTTCGTGCCGATCGTGTTCGTCAAGGGCGTCGCCGGGCAGCTGTTCTACGACCTGGCGGTCACCACCTGCCTCTCGCTGCTCGCCTCGCTGGTGGTGGCGCTGACGCTGATCCCGACCCTCGCGGCGCGGGAAGGTGGGCTGCCGGTCGCGGGGGGGACGCTCTTCCCCTGGGACGCGCAGGGAGAGGGGGCCAGCCAGCCCTGGACCCTGCGCCTCGGGCGCTGGGAGCTGCCGCCGGTCGGCGACGGGCGGCACTGGTTCAGCAAACTCCTGACCGCGCTGCTGATCGTCCCGCGGCTGGCCGCGGGCCTCGTGGGGGCGCTGGGCTACGGGGGGTGGCTCCTGCTGCGCACGGCGTTCGTCAGCGTGACCTGGCCGCTGCGGATCTTGCTCTCGGGGGTCGAGGGCGTCTACCCCAAGGTCCTCGGGGTGGCGTTGAACCATCGCCTGGTGGTCCTGGTCGCCGCCGGCGGGTTGATCGCGTTGGCCTGGCTCTTGGGGCGTCAGCTGGGCAGCGACCTGGTGCCGAACCTTGCCCAGGGGTCCTTCGCCTTCCGCCTGACCCTGCCCGAGGGCACCCCGCTGAGCACCACCGAGGCGGTGGTCTCGCGCGCCGAGGCGGACCTCTCCGCAGACCCCCGCTTCGCGCGGGTGTTCAGCAGCGTGGGGATCCTGCCCAGCGCGGGCTCGGGGCGGCAGAGCGTGGGCGAGAACCTGGCGCAGATCGACCTGGCCCTCGTGCCGCCGGTCGACGGCGAGCGCGAGGACGAGGCGGTGGCGGTGGTGCGCGACGTGCTCTCGGCGTTCCCCAGGGCGCGGGCCGAGCTGGTCGTGCCCCAGGCGCTGAACCTGCGGCCCCCGGTGCAGGTCGACGTGTTCGCCGGCGACCTGCCTACCCTCTGGCGAGCGGCGGAGACTGTCGAGCAGGCGCTGCACGGGGTCAGGGCCCTGCGCGACGTGCGCACCACCCGCGAGCCGGGCGCGCCCGAGGTGCGGATCGCCCTGCGGCGCGAGCGGGCCGCCCGCCAGGGGCTGACCGTGCAGGAGATCGCCGAGGAGCTGCGGCGGATGCTCCGCGGCGACGCGCCGGCCAAGCTGCGCGAGGGCGAGCGGCGGATCGACGTGCGGGTGATCACCCCCAAGGCGACCCGCACCCGGGCGAGCGCGGTGCGCAACCTGCCGGTGCGGCTCCCCAGCGGGCAGACCGTGCCCGTGTTCACCGTGGCCGACGTGGTGGAGGACAGCGGCCCGGCGGCGATCCACCGCGCCCGCGGCTCGCGGGTGGTGCGGATCCAGGCGGAGGTGCAGGGGGCCGACCTGGCGGCCGCGCTGGCGGAGGTCCGCGCCGTGTTGCGCCCGCTGCGGCTGGGGACGGCGACCTACGAGCTCGCCGGGCAGGACGCCGAGCTCGAGCTGAGCTACACCAGCCTCAAGCTGGCGTTGACCCTGGCCGTGTTCCTCGTGTTCGCGGTGATGGCCACCCAGTTCGAGTCGCTGCGGACCCCCTTCGTCGTGCTCTGCACCGTGCCCCTGGGGGGGATCGGCGTCGTGCTCGGGCTGTGGGTCACGGGGACGCCGGTCAGCGTGCTGGTGCTGATCGGCGCGGTGATGCTCGCGGGGATCGTGGTCAACAACGCGATCGTGCTCGTCGACGCCGTGTTGCGCGTGCAGCGCAGCGGCGTCCCGCTGCGCGAGGCGATCTTCGAGGGGGCGCGGCTGCGCCTGCGTCCGATCATCATGACCACCACCACCACGGTGCTCGGCCTGGCCCCGCTGGCCTTGGGCTTCGGCGAGGGCGGTGAGCTGCGGCGACCGCTGGCGATTGCGGTGGTCGCCGGCCTCGGCGTGGCCACGATCCTGACGGTGATCGTGGTCCCCTGCCTGACCTCGATCTTCGCCGCCCGCGGGCCCGCCGATCACCCCCCTCCTGCTCCCGAGCCGGCTCCGGCGGCGCCGGTCGAAGGCGCCGACGGGGCAGAGGACGGCGACTGAAACCCGATCAGAAGCTTCTCGATCCGCCCTCGGTGCCTTAGGGTGGGCGTTGCGCAGAGGGAGCACCCAGTATGTTCGTAGTGACGGGGGGGGCGGGCTTCGTCGGCAGTCACCTCGTGCACCGGCTCAACGCGGAGGGGGTCGACTCGATCCTCGTGGTCGACGACCTCAGCCGAGGCGAGAAGGCCGCGAACCTGGCCGACTGCCGCGTCGCCGATTACATGGACAAGGACGAGTTCCTCCTCGCCCTCGAGCGGGGGAAGCTGCCGAACCTCGACGCGATCTTCCACCAGGGCGCCTGCACCAACACCCGCGAGCTCGACGGGCGTTACCTGATGCGCAACAACTACCACTTCTCGCGCGAGACGCTGCACTATGCCCTGCGGCACGAGGTGCCCTTCGTGTATGCCTCGAGCGCGTCGGTCTACGGGGCCAACGAGACGTCCCGTGAGGGGCCGGAGTTCGAGCGCCCGATCAACCCCTACGCCTACTCGAAGCTGGTGTTCGACCAGCACGTGCGGCAGGTCGGGCTCGGGGCGCGGAGCACCGTGGTCGGGCTGCGCTACTTCAACGTCTACGGACCCCGCGAGCAGCACAAGGGCGACATGGCCTCCATGGCCTACCAGCTCTACACCCAGCTCAAGCGCAGCGGGAGCGCGTGCTTATTCGAGGGCACCGACGGCTACGGCCACGGGGAGCAGCAGCGTGACTTCGTCTACGTCGAGGACGTCGTCTCGGTGAACCTGTTCTTCGCCCGGGGGGCCCCGCGGCAAGGCGTGTTCAACGTGGGCAGCGGCAGCGCCCGCAGCTACAACGACCTCGCGCACACGGTGATCGACGCCGTGGGGGGCGGGGAGATCGTCTATATTCCCTTCGACGAGCGCCTCCGAGGGCGCTACCAGAACTTCACCCAGGCGGACCTAACTCGCTTGCGGGAAACGGGCTACGAAGCCGCGTTCACCTCCCTCGAGGAGGGGGTCCAGGCTTCGGTGCGGGCCTGGGAGGCCCGGGGCCAGCGGGCCCCGGATCTCGCCGCAAACCCTGCTGTGTGATCCCCGGCAGCGGATCCCAGGCTGGGTTTTCCGCTGCGGGTCGTCCGCAGGAGGGGTTAACCTATGGCCGAGCCAAGCTTTTGAGTACCGAACAGACCTTACGTGCAGCCGTCGTCGGGGCCCGGCGTGAACGCCAGGGCACCGGCGAGTACATCGCCCGTGAGCTGGCCCAGGCCGGCTGCGAGGTGTGCGGCGTCGTCGGCACCCGGGCCGAGTCGGTGGGGGAGGCCCAGGCCAACCTGCAGCAGCGCTACGGGATCGAAGCCGAAGGCTACCTCGACCTGGCGAGCCTGCTCGCCGCCCAGCGCCCCCAGGTCGTCGCGATCTGCTCCCCGCCCGAGTCGCACCTCGAGCTGCTGGAAGCTGCGCTGGCCGCGGGGTGCCACGTCTACTGCGAGAAGCCGCTGGTGTTCGACGCCGAGCGGGACGTCGAGGAGCAGGTGCGCCGCGCCGAGGCCGCGATCGACCTGGCCGCCGCGCAGGGGCTGGTGCTGGGGGTCAACACCCAGTGGCCCTACACGCTGCCCGCCTTCGACGCGCTCTACCCCGACGGGCGCGCCAACCCGCGCGAGCTGCGGATGTGGCTCGCCCCCGACAGCGTCGGGCCGCGGATGGTCGTCGACTCGGCCTCCCACGTGCTCAGCCTGGCCTGGGCCCTGGTGGGTCCCGGTGAGCTGGTCGACGTGCGCTGGACCGCGCCCAGCGGCGAGCGCGAGGAGGGCCTGCTCGAGTTCGGCTATCGCCACGCCGCGGGCGAGCTCTCCGTGCGCCTCGAGCTGCGCCGCTGCTCGCAGGTCCCTCGTCCCGCGGGTTACGCGGTGGACGGGCAGGCGCTCGAGCGCCAGATCGAGCAGCCGGGATACCGGATTCGCTTCGCGCGCCCCGACGGTGTGCGCTCCGACCCCGCCGACCCCCTGGTCGCGGCGGTCGCCGACTTCGTGCACGCCGTGCGCGCCCAGGAACCCAATGACGCCGCCGCCCTCAAGCTGGGTGTGCGGCCCTTCTTCCAGCTGGTACAAGCAGCAACTCACCGGGAGGTGTCCTATGGCTAAGGACCTGTCCGTCGTCCGCGGAACCAAGGAGAAGCAAACCGAGCTCTCCCCGATTCACGACTTCGCGGCGAAGCTCACCCAGCCGTCCATGTTGCCTCGCTTCAAGGACTACGTGCGCTGGCAGGCCAAATACCGCAAGTCGCTCAGCGAGGGCAAGTCCATGGACGAGCTGCTCGCGATCGCCCCGGATCAAGCGCCGCTCTCGATCAACCTCGACCTCACGACCGCGTGCAACTACCGCTGCGATCACTGCGTCGACATGGACATCCTCAACAAGAACATTCGCTACGACGACGACAAGCTCTTCGACGGGCTGCGGACCATGGCCGCGCGCGGGCTGAAGTCGGTGATCGTGATCGGCGGCGGTGAGCCGACCCTCTACCCGAGGTTCAAGGAGTCCATCGAGCTGATGAAGGAGCTCGGGCTGAAGGTGGGGATCGTCACCAACGGCAGCCGCATGGACCGGATCCTCGAGGTCGCGCACCTGTTCGAGCCCGAAGATTGGGTCCGGCTGTCCCTCGACTCCGGCTCGGACGAGGTCTTCCAGGCGATGCACAAGCCGCGCAAGGGCGTGACCCTCGATCACATCTGCGAAGGGATCCCGCCGATCAAGGCCAAGAACCCCAACTTCACCATCGGGTTCTCGTTCATCATCGTGTGGAAGAACTGCGAAGCGAACGACTTCGAGATCCACGAGAACGTGCACGAGATCGTGATGGCCGCGGAGCGCGCCAAGAAGTACCAGTTCGACTACATCTCCTTCAAGCCCTTCCTCAACCGCGCCGAGGTCAACAACGCTGAGGTCGTCGAGCTGAGCAAGCAGGACCAGGAGCTGAAGCAGGTGATGGCCGAGATCCGCGCCAAAGTGGATGAGGCGAAGAAGCTGGGCGGCGACGGGTTCCGCGTGATCGAGAGCACGAACCTCAAGGTGCTGGAGAACGGAACCTACCGCAACTACACCGAGCAACCCAAGACCTGCCACATGACCTTCTTCCGGCAGGTGGTGAGTCCGCTGGGCACCTACAACTGCCCGGTCTACCGCCACGTGGGGCACGCCAAGGTCGGGGAGAACGACGCCTACGCGCCTGAGGGTCAGCGAGACACGCTGCACAGCACGTTGAAGCTGATCCAGGAGTTCAACGCGACGACCGAGTGCCGCGAGGTGACGTGCCTCTACAACCACGTGAACTGGTTCGTGGAGGACATGATCGAGCACCCGGAGAAGCTCGAAGCGCTGCAGCCCACGGCTGAGCGCAACGACTACTTCCTCTAAGGCGGGGGTCGCGATCTTGAGCGGGCACCGGTTCCGCCACGCCGCAGGGCGCTGGGTCGCGCTGGGCCTGACGCTGGCGATCGCCCCCAGCCTGGCCTGGGCCGAGGTCGACTTCGAGCGTGACGTGCGCCCGATCCTCGAGGCGCGCTGCCTGGAGTGCCACAGCGCCCTCGAGACCAACGGCGGGCTGCGCCTCGACCGGCGGGCCTACGCGTTCATGGGCGGGGACTCCGGGGTCTCCGCGCTGACCGCGGACCTCGAGCAGAGCCCGATCTGGCAGCGCGTCAGCTCCGACGACCCCGAGCTGCGCATGCCCTTCGACGGCGACCCGCTGCCCGCGGCCGAGCTCGAGACGCTCCGCGCCTGGATCGAGGCGGGGGCGAGCTGGCCCTCGGAGATCGAGAGCGAGGTCGTGATCGACTTCGAGTCCCAGGTCAGCCGGCAGGATGCCGCGAAGGACGTCAGCACCCGCTACCTGAACCCCAGATACTGGTTCGTGACGACCTACCTGCGTCCCCTCGCGCCCTGGCTGGCGGTGGGGCTGCTGCTGGTGCTCGTCCTCGCGCGGTTGGGGAGCGCGCAGCGCGCCGGGAAGGCGTGGGCACAGCGGCCGCTGCTGCGCTGGACGGGCGGGTTGAGCACCGGCGCGTTGTTCGCGGTGTTCCTCTCCGTGACCTGCGCCGCGCTGGCGGTGATCCTCGTGCGGGTCAGCGTGGACCGCGACGCCGAGTGGCGTCAGCGCTACGCGCCCAAGGAGGTCTACGGCGACCCGCCGGTGGCGCAGCGGCCGGGGCACGGGCGGCGGGTGTCGGGCAGCTACTGGCGCGGCAACTGCGAGCGGCACCCCGAGCTGTTCAACGGGGGCTACTACACCACCGCGATCCTGCACCTCGACCTCTGCGACGAGGCGGGGCAGCCGGTGGGCTACGGCGATCCGCTACCCGAGGTGCTGTTCGCGCGGCTGGTGATCGAGCGCGCGCCCAACGCGAACCCGAACCTGTTCGGGGCGGCCATGATGCAGAAGGTGCTGCTGACTCGGCTGGCGGCGCCCCACGCGCCCAAGGAGCCGCCCGAAGACGCGGTGCGCCTGACCACGCTGCGGGACGGCAACGCCTGGGAGGCCCGCTTCCCCCTCGAGCTGGGGGGCACGGGCAGCCACCACGACCGCGTCTACCTCTACAGCGAGGTCGTGCACTACATGATCGACGCCACGTTGGTCGTGGACGAGGCGGGCCGCCTGGCCCCCGAGAGCGACGTGTGGCTCGGCACCCTCTACTGGAACGGCAGCCTGGCCAAGCCTCAGCCGGGCAGGGTCCCCCTCGATCAGTGGTTCGACCACCGGCCGATGCCCTTGATCGACCGGGCGAACACCAAGGACCCCACGCTGCTCGGCGAGGATCAGTACTTCCCGGAGGGGAAGCAGGGAGAGGAGCGCGGGGACTAGCCCTTGCGAGCCTCGGCGGCCTGCATCTCCGAGCGCCCGCGCTTCCCGCGCTTGTGCGTGTTCTCGGTGGACTTGTTCTTGGGCACGTAGGCGTGCTCCTCCACCAGCTTCAGCAGGTCGAACGAACTGATCACCCCCACGACCTTCTGGTCGTGGACGACCACCAGGTGGTGGATCTTGTGGTTGCGCATCATGCGCGCGGGCAAGCTCGTGGCCGAGTAACGGGGGACGGTGTAGACCTTCTCGTGCATGATCGTCGAGATATGCGCCTTCTCGTCCTGCTGGGCGAGCAGGTCGGTCGAGGTCACGATCCCCTGCAGGGCGCCGTCCTCGTCGGTGATCGGCGCGCAGCTGTAGCCGCGATCCGCCATGTTCTTCCTCACCGACCCGATCTTGTCGTTGGGCCGGAAGGTGATCACCGGGCTCCGCATGAGTTCGTTGACGGTAGCTTTCTTCACGGTTGAACCTCCACGGTTCCTGTTGCAGACCCCGTGCCCGATCGATCAGCCCCCACCAAAAGAGGTTAGAACGTCGGAGTTCACGCGGGTATGAACCTGGGCGCACAGGTTCCCAAGAGCGGAACTGCTCTGCAACGCACCGTCCCACTCGAGGCTGGGAATGGTTCCCTTTCGAAACGCGAATGGCCGTAACTCCTGTGTTTGTGTTCGGCGCAGGGTATGCAGTCGTTCCCGTGTGAATCGTTACGTCCTGCTGCTACTGCTCCTCGCCAGCGCTTCGTTCGCCCAGGTCCGGGTCCCCATCCGCGGCGACACCGAGGTCTACTCGGTGACCGGTACCGTCGAGGGCAAGCAAGCTTTGGCCTTCGTGCTCCTCAAGCGCAAGGGCGCGACGAAGCTGCGGCTCTCGGCGCGGGTCGCGATCGGCGACCGCCACGAGCTCTGGAACGAGGCGATCAAGGCCAGCGAGCCGCGGTTCGTGCTGCGCAACCCCGCGAACGTGGTCGATCGCCTGCTGGGTCGGTCGGTGATGACCACCGACTGTGTCCTGGTGCGCGCCGACGGCCAGCGGCTCGAGCTGGAGGTTCGCGAAGGGGCCCTCGTGCTCGGCACCCTGGCTGGAGACCGCCTCGACCGCCCTGGGCCCGACCCGCGCGACTGGCGAAACAACCTGCTGCTGCGCGGTCCCGTCGCCCGCTGGGGGATCGCGCGCGCGTTCTGGGACCTGTTCAAGCCGGGCAGCCGACGGACCGTCGAGTTCCGCGGCGACTCCGATGCCGCCCTCAGCGCGAAGATCGGCGCGCGGCTCGACCTGGGCCAGGAGCTGACCGTGGCCGAGCTGTTCCGCGCGGCGCGGGCCGAGACGGCTAGCGACGAGGCGGCGCTGCAGGCCTCGCTGGGCTTCTTGTTCGACACGCCGAACCTGCGCTACCGGCCGTTCCCGGGGATCCCGCTCAGCGAGAAGCGCGAGGACAAGTACCAGCACTTCTTCGTCTCGGCGCTGCTCGCCTACCGCAGCAACATCGAGGGCAGCCTCGCGGTCGGCTGGGCCAAGGAGGTGCTCGACATGCGCCCCGGCGGCAGCGGCTACAACGACCAGGACCTCTTCGCCGACCTCCTCGGCGCCCAGTTCGGGCACGCCTTGCGGTTCGGTGAAGTGCGCGATTACTAACTCCTGACGCTACAATCCCACCCGCTTTGACAGGCCCGGCTCGCGGGCCCGGTCAAGATCCAGACGAGGTGCGGTGTGTCTACGTTGAGCCCCAACGAGGCTGCGTTGTTGCGCTCGATCCAGCCCGGGCAGACGCTCGGGCTGGCCGAGCTCGCTGAGCGCAGTGGCTTGAGGGAGTCCCAGGTCCAATCCGCGGCGGAGTCGCTCACGGCGCACGGACTGTTCGCGCGCGAGGAGCAGGTCTCGAGCCGGCTGCTGTTGACCCCCGAGGGCGCCGAGCAGGCGACCCAGGGGGTGGCCGAGCTCCTGATCCGCAAGAACGTGCAGGACGCCGGGGGCAGCGCGCCGATCAAGGCCGCGCAGACCGTGGACGGACTGGGCAAGGCCGCGATCGGGTCGGCCTTCGGCGGGCTGAAGAAGGCCGGGCTGATCCAGGCCTCCGGCGGTCAGGTGAGCGTGGTCGCGGACGCCGGCTGGACGATCCACGAGGGACGCGAAGCCCTGCTGAAGCAGATCGCCGCAGCCGGCGAGGCGGGGCTGCCCTGCGAGTCGATTCCGGCGGAGCTGGAGGCCGACGTCGAGGCGCGGCTGGGCGGCAAGCGCAAGAAGGGGCTGTTCCTCCGCGAGGACTCTCGGGTCCGCTCTTACGCGCTGACGGACGCGGGCGCCGCGCGTCAGACCGAGCTCGGCGAAGCTCGCCCTCAGGCCGCGCGGCTGACCCCCGACATGCTCAAGGACGGCTCGTGGCGGGACGTGGAGTTCCGCGCGCTGAACGTGGCCCAACCACCGGTGAACCCCTGCGGGCGGCGAAACCCCTACCGGGCCTACCTCGACCTGGTCAAGCGCAAGCTGCTGAGCCTGGGGTTCGAGGAGATGACCGGCTCGGTGGTCGAGCCGGAGTATTGGAACACCGACGCGCTGTTCCTCCCCCAGTTCCACCCGGCGCGGGAGATCCACGACGTCTACTTCGTGCAGGACCCGGAGACCGGCGGCGACACCTTCGCCGAGTCGATCGAGGGTGGGGTCGAGCCCGTCGCCCGCGAGCACGAGGGCCAGGGCGTCTCTGGCTCGCGGGGCTGGAACTACGACTTCGACCGCGAGCGTACGAAGCGCCTCGTGCTCCGCAGCCAGGGCACGGTGCTCTCGGCGCGTTGGCTGCGCAAGCTCACCCTCCCTGGGAAGTACTTCGCCATGGCGCGCTGCTTCCGCTACGACGAGGTCGACGCGACCCACGCCCCGGATTTCTTCCAGGTCGAGGGGATCGTGTGCAGCGAGCAGACCTCGTTCCGCAACCTGCTAGGGCTCCTGGGCTTGTTCGCGCGCGAGGTCGCGCGGGCGGACGAGGTCAAGTTCGTGCCCGCCTACTTCCCCTTCACCGAGCCCTCGGTCGAGGTGCACATGAAGCACCCGCGGCTGGGCTGGATCGAACTCGGCGGCGCGGGGATCTTCCGGCCCGAGGTCACGCGGCCGCACGGGGTCGAGGCCCCGGTGATCGCGTGGGGCCTGGGGCTGGACCGGATGGCCATGGTCGCCCTGGGGATCGACGACATTCGGCACCTGTTCACCAACAACCTGCCCGACGGGCTGGCGTCGCTGCGCCGCTCGGGCGCTGCGCAGTAAGGAGCGCGTCATGCCTCACGTGACCTTCCCGCTCGCCGACCTGCGCGAGCTCAGCGGATACGGCGACCTGACCCTCGAGCGCCTCGACGAGTTGGCGCTCCTGGTGAAGGGCGAGCTCAAGCTCAAGGCCTCCACCGAGGAGGAGGTCAAGGTCGAGCTGCAAGACACCAATCGCCCCGACACCTGGTGCGTGGAGGGGATCGCGCGGCAGCTGCGGCAGCACAAGGCCGGCGCCCCGGAGGCCTACCCGTGCTTCGCCAAGGGCGAGGTTGCTGGCGCGATCGAGGTCGACGCCTCCGTCGAGGGGGAGCGGCCCTACGTGGCCGGGTTCCTCGCCACGGGCTACACCGTCGACGACGCCGGGCTCAAGGCGTTCATCACCGCGCAGGAGGTGCTCTGCCAGAACTTCGGCCGCAAGCGCAAGGCGGTGGCGATCGGGATCTACGACGCCAGCCAGCTGAAGTTCCCAGTGCGCTACCAGGCCGTGGCGCGCGACAGCAACGCCTTCCGGCCGCTGCCCCCCACCGGCGACGACGCGCGCGACGCCGCGGGCGAGCCGATCCCGGCCAGCCGTTGGGAGCAGGCTTGGACCCCGGCGGAGATCCTCGCGGATCACCCCACGGGACGGGACTACGCCCACGCGCTCCACGGTGAGCTGGCGCCGCTGTTGACCGACGCCCGGGGCGAGGTGCTCTCGTTCCCGCCGGTGATCAACAGCGCGGGCCTGGGCCGCGTGGTGCCCGGCATGAGCGAGCTCTTCGTCGAGGTCACCGGGACGAACCTGGACCAGGTGCTGCTCGCCGCCAACGTGCTCGCGGCGAACCTC
>Ga0209578_10002442_pt1 | contig 15404 bp, 13 predicted proteins | sample tdAd472_FD_187127 | JGI IMG/M metagenome (GOLD analysis project Ga0209578, IMG submission 187127) | Marine sediment microbial communities from the Atlantic coast under amendment with organic carbon and nitrate - tdAd47.2 (SPAdes)... | ecosystem: Environmental > Aquatic > Marine > Coastal >...
CCGGCCAGCTGAGTGATCAACCCCCGGCTGCGCAATTCTGCAATGATGTCCGTGGCTTCAAATGACATGGATTCAGTCCGAAAAATTCCTGCGTGCTGCCCGCTGGCTGTCACTGCCAGTCCGACAGTTGCCGGCAGCTGTCATCACTTTCGCGCAGCCTTGGCAGGCATTGCCCTCGATATCATCCGGCTGCCGGCGAAAAAGCGCCGATTCTACACCAGTGGATCTGAAATTACCCACACGGGAACAATTTCTCATGGGAATTGTCTACCTTGCTGATATAATTCCGCGCTCCGAGACACTGGCGAAAGTCGGACAGTAGTCAGGCATTTATGCAGCTTATTGATATTTCCAGGCAGTTCCTCATCAGGTATTACCCCCGGCAACACATGATGGCAGCAGGTCTACTTACTTTGCTGCTGCTGTTACTGCTGGCGATATATGCCAGCGACCGGACCCACGCCAGTCAGCAGCGCAGTGAACTGAGACCCGTTCCACTGTCCACCCTGCCTGCCACTGACAAGGCGGGTCTGCAGTCAACCGCCGCTGCGCCTGACCTTCAGGGTGCCGCAACCGATCCTGCGGTGCCGGTTTATCCGCCGGAAAACACCGACAACCAGGGCGAAATCCAGCGTTCACCGGAAGCAGTGGAGTTGCCCGGCCCCGGCCGGCAGGAGGCGGATAGCCAATCCTGGCAGCATGTTGAAGTCAAGTCCGGGGACAACCTGTCCATGATCTTCAATCGTGTCGGCCTGTCTGACACGCAACTGTTTCACGTGGTCAACAGCCATGACGAAGCCAGGGTGCTCAATCGCATCTACCCGGGGTACCAGCTCTCCTTCCTTATTCCACAGCCAGGCCAGCTGGAACAGCTTCGCGTGCTCAAGTCGCCCATGGAGGGCTACCTGTTCACCCTGGTGGACGGTTTCTACGAAGTAGAGACGATTATCCGTGAACCGGAGATACGCCAGTCCTTCAAACACGGCACCATCACCGACAGCCTGTTCCTGGCGGGACAGCGGGAGGACATCCCCCCGCTGACCATCATGGAAATGGCGGATATCTTCGGCGGGGTGATCGATTTCATCCTCGACCCACGACCGGGCGACCATTTCAGCATTCTCTTCGAGGAAAATTACCTGGACGGTGAATTCGTCGGCACCGGCAAAATCCTTGCCGCCCAGTTTACCAACCGCGGAGTGCAGCACATCGCCTTGCAGTACCAGGACGAATCCGGCGGCATCGGTTATTACAATCCCCTGGGCGAAAGTATGCGCAAGGCCTTCCTGCGTACACCACTGGACGTATTCCGCATCAGTTCGAATTTCAGCCTGGCCCGCCGTCATCCGATTCTGAATACCATCCGCGCCCACAAGGGTACCGACTACGCGGCACCCCGCGGCACCCCGGTGCGTGCCACCAGCGACGGCACCGTGACCCGGGCCTCCCGCAACGGCTCATTCGGCAACCTGGTGGTCATCAAGCACAACGGCGGTTTCCAGACCAAGTACGCCCACCTCAACGGATTTGCCAACGGCATCAGAAACGGTGCCCGGGTGCGCCAGGGTGATGTCATCGGGTTTGTCGGCTCTACCGGCAGCGCCACCGGCCCACACCTGCACTACGAATTTCTGGTCAATGGCGTGCACCAGAATCCCCGCACCGTGCTGGATCGCCTACCCCAGGCGGTATCGGTCGCGGCAGATGAACTGGACCGGTTTCATCAACAGGTGGCACCATTACTGAACCGCTTTTCCGCCATGGAACATACCCGCCAGCTGACCCAGCGACAGCTGGGCGCGGAATAGGCCAGCCTGTCCCGTGACACAAACGGCCGGTTTCATCGGGCTCATATCAGGTACCAGCATCGACGCCATCGACTGTGCGCTGGTCAGTTTCGACGGCGCCCGGCCGACCCTCAAGGCCACCCATTCCCGTCCTTATTCCCCGGTACTGCGCCAGCAGCTGCTGACCTTGTGCAGCCAGACCGACATCTCCCTTGAATTACTGGGCGAGGCCCACGTTGCGGTGGGTCAGCATTTTGCCGCTGCGGTCAACGAGTTGCTCGCCCGGGAAAAGCTGCAACCGGAACAGATCCAGGCCATTGGCAGCCACGGTCAAACCGTTTATCACAAGCCGGAACAGCCCCTGGCGTTCACCCTGCAGATCGGCGACCCCAACACCATCGCCTTCAATACCGGCATCATCACCGTTGCCGATTTTCGCGGCAAGGACATGGCCGCCGGTGGCGAGGGAGCCCCGCTGGCACCGCTGTTTCACCGGGCCGTGTTTGCTTCGCCGGACACCTCCCGGGTCATCGTGAATCTGGGCGGCATCGCCAACCTGTCGGTTATTACCGACGGCCGTGAATTCCTGGGCTATGACACCGGTCCTGCCAATGTGCTGATGGACTATTGGATCGATAAAAACCTGCAGCAGCCCGTGGACCTGCAGGGGCAATGGGCCACGTCCGGCGACGTCAGCGAGGATCTGTTGACCCTGCTGCTGGACGATCCCTATTTCGCCGCGCCGGAGCCCAAGAGCACCGGCAGGGAATACTTCAACGGACGCTGGCTCGAGGAAAGACTGTCCCGGCTGGCTCAGCCGGTACCGGCGGCGGATGTCCAGGCCACGCTGCTGGAACTCACTGCCAGTACGGTAGTTACCGAAATCGACAATCAGCTGCAGCCGGACCAGGTTTTCCTGTGTGGCGGTGGCGCCCACAACACCGCCCTGGTGAAACGATTCCGACAATTACTGCCGGACAGCGACGTCGCCTCCACTGAACAGCTGGGTATTCCACCGGACTGGGTCGAAGCCATGACTTTTGCCTGGCTCGCCCGGGAGCGCCTCGCGGGCAGTCCCCAGGATACCTGCAGTATCACCGGCGCAGCCCGGCCGGTGATACTCGGCGGGGTTTACCTGGCGGATTAAAAAAGAAACCTCTGATCGTCCCGGCGGGGCAGAGGCAGGTGGATCAGATGGCGAAAGACGAACCACAGCCGCAGGTGGTGCTGGCCATGGGATTGTCGACGACGAACCGGGCACCTTCCAGGCCTTCCACCCAGTCGATTTTCGCCCCCACCAGGTACTGAAAGCTCAACGGGTCCACCAGCAGGCTGGCACCTTTGTTGTTGACCACGGTATCGTCATCGTTGACTTCTTCATCGAAGGAAAACCCGTACTGGAAGCCAGAGCAGCCTCCACCGGTAACGAAGACCCGCAATTTCAGGTTGTCGTTGCCCTCTTCCTCCACCAGGCTGTGAACTTTGGCAGCGGCACTGTCAGTCAGGCTGAGCAGCACCGGTTCTTGTGATTCAACTACGGACATTGTCATTCCAATTGATGTTGCGCCCGGGTCCCGGCGATTGGCCAGGCCGCGGGCTTGACCAGCGGTTACCGCCGAGTATAGCAATAACCAAGGGTGGTAGTCAGGTATTAGCCGGCTGTTAGCTGAAATGTGGGTCTGTCAGGAGCTTTTTTCAAGTGCCCCGTCTACGGGCTTTTTGGACTTCTGTTTACCGGATTCGTCGCTCAGCCGCGGGGGTTCCTGGGGTGCGGCGCTGAGGTGCATCAGCTTGCCATTCACTTCCGAGCCCATGACCATCTCGATGAGATTGTAGTAGACGTTTCCCACCACCACGGCCTTGGCTGCCAGTTCAACATGCTTCGCCGAGCGCACATCACCCTGGACCAGGCCATTGATAATGATCGACGGTACGCAGATCTCGCCTTCAACCGAACCCTGTTCCACGATCCGGACCAGGGCGTCGGAATCGTCCTCGGCGTGAATATTGCCCTTCACCTTGCCTTCCACGATCAACTCGCCACCGAAATGCACGTCACCGACGATTTCGGTGGTACGGGATATGAGCGTATGGGCCGGACCGTGATTCTCGGTCTTGTCTCCCGAACCAAACATGCTTATTCGCCCTCCACGACCCAGTCAAAGGTTCTGTTGATAGTCCTGGCCATTGGTGCCGTGGCCACGGCATTGATCACCACCTGCTGTGGTTCAAATTCCGGCGGCAACTCCAGTGTTCCCTCGATATTCTGGAAGTAACGGAACCGCAGCCTGATGTCCAGCTGATCTTCATCCGGGGAAAGGTCCCGCAGGGGGTAAACTGCTTTCTGTCCCTGCAGCTGCCCCACGACATCGACGTTGACGTGGCCCAGGAGATACTCCCCGTCGGATTCTTCCTGGCGCATCACCAGCTTGTAGCGCACCCGCTGGGGATCTGCGGTGCCCTGCAGATCCATCTCGCCGACGATGAGTCCCTCGTTTTCAAATTCACTGGTCATGGCCTGGCGATAAAACTGCACGTCCTGCTCCAGCTTGGCAATGTACTCGCGTAACTCGGAAATGGTCGCCTGGATTTCACTGCTGGCCTGTCTGTCCATATCGCTGGAACGCTCCAGAACGGCAATTTCCTGGCTCAACCTGGCATTTTCGTTTTCAACCAGGGTCAGCTGCTGTCGCAGGTCAGCCAGTTCAGCGCCGGCATTGCCACCTTCCCGGACGCCATACCAGTGGCCACCGACCATGCCACCCACCACTGACAGGACAATGACAAAAAATGTGAGCAGGCGCCTCCCCGGTCGGTGAGGAACCACCATCATTTTTTCCTGCCTGCTACCCTTGACTACATTCGGCATCTGCAGCGTCGTCGCTGATTCAGGGACTCTTGCTCGAGTCCGGACTGTTCAGGCCTGGTTGTCCGGTACGCCGGTCACGGCACCAGTGCCACGTTATCGAGCCCGGTTGTCTCCGGGATACCCAGCATAATATTCATTATCTGTACCGCCTGCCCAGACGCGCCCTTCACCAGGTTGTCTATGGCCGACAGCACCACGACCCGATTATTGTCCGCCAAATAATTCACGGAAATCTGGCACGTATTCGCACCTTTCACGTTTCGCGTGGCGGGAAACTGTCCCTGGGGAAGCAGGTCGACAAACGGCTCGTCCCGGTAGGCGTCCCGGTAGAGGTTCTGTAGTACCTCTACCGACATTCCTTCCGCCACCGCAACCGGGGCATACAGTGTTGCCAGAATACCACGAATCATGGGCATCAGATGTGGAATGAAAGTCACATTGACCGCCGAGTCACTCTGCAGGCTCAGTTCCTGTCTTATTTCCGGTACGTGGCGGTGCCCGTGGACGCCATAGGCCTTGATGGATTCGCTGACCTCGCCCATGAGGAAGTCGACTGAGGCCTTGCGACCGGCACCGGTGACCCCGGACTTGGCATCCGCCACCAGTTGCGTGGTGTCCACGAGTCCGGCCCGCAGCAGCGGCAGATAGCCCAACAGAATGGCGGTGGGATAGCACCCGGGGGCAGCCACCAGGCGCGCCTGTCCGATGGCTTCCCGGTTGATCTCCGGCAATCCGTAAACTGCTTCGGCCACCAGGTCCGGACAACGGTGCTCGGTTTTATACCAGTGTTCCCACACGGCGATATCCTTCAGTCGAAAGTCCGCCGAAAGATCTATCACCCGGCTCCCACTGTCCAGCAGTTGCCGGGCGGTCTCCATGGCGACACCGTGCGGTGTGGCGAAGAACACGATTTCACAGTCATGCAGGGCGCCGCTGTCCAGGGCTTCGAAATCCAGGTCCACATGGTGGCGCAGGCTGGGAAACAGGTCCGCCACCGCGGTCCCCTGGCGCTCACGGGAAGTTACCGCGGCCACGCTGACATCCTCGCGGTGAGCCAGCAGTCGCAACAATTCCACGCCGGTGTACCCGGTAGCTCCAACCACGCCTACTTTGACCACGTTATTCTCCTGTATTCATCTATCCGGACCCGCATTCCCCACCGCCATGTCGAGCCAATGCCGCCACCCAGGCGCCAGTCCCGGCGGCCGGGATCAGGTATGTTACACAGACCAAGTGATAATGCAAAAACCGTGGTCACAGCGAGCCACCGCGGCACCGGGCCAGGTGACGCAACCCGCGAGAGTCGGCGGTGGGGGACCCGGATCATGACGGGATCGGACGCCCTGTCTGACTACATGCACGACACCGGCTGTGGTAACTTCTACCTTCTTTGTCAGCCGAGGACCTGTTCATGCTGTGGGTAAAAGCCTTCCACATCATCGCCGTGATCTGCTGGTTCGCCGGCCTGTTTTATCTGCCACGACTGTTTGTCTATCACGCCATGAGCGAGGATCAGGTCAGCAGGGACCGTTTCAAGGTGATGGAACGCAAGCTGTTTCGCGGCATCATGACGCCTTCCGCCATCGTCACCATCGTCCTGGGGGCCTGGTTGATCACCTACAACACGGCATTTTATCTTTCCGCGTGGTGGATGCATGCCAAGCTGGCCCTGGTTGCCGTGCTCGTCGTTTACCATTTCGTCTGCTGGCGTTTTCTGCTGGCCTTCCGCGACGAGACCAATACCCGCGGTCATCGTTTCTACCGGTACTTCAACGAGTTTCCCGTATTGCTGCTGATAGCCATCGTCATTCTGATCGTGGTAAAACCCTGAAGTCCCGACTCCCTGGCCACCGGACAGCTGAACATGCACAGTGCAGAACCCAAGGCAACAATGTGCGTCTGCGTTCCTCAGATGCGGAACCCGGCATCACCCCCCAACCACAGAACCCGCTTTCAGACTGAACCATCACCCGGCGACAGCAGGTTCCGGTTGTAAACCCGTCACGAGTAAAGTCTATGCAAGGTATTGATCAAGAGTTCCCCAACGTCATGTGTTTCTCCGGACTCGACCCCACTGGCGGCGCCGGACTGCAGGCTGACATCGAGACGCTGTTCAGTACCGGGTGTCATACATTGCCGGTGGCCACGGCCATTACCGTTCAGAACACGCAGAATGCCAGCAGTATTACCACCATCGAGCCTGCCACCATCATCGAGCAGGCCCGGGCGGTGCTGGAGGATATACCGGTACAGTGCTTCAAGGTGGGCCTGACCGGTGATGTTGCCATCGTCGAGGTCATCCATACGCTGCTGCGGGATTACCCGGATGTGCCGGTCATCGTCGATCCGGTGATGCGCGCCGGCGGCGGCTTCCAGTTCGGCTCCCGGGAAATCTCCGACGCCATTCGTTCCCTGCTGCTGCCGTTGACCACGGTCCTTACGCCCAATATCGAGGAAATCATGGAACTGGCACCCAGTGCCGACAGCGTCGAGGCCTGTGCCAATGAACTGCTGGAATCAGGTTGTCAACATATCCTGATGTCCGGTACCCAGGCCACCACGCCCGACGTGGTCAACAAGTTCTTCTCCCCCCATGCCGGCCTGTCCCTGTTTACCTGGCCACGACTGGAACACAGCTACCATGGTGCCGGCTGCACGCTGGCGGCCAGTCTCGCCGGCTACCTGGCCCATGGCCTCGATCTTCGCGATGCCATCCAGCAGGCACAGCGGTTTACCTGGGAATCACTCAGCCACGGCACCCGCATCGGCTTCGGTCAGCATATCCCCAACCGCAGCGCCTGGAGCAAACAGGGCTTCTAGTCCCCGTGGCAGGAACCGTCCGCCCCGGATGTTGCCGGCGCCCTGCACGGGCCGGCGGGTCTCCCGGCGGGCGGGCACCGACAGGCTGGCTGTGATAAATTACGCGTCTGGCGCCGGCGACCCGGCGGCATGAACCCGTAAATCGATTTTACGCGTTCAGTGATGGCAGGCCGCCGGCTGATGGACGACACCCGGAGGCAACCACAGCGAACCGGGAATAACTCAACCGAGGAAGTCATGACCTTGACCCAGAGCACGACCAGGCATTCCACCGAACTGTACGACCAGGCACTCTGCTACATCCCCGGCGGCGTCAACTCCCCGGTGCGCGCCTTCAAGAGCGTTGGCGGTCATCCACTGTTTTTCAAGGCCGGCCAGGGCGCCTATCTCATCGACGCCGACGACAATCGCTACGTGGACTACGTCGGCGGCTGGGGACCCTTCATCCTGGGCCACTGTCATCCGCCGGTGATGGAAGCGCTGCGGCAGCAGCTCGAATGGGGCCTCGGCTACGGTGCCTCCACCGAGGGTGAAGTACGTATTGCCAAGCGAATCTGCGACATCCTGCCGTCCATCGAAACCGTGCGGCTGGTGAATTCCGGAACCGAGGCCACCATGAGCGCCATCCGGCTGGCCCGTGGCTACACCGGCCGCGACAAGGTGGTCAAGTTCGAGGGCTGTTACCACGGCCACGTCGACAGCCTGCTGGTGAAGGCCGGTTCCGGCGCGCTTACCCTGGGTGAGCCAGACTCCCAGGGCGTACCCAGGGACTTTACCGCGCTGACCCACGTGCTCCCCTTCAATAACCCCGAGGCGGTCCGGGAGCTTTTCGGCCAGGACGGAGACAATATTGCCTGCATCATCGTCGAACCCATCGCCGGTAACATGAACCTGGTGCCACCGGAACCGGAATTTCTGCAGACCCTGCGGGAAGTGTGTGACCAGCACGGCGCGCTGCTGATTTTCGACGAGGTCATGACCGGATTCAGGGTGGCCCTGGGCGGTGCGCAGCAGGTGTACGGGATAAAACCGGACCTGACCACCCTGGGCAAGGTAATCGGCGGCGGCCTGCCTGTCGGTGCCTTCGGCGGACGCCGGGAAGTCATGGACCGGCTGGCGCCCAATGGCCCGGTATACCAGGCGGGCACGCTGTCGGGAAATCCGCTGGCGGTGGCCGCCGGTCTGGCCACCCTTGAAGAGATATCGGCACCCGGTTTTTACGAGGCCCTGACCCGCAATGTCGAAAAGCTGCTCAACGGACTCAAGGCCCGTGCCGACGCCGCCGGCGTTCCGTTTACGACCAATCACGTGGGCGGGATGTTTGGCTGCTTTTTCAGCGGGGAAAACCGGATCAGCCGCTTCGACCAGGTTACCGCCTGCAACATGGATCATTTCCAGCTGTTTTTCCACAGCATGCTCAAGAATGGCGTCTACCTGGCGCCTTCTGCCTTCGAAGCCGGCTTCCTGTCTGCCGCCCACGGCAACGAGGAAATCCAGCTGACCCTGGATGCCGCGGAAAAGGCATTTGCGGCAGTAGTCGATGGCAATCTCTGAATCAGACCAACGGACCGGCCAGATGAAAAAATACGATGTGTACGGAATCGGCAACGCCCTGGTGGACCAGGAGTTCGAAGTGGAAGATCACTTCTTCGTGGAGCACGATATTGAAAAAGGCTTCATGACCCTGGTCACCCATGAACAGCAGGATCAGCTGCAATCCCTGCTGTACAGCAAGGCAGGCCTGAAGAACCGTTCGGGTGGAGGTTCCGCGGCCAATACCCTGTACGCGCTCAGCCAGTTTGGTGGCAATGCCTATTTTGCCGGTAAAGTTGCCAACGACGAAACCGGCGATTTTTACGTGCAGCAGCTGGGCCACCACAATATCGAAACCAACCTGGGTGACGAACGCGACCACGGCACCACCGGGCGCTGCCTGGTTATGATCAGCCCCGACGCCGAGCGCACCATGCACACTTACCTGGGAGTTTCCGAGGAGGTCTCGGTTGATGAAATCGACGAGGAAGCCATCAGCGCCTCGAAATTCGTATATATTGAGGGCTATCTGGTTACTTCGCCCACCGCCAAGGCTGCAGCGGCGGAGCTCAAGCGCGTCGCGGAAAAACACGGCGTGAAGACGGCGATGACGTTTTCCGATCCGTCCATGGTGGAGTATTTCACCGGGGCGGTGGCCGATGTGCTGGGCAACGGCGTCGATCTGCTGTTCTGCAACGAGAAAGAGGCGATGCTGTGGACCGACGCCGGCTCTTTCGAGCAGGCCTGTGAACAGCTGCAATCACATGCCCGCCAGTTTGTTGTGACACGTGGCGCCAGGGGTGCCCGCCTGTACGACGGCAACGGCTATATCGATATCGCCTCCCACGAGGTCGATGCCGTGGATACCAACGGCGCCGGCGACATGTTTGCCGGGGCATTTCTCTATGCCATCACCCAGGATCACGACTTTGCCACCGCGGGCAGACTGGCCAGCCTGGCATCGGCCACCACGGTTTCAAGTTTCGGGCCGCGCCTGCCCACGGAAGAACATGTCCGGATTCTGCAGCAGCTGGGCCTGAAATGAAGGGTTCCCGGTAAGCCCCGCTGCGCTGCGGCTCACGCCTGGCCGGTCAATGATCTGCGATCCCGGTTGCCTGCAGCGCCTGGTCTATTGTCCGCCCAGGCCCAGGTCTTCAAAGAATGACTTGACCCCGTCGAACCACCCGGACTTTCTCGGACTCTGCCGCTCTCCCTGCTCTTCGTGAATGCCCTGGAACTCCTCCAGCAATTCTTTCTGGCGCTTGGTCAGGTTCACCGGCGTTTCGATCACTACCCGGATCAGCAGGTCACCGGCTGATCCGCCACGGACCGGCACCACGCCCTTGCCGCGCAGCCGGAACAGTTTGCCGGACTGGGTTTCCGCCGGGATCTTCAGCTTGACGCGGCCATCCAGCGTGGGCACTTCCAGTTCGCCACCCAGGGCGGCGTCGACGAAACTGATGGGGATTTCGCAGTGCAGGTTGCGACCGTCCCGGGTAAACAGGTTATGTGGCCGGACCGAAATTTCCACGTACAGGTCTCCCGGCGGACCGCCGTGGATGCCGGCCTGTCCTTCCCCCCCCAGCCGGATCCGGTCGCCGGTGTCCACGCCGGGGGGCACTTTCACGGACAGGGTCTTGCGTTCATCGGTGGTGCCGCGTCCATGACAGGTGCTGCAGGGGTCCTTGATCTGCTGGCCGGTACCACGACAGCGGGGACAGGTCTGCTGTACCGAAAAGAAACCCTGCTGCATGCGCACCTGGCCGACGCCGTTACAGGTGGAACAATCCACCGGGGACGTACCGGGCTTCGCGCCGCTGCCGTCACAGGTGGTACAGGTGACGGTGGTGGGAATGCGAATGCGCGAGGTCGTACCCCGAACCGCTTCTTCCAGGTCCAGTTCCAGGGTATAGCGCAGGTCGGCTCCCTGCCTGACGTGGCTGCGGCGGCCGCCGCCGTGACCACCACCGAAAATATCGCCGAAAATGTCACCGAAGATGTCACTGAAATCGGCCTGGCCACCGGATGTCTGGCCATCGACACCGGCGTGGCCATACTGATCGTAACGATTGCGCTTGTTGCTGTCTGAAAGCACCTCGAAGGCCTCGTTGGCCTCCTTGAACTTGTCTTCGGCTTCCTTGCTGTCCGGGTTTCTATCCGGATGAAACTTCATGGCAACTCGGCGATAGGCTTTCTTGACCTCGGCCTCGGTGGCATCCCGTGATATCCCCAGTACTTCGTAATAATCTCTTTTCGACATAGAACTTTATTCTCTGGACTCCGTTCGACGCTTCACGATTCTTTTTACCTGGGTGGATGCCACGCTACCTGGGTGGATGCCACGCTGCCTGGGTGGGTACCACGGTCACACCACCATACACGGCCTGACAGCCCGGTGCCTTGATGCCGTTCGCGGGACGGCACAGGGTCATCCCTGCTGACACGCAACAGCCCCGTGCCGAAGCCCGGCCCTGACAAGTCAAGGGACGGCTTCCCGCACGGGGCCTGTTTGTTTGCGCAGCCGGGCTTTCTATTTAATCCGGACTGTATAACCCGGGCTGTAAACCAGGCTGTTTGACCCGGGCCTTTGGTTAAACCGGGTTTCGCTGAATCCGGGTGTTCAGGCCGGGCTGTGCTCGCGGCCGGTTACTTGTCCTCTTCCTTGACTTCCTCGAACTCGGCGTCCACCGCCTCTTCTTCACCGGCATCGCCGGCTCGGGATTCCCCGGAAGATTCCGGCTCGGCCTGGGCACCCTCCGCCTGCTGCTCGGCGTACATCTTCTGCGCCAGGCCGGAGGAGACCTCAGTCAGGGCACTGGTTTTGGCCTCGATGGCTTCCTTGTCGTCGCCTTTCACGGCTTCTTCCAGGTCGGTGATGGCTTTCTCGATCTTTTCCTTTTCATCGGCGGTTACCTTGTCACCGGCATCCTCCAGGGTTTTCCTGGTGGCATGGACCAGGCCATCGGCGGTGTTGCGCGCGGTGATGAGCTCCTCGAACTTCTTGTCGTCCGCGGAGTGCGCCTCGGCATCCTTGACCATCTTCTCGATCTCGTCATCGGTGAGTCCGCTGGAAGCCTTGATCTCGATGGACTGCTCCTTACCAGTGGCCTTGTCCTTGGCCGACACGTTCAATATCCCGTTGGCATCCAGGTCGAAGGCCACCTCGATCTGGGGTGTGCCGCGGGCCGCCGGGGGAATGTCGGTGAGGTCGAATCGTCCCAGGGACTTGTTCTGGGCCGCCTGCTTACGCTCACCCTGCACCACGTGAATAGTCACCGCCGTCTGGTTGTCCTCGGCGGTGGAAAACACCTGGGTCTTCTTGGTGGGAATCGTGGTGTTTTTGTCGATCAGCGTGCTGGCGACTCCACCCAGGGTTTCAATGCCCAGGGAAAGAGGCGTCACGTCTAACAGTAGAACATCATTGACATCGCCGGACAGTACGGCTGCCTGGATTGCGGCACCCACGGCTACGGCCTCGTCGGGATTGACGTCCTTGCGCGCGTCCTTACCGAAATAGTCGGCCACTTTCTTCTGCACCAGCGGCATGCGGGTCTGACCGCCCACCAGGATGACGTCGTCGATCTTGGACACATCCAGCCCGGCATCCTGCAGGGCAATCTTCACCGGCTCCAGGGTCCTGTCCACCAGCCCCTCGACCAGTGATTCGAACTTGGCCCTGGTGAGTTTCTGCACCAGGTGCTTGGGTCCACTGGAATCGGCGGTTATGTAGGGCAGATTGACTTCGGTCTGCTGCGAAGAGGACAGTTCGATCTTGGCCTTTTCCGCGGCTTCCTTGAGTCGCTGCAGGGCCAGTGGATCGCTGTGCAGATCCATGCCGGATTCCTTCTTGAATTCATCCGCCAGGTAGTCGATCAGCCGCAGGTCGAAGTCCTCGCCACCCAGGAAAGTATCACCGTTGGTGGAAAGCACCTCGAAGGTGTGCTCGCCATCGGTCTCGGCGATCTCGATAATGGAGATATCGAAGGTTCCACCACCCAGGTCATAGACGGCGATGGTGCTGTCGCCACTCTTCTTGTCCATGCCGTAGGCCAGCGCGGCTGCCGTCGGCTCGTTGATGATGCGCTTCACATCCAGCCCGGCAATCTTGCCGGCGTCCTTGGTGGCCTGACGCTGGGAATCGTTGAAGTAGGCAGGCACGGTGACCACGGCCTCGGTGACTTTCTCACCAAGATAATCTTCCGCGGTCTTCTTCATTTTCTTCAGCACCTGGGCGGAGATCTGCGGTGGCGACATTTTCTCGCCGTTGACTTCAACCCAGGCATCGCCATTGTCGGCCTTGACGATCTTGTAGGGCACCATCTTGATGTCTTTCTGCACGATTTCGTCATCGAACTGACGGCCGATCAGGCGCTTGATGGCAAACAGCGTGTTGTTGGGGTTGGTTACCGCCTGGCGTTTCGCCGGTTGACCGACGAGGGTTTCCTTGTCAGTGGTGTAGGCGATGATGGAAGGCGTGGTGCGATCGCCTTCGGCGTTTTCAATTACCTTGGGTTTGCCTGCGTCCATTACAGCAACGCAGGAGTTGGTGGTTCCCAGGTCAATACCAATAATCTTTCCCATGTCTACTTTCTCCGATATTTTCTGCTCTGCTGTAATAGGCCAAAGACGCTATCAGCTGTTTGCCTGTCTTCGATGGTGATCTGTCAAATTCGTTGTTCAGCCCTGCCGGCGACGGTCAGTCGGGGTTCGCCGGGGCAGGCCCACTTCGGCTTGTCCGACTCGGCGTCACGGCGGCTGCGTGCTGGTAACCGGTCCCGGCCAGATAGTTGTCAATATTGGCCCGCCGTCGGGGATTTCAAGGTCAGCCCCGCTATTTGCTGACCATCACCATGGCCGGTCTTACCACCCGGCCATGCAGCAGGTAACCTTTCTGCATTACCGCGGTGACGGTATTGGGCTCGACGTCGTCATTCTGCACCGTGGCCATGGCTTCGTGTTTCTGCGGGTCGAAGGGTTCCCCCAGTGGATCGATAGGTTCGATGTTGAACTTGCGGAAACAGTCCAGGAAACTTTTCAATGTCAGCTCGACACCTTCACGGATCGCTTTCAGTTTCTCTTCGTGCCGGGCGTCGTCGGACTTGTTGTCCTGTTCCTCGCTGGCGGCTTCCAGGGCACGCTCCAGGTTGTCGATGACGCCCACCAGTTCGGTGACCAGGCGTTCCTGCCCGTACTTGTGAGCCTTCTCCACGTCCAGCTCGGTACGTCGGCGCAGGTTCTGCATCTCGGCCTGCAGACGCAGCATGTCGTCCTGGTGTTTGCGCACGGCGCTTTCAGCCTCCTCGATTCGCAGCAGGGCCTGGGCCAGGTCCTTTTCCGCCGACGCTTCGATATCTTCCATGGCGGGGGACTCCGGTGCGGCGCTGTCGCCGTCTTCGCTTCTGATTTCGTACTTCTTGCGTTTCTGCGCACTGACTTCTGCCGTGTCGATGCCGTCAGCGTCAGTCCTGGTTGTCTGGTTGGAACCTGCCGGGGAAGAATTGGTGTCTTCGCTCATTAGCCTTCCTTACTTGGTCTTTGCTTGGTCTTTACTTGGTCTTTACCTGGTCTTTACTTGATCTTAGCCTGGTCTTTATCTGATCCTGGTCCGGGCCTGGCCTTTGTTCTGGTCCATTCCGCAACTGCCGGTTTCAGCCTGCTGGGCGCTAGCTGCCCACCGGCGATACCTTAGCAACTGTCGACATTCGGCAAAGGCCCGGTCGCAAGCAGCGGTGAATGGGGCGTATATGGGGACAACTGCCAGGGTTTCAAGCAATTGCCGGCAAATGGCCGGACCGACGCCAGGGGCTGGAGACGGCCGCTTATTTCTTTCGCCAATGCTTTCCAATTGTCGATTGGCGCCCATATACTCTGACCATGCTGACCGAGCTGACAATCCGTGACTACGCCATCGTCGACACCCTCGCACTGGAACTGCACGGGGGTATGACGGTGATAACCGGAGAAACCGGCGCCGGCAAATCCATAATTCTGGGTGCCCTGGGCCTGGCTCTGGGGGACCGGGCAGACCGCGGGGTGGTGCGGTCCGGCGCGCCGCGGGCCGACATCAGCGCCCGGTTCAATCTCGACGACAACCCGGCGGCCCGGGACTGGCTGCAGGAACACGACCTGGTGGATGCCGCCTCGCCGGCCGACAGCTGTCTGATCCGTCGGGTGGTCCCCGCCGATGGCAGTTCCCGTGCCTATGTAAACGGTATCCCGGTGACCCTGGGCAACCTGGCGGCCGAGGCCACCCTGCGGGCTGCATTGGCCATGGGAGCCGACCGCGGGATTTTTATCAAAACCGATGATTACCCGGACAGCATGGTTACCGCGGCCGCATTAAAGGCGGCCATTGAATTGGATGGCAAGCCGGGCATTATTCTTACCGGAAAGGA
>Ga0209578_10002454_pt1 | contig 15359 bp, 12 predicted proteins | sample tdAd472_FD_187127 | JGI IMG/M metagenome (GOLD analysis project Ga0209578, IMG submission 187127) | Marine sediment microbial communities from the Atlantic coast under amendment with organic carbon and nitrate - tdAd47.2 (SPAdes)... | ecosystem: Environmental > Aquatic > Marine > Coastal >...
GAGCGCGAGTTTTACACGCGTTCGAATATAGGCGGGTGTAACACCGGTGCCATCGGCAACTTTCTTGAGGGGCGTGCCGCATCTCATTTCCTCGGCCCACTTGTGCGCCTGCGCCAACAATTTGATGAGCGTCAGATCCGGCACCGGTTTCTCATCACCAAGGATGAGTTTGCTCTCGACACCCCGCCGTTTGATGTGCCAGGGGACAATGAAGCTGAGCCATGCCGGGTTGATTTCTCCGATCTCCACATCGAGGCGTTCAGCAAGAAATGCCTGATCAAGACATACCTGGACCCGCTCAGGCTCAACTCGGACATGAGCGACCAAGCCTGATATTATGTGCCGCTCATCCGTTCGAATGGATTTAACCAGCTTCTTCAGGCACTCCTGCAGGTTCGTGATTTGCTGAACCCCAAGCCCATCAAACAACTCTGCCACTTTGGGCGATGAACTAAGGTGATCGGCAATTATAGAGGCAATCTTGTTTTCCAGATGATTTGCCGGCAGTCGCCAGGCAGACGGGTCTTTCCCGCCGGAGATGAGACGGTTCGAGACATAATACCGGTGCGTCCTCTTGCCTTTGCGCGTCGACGTCGGTGTGAGGGGATCGCCCGTTTCGTCGGAAATTTTTCCGGTAAGTAAAAAACTTGCTGGTGTTTTCTTTTTGCCGTCACCGCGTTTTCGCCTGCTTGCACTCTGCAGCTTTGCCTGAACGCTTGCCCAGAGATCCGGCGTGATGATCGGCGGATGCCGACCGGGATAGGTTTTGTCTTTATGACGGATCTCTCCGATATAGAGCGGATTGCGCAGAATGTAATATATTTGACCACGTGACAGTGGCCGGGCTCTGGCTTCCCGGCCATTGGCAAACGTTTGCTGCTTGGAACGTAATCCGCGTCTCAGCGCGTCTTCCTCGACCGCGCGCAAGCAGCCGATATCTCTGTATAACCCGAACAGCGCTTTAACCGTTTCGGCCTCAGTCTCGTTCACAACTAATGTCCTTTTCTGAGGATCTGGGTGTTTGTCGTACCCGAGGGGGTATTTTCCGCCCATCCAAAGGCCCTTCTGTTTGGACGCAGATATCTTGTCGCGGATTCTTTCCGCAGTTACCTCACGTTCGAACTGCGCGAATGACAACAGCACGTTCAGCGTCAGCCGCCCCATGGAGGAGGATGTGTTGAAGGCCTGTGTAACTGAAACGAATGAGCAACCAGATGCTTCCAGGCGGTCAACCAACTTGGCGAAGTCCGCGAGCGAGCGGGTCAATCGATCGATCTTGTAAACGACGACCATCTGGATGCGCCCTGCATCTATATCTTCCAGAAGTCTTTTGAGCGCGGGGCGCTCAAGAGTGCCACCGGAGATGCCGCCGTCGTCATAACGGGTTTTGATCAGCTTCCAGCCTTCATGTCGCTGACTGGCGATATAACTGGCACACGCATCGTGCTGGGCATCCAGCGAGTTAAAGTCCTGGTCCAGTCCCTCATCGGATGATTTGCGTGTATAGATCCCGCAGCGCATGACAGGACCGCTCAATGGCTTTGTCCCTCGGCCGAACCGAAGAACCGCGGTCCCGACCAATGCGCCCCTGTGATCTCACGGGCAATCGCGGATAAAGACCGGTAAATTCGTCCATTCCACTGATAGCGCCCGTCGACCAGATCGACCGTATGGGTGCGGCCGTTCCATTCCCGAATGAAACGCGCTCCGTCCTGTAAATGTTTGCCGCGCTTGCGGTTCTCCAATGATGCTCGTTTCTCCAATGCGGCTTGGAAGCCTTTTGGCAGCCCTCCGTGTTCCGCCGCCTGGATGTCAAAGGCCAGGAAACGACGCATCATCGGCGCGCTCATACCTCGTGGTGGCGGGCGATGATACATCTCGCGCCACAGTGCGATCAGGTCATCGCGTGACGCCATCTCAATCTCATCGATACTCATGGGCTGCATGGTCTCTCCTCCGGTTGATGAGACCACTGACGCTCCGTTCCACGCCGAAGTCCAGTCGGATGAGCTGATATTGCCGAATGAGAACAAAAGGCGAATATTCAGTTGGGCCCAAAGCTCAAAACCCTGTATTCTAGTCTGTGAAAGATTAAGTCACGTGTGTTGATGGCCCATGAGGGAGGGAGATTCCAAAGTGGGCGCCCTTCGGGAATTGCGGACGGTAAAACCGTCTAAGGGTATCAATCACGCATCGTCCACCTCGAAAGAGGCGAGACATCAAAGAGGGAGTCACCGGGCAGCAGCTTTTGTTGCTGATCATTGGTTCAACCTGAGCCGCACCATCCTGGCACGGCATGATGTCTCGAAAGGACAGATAAAGTGGATGTACAAATCGAATATCACGCCCCTACCGAGCTTATCCCCTGGGCCGGTAACGCCCGAACGCACTCCAAAAAGCAGTTGAAGCAGATAGCCAACAGCATTCGGCAATTCGGGTTCACGAATCCGGTTATCATCGATGCGGACAACAATATCCTGGCGGGCCACGGTCGTGTCGACGCCGCGAAGACCCTTGGTATGCAGGCCGTACCTTGTCTTCGGCAGGATCAGATGACGGATGCGGAGAAGCGAGCCTATGTCATTGCTGACAACAAGCTCGCTCTCAACGCCGGCTGGGATGAGGACCTCTTGGCCACGGAACTCGGCGCACTTTACGAACTCGACCTCGACTTTGATGTCGAGATTACCGGGTTCTCTATCGCAGAAGTCGATAATCTGATCGACGGACTCTCGGTCGAAGAGCCGGGGGATCCCAACGACGACCGTATTCCCGAAGACGCACCGCAGCGCTGCACACTCGGCAGCCTCTGGCAACTCGGACCGCATCGTCTGATCTGTGGCGATGCCAGGGATCCGGACATCCTGAACCGATTGATGAACGGCCGAAAGGCGAGGATGGCCTTCACAGATCCGCCCTATAACGTGCCAATCGACGGGCATGTAGGGAATTCAGGCAAAGTTCAGCATCGAGAGTTTGCGATGGCCTCCGGCGAGATGAGCCGGGCGCAATTCACAGCGTTCCTCAAGACGATTTGCCAGCAACTTCATGATCACAGCATCGATGGCTCCATCCACTTCATCTGCATGGATTGGCGTCACATGCAGGAATTGCTCGAGGCTGGCAACGCCGTCTACGGCGAACTCAAGAACTTGATCGTATGGGCAAAGGACAATGGCGGTATGGGGACCTTCTATCGGTCCCGTCATGAACTGGTCTTCGCTTTCAAGAAGGGCGCCGCTCCCCACATCAACACCTTCGAGCTTGGCCAGCATGGGCGATACCGCACCAATGTATGGGAATACAAAGGCATCAACACGCTCCGCTCAGGTCGCATGGATGAACTCGCCCTGCACCCGACAGCCAAGCCGGTGCAGATGATCGCTGACGCCATCAAGGATGTCTCCGCCCGCAACGATATCGTTCTCGATCTTTTTGGTGGCTCAGGCTCAACGCTCATCGCGGCGCATAAAAGCGGCCGGCGAGCTTATCTTTCAGTGCTGGATCCCATTTACTGCGACCGGATTCTCGCTCGATGGGAGGCCTTCGCAAACGACGAGGTCGCTTGTCTGGCAGAACAATCCGACACGGAGGCGGCCCAATGACAAATAAGAACTTCCCCGTGCCTCATAAACGTTACGAAGTTGGTTACGGCAAACCGCCTAGAGAGACGCAGTTCAAGAAGGGGCGGTCAGGGAACCCCAAGGGCCGTCCGAGGGGTTCAAAGAACAAGAACCCACGCAATGAGGCGCCAGAACTTCTTCGGATCTTCGAGAAGGAGGCGACGAGGCTGGTTCCAATTTTAGATGGCACTGAGCGCATTCGTATCTCGATGCTTGAGGCCGTGTTTAAGTCGGCATTTATACAAGCGGCCAAAGGGGACCACCGCTCACAGAAGCTGGTTCTTGAAATTGCGCGGTTAAACGAAAAGGCGCAGCAACAAGTAGAAAGAGAGAATGACCTAGAGAAGAAGACTGTTGTCCTTTGGGGGCGGAACGCAGACGAATAATCACTGCGCAATTGTGAAAAGTGATACAGGCCAGTTTGATGTTGTCAGACGAATGCGAGCTCGTCTCAGTTTGCCAGCAGATAGGGCGATTTACGCTGCAAAAAGTTGCTGCCATTCGATGAGTGCAGCTTTGCGTTTCGATTTGTAATCGACTCTCGAAATGAGGTGGCGTTGCTGATTGAAACGATTTTCTACGGATGAATGAATCGAAGTGAACTTCTGCAAACTTTGAGCTAGTCGAAATCTTTGCATGGGTCGTTCTCGTCGTCGAAATGGCAGGTGAGAATTCTCTGCGCGGTTATTTAGCCGCCACCCTGTCACCAGGTGATTAACGTTTCCAAGTTGATACATTGCGGCTCGGTAGGAGCGCAGTCGGTTCGTCACAATGGCCTTCGGTTGGCGATATCGATTCATCAATTTCTTGAGGAACCGCAGAGCAGCCTTCGGGTCGTGACGAATGGTGACAAAGGATTCTAAGACTTCACCTTCGTGGTTAGCTGCGCACCAGAGATAATGCGTTTCTGCGTTGTTCTTCACGAAATTTTAGTCGAGATGTCATCGCCAATTGGAAAGCGATTGTGGATGCGAAATCCGGCGTTTTTAGATTTTGGCAGCAAACAATGGGCCGAAGCGGTTCCACCACAATCGGATCGTTTCGCAGCCGATTTCTATGCCGCGTTCGTGAAGTAGGTCCTCTACATTACCCAGTAAAAGTGGGAACTGGACATACATCATCACTGCGAACCAGATGATCTTGGGCAAAGTTTTGAAATAGGGAAACGGAGGGTATTTTGTCATCGGGCAAGATTATCCGGCCCGCTTCATCGCCTCAATCCAGTTTCCTCTGACAAGACCCTCTGCTGGGCCAGTTAACGTGACAATGCCCCTCTGACAACTTCGATGGAAGAATGAATATTGATAGCACTATTACGCCCCCCAAATAGGGGCATCTTGCTTGCAGAAACTGAGATAACCAAAAGACAGGCTCATGCTATGGGCCGCCTTTATCCGTTATTCAGGAGGGAAATTGTGAAAGGGATCGTCTTTACCGAGTTTTTAAACATGCTCGATACAAAATTTGAACCGCTGTTCATCGAGACGCTTGTTGAGGAAGCAAACTTGCCGTCCGGCGGGATTTACACTTCAATCGGGACCTACAACGTCGATGAGATGGTTACGCTCGTGACCCTTCTTAGCGAAAAGACCGGTCTGAGTATTCCAGTACTGGAGAAAACGTTTGGCGAATATCTTCTTGGCGCCTTCGTCAGACAGCATCCACAGCAATTTGGTGCGGATGAAGACACCTTCTCGATCCTGACACGACTGAACGATTCCATTCACGTCGATGTCCGAAAGCTTTATCCGGACGCCGAGTTGCCGGTGTTTTCGCACACATGGGCCGCACCTGACCGCCTTGAGCTTGAATATCGCTCTCCTCGACCGTTCGCGGATGTCGCGGAAGGCCTGATCACAGGGTGCATTGCGCATTTCGGCGACGATATCCGCTTTTCCCGGCAAGACCTCCCGGTCACTGAAGGCGCCCATGCCATCTTCGTATTGGAACGTCAGGCCGCATGACCGAAACAAGCGATGTCATTAAGGCGCTGGAACGTCGCATTGCCAGAGAACAAGCGGCTAGAGAACAGGCCGAATTGTTGTTGGAGACCAAGGCGCTCGAACTATACGAAGCAAATGCGGCGCTGGAAAACTCGCTGGACGAGCTGAAAAGAACGCAAGCGCAGGTGATGCATAACAGCAAGCTGGAATCCCTCGGTACAATGGCGGGGGGTATCGCGCATGAAATCAATACGCCGATCCAGTACGTCGGAGACAACCTGAACTTCCTGAAAAAAGCGTTTCAGGACGTGAGCACGCTTGTCAGGGTTTACACTCAAGTGCGCCCACTACTGCCGAAGCCGGCCATGGATGTCGTCGCGCGTGCCGAAGAGGACGTCGAACTGGATTTCGTCATCACTGAAATTCCGGAGGCGATACGGCAATCCCTGAAAGGTACGGAACAGGTCCGCGACATTGTGAAAGCAATGCGGGGATATGCCCACGGAAACACCGACGTGAAATCCTTGGCATGTGTCAATGAAACGATTGAAGCGGCGATCGTCCTCACAAGAAACTCCTGGAAGCATATTGCGGAACTTAAGCTCGAACTCGACCCGCAGTTGCCGAAACTGCTTTGTTATGCCGGCGAGCTTCATCAGGTGATCTTGAATTTGACGATCAATGCCGCCCAAGCGATCGAAGAAATGGGACGGGCCGATTTGGGAGAAATCACCATTAAAACGACAAGCGATGCCGCGGGCATCCGCATCGAGATCCGCGACGACGGCCCGGGCATTCCCGAGAATATACGCCGCAAGATTTTCGACCCGTTCTTCACGACCAAAGATGTCGGCAAAGGCACCGGACAGGGCCTTGCCATCACGCACTATATTATCACGGAGAAACACAAGGGGGCGATCGACGTGGTGTCCGAAACGGGCGGCGGTGCGACGTTCGTTGTCGATCTGCCGATCAACCCCGATTGATTTTTCCTAAGCGCGGATTTTCTCTCGCAGGTATACGACATTGACGGGCTCAGCGATTTTCCGCGTCGCGTGAATCCCTTTGATGCGATGCACCTGCGCATCGGACAGCTCGGTTCCCTTCGACAAGATAAGGTGTCCATCGGGGAATGTCAGATCATCGGCCAGGGTTACCCCGGACCTGAGCAGCTTGACGGGCAGGAATTCATTCGCCCACACACCGCTCTCCGACGTGGTTTCCTCACGCATTTCGGCGATCACCTGCTCAGTCAATTCCAGGATCGTCGGATCGAACTTGCCTTCCAGAGACCTGAGATGCGCGAAACCGAGATCCCCGGCGTCCTGTCCCGCGGTGATATCAATCACCCCGTTCAAGACCGAGAGTATTCGTGCCGCTAGCGGAATATCGTCTCCCGCGATGCCGTCTTCCGGGAATCCCGAGCCGTCGTAGTTCTTCGCCTGATATCGAACGGCTTTCGCCACATTCTCAAGGCGCGGCACATGGCCGATGATATCTGCGCTGATCATCGGTATATTGTCGTAAAGCTGCTGCTCACTCGGCTCCAGGCGCCGGTTGTGGTCCATCTTTTCCAGCACCGCGGCCGGGATGCCGACCAGCCCTATCCTGCCCAGCATGACGGCAAGATCCAGCTCCCAGCTTTTTTCCAGATTCAGCTTTCGGGCAACCTTGCGCGCCCAGCGGCGCATCATCTCGACTCTCTGAGCCTCGCGGGGACGCGCCAGCGTGATGACTTCCGTCAACTGCTTGATGCTGCCGACCAGCGTCGTCTCGATGAGTTCCTTTTCGGCGGTGACAAGCCGATAGTGCGTAATGCCTTCGTTGATGCCGCGGCTTAATGTCTCGGCATCGCACGGCTTGTTGAAAAAATGAAAGATGTTGCCGCTGTTAATGGCCCGTACCGCGGTGTCCTGATCGGCGTTTCCCGTCAACATCATCCGAACCGTCAACGGCGAGAGCTTTTTGATCCTGCCGAGAAGTTCGACGCCATCCATTTCCGGCATCCGCATATCGCTGACAACCACAGCAAATTCATCATGGTTCGAAATAATATCGAGGGCCGCCTGGCCGCTGGTCGCCGTGGCGATGTCGAACTGACCGCGCAGTTGCCGCTTTAGACCCGTGACAAGATTTTCCTCGTCGTCGACCAACAATATCGATGTCAGCTTAGCCATTGCTTATCACTCTTTGTTATATTTCGATCAACACATTCTCTGCGCGTTACGGACATGGCGAAGCCCCCATTTGGGGGTGCAAACACTTGTCTGGCGTAACGTATTTTGTCACCAGCCTAAATCGGCGAGCGCTTTGTAGCGTTGCCTTAATCCCGGTTCGGATCGCGACTTCCTCATATGAATAGTGTGCTTGGACTTCTGATTCTTTTTATGTGCGTCTTCGGGGTGTTCTTCCTGCAAGGCGGTAACGTTGAGGTTATGCTGGATGCCTTGCCTGCGGAAATGGCCACGATACTCGGCGCAGGCGTTGCGGCGATGATCATAGGCAATCGGCCGGAAACGCTTCGGTACGTGCTGCTTGGCGTCAAAAGGGTATTCGGGCAGGCAAAGTGGCAGCGGCAGGATTATCTCGACACGATCGTTCTGGTTTCGTCGTTGCTGAGAACGCTCAAGACAAAGGGACCCAAAGCGATCGAGGAGGATATCGAGAACCCCCGCGCGTCGCAGATATTCAGGAACTACCCGAACCTGCTCGCCGAGAAACCGCTCATCGATATGATCACCGATACGATCCGGATGATGGTCGCATCGACCAGCGGATTGAACGCTTATGCGGTCGAGGATCTGATGATCGCCCGGATCAAGCTGGTCCGTTCGCACGACACTCACGCAACCCATGCATTGGACACACTGGCCGGCGCGCTGCCGGCATTAGGAATCGTCGCCTGCGTCCTAGGTATCGTTAAGACGATGGCATCCATCGATCAGCCCCCGGCCATTCTGGGCGTGTTGATTGGCGCGGCGCTCTTGGGAACATTTCTGGGCGTATTTCTTGCCTATGGAATCGTTGAGCCTTTTGCAAAGCGCCTAGCGCAAATATCCGAGGAGGAGACGCAAATTTACAATGTCGCGCGGCAAGTGATCGTCGCAACGCTGCATGGACATCCCCAGCCTTTGGTCATTGAAGCCGCCCGCGTGGCGATGAGTCTAGAGATGCAGCCCTCGTTCGATGAAGTTTTCGAGAGTCTTTCCAGCCGGCCGCCGAAAGACAGTGAACAAGATGCCTGAGACCAAACCATCCAACACGATCATTATCCGGAAGATCAGTGTCGAGGAGAGCAAACACGGCGGCGCATGGAAAATTGCCCTCGCCGATATGATGACGGCGATGATGGCGTTCTTCCTGGTGATGTGGCTGATCTCCGCGACCGATGACGCCGCCCTCAAAGGCATTGCCAACTATTTCAAAGTCGATCGGGCGGCGTCCAGGCCTCGCAATGCAGGTGCCGAGGGCTTCTTCGGCGGTGTATCCATGCTGATGCCCGACGAAGTCATGCCGGAGGCCCCTGCGCGCGAAACACAAGCCGCATCCAGTCCTGAGCCCGACGAGGCGTTCCCATTGGAGTCCGATCTCGAAGCGCACATCGCACAGGTCGAAGAAGCCGCGTTCCGCGAGATCGAGGAAAAACTGACCGACAGGGTAAGCCGAGATCCGACGCTTGCTCCGGCCCTCAATCAGGTTGAATTTATCCGCGAAAAGGAAGGAATGAGAATTCAGATCGTCGATGACGAAAACACGTCTATGTTCGACTTGGGAACAGATCAGCTTCTCCCCACTGCGGCCAGTCTGCTCGATACGATTTCATCCGTAATTGGCTCTGTTGACAACAGCATCATTGTGCGTGGCCATACAGACAGCTTGGCATTTGCATCCGAGTCGACGCAGAACAATTGGTTGCTTTCGACGCAAAGGGCCGAAGCCACCCGATACTTTCTGGAGAACGCAGGGATCGCGCCCGAGCGGTTCGTGAAGATCGAAGGCGTCGCGGACAGCGATCCGTACATCGCAGACAACCCCGTGGATCCACGCAATCGCCGGATCAATATTATTTTGAAGTACCAAGCACAGTAAAAGGTCTCCGGCAGCAGTTCGAACGCCGTCACTTCGACCGCTTGGATTCCCGGCGACCCCTGCTAGAGATCAAGGGATATCCCGGCTTCCTCAAGGATTTTGGCAACGCGCATTGGTTTTGCGTACGTGCCCACCACTTGATGCCCGAGCCCCAATGCCAACGCACCGGCGCCTGAGAGAATATCCTCGTTCCATCCACTGATCAGCGCGACCCGCAAATAGACACCTTTGGCCGCGAGATCCCACAGAAATTCGATGCCGTCATAATCAGGCATCGTAATATCCAGAATAAGCAGATCGACAGGACCGGCCGCGGTAAGGAGCTTGCTTGCCGTCGTTGCATCGTTTGCCGACATCACGCGGCACCGCTCTTTGAGGATACGGTGATACGATGTCGTAATCGATTCATCGTCGTCGACGACGAGAACCGTCGTTGCGCGGTTGGAGAAAAACTCATTCGTCGGCATGATGTCGACTGTATTCTTGGCGGAAATACGCATGACGCCTCACCCACATTCCACCAGCTCGGCGACTTGCGCCGGCGATTCTTCCGCAAGGGCAAGCTCGATAATGAACATGCTCCCATCTGGCGGCGCCGGCTCGTAACGAATGTCGCCGTTATAGCGCTTCAGAATTGCCAGCGAAATTGCCAGCCCCTGGCCCGTTCCTTTGCCGACCGGTTTGGTCGTAAAAAACAAATCGAAAATTTTTCGGCGTATTTCTACGGGGATGCCGCCGCCGTTGTCTTTGTATGTAATTCGCAGCCGCTCACCGATTTTTTTCAATGCTATCTGGATATTGCCTTTTTGCCCTGAATTCTGACCGGTAAATCGATCTCGAATTGCATCGCACGAGTTGTTGATCAGGTTTATGAACACCTGCGTCAACTCGTTTTCCCTGCCTTTTACATAGTGCTGCTCGCCGGTTTTATCGAACGTGATTGCTGCGAGGTGCTTGTGCGCTCCAGCCGTAAGCACCACGGCACTTTCAATTATCTTGGTGATATCGATATCCCGCGCAGGGATATTGTCGTCCGGTGCAGCATAGGATTTCATCGCGGCGATAATGCGCGTCATCCGCTCCGTGCCATCGACACAGTCATTGATCGCGGATGGAAACTCTTCCATCAGGTCCCGGGCCATTTCTTCGGATATGGTGTACGTCCCGTCCTGACCGGCGATGTCCTTGTCTACGGCGATGCCTGAAGCAATCGTACGTAAAAAATGCAGATTGTCGGTGATGTACTGAAGGGGCGTATTCAACTCGTGCGCCACGCCCGCCGCCAGCTCGCCGATGCTTGCCAGTTTGCTCAAGTTGATCTCTCGCTCAATCCTTTTCGTGACGTTGGAAATGTCGCGGACCGATATGATATTCAATGGCGACGAAGCGAGCGGCGGACTCAATTCTACGCTTTTCTCGCCATGTGAAGCAGATTCGAAATTAAGAATGTTCTGGCCGTCGCCAGCCTCGGTTGCCTGATTGAACCCGACGATAATTTTACTGATGGACTCGCGCATATCCGGCGCCAGCCCATCGAAACTTTCTGCTTCCAAAATCCGCTGCGCACCCGGCGACATCGAAATAGATCCGTTTTCCAGTTGCTCGATAAAACCGAGGTTTCCGACTTTACTCGCGACACGTAGCTTCTCGGCATCCCGCTTGGCTTGGTCCTGACGTCGGCGAATTCTCGAAGCCATTTGCACGAAAAGAGCCGACAGCATGATGGAGATCAGCGCGACAAAGGGGAGCTCCGGCAAGAAATCATAAAATCCGGGTTTGGGCGTCGCCAGCTGCCAGCTTCCATTTGGCAGCGAAACAGGCATATTCAGCGTTTCGCCATTGAAAATTCCAGGCGCTCCATAAATGACTTCTCCATCCGCGCCAAGACCATGCCGGCCACGAAGCGCGAAGCGGTTCCGATCGATATCTGCGCTTTCGAAGATGTAATCGGCATCGATGATCGCCGTCGCAAAGCCGTAGAAATCCCCCATCCCGATCGGAGATTCCCGACCCGGCACATATATTGGCTTTCGCGCGATGACAGCGGCACCGCCCTGAATCAAATCCACTGGTCCGACAAACACAGTTTTTCTGTTGCGGATGGCCCGAACGACTTCCGGCCGCCTGGCATCGTCTGCAAGCAAGTCATGTCCAAGCGCTTTCGCATCACGATCCGGGCGGGAAGATATCCTGACGATGGCATCGGGCGCGAGTTGTAAAGACAACAACGCGGGGGACAAATTATGCAATCCGTCGGCGAATTTCTGAATTTCGTTTGACGCCGGGGATCCCTTGTTCATGAGAACGGCGTTCGCCAAAGCCTCAATCGGATATGAAGAAGCGGAAATAACGCTTTCCAGCCGTGCGCGAATTTCCGCTAATTCCGCCGTCGCCATGCGCGTTTGGCGCTCGGCTTCAATTCCCCATGTGAGCGTGACTGCAGCGAGTGACAATGCGCCGCCAACGAGTGCGATCACATGATTGCGAAGTATCTCGCTTATTTTTTTTGCAAGCTCTCTCATCGACGATCTTCTTTCGCTCATCTTTCACGCCATATTTTTTGGCTTTCTCGACGCAAACATGCCGTCGCGCATGCGCCGGCAGAACCCCCAAATGAGGGTGGAAATCGACCGTCGTCCGAGGGAGTTTCGCGCTCGCAATCAAATCGGACACAGACAAGATGACAACGAGCAAACCCGCACTTCTTATTGACGACGACACGTCCGTGCTACGCGGTTTGCGTCGCGCGCTGTCCGCGAAGACGCCAATAGAAATCTGCACATCCGGAGAAGACGCCATTCTCGCCGTCGAGTCCGGCAAGGAATTTTCCGTTTTCATATGCGACCATCAAATGCCCGGATTGAGCGGCATCGACACGCTCGAAACACTGCGGGAAAAGGCTCTTTCTGTACCCAGGATATTGCTCACGGGGCACGCGGATACACAGACCCTCCGTGACGGCATCAACCGGGCGGGGCTATTTCGCATCATCGAAAAGCCGTGTTCATTGGCGATGCTGGAGGAAGCCATATCAGACGCGTTGCGTGAAGAATCCCGCCTTAAGGAGAAACATCGGGCCATTGAAAAAACGGTGCTCGGCACGATCTTGATGCTACGAGACATATCCATCGCGTTTGGTTTGGCCCCGGGCGAGAACCGTGCACGCATCAGCGAACTGGCCCACCACATGGTCGGAAAGACCAGTTACTGCCCGGTCTGGGTTATAGATGCCGCGTTGATTCTTTCTAATCTCGACAAGCTATTCGAGCTGGCCGAAACCTGCCAAGACAGGGTTGCCGTGAAGACGGACATGAACGATTTCGGCCCGGCTCTCCTTAAACATGTCCCTCGTATGAAGCCTGTCGGCGACGCGCTCTATTTCAAAGAGAAGCACTTTGATGGAAGCGGTTATCCAGCGAACCTCATTTCGGAAGACACGATTCCGGGCGGAGCACGTTTACTGACACTGCTGCTCGGGCTTGAGACGTTTCTCGACAACGGCCTTTCCGAAGCCGCCGCCTTTGAAGAGATGCAGTCTGCTTCCGGCATCTATGACCCGGCGCTCATGATCGTGCTTTCCAAGTTGATCGACAATGAGGCTGGCGAAGGCGACACGGACACGCCGGAAACCGATGCGGACCTCGTCGAAGACCCTGAAATCGCCTGAATACTGGCAATTGATGCCGGTTAAACCCGCTGATCTTGCGTCGTGTAGGCTGCGAAGAAACCATGAAACTCCGGCAGACTGTCTTCAATGGAACAGGGCACGCCCTGAGCGAATAGATCCAGCATTGCCAGCGAATTCACTTCCGTCACCTCGCCCGATGCTTTCAGGCGCTGCGCGATTGATGCATTAACGTCGTGGAGATCCTCGTAAATCTTGATGAGCCCGGTGAGTTCGAGTTCGGCATCTCCAAATGTTTTTGCACGAATATATTGCCCGACAAGATACATCCCGACCGCTCGGTACGTTGTTTCAATATCGTTCGACAGCGGGAGATGGAACCGCGCCATCGGCCGCATGAAAGCCGTGACCGGACAGCCGCTTGTCGCAAGCAACAGGCCCATCAGGGAACTCATCGCTCGCTGTGCCGTCGTATTTTGCCCCACCCAACGCTCTTCGTTCAACACGGCCAGTTCGACTTTCTCAAACGAAACGATTTTCCCAAGGCGGCGCGAAAAATCGACCAGTGACAGCGCGGCCGGGCACCGCGGATGATCTGCCTCGGCCAATGGGCAATTGCGGCACTTTTTGAACTCAAGGGACGTCCACGGTGGCGGCGCGGTTTCCTCATCGGGCAGTTTGCGTTCCCACGACGGATAGAATTCGAGACCGAATACTTCCTGGGCCCCATCATCGAAAGTGAAGATGTATTTGATTTGCATGCCGACGTCCCCTGATCCGAAGAACAACCGCTTTAGCCGCACATATTCTGGCGTTGCGATTCGCCGGCGAGCTTCAGGAACTCGGATCCCGGCAGCAAACCTGAAACAATAGGCCCTTCGACATAATCGCACCCACAATCGCGGAGGACTTTGCGCTGACGGTCATTCTCCAGACCGTCGCAAACGAGTTCGTAACCTCGTTCGTGCGCCAGCGCGGCAACCCAGCGGATGAATGCCTGCGTGCCGTCGTTCGTTTCCATTTCACTCAGAATCCGCTTATCGAGCTTTATTTTGTGGAAACGGGTTTGCAGCATATTTCCGGCGACATCTTCGGTTGTTCCGAAATTGGCCAGCGTAATGCCGATGCCGAGGTTGAACAGGCTTTCGATATTTTTCGCGACCCGATCATGGCCGAGCCCGCTATTGCCATCGGCAACTTCAAACTCCAGTTGTTCCGCCGAAACCTTGAAATGATCCAGCGCCGCGGCAATTCGTTCATAGACGCCTTCGCTTTCCAGCAAAGCTACCGAAACCTCGAGTGCGATCGGCACAATGGCACCTTGTTCGCGCCATTTTTTTTGCAGCCGAAGCGTTTCGTATAAGCGGTGTAGATCGTTGTACGCCGCTTCCCGCTCTGGACAGTAAGCGCTTGTATCTAGGCCGGGCCGCGAGATGTTGAATTTGACGGCGGACTCGCCAAAAACGATTTTGCCGCCAACGATGCGTCCGGAAGCGATGTGCATTCTGGGACTGAACATCGGTTCGTCCACCGCAGGGGGCTGGCGCGGCGACAAAGGCAGATGCGCCTTGGTCCTGTCGTAAACCACATAGTTTGCAGGACTGATCAACTTGGCTTCCGCCAGCGCCGCCTCTGCTTCCGAAACAACGACTGCAATCCCGGCAGGATCGCCTCGCGATACGGTTGCGCCGGCGCTCACGCTAAATCGCTCAACGCGTCCATAATCGGCACAGGGCGTGGCTATAAAATCGATCAGCTCCTCCAGAATTTCTTCCAGCGATTTGAGATCGTCGTCAAAAGCCGTGGTGATCACAAAGGAGTCGCTGTCCCAGCGACCGAAGGTATCATTTTTATCCACGAACTTTTTGATGCGATCGCCAACGGTTCTGATGATCGCTTCCGCCGCTTCCAGACCCAAATCGGCATTGATAGCCCGGAAGTTGTCGATATCGATGACGATGAGCGCTTCCTGGCGGCCGGCAACCGTCAAGACTTCATGCCAGGTCCGAAGCAATTTCGCCACGGCCATTCTGCTCACCAATCCCGAAGACGGATCGAGGCTTGCGAGCCGCCGTTGCC
>Ga0209578_10002455_pt1 | contig 15356 bp, 15 predicted proteins | sample tdAd472_FD_187127 | JGI IMG/M metagenome (GOLD analysis project Ga0209578, IMG submission 187127) | Marine sediment microbial communities from the Atlantic coast under amendment with organic carbon and nitrate - tdAd47.2 (SPAdes)... | ecosystem: Environmental > Aquatic > Marine > Coastal >...
GCAGGTCGATAGATAGAGATTTTACCATAGAGGCTGGCCTCCTTTTCCAGCTTCTATCTTGAATCACATTATGACCTCTTTGGGAATCCCTAAAATGAATCTATTTGATGTGACCTTGCTCTAGCTGCATTGGGCATTGATGAAATCCCGGATGGCTACGAAGCAGATAGCGTATGGAGTTATGAAGTCGGCGCCAAAAGCCGGCTATTTGATGGTAAAGTACAATTGAATACCAGCGCCTTTTATATTGACTGGACGAATATTCAACAGAATCTGCGACTGCCAACCTGTCGTAGTACTTTGATCCTTAACGTTGGTCAGGCCGTCAGTAAAGGTTTTGATGCGGCATTAACTGCTCAGGTAACCGACGCCTTGCGGCTTGAGGCAACGGTTGCTTATACCAATGCTGAATATACAGATTCTATCATTACCGAAAACCTGACGACCGGTGCGACAACGGATGTGGTGCTGGAAGGGGACGCTCTTTCGACTATAGCGCCCTGGGTCGTTACGCTGTCGGCGCAATATGACTTTGAAATAAAGGACACCACCTCTTTTGTAAGGGTGGATTATGACTATCGCGGTGCGGCGCCAGAGCCTCTCATCGGCAGGGCCGGGGTTGATCCGTTGGCGCATCGCCGTCCTGAGACGCATTTTGTTTCCGCGCGCGCAGGGGTAGAATTGGACAGTCTGAAAGTTTCTGTTTTCGTTGATAACCTGTTTAATTCAACACCAATTCTTACCCGGACACGTCATAGCGCCCGCGATGCAATAACGCTATTCTACAGCAGCACAATGAAACCAAGAACATTTGGCGTCACAGCATCATTTAGATATTAGAGGTCATACGCTTGAAAGCGGTTCGGCGTCTTTATTCTGATCGACCGCCGAACCGTCATTTCATATTTTTTTGAAAGGATCCAAAGATGATTATATCTGAATATAGGGCCAGGTTTTTAAGCTGGTTCATCGGGTGTATGGTTTTGTTCTTTGTGGCGGGACATGCCTATGCTCAAGACAAAAGGCAAACAGCCTCTGTTTTGTTTCATAATGTTAATATATTTGATGGCGAAAGTGATGTCTTGCGCAGCGGGATGTCGGTTCTTGTCGTCGGCAATAAAATTAGCAAAATATCTAATAAGGAAATAACCCCGTCTGAGAATACGACCGTTATAGACGCGGCGGGCCGGGTTCTTATGCCAGGCATGATCGATGCGCATTGGCATAGCCTGATGGCCAGGGCGTCAATGGCAGATCTGATGAACTCGGAGGAAGGGTATTCTTCATACTGTGGCGGCGGTTGAGGCGACGGCGACACTCATGCGCGGCTTTACAACGGTGAGGGATATGGCAAGCCCCTCTTTCGGTCTTAAACGCGCCATAGATGAAGGGTCACTTGCCGGGCCGCGCATTTATCCTTCCGGCGCCGGAATTTCCCAGACGTCCGGCCACGGTGATCTGCGTACCCGCGCCAATGACGCAGAGAGAATTGGGGGAACGCCCGGCCGCTGGGAAAGGCTGGGTCTTATGCTTGTTGCAGATGGCGAAACCGAAGTCCTGAAAGCGGTGCGTGAACAGCTGAGGCTTGGAGCGTCCCAGATCAAAATCATGGCGGGCGGTGGTGTTGGGTCCCTGCACGATCCCCTGGATTCCATTCAGTTTACGTCAGCCGAAATAAGAGCGGCGGTTCGGGCCGCAGCTGATTGGGGAACCTATGTTACGGCCCATATCTATACCCCGGCAGCAATCAGACGGGCGGTGGAGGCGGGCATTAAATCTGTAGAGCATGGTCACCTGATTGATGAGCCGACCATGAAATTCCTTGCGAAAAAGGGGGTTTGGCTAAGCATGCAACCCTTTGTCAGTGATGAAACGCCCGAAATGGCTGCTGCCGAGGCCCTGAAGACGAAAGAAATGATAGAAAGCGGTAAGCTTTCTCCCGCAAGAATAGCGCAGATTAAGAAAGGTTTGAAGGTCCGGGCCGGAACGGACCACACCTATCAACTTGCGAAGAAATATGGAGTTAAGCTGGCTTTCGGGACAGACCGGATTTTCTCGGCTGAAAATGCTGCAGGCCAGAATGATGATTTGGTCAAGTTGCTGAGATGGTTCGCTCCGGCTGAAATTTTAAGAATGGCGACCGGCAATAACGGGGATTTCATGACTCTTACGGGACCCCGTAATCCTTATCCGGGTAAATTGGGTGTTATTCAAACAGGCGCCTATGCGGATATATTGCTCGTGAATGGTAATCCGCTGGACAATATTCAACTGCTTGCCAATCCGCAGAAGAACCTTTCAGTCATTATGAAAGACGGAATAATTTTTAAAAATACCCTTGAGTGAGGCGGACATGGCGAATATGTCGAGAAAGCGGAAGAAATTCAGCCGGCACTACGCCGGGCCATATCCTCCGGCAAGACCGCACTGGTGCAAGTCCGGGTGGACCCCGACAGCGGCCTGAAATATATACCGTTTGGCAATGGATATCTGTTTAGCTGGGTTCATGAGGACCCGGACCAGACAGGTTTTCAGCCAAATAATCTACAAGCATCCTTATTTTTGGCGATAAATGACGGTTCTGGGGATACACGGCCCAGATTCCCTCCTCTGGTTCCCGACAGCCATCCAGCATCGTGATCAGTTGGCCGTCATTAATATAGGTCTGCACATAATAATCGGGGAGCTGAATTACACCAATCCCTTTCAAGGCCGCATCAATGAGCCCATAACCACTATTGCACCGCATATTGCCCGACACCCGGATATTTTTCTCCCGACCTGACTCCTGGAAACGCCAGAAATCAATAGTGCCAAGGAGACAATTATGCTTTTCAAGTTCAGATAACGAGTGAGGAAGGCCATAAGCTTCAATATAGGCTGGAGAAGCACAAACATACTGTGTTCGCGTTGATAATTTTTTTGCCACCATACTTGAATCACTCAATCTGCCAAGACGAATGGCGAGATCATAGCCTTCATCGATCAAATCCACTGTTTGATTGGTCAGGTTAAATATGGTTTCGAGCTCTGGATACATGAGGACGAAATCATTCACCAACGGGATAATTTTCTCTTCACCATATGTTACGGGAGCCGTTAGTTTTATCTTGCCGCGAGGTTCGCTATGAAGATTCGCAAGGATCCGTTCCGCTTCCTCCAAACCATCCAACACACTCCGGCAATGTTGATAATACACATTGCCGCTTTCGGTTAACGAGACTTTCCGTGTCGTTCGGTAAAAGAGTTTCACCCCCAGCCGGTCTTCCAGTGCGCTGACCTGCCGGCTGACCTGTGCAATCGATATGCCCAGCCGTTTTGATGCGGCGGTAAAACTCTCTGTTTCAGCCACTGCGACAAACTCACTGACGCCTTCCCATATGAACATTATTACCACCTAGTAAAAGTATTTTTTAATTTTAACATATTATCATTAACTGAGAAACAATTATACTGATTTCCACTAAATCAGAGAACGGGAGATGATCAGAGAAAGCTCCATTTACTTATTGTCAATCATTTAAAGTTATTCGCCAGGAGAGAATCCAATGTCTGAACAGTTCATAAAATCAAAAGCCGCAATCGCTTGGGCTCCCAACCAGCCTCTTTCGATCGAAGAGGTTGATGTTATGTTGCCCAAAGCAGGTGAAGTCCTCGTCCGCATGGTGGCGACTGGCGTTTGCCATACAGATGCATTTACGCTTTCTGGCGATGATCCTGAAGGTATCTTCCCAGTTATTCTCGGTCACGAAGGTGGTGGCATTGTTGAACAAGTTGGTGAAGGTGTCGCCAGTATTCAGGTCGGTGACCACGTTATTCCTCTTTACACGCCCGAGTGCGGCGAATGTAAGTTCTGCAAATCGGGAAAAACCAACCTGTGTCAGAAGATTCGCGAGACTCAGGGTAAGGGTCTGATGCCAGACGGGACAACACGCTTCTACAAAGACGGAAAACCGATTTTTCATTACATGGGTTGTTCGACATTTTCGGAATATACTGTATTGCCCGAGATTTCACTGGCAAAAGTGAATCCTGAAGCCCCTTTGGAAGAAGTCTGCCTGCTGGGCTGCGGTGTCACAACCGGCATGGGTGCAGTAATGAATACAGCTAAAGTTGAAGAAGGGGCAACGGTCGCTATCTTCGGCCTTGGTGGAATAGGCCTCTCAGCCGTTATAGGGGCGACCATGGCCAAAGCGAGCCGCATCATCGCTATTGATATCAATGAAAGTAAATTCGAGTTGGCCCGTAAGCTGGGGGCGACAGATTGCATCAACCCAAAAAACTACGACAAACCAATCCAGGATGTTATCGTGGAACTGACGGACGGTGGGGTGGATTATTCGTTTGAATGTATCGGTAACGTCGATGTCATGCGATCTGCACTTGAATGTTGTCACAAAGGCTGGGGAGAGTCGGTGGTTATCGGTGTCGCCGGCGCAGGCCAGGAAATATCAACCCGCCCGTTCCAGCTTGTGACGGGACGTGTCTGGCGGGGTTCCGCCTTCGGTGGCGTTAAAGGTCGCTCTGAACTGCCGGACTATGTCGAGCGTTACTTGGCCGGTGAATTCAGGCTGGATGATTTCATCACCCATACCATGGGACTCGAGGATATCAACGATTCTTTCGCGCTTATGCATAAGGGGGATAGTATCCGCACGGTTATCCATTATGACAAGCAGGGCTAAATATTTGCCCGCAAAACACGCTTCTGCTCCCGAAAGGGGACAACTCAGGAGAAAAAACATGACGATTGAAAACCTCAGCACAAACAAGAGCTTTGGGGGGTGGCATAAACAATACACCCACTACTCTGAAATACTCAACTGTGACATGCGCTTTTCTATTTATCTCCCCCCGCAGGCATCTGAGGGAAATAAAATACCGGTGCTTTATTGGCTGTCAGGCCTTACCTGCACTGATGAAAATTTCATGCAAAAAGCGGGGGCTCACCGTATTGCCGCAGAATTGGGTGTCGCCATTGTCGCCCCGGATACAAGCCCGCGGGGCGAGAATGTCGCCGACGATCCCGACCAGGCTTATGACCTGGGTCTGGGGGCCGGGTTTTACGTCAACGCAACGCAGCCGCCCTGGAAGACACATTATCAAATGTATGACTATGTGGTGAGTGAACTGCCCGGCATAATTGAACAGCATTTTCCTGTGACCAGTCAACGTGCGATCAGCGGTCATTCGATGGGAGGACATGGGGCGCTGGTTATCGCAATGCGCAACCCGGAGCGTTATACGTCAGTCTCAGCTTTCAGCCCTATCAGCAACCCGGTAAACTGCCCGTGGGGACAAAAAGCCTTCAAATCCTATCTGGGTAAAGACCGAGGAAACTGGAATCAATATGATTCGAGTATTCTTATGCGTAATGCGACAGAGTTTGTCCCGGCGTTAGTTGATCAGGGGCTGGATGACGACTTCCTGGCGCGCGAGTTGCAGCCAGACGCCTTGGAAGCCTCCGCTGTCGCCAGCGGCTATCCATTGGAGCTCCGCAAGCATACCGGCTATGACCATAGCTACTATTTCATTGCCAGCTTTATTGAAGACCATCTCCGTTTTCATGCAAGTCATTTAAGCGAATAGGGATCGAAGCCCGCGTAAGGATTTATCATGGATAACATTCCCATTATAGGTTTGTCACTGGCCTCGGTTGTATTCCTCAGCCTGATCCATGTACTTGCGGATATGCTTCGGTGGCGACGACAATTGCCGCAGAAATATTGGCTTTCCTTCGCAGATGGTATTTCTATCAGCTATGTTTTTTTAGGTCTTTTACCGAAGATCGTTAAAGGTACAGCGACTTTACCTGAAACGCTTGGCCGTTACACAGACATTTTAAGAGATAGTCCATTTCTGCCTTTATTGATCGGGCTGGTTGTTTTTTACACTTTGGGACGAATGGTGGAAAAGCCGGTTGACGGACCTGATTCTCCGGGGGCACGTGACGCCTCCGGCCTTAGGGTATGGATTCATCTTGCATCCTACGCGTTATACAAAGCCATCATCGGATATCTAATTATTCAAATGGATGACCCTATGTCCATTGTTATTTTTGTTTTGACCATGGCGGTTCACTTTCTAGTGCTCTGCCTCAATTAATTTGATTTATTGGGTGGGTAATTTTTCTTGCTTTTCTGTTTGAGCGGTGATTCTCTGTTTGTGGGAACAATGGACAGGGGTGAATCGCTATGTCGAACAAGAAATGGGTGGTTGAGCTGAGCCGTGATGAGCGCAATGAACTGACCGCTTTTATCACCAAGGGCACAACGGTTGCCCGCAAAATGCGTGAAAGGCCGCCGCGCCAGCCGATATTTGATGGCGAAGCCGAGGCCCAGCTGATCACGCTTGCCTGCTCCGCGCCGCCAGACGGCCATGCCCGCTGGACCATCCGGATGCTGGCGGAAAAGGTCGTCGAGATGGAAATTGTCGAGACGACCCATTTCAACACGGTCGGGCGGGTGTTAAAAAAAACACGCTCAAACCGCACCTGAAAAAATATTGGGTCATTCCGCCAAAAGCGAACGCCGCTTTCGTGGCCAATATGGAGGATGTGCTGGAAGTTTACACGCGGCCATACGATCCCGCCCGCCCGCTGGTCTGCCTTGACGAGGCGTCAAAACAGCTGGTCGCCGAGACGCGCACGCCTCTGCCCATGAAACCGGGGCAAGCGGCGCGCTTTGATTATGAATATAAGCGCAACGGCACAAATAACCTGTTCATGCTGTTCGCCCCGCTCGAAGGCTGGCGCCATGTGGAGCCCGCAAGACGGCGCACCGCCGTCGATTACGCTCATATGTTGAAAAGGTTGGCGGATGAGTATTTTGCAAAAGCCGAACGGATTATTCTGGTGCAGGATAATCTCAACACCCATAAGCCGGCCTCGCTTTATGAAGCCTTCGAGCCCGCCGAGGCGCGACGCCTTGCCGAGCGGTTCGAGTGGCATTATACGCCAAAACACGGCAGCTGGCTGAACATGGCGGAAACGGAGCTGTCCGTCCTGACCCGGCAATGTCTCGCCGGGCGCATTCCCGACAGCCAAAAACTTGAGGATCAAGTCACCGCATGGCGACAACGGCGCAACAAACATCATGTGAAAGCGGACTGGTGCCTTACATCACAAGATGCCCGCGTCAAGCTGAAAAACTTGTGCCCTGTATTTTAGGTGTTTCAGAAGACTAGACCCATTTGCACTTTTAAATACCGATTGACAGTCGGTTTTGCATGTGTGAGTATCCGCTTCGTTCTACTGTGGAAACTGAGTGGTTAATTAACTGAATGAATTTAGGCGAACTTGAAAAACTGGTGTTGAAATACTTTTGGCAAACAGAGGAGGCTGATGCCAAGCAAGTCCACGCATATTTTGAACAAAGCCGGGGAGGTTCGCTTAACACGATACAAAGTACCCTTGACCGCCTTTATAAAAAGGGGCTCCTAAAGCGGGAGAAGGAAAGCCATGCCTATCGATATCGGGCTGCTAAACAGCGTAAAGCATTTATTGGGCAGTTAATTCAAGATGTTACCCAGGATTTTGTGTTCGGTGATGAGGATAGTTTGTTTGCCGCTTTTGTCTCTTTATCGACAGAGATGAATGAAGCACAGATAGATAAGCTGGAAAAACTAATCCAGGACTATCGTTGCAAGATTTCGACGAAAGAAAAAGAATGATATTAGGCGGTGCAGCGATCCTCTTGAACTTATTATCGATAATGGTTTTTAGCATGCTATTGATCGTGGTTGCCGGTTCCTTTTTTTTAAAAGTTAAACCAATAAGCCTTGCTCAATACTCAGCGCCATCCCGTCGAAGAATTTTGTGGCTGTTTGTCTTATCTCCCTGGTTTGTTGGTTTGTTTGCGGCCACTTTGGTCCTGTTTTCCGGCAGTCAATATACACCCATTCCTGAAGCCTATGATTTTTTCCACTGGCATCATCCTGATGAGTTTATTTTTAACAGTTGGCACGGACTGTCAATGGCGCTTGCGATTATTTGTGCAGGCTTCTTAGTTGTGAGAGAAGTTAAACGTTTGATCCTTCACAGTCATCATGTAAGTCTACTTCACGAACTGGCGGAACCCGATCAAAAGAACTTCTGTTATTTGGATGCGGATGAGCCGATGGCATTTACCGCCGGCTATATCAAGCCCCGGTGTTATATGACTTCGGCGTTGCGAAATCAGTTAACCGCTGAAGAATGCGCCATTATCGAACTACATGAATATGGGCATGCCCAACGACTGGATCCGTTAAAAAAGTGGCTTTTTCAGTTATTGGCCTCATTTTTTCCGTCCGGCGTATCGCGCCAGATGAACCAAATGATGGTGCTCGCCATGGAGCAATGCGCAGATTCTGCTGTTTCTCGGGTAATTCCGGATAAATCTTTGATTGCAATGACGCTGCTCAAGGTGAGGCGGCTGGTCGCGGGGCCCGATGAAAAAATTTCAGCGGACCGCACTATATGCCATTATGGGCTGGATAATATTTCTGAACGCATCAGCTATCTATTGTCCGAGAGAAAACAAAAGGTATTCCCATACTTTACGGCTTTTTCGACTATCCTGCTGGTGTTGGTGGTCTGTACATTATCGGCGGATATTTTCCATCACACTATAGAATACACTCTCTCTCATTAGGGAACGGTTATGATAAAGATTAGAAATATTTTTGGAAGCAAAAAACCGATATGCTATCGGTTTTTTGGCGTGCCATTACGGCGGCAATTAATATTTTGCGCCGGCATTGCGGCGATGCAATTTATGCAAAGTCCCGCCGTAGCAGAGGACAATACAAATGGTTTGACGCTGGCTGAAGCGATACGTCGAACATTCAATAATCACCCTGATTTACAAACTTTCCACTATCGTCTTGACGCTCAGGAAGGGCGGATTACGCAAGCAGGACTTTCTCCGAAACCTGAAGTAGAACTCGCCATTGAAGATGCTTTGGGGACGGGTGATGTTAGTGGATTTAAAAGCGCCCAGACGACGTTAAGCGTTAGCTGGGTGCTGGATCGCAGCATCAAGGCGAAACGTACTGCTGTGGCCTGGGAAGGAAAGAGGCTGATTGATAGTGAAAGAAAGATCAAACAACTTGATAGCGCCACACAAACAGCCAGATATTTTCTCACGGCGCTTTCTTATCAGGAAAGCACCGTTATTGCTAACCGTGCAATCATGCTGGCCGAAACAACTATCAAAGAGATAACAAACAGGGTCAAAATAGGGAAATCACCATTTGCCGAGTTGTTAAGGGCAGAGGCTGATCTTGCGAAGCGCAAACTGGTTTTGCTCAACTTGAAGCATGAACTTGCGTCCTCATTACATCAGCTTGCCGCACAATGGGGGAGCAGCGCGCCGACCTTCAGTTCGCTATCGGGCACCCTGACCAATCAACCCGGGATTATTGCTTTTCAAGACTTGAAAGCTCAAATACGTGATAATCCGAGTTTGGCCAAATATTTGTCCCTGGAACGGGTAAAGGAAGCGGAGTTGAAACTCGCCCTGGAAGAGCGGAACCCGCAGTGGAAGTTCTCTACAGGAATTCGGCGTTACGAACGAAGCAACGATTTCGGCGTTGTCGCCAGAGTATCCATTCCATTTGGGGGAAGTAACCGGAATCAAGGACGTATTGCTGAAGCACGGGCTAAAATGTCGCAGAATCAAGCTGAAGCTGATGCGCTGCGAATCCGCATGGAGACATCTCTCTATGTTGTTTATCAAAAACTACTACGCAATATTCACCTCAGTGACATGTTAAAAAAAGACGTTATTCCAAGGCTCGAGCAAGCCTTAACAGAGACGCGCAAGGCATATGATTTAGGCAAATACAGTTATCTTGAATGGATGGCTGTCCAGAATGATCTACTTGACGCTCAATCTACTTTGTTAGCGGCCTCTCTGGAGGCACATCTTAATAAGATTGAACTGGAAAGATTAACCGGCGCGAAGATAACGTCACCATTTTAAGGGCTGGAACCAACTAATGAGAAGAATAATGAAGAATTTAACACGAAATATTGGCTCTGCCTTACTGGCCTTAATGATGCTAACCCATAGCAATTTATCATTCTCCTTTGAAAATGTTGATAGTGAACAGGCAGAAGAAGAGCCCGAAAAAGGGCCTCATCGGGGACGTTTGTTGAGGGACGGTGACTTTGTTGTCGAACTCGCCATTTTTGAAACTGGCGTCCCCCCGGAATTCCGTGTTTGGGTAACGGATAAGGGGCAATTGATCAATCCGGCGGACGTATCCTTAAAAGTTACCCTGACCCGCCTCGGAGACATACAGGACGATATAAATTTTAAGCCGCAGGGGGATTTTCTTCGCGGGGATAGCGTTATTTATGAGCCACATTCCTTTATTGTAACCGTGAGTGCAGAATATCAAGGGAAATCCCATCGCTGGCAATATGATAATTTCGAAGGCCGCACGATGATCGAAGGTGAAGTGGCCAGGGCGCTAGAGATCGGAACATCTATTGCCGGTCCCGCGGTTCTGAAGGAAACCATATCTGTTTACGGAAAGCTGATTCCTCACCCGGAATATGTTCGCAACATCACGGCACGTTTTGAAGGCACTCTTAAAAAAGTGAATGTCTCTTTGGGGCAGCGTGTTGTTAAAGGGCAGGCGCTGCTTACCATCGAAAGTAATGAAAGCCTGAAACCGTATACGCTTTTCTCACCAATTGATGGCATTGTCGGGCATCGTAATGCCAATCCAGGTGAACAAACCAGCGCCAGGGTTTTATTATCGATTACAGATAATTCCGTCCTGATGAGTGAACTGGCAGTGTTTCCCAGTGATCGCCAGCGGGTGTCTATCGGGGCGAAGGTTTGGCTGACGGTTAAGGGGTTTGAGCAACCCGTTATGGGAACCATTACGCAAATTGATAACCTCATCCATTCCAATCAGTCTGTTATTGTACGCGCCCAACTTAACAATATGAGCGAAAAATTAGTAGCCGGGTCCTTTGTGAGCGGTGAAATTGAAGTGGCCGATCATAAGGTGCCGCTCGCCGTAAAAAGATCTGGTCTTCAGGCTTTTCGGGATTTCACAGTCGTGTTTGTAAAAATTGGCACTGAATATGAGGTGCGTATGCTGGAGTTGGGCCGTGTGGCTGGTGAATGGGTTGAAGTTCTTGGTGGTTTGGAACCTGGTTCTGAATATGTTTCAGAGAATAGTTACATCCTCAAAGCCGATATTGAAAAATCCGGCGCGTCACACGATCACTAAGGATAAGACATGCTTGAATATATAATACGTTTATCCATACAGCGTCGTGTTCTGGTTCTCGTCACTGTTGCGATCATCTGCGGTCTTGGGCTATGGAATTTTACCAGGCTGCCCATCGATGCTGTTCCAGATATCACCAATATCCAGGTCGTGATAAATACTGAAGCCCGAGGCTACACGCCCCTCGAAGTCGAGCAACGTGTGAGCTATCCGGTAGAGACCGCCATGGCGGGATTGCCGAATTTGCAGCACACACGCTCGGTATCTCGTTATGGCCTATCGCAAGTCATCGTTATTTTTAAAGACGGTACGGATATCTACTTTGCCAGGCAACTGGTTAATGAGCGGCTGGATGCGGCAAAAAGCAGCATCCCCTCGTCACTTGAACCTGCGCTGGGACCGATTGCAACGGGGTTGGGGGAAATTTTTATGTTTACCGTCGACGCCGAACCGGAAGCGGTTAATGCCGATGGGTCGATTATTTCACCTACCGATCTGCGTACGGTTCATGATTGGATCATCAGACCGCAATTGCTGCGGGTGCCGGGCGTGGTGGAAGTCAATCCCATTGGCGGCTTCAAACGAGAAATATTAGTCGCCGTTGAGCCCGAAAATTTATTGGCTTACGGCATATCTCAAAACGATCTGGTTGCTGCGATAGAAGAAAACAATCAAAATCAGGGGGTCAGCTTTATTGAGCATAATGGTTCACAGTGGTTATTGCGGGTGCCGGGACAAGCCGAAAGTTTGGAAATATTGGGTGAGGTGCTGATAACCGAAGCCAGGGGGCTGCCGGTGCGATTAAAAGATATCGCCAGTATTTCTGAGGGAAAAGAGTTGCGTTCAGGCGCCGCGACCCAAAATGGCCGGGAAGTCGTGATGAGTACGGTATTCATGCTGATTGGCGAAAACAGTCGCACAGTCGCCAATGCTGTTGCTGAAAAGCTCGAGGAGATAAAATCAAGCCTTCCCGAAGGGATCACAGTAACAGCCGTTTATGACCGCACCAGTCTGGTGGATAAAACCCTGCAAACTATACAAAAGAATTTGATCGAAGGCGCTCTGCTGGTCATCATCATCCTGTTCCTCTTTCTGGGGAATATCAAAGCTGCTTTGCTAACCGCAATGGTGATCCCGATTGCCATGCTGATGACCATTACCGGCATGGTTCATGCCAGGGTTAGCGCTAATTTGATGAGTTTGGGGGCTTTGGATTTTGGTTTGATTGTTGATGGCGCCATCATTATTGTTGAAAATTGTCTGCGCAGGCTGAGTGATGCGAAGCGGAGCGGGGAACTTTCCCTAAATGAGCGATTTCATCTGGTTTTTGAAGCAACCCGTGAGGTGATCCGACCCGCCTTGTTTGGGGTATTCATCATCACAGTGGTTTATTTGCCAATCTTCGCACTTTCTGGTGTTGAGGGAAAAATGTTTCACCCTATGGCCATTACAGTTGTAATCGCGCTCGCCAGCGCAATGTTATTGTCCATTACCTTTGTGCCGGCCTGTGTCGCATTATTCTTTAATAAGCCGGTCGTAGAAAAAGAAGGCGTAATTATTAAATATACTCGGTTACTTTATCAACCAGTCCTGGTCCTCGCCCTTCGGGCGCGCTGGCTGGTCGTCAGTGGCGCTTTGGTATTGATGATAATTAGCGGTTATGCGGCGACCAACCTCGGTAGAGAATTTGTGCCTAATCTGGATGAAGGTGATATCGCGATGCATGCATTGCGCATTCCCGGTACTTCTTTGGGACAAGCGATCCAATTACAGCAATCCCTGGAAGCAAAAATTAAAGATATGCCAGAGGTAGAACGGGTTTTTGCCAAGATCGGTACGGCAGAGGTGGCGACCGATGCGGTTCCCCCAAGTGTTGCCGATAATTTTATTATTTTAAAGCCCAGGGAAACCTGGCCTAACCCGGATAAGCCGAAAGAACAGGTCGTAAGCGAACTTGCGGCATTGGTTGAGCCTATTCCGGGCAACCGCTATGAATTTTTACAGCCCATCCAGATGCGTTTCAATGAATTACTGGCTGGCGTGCGGGCTGAATTGGCGATCAAAGTGTTCGGGGATGATTTTGAACAACTGATAACCCTGGGAAATGAGATCGAAAAAGCCATTGCCAATGTTGAAGGTATTGCGGATATAGCAGTTGAACAAACCACGGGTCTGCCGATCATGACGATACGGCCTAAAAGGGATTTACTGCCACAATATGGGATCACCATAAAAGAAATACAGGATCAGCTCGCCGTTGCCTTGGGCGGTAAAGTCGCCGGACAGTTTTATGAAGGCGACCGACGTACCGATATTGTTGTGAGGTTACCTGAATATTTGCGTACCGATGTTGACGGACTCGCGAAATTACCGATATTTAGGTCTCGTGGTGATTATGTCCCTTTACAGGAACTGGCGGCATTGGAGCTGGTCACCGGCTATAACCAGGTTTACCGGGAAAATGGCAAGCGCCGCGTTGTGGTGACGGCCAATGTCCGTGGCCGGGATCTTGGAAGCTTCGTCACTGACGTTCAAAAAGCGGTCAGCCGGTCGGTTGAAATTCCCGCCGGCTATTGGGTTGAGTACGGGGGTACTTACCAAAAACTGCAGTCTGCGTCTCAGCGATTGTCTATTGTGGTGCCTATCACACTGGCGTTGATTATTGGTCTGTTATTGTTGGCTTTGGGCTCCATGAGGGATTCTCTTGTGATCTTTTCCGGGGTGCCCCTGGCCCTGACCGGGGGTGTATTGTCACTCATATTGCGTGATATTCCCTTTTCAATTTCTGCCGGTGTTGGGTTTATAGCCCTGTCTGGTATCGCCATATTGAACGGCCTGGTAATGGTCGCGTTTATTCGTGATCTGCGTAAGAACGGGGTGAGATTGGAGCCTGCTATTATTCAAGGGGCGTTAACACGATTACGTCCGGTTTTAACGACAGCATTGGTGGCGTCACTGGGCTTTATTCCAATGGCGCTTAATACCGGTATCGGTTCTGAAGTGCAGCGTCCGTTGGCGACAGTAGTCATCGGCGGGATTATCTCGTCGACCTTGCTGACCCTTGTGGTCTTGCCGGCACTTTATAGATTGCTGCATGCGGAGGCTGAAGAGCGAAAAATGGAACCGGAGACGGCTTAAATCGAAGGTAATTGAAATGAAGAAAATAGAAGCCATTATCCAACCATTCAAATTCAATGATGTGAGTCGGTGCTGAATATTGGTGTTCATGGGTTGACTGTTGTGGACATCAAAGGCATTGGCCGGCAAAAGGACATGCCGAATTATACTCAGGCGATGATTTAACGGCTAACTTGCTGCCCAAGGGCAAAATTGAATTAGTCGTGGAGGATGAATTTGTAAAGCGCTGTGTGGATACTATTGTTGAAGCTGCTAAAACAGGCAAAATTGGGGATGGTAAAATATATGTTTCATCAATTGAACGGGTGATCCTCATTCGGACCGGGGAAGAAGATGGCGACGCTTTATGAGTTGCCACAACAGCCGGTTACCTGATGCACAGGCGTCCATGAGTGATTACAAATATTTTTATATTTAGAAGAGGTAAATCTATGACATTTTTGGTTAATAGGTGAGGAAGGCTTTTCAAATGACAATAGTATGGATGCCGAATGACAAACGGGTGGATATTTTCGACTTGCTCATTACAGGCATCGCGGGAGAAACTAAAAAGCTTGGCCAGAAAAACGATTACGGGCACGGAAATATTTAGATAAATCCTCACTGGCCAGGGCGGCAATCTGCGCGTTGATCTTGAATGAAAACACCGAAGATAATCAGTTGTGTGATACCAATCTATGCGCGATTGCCCAGAGTAGCTTTTGTGCACCTATAACAAGGAAGAACCAATTATGCCATTGCCGCGATAAGAAGGATGCTTTCATTTTTTTTCTGTCCCAAAATTGGGTCGTTCAAATTAAGATCAGAGAAAGAAAATATACAAAGAAAAACGGGCTGCGGAAAGTTACAGCAGCCCGGATTTTTATGCGGTCGCAGACAGAACACCACGGCTTTAGCCGTGGATGAATGAGCCTTGAGGCGATATTGTGCAGAGATGGAAGTTATCAAAACTGCACATAGTATGTACTGCCTTCAGTACCATGTTG
>Ga0209578_10002457_pt1 | contig 15353 bp, 15 predicted proteins | sample tdAd472_FD_187127 | JGI IMG/M metagenome (GOLD analysis project Ga0209578, IMG submission 187127) | Marine sediment microbial communities from the Atlantic coast under amendment with organic carbon and nitrate - tdAd47.2 (SPAdes)... | ecosystem: Environmental > Aquatic > Marine > Coastal >...
AATGACAGTATGCTTGCGTGGAATGTAGCGCGGATCACCCGTTTCCATTTCACTCCACATACCGTGTAAATGAATTGGGTGTGTCATCATGGTGTCATTAACCAGAATAATGCGCACCCGCTCACCGTAAGCCAATTGAACGGGGGCCGCATCGGCAAACTTGATACCATTCATGGACCACATGTAACGGCTCATATTGCCCGTTAAGTGCAATTCAATCTCTCTACTGGGTTCTCGCCGATCAATAGTAGGGTAATAGTTACGGATATCGGCATAGGTCAACACGCGTCGACCATATTGCTCCTGGTGGTTGCGCAGTCCAATCCCGGGATCGTTCAAGCCACTTTGAGGGTTATCGGCCCGCATATCCACATGAAGGCCAAACTCGGTCGAGCTGTGTGTCATCTCTCGATCACTACCGTAACCCGCTTTGCCCAGTGATGTTGACCTACTACCCTGTTGGCTATGATCCATGGTGGCCATACCACTCATTTGGTGCTGGCTGTGATCCATGCCAGGCATACTCTCCATCTGGTGCTGGCCGTGGTCCATACCAGGCGTACTCTCCATTTGGTGCTGGATGTGATCCATTCCCATACCCATCTCACGGTGACCCAAAATTGGAGCTGGATCCATTTCAGGTATCTCAGCAGTCCAACCGGAGTCCGGAGTTAGCGTGCCTCGGGTAAAGCCAGTACGGTCAATACTCTGGGCAAAAATGGTATAGGCGCTATCATCACTGGGTTCCACGATTACATCGTAGGTTTCCGCCACACTAATGCGAAATTCATCCACTGTGACTGGCTGAATATTCTGGCCATCCGAAGCGACTATGGTCATTTTTAATCCGGGGATACGTACATCAAAAATGGTCATCGCAGCACTATTAATAAAGCGTAAACGTACTTTTTCTCCACGTTTAAAAAGGCCCATCCAGCCATCCTCAGGGGTGATGCCATTCATCAGAAAAGTGTAGGTATAGGCTGTAAGGTCGGAAATATCTCTGTCACTCATGCGCATTTGATTCCACATCGCGCGCTCGTTCCAGGTATTCTTCACTCCTTTCGCTTTTATATCACGCCATAGATCCCCCGCAGTGCGTTCGCGGAAGTTGTAATAACTACTCATCTTTTTTAATTTAGCGTAGATGCCCTCAGGCGCTTCGTCTGACCAGTCAGATAATTGCACCACGTAATCACGGTCATACCTCACAGGATCCGGTTCCTTGGGGTCAATCACAATCGCACCGTACACGCCTGTTTGTTCTTGAAAACCAGAGTGGCTGTGATACCAAAAGGTGCCGCTTTGCTTGACGTCAAACTGGTACTCATAGGTTTCACCGGGTTTGATGCCGTCAAAACTGAGCCCTGGCACGCCATCCATATCGGTGGGCAAAATAATCCCATGCCAATGTATTGAACTGTCATGCGTCAAGCGGTTGGTGACGCGCAAGGTAACGCGATCACCTTCACGCCAATGCAAAACAGGTGCGGGCACTGAACCATTCACCGCCGTGGCCATACGCTGTTTCCCGGTAAAGTTAACCGGCTGGTAGCCAATAGTGAGATCAAACCGCTTTCCGCTTAAGGTCTCTGGTTCTCGCCGGTAAGACTCTGAGGCGAAAGCAAAGCGAGGCCAAGACTCTATACCCATTACCAGACTCCCGGCCGCCACTCCGGTAACGAAATGTCGGCGGGACAAAGACGGTTTTTCAACCCTGGCTATTAACGATTGATTATCTTTCATTGGTTATTCTCTATCCATCAATGACGGGGCTTTTAATGCCCACTTATGTGTGCATAAACTTCAGTGCTGCCATCCTGTTTCAGCAGGAGTACGTCATAGGCATCATGCCGGTCGCCCATTTCCATGCCGGGACTTCCCGCCGGCATGCCCGGTACCGATAGGCCAATGACGTTTTGCGGTTTTTCTGTCAGAAATTGGCGGATGACGTGCGCCGGGATATGACCCTCAAAGGCATACCCATCGACGACAGCCGTATGACAAGATCGATAGCGCGGCTCAATGCCATATTTGGATTTAATCGAGCCGACATTTGAAATAGCGTCGATTTGGCTCGAAAATCCAAAATCATTGATATGCTCTACCCATTTACCACAACAACCACACTGAGGGTTTTTGTATACAACCAAGGTGTTTTCCTTGATATCGCTCGCCTTGAATTCGGCGTTTAGCGACTCGGCGTATACCGGTGCTTCACTAACTAACAACGCCAGTGATGGAATGAATATTAATCGCTTAAACATAATGAGTCCTTAACAATTGATCGACAGCCTCCCACGAGAATGCTGAAGAACCGATAATAGCTATCGATAATTAATGGATCGGTTTTGGTCTTTCGGCCAATGTGTCTTTGTGAAAACCCAGCCGCAACTCTGTTTGGTTTGCGATGTTCTCAGGTATCGAAAAGACAAATTTTGAAGGATGGTTATAGCGACGATTAACGACCCGAGGCCAATAGTATTCCGCGTCCTCAAATACCACACCTCCGTCTTCATCGAACACCGTTAGATCAAAGTGACCGAATGACAACGAAAGATTTTGACGTCTTCGCACTTCCCCGCTGAGTCGATAGTTACCATCGTTATCATGCCGTAGTTGAATATGGCTCAATCGAATGGCATTAGTACTATCGCGTTCAATTGTAATGTTCGTATCCACAGCATGACGAGCAATGGCTGCGCTTGAAAAGAAATAGGCTGAGATGACAATAAAACTAATTTTTACATAGGATGTTTTCATCACTTAATCCTCAAATACGGGTACAAAAACTGCCAGATACAGCAGATTTAATATTTGTTGGGCGCAATAGCCCTATGGATTAAGCAATAATTGGGGGGCGGAAAAGTGAGCTAGCTGGGGTATGTGGTATGACTGACAAATAATCATCGCTTGGATATACGGACGGCGCGGGTATGTTTTGATTCGATTCGCTACCTAACATTGATTGACAGCCACTGATACAACATTGACAACTTATGTCGCAACAACTCTGACTGGAACTGGTTGATGGCTCTAGGTTTTCGCTGACATCACTGTGGCTATCTAGACTCGTTAAGCTAGCCATATATGGGATATTTTCAGTCGTATTGTGATCATGGCAAGGAACGTCAGTTTGAACGATTGATCCAAGTTCATTTTGAGATGGAAAAACCATTGCGATGGCACCAGCGGCTGCCCCTGCCTGTTGGCAAAACAACCAAAAAATCATCAGTATCGCTGTGTTTTTTATTCTCACAGAAGTTACGTCTAACTCCAACAAAAGAAGGTTAAGCGTTCGATATACCGTATAGTATAAAGTTCAATAAAACCAAAAAGAAGCTGTTATCCTAACACATGATTACGCAGCCCGTTTAAATCTTTCATAATTCACCGGCGATAAATAGTCATTGGTGGAATAAAGTCTCTGACGGTTATAGAAAACTTCAATGTAATGAAATATAGCGCGTTTGGCTTCTTCCCTCGTTTTAAATTGATAATGATGGGTTAATTCCGTTTTTAAGGAATGGGGAAAGCTCTCAGCCACCGCATCCCGGCAATCCCCTTAGAGATCATGCTTTGAATAATACCGTACTGTTGTAATAATAAACGGCAATTATCAGAGGCGTACTGACTACCGCGATCCGTATGCCATACCAGCCTCTCGCCTAGCTTACGTTTCCAAAGAGTCATCTTAAGAGCGTCATTCACTAATTCAGCCTTCATACGACGCTGTATTGACCAACTAAAAGAAAAGGAAGCGGCGGATATAGTGCCTAGCATCAACCAGCAAGAGATAGAATAAATCAAGAAACGCTAAAGGTGGGGTATCTCTTGCTGAAGCAACTCGAAAATCTCAGCGATGAAACGCTGGTGATATAGTGGAAGCGGAATCCCTATTACCAGGCGTTCTGTAGCATGACCGCTTTTCAGCAGAAGGTACCCTGTCACAGTACCGAACTGGTGCACTTTCGCCAACGGATGGGGCCGTACAGCTTTGAAAAAATTTTTCAGATGAGCGTCCGTTTACATGGGCGCGCCGCCCTGGAAAAGGCGGTTTATCCCCACGCATGTGGGGAACAGACAGGCAAGTTTACACCGGGTTTAATCGAGTACGGTTTATCCCCACGCATGTGGGGAACAGGTTATCTATGCTCTCGTTTTCGTTTTTTATGCCTGTTTATCTCCACGCCTCAGGCATGTGGCGAACAGTATACCAGATGGCGAATGGGCGAAACAATTCGCGGTTTGGGTATGAGCATAAAACTGATTAAGCCAGTTTGCTTTTTAAACCCGACGAATTCAACAGGTTAAAAATTTGGATTATTCTAATGCTCTCATACACCTAAATTCAATGGGATTTCGATTACGCAACCAGTTTCTTATCAGGTCATTCGTATGAGCTTTATTTTTATAATGTGCAATATCGGTAATACAAATATATTCAACAATCATCTTGATTATGAGTAGCGACGCTTTACTCCAGTAAGTGTAATGTGAGTTTCATTAGATCATCCTTGAGCTTGATAAGAATAGTTTATTCAAATTCGGCGGAGCAGCATTAGCCCACAGCCAAAAGCTTTGGCAGGACCAATGCCTGAAAATAACATCTTTTCAAAATTGAGTGGAGCTACAATCTCTATTTCACCCGATAAATCGAGGGCGTTAAAACTTACCTTTTTTCGCTTACCCATCAAGTGAGCTCTACGATACGCCCCTGACTCCAATACCGGTTTGCCGCCACTATTTCGTACAACTAAAAAGCCAAACTGCTCTGCTTGGCGCTCAAACCATTGCAATACTGCACCATCAACGACCGTTTTTATTGCCCACTCTAATGTTTCTGAGCGGCTAAGTTTCTGCTCCAGTTTTTCTGGAAAAATTCCACGGCCAATAAGTTCACACCAATGCTCCAGGCATTGGTCGTTGGCAAAATCCAACAACCGCTTCTTAAGCTCACCTTTACTTCCCGCCAAACCCAGATTTAGTGCTGATAGTTGTTCTTTAAGCCACTTTTGCTGGGCATCCATAACGATATCGTGACGTTTACCTGCTCGGGTAACGACGGGATTCGCTCGCAATGTAAAGGCAAATTGATCGCCTGCTGAAAGTTTCGGGGCATATACTTTAGTTTGCACATTGAACAGTGAAGAATCTGCACGGGGTTGCTCTTTAGAAACCAAATAATAAACCGGATCCAACTTACGCCCCTCTGAAGTCTGTCTCTGCTCACTCGCAACTTCTTCCCTAAATAAAAACTCACGCTTTTTTTGGCAGTCCGATTCTGATTTTCCATCACTGAATAGAGTCCAGAATAATTGATGCAATCCGTAACCATCTCGGTTTTCGCGAAACAAGGACAGATCAGAAGCAGACAATTGCGGACGAACATTCACTCTCGAAAGATACATTACTCCTGCCCTCCCTGTTGTTGCGCCTGCCACATGAATTCTTGTCGTGGCTGGAATTGCCAGCGCCTGCGTGACAGTGGCTGGTCATAGCGGCTTAGTTGTTGTACCTGCCGCCGATCAAAGACCCCATCTTCAGCGGCAAAGTCCTCGATCAAGCCCTCCCAATAGTATTGCTGAATTACATCGCTCGCTAACCAGCGCGAATCCCCGTCCCAGCTCTTTCGGTCGATCAACAAATCTCCTGGCTGATATTCTTCAAATGCTGCTTTAAAACCCCGCGTAGAAATAACTTTAGGGTTCAGCGGTGCGGCTAGCGGGCAGGCTTTACGTCCTAGATACAGATGAAATCTAGGTTTGGCCAGATGCTCCGCGAGCACTCTGAGGCTCCAATTAGCTGATTCGTTCACAGTAATTGCAACAAGGGCCAACGAATCAGTTCTGTACTCACGACTAGAGAGTATTGTGCCAAGCCTTTTTCTCCCGAGGATTATTTCATCGCGACGTGTCCGATATTGAAACTTACCTACTGAATCAGGCGCCTGTGTCGTATGATAATCCCGCAGCAATTGACCACCGGATACCACCTTGCTGGCCATCAGATACCCTGTCGCCAACTGTCCCTGTTGTTCGTCATCCAACCGGTCAATCCCGAGCGCAGCACCCAACAAACCTAATATAGCTGACTTGCTGGGCCGAAAAGCCGTGTGACGGTTTTCACCCACAGCAATTTCCCCCCAACTGGCCATCGGGCCATACAAACGAAAGAGCAGATAATCCATTGCCGCCTCCTATTCCGTCACAAAGGCTAAAAGTTCCGTCATGCTACCTTCACCAGTTATCGCATTTAGTTCGTATCTGGCATCTGCGCAGCTGCCATACACTTTGTCAAAGTTTTGTTGTTGTGTGCTTAAAGCACTAATAGCATCCACCGCAAAATCACTATTATGTCGCTGATCAATGGGCTTTAGAAATGAGACCGACAATGATCGGGGCTGCTGATCTCCAGATTCCGCTAAGACATAAGAAGCATAAGCTCTGCTACCAAAACTATTTTGTTTTCCCTCGGGCGCAACCTTAGACGCGGCTTCAGTTAGAGCGGCAATGGTTTTTTTCGCTAGCACTTTATCACCACCTAAATTATCAACCAACAAAGTTTTGTTGATGCAAATGTAAGCATAAAATAAACCAGCCGCGAAACCTGTCTCACCTATATGTGCCGCTCCCGTATCCTCAGAATGGTCGTTAAGATCATCTACCGCAGTAAAAAAATCATCTTCTATTACCACCGGATGGACAGAAATAGCATGCGCTACCTGACAGGCGGCTTCCACATTAAACGATGGTTTTGATGCTAGCATCCTACCAAAGAGCGCGACATCCGCCGCGTGGTTTGCTTTTCTTAACAGTTCCAATTCTTCTTTCTCCGGCGCTCGCTGTTGCTCGGCTAAGACAGCCACCAACGTATTAATGGCTTGTTGCTCTGTCGGCGAAACGTGCACCAGTTGTTCAATCTCAAGCTCATTAAGGGGGTTGTCTTTATCTTTTTTTAGCGCGCCAAACTGTTTGGCAATTTTCTTTGCCCAGTCCAACGCGTTTTTTTCACTCACAGCCGTTGCAATAAGTTGCTGATAACATCCGACACCTAATTTTTTAGTACGCGTACCAATGTGATTTGCCAGCGCTTCTTGGAACAGATCAGACGTTCGCCAAGTACGTTTCAAACTCTGAGATGAGACGCGCAGGCGATCATACCCCCCCATTTTGGCAGTTTTTGGGCGCCCTAAATCATCACGATTCAAGTTAGCCGGAGGGTAGGAAGTCAACAGGTGTAATTGAATAAAACGGCTCATGAAGTTCTCCTTAACGATGATTAAAATTACTCTTTAAAACGCAGTGTAATAGTCTGTCGCCCAACGCACAGCCAGACGTTTTATGGGCTCTTTGTCGGCACCACAGCGATACTCTTTCAACCAATGCAGTGCACCGTCCGCGAGCGACAAAAGATTGACCTTGCCATCTAAAATAGAGATAGCCCGAGCAAGTTGCCGAAAAAACTCGTCGGGATCACGGCTTTTCTGAAGCTGCATAAAGCGCAGCTCACTCATTGGCGGCTTGCCACCTCCCTGCTTTGGTAAAGCCAGTGATTTGGCGAAGGTATTATGCTCGTCGCTAGCTTTGACGCGCGCCAATATTGCCGCGATCAGCGCACTATCGAGCAAGCGGTAGTCCTGCCGCCAGGATTCCGGCATGATAGCCAAAAACTCGGAGAACGCCGGGCTTAGCAACACGTCTTCCGGTTTGACGGCGCGGCGTAACATCGCGCGATTGCCTCGCTCATTAACGAGCCCTGCCCACCATCTCAGTAAAGACTTTTCATCCTCGGTGGTTAGCATTTTATATTTCCTTTCCATCAGGCAGACTCCGTTGTAGTTTCTGCTAGTTGTTCCAAGTCTTTAAAGGGTTTCGCGATGTTTAATTTTTTCACTAATTCACGTCTTGCTTTGGTGATGCGCTTCATATCCAGATCCTCTGCATCGCCTTCCAGTACCCATTGATCAAAGAGACTCAGCGTAGATTTTCTGAGAATATTCCTCCAACGGTCTGCAACCTGCGGGGGCATCTGTCGGCTTCCATCATCCATTTTTGACAAGTGGTGCAGCATTTGAAAAAAATCAGGTTCCGTAACCTGCCAAAAAGCCTGATCCATCGTCATCATGTCGCCCTTTACATCCGCTGGCCGACTAAACCAAGCGGTCTTGATTTGACTGCGTAGCAGTTTTGCTGCCTCTCTGGCGGCGTTGTTAAGTTGATTGGCGGCGGCTACAAATACATCCCGAATACTCTTGGAAACATCGATTAACGGCATTTGGTGTTCATACCAGCACCTCGCTTTCATGTTATCCATATCATACCCAAAGCACCAAATTGTCGGTTGCTGATCATCTAATAGCAAATCCACCCGCTCCGTATTAAATTCTCTTACGACCTGAGCTGCCGTATCTCCGCTCGCCTCATCCAACCAGGCCAACCCCAGCCAATGCCGATAGGTCAGCCCCCCTTTTTGTCCTTTTAAACTCAGCGGGAAATTTTCTTTTTTGAGGTCAAATCGATAGGGCGTCAACGGATGTACCCAAGGACCGTCATAGTTGATCCCATAGTTTTTTGTGATGAAGGAGCTGGCTAATCGATTAGTATTAGTACCGCAAAGAGAACAGCACCCCTCCTCCACCTCATTTATAAGTAAGCGGATGCGCCTGGGCATACTCCAATATGCCTGCAGCGGGTTGACGTCATCCGGATACGTGGTCTCCCCCTGGGTTGAATATCGGCTTTCCGCCATCCAAGGTAACACCGAGCTATCTACGGTCTTGATCGACTCTACAGATGCCTCTTCCGTTAACAGGTTAGCCCAAAGTTGCTGCCATAGCCGTGTGCTTTTTCCTCGTTTAACTAAGGTTGTCAGTGGTCCACCGCCCCTCAAACCGACGCGATGTCCTGCTCCCCCTGATGGCGCATTGATTTGCAAGGTGAATAATGCGCTGGCGCTGCAAGATTCGCATGCGCCTGGAACCAGACCACCTTTTACAAAATGATCCAGATTACTTTTTATGGTTTTACTACCGGGGGATTCAATCAGCAACGCAGCTATCGGCTTTTTTTTTCCTTCGGTTAACGAAAAATCCTGCATAAAGGCTGGGCCTTCCGGGTTAGCCAGTTCAAATGCTTCTGAGAATAATTCAAAGGTTGATTTTAATTTTTGTGCATCCGGCACATTTTCCCAATACTTCAACCATTCAACCTGATCTTCGGGAGCGAAAGTGGTCTGTAATAGGCCAATTAAAAACTGATACAAGGCTCCCTGAAAATCTGGTCTAGGTGCCGTCAGTTCAATAATCGGATTCTCTATTTCCACAATTTGCCAGGGTGCAATTTTGCACTCGATACCATCCTGGCGTATTGCAGGTATCCATGGATCTTTAATTAAATTCATAAATGATTTCTTATCGTGTTGATTTGCTTTCAAAATTGATCCATCAAAATGGGTTTGATAAGGACTTTAATTTTTGATTTTGTGGGCAGATTTAGAAGGTAAGAAATTTTTTAGTATAAAATGTGAGCCCGTAGCTTTAGCGGATCATTATGCAAAGCTCTCTTATTAAAATTTTTGTCGGTAGCTAGCGAGCCGGCTTGTAAGTTGACTCCTGTTGCTAGCATCCCTATAAGCACAAAAAGCCAGACAAGCACTGAAGGTGCCGAGCACTTGTCAAATTTCATATTAATTGATGGGATCAACATGGCGTCTAAATACAGTGGCTACAGACGGAGGATTATTGGGGCGATTCATTCTTTAATCAAGCCAATAATGCTAGAAAACGTATAGAGCGATAAACGCCTGTTGGCGATAAGCACGTAAGTTCCGATCCGAGCTTTGAGCCCCCTTCTTTCCTTTTTTGTAGTTGCACCCGGTAAAGATCGGGCAGAAATTTGTCGGCTTTGGCTTGAACAGAATGACTTGAACTGCTGGCCCACAATCGGGTTTCCACAAAGCGTGAATGTAGGTCGACCAGCCTTCCCGTTATATTCAAGCAATGGAGCGATAGCTGCAGCGCAGCATGTAAGAAAAGCTGTCTTCTGAATGGTGGATAAAATACGCGGTGGCCCGTTTTATCGCATATCTGAGCAACAAGATAGACAGCGGCATGGCGATTAATGGATATTTTCTCCTCATCAATGTTGTAATATCCAACGCGGAACCTAATTGAATCGCCAGTGGCGGAATTTGAACAACAATTTACTTCGGAAGGAGATAATTGAAGGTCTGCTCGGATCTCTTTTCCGTGAAACAGATTGCCCATTTCCCGAAAGAATCAGAGTTACCTTAAGTTTTTGTATTGAATTTTTTCACGCAATGGGGAGTGGTCATATCAATTAGAAAAACGTAACGCATATCAGAAACTATGTTTGAGCAATCAAAAAAATTTACTGTTGACAATTTTTAGTATAAAATAACTTATAATACCTATAATATTTATAATATTTATAATACTTATAATATTATAAATAAATATAAGGTCGCTCTTCTTTTCACGCGAATAATATTGCTTAACTCCCCAAAAAGCCGAATTCTATTTGGGACGAGTTCGGCCCGTTTGGGACGAACTCGGCTTCTTCGGGACGAGTTCGTCCCTAAAATACAGATTTTTGCCACCGCAAAAGCGATTGCGCTGCAATATTTTTATCGCAGGCTCAATAGCCCCGAATAATTTTCGGCGCAAACTGCTTTGTGGAAATTAATTTTGCTCGCAAACGCTTTTGCGGTGGCTGTAATGGTGCGCTATGTCTCCGCACTCTCCAAACTAACTTTGAACCATTCTAAATTCATCCAGTGCGGCTTCTAGTTATTCTATTATCTCCGCTGCCAATACGGGCTTGTCATTTAATTCAAAAATGGGCGCAAAATTAGCCATTGGTATGCCGTCGGGCTTGAAGCTGGCTCTATCTCTACTCCCGGCAGGGAATTTCAGCCTTCAATTTGCCTGTTCCGCAAAATGAAGGCGGATTTATCCTAAGCAGGCACCAGTTTTATTTGCTCAACACCCAAGACCATCAAGCGTTTCAGATTGAAAACCAGCGCACGAATGCCTACCTGAAATTGCACCTTCTTCAGCCCTCGATAGCGAACTCGCTTGTTGCGGTGGGCAAAGACTCGCTCATAGGGTGAGCGGATACCTGATAGCCAACGGTCTTTATGGCGATCCTTACCTTTCATGTTGTTTTTCTTGATCGTGGCATCATGGCAACCTTTGCGTCTGAGTGTGATTTTGGCCGGGCTCACACAGTACCCTTTGTCCCCGTACACCGCTCCGCCACCAGGACAGATATGGGTAAGCCCCTGAGCATCAGTTACCTCTGCCGAGGTGGCTGCAATCTTATTGATTAAACCGCTTTGCATATCCACCGAGGCATGTCCTTTGTAGCCATACCAGTACTTGGCCTGACCTTTACAACCGAAACGTGCCTGCTTGTCTGCTGCTACTTTCCCTGCGGTATTATTGTTGAATTTTTCCAGACCTAACTTGATCGCTTTCCCAGGTTGTTAATTTGCTTACCAACTGACTGGCATCCACAAAGGTAAAGACCTCTTTGATCAATCCCATTTCTCGCAAACCATCACGTACCTGAGAAAATAATTCCATTAATCTCTCTGTGCCCAGGCGTTTACGAAACTCGCCAAAATAACTGTGATCCGGCCCCTTAGCTTCAAGATGTAACTCGCAAAACCATTTGCCTGCAATATTTTCCTTTAAATACCGCTCCATCTCGCGATCACTCAGATCTTCGAGAAATTGCAGCACCAGGGCTCGCAGACCAAATTCAACACCTTTCTCTTTGCGGCCTTTCACTGAATAAAGGGAAAGGTACGGTTTGCTGATTTCTGAGAAAGACAGAAGTTGATCTAACTTACGGTAGGATGATCTTCTGGAATCAATGAGTCCAGAGTGATAAATAAACTGCTTTGTTGTCTTTTGCTTATCAATTTTAAGCACCGGTTAATTTTTGCCTATTATCGCAAATTATTACGCGTTTTCCGACAGTCCCAATACTTCCGGAGGAGTCCAGTTCTCCGTATCTTCCAGTGATTCATCTCTAAGTTAAAAAATATCCAAATTTGTTTTGTCGCGAACTATTAATTCGTCGTAGGTAAATGAATGTCAGCGACTTTCGCCCTCACCCAGATCCTTTATTATGCCCTCGAGTGCTCTCAGTAGGCTTTTCTCTTTTGTTCCCTCTGGACTGGGGTGAGGGAGCTAATAGGAATCAACGCGCTTACTCCTATCCCCAGCGCAAAACAACTCATCAAAATCACTCTTCACTAAGCGCTTGGTCTTCAGCGTCATATGGACATTGGTGCGAAAATCATAGATACAGAAATTTTTAGCCTAGGCGAGTTTGTCGTCGAATAAAATGCCAATAGTTAGGCGCAGGAAGGTGTGGAGGTCGGTACGTTTCAGCAGGTTTTTACGTATTGTTTCGCCTGTGCCGCCCTCGAAGAGGACGTTATCCGGTACGACGACGGCAGCTTTGCCGTCGATCTTGAACATGTGGGTGATGTGTTGCACGAAGTTGATCTGTTCGCTTGTTGGAGGTGGTAACCCAAAAGTCTTCGCGCTCACAGGCCAGCTTTTCCTGTTCCTTTTTACTGCTCTTCTCGTCGATGACGGTTATCGACCTTTTTTTACCATAGGGCGGATTGGTCAGAACCATATCGATACGGTCACCCCCCCCCACTTCTTTGGCCAGGAAATCATTGAAGGTAACCGGGCAAGTGTCCGTGACCGATGACCCAATCTGTGAGTGGGTATGCTTATTCACTTACCGTTTTGGTCGGCGCTTATCAGCCTCTTTAGCTCCTTCATACTTACGATGATTACAGAGATTCGCATGTGCTGACTATACCACCGCCCCTAGCGCCGTTAACTCCTTGATTTGTTGATTGGATGAAACAATCATAAAAGCGACTTCGTGTCACACCACAGTTATTTTGACACCCTCTCTTCGTCTTCAACATAATACAACCGGTAATCATCATCTACCGGATTAATTGTAGGAATACTATCAATCATCCCCGAGTCAACGAGCAAAATTGACTCTTTAACGCAACCGGCCTTTGTAAGGCATAAATTTTGACATGTCGGCAACTTCGATCAGGGTTTTCATATTTTTCCAAAAATTATCCAGTTTCGGGTGGGTTTTTCAAAAAAAAATAACTATCAATTATGTAACCCTTAAAAAAATCACTGGAGCAACAAACAAATGTTAGCAGAGACACTAGAAAAATCGTACACGATTCCGCTTCTAATCATAATGTTTCTTTTTGCTAAATTGATTACACCCGTGCCGAATTATTGCGAACCCATCACAAATGGGTATGAGGCACTGCAGCAGCTTGAGTTAAATTTGCTTGCATATGATAACTATCGACCAAAGCTAACTTCCAGCTTCGTCGTATCCAAGCCTTGCTATAAAACGCTACAGTTTTTGCGCGGATTTAGCCCTATGAATCTGGTGTTATCAATCTTCTTAATAGTTGCCCTTTTTTTGAGCTTTTTAACCGCATATTTGAACATATCTTACGATCAAGATTTATAAAAAGGAGTTAGAAAATGGAAAACAAAAATATTGGAAATACTTTATCTGCACTGCCTCTGCATAAGATGATTAAGTAATAAAACGACAAAAAAGGACTGCCAGAACTCCGGCTTATGCAATAGAAGCAAGCGATAACCTCTTATCCAAAAGGTGCCTGGCAATTGAAGCGGATAATAATTGTCCGCTCAGCTGGTCGGTGCAGATGAAGGCGTAGAGTATGATCGAGTATTCCGGGAAAAATACGCCTAACGGGAATCACATTGCAGCAGTCACTATACAACGCTATAAACGTCGCACGAAAACCGAGCTACGCCGACGGTGTGATTCAACATTTAGATTATGCAATTAGTCGTTTTAAACGATGAAACTGTATTAATCGATGCCATCCATTTTATGCAAGTCTGTTTTGTTCAGGCATTAATAGATCTTGATAAGTCACAACTAGAACACGCTGAAAAAAACTATTCAGCCCATTTTTAAGCAGGCAAGTGTTGAGCTGAATTAATTGCTGAAATCCGTACATGCCGTAAAGGCCATTAAAAAAGCAATCGAGAAGGCAGTTGTGCGCGTCAAGAATGAGCTCCCGCCAATTCTACCTGAATCAAAGTATGAATTGCTTGTGCCGGCACAGAGGGGTTGAAGCAATGCGTTACTTAATTTCTTTCAGTGCACGATACAGTGTTGCTCGACTAATGCCAAGCTCGCGGGCTATTGCCGATTTATTACCAGGATTCTGGGCAATCCGTTCGCGCACATTGTTTAAGAACTTCGCAGTAATGACGGGTTTACGGCCTTTGTATTTCCCCTTCTCTTTTGCCCGCGCTATTCCTGCTGCTTGGCGTTCTCGGCGAAGGCTGGTTTCAAACTCGGCAAAAACGCCAAGCATGGCGATGAAGGCTTGCCCGGCGCTGGCAGAGGTGTCGATCGATTGCTCAGTAATGAGCAGGTCGGCCCCTTTTGCGCGAAGATCGAAAATCATGTTTTGTAAGTCTCTAACCGATCTTGCTAGTCGATCGATCCGGGTGACAACAAGCCGATCTCCGGGGCGAATAAACTCAAAGATCAGATCTAGTTCTTTACGCCCTACTCTCGATTTGCCGGATATTTTTTCAGATCGTATTACTTCACACCCGGCTGCCGATAAGGCTTCAATTTGTGCCTCTAAATTTTGCTCAAGTGTAGATACGCGAGCATATCCAATTTTTGCCATTAGTTATTACGCTTTATTTGTTGCTTTAGGGTCTAGTTCCTATAATACATTTGTAATTTAATTAAAATTATAACCCTAATGGCACATATATTTAAAACTTTTAACCTGTATCAAAAACAGGTAGCCCCAAAACACACGCGCATCATAAAGGAGTCACAAATGAAAACGAAAGACCAGCAATACTTTTTGATTATCGACTTAGAAGCAACCTGCAACGATGAGCCGCCATTACCCTCACAGGACATGGAGACCATCGAAGTGGGCGCTGTTCTTGTTGATTTGCAAAAAAATGAAGAGGTCGCAACATTTCGGACTATGGTATCGCCGGTCAAAATGCATAACGTAACGCCTTTTTGCGCGCAGCTAACTGGAATCACCAAAGACGACGTTAAGCACGCCCCAGACTTCGAGGAAGTTATTTGGGCGCTTGATAACTGGCTTGCCGGTTTTACTGATCAACGCGTTTTCTGGGGCAGTTGGGGCCGGTATGACGCCAACCAGATCGAGCGCGATAGTAAACGGCATAAGGTCACCTCGGTTGCGCTGGGCACTCATACGAACCTAAAAGAAATGTTCAAGAA
>Ga0209578_10002458_pt1 | contig 15349 bp, 14 predicted proteins | sample tdAd472_FD_187127 | JGI IMG/M metagenome (GOLD analysis project Ga0209578, IMG submission 187127) | Marine sediment microbial communities from the Atlantic coast under amendment with organic carbon and nitrate - tdAd47.2 (SPAdes)... | ecosystem: Environmental > Aquatic > Marine > Coastal >...
TAAATTCCCCGATGTGGAAGTGTAAAAAATCGACCACGGCGTGATAGAAAATCCGGTCCACAAGATTGTTGCCAATAGCGCCCCCGATTACGAGACCAATTGCAAAAACCACCGGCAGATTGCGGGCGCGCAAGAGCCACCAGCCCAGAAGCGGCAGGACCAAAAGCGTGAAAACCACATAAATGGCACGGCCAAGACCGGTTTCTGCCTGCAAAAGCCCGTAAGACATGCCCTGGTTCCAGACCAGGGTCAGACTGAAAAAGGGCGCAAGCTCAATACTCGGGCCAGCAAAAAAGCTATCGGGCGGCGTAAAGAGAGGGCGACCGATACCGCTCAAAAAAGCAATCTTTGTTGCTTGATCAAGCAAGAACGTGAACGCAGCGATCCCCGCCCCGATCAGCACCAACCTCCGGTTCGCTCGGGTGTCAGGGTTCGCGCTTGCCTGGCTCATGATGCGCCCCCTTCTGCCCAAGGCACATCGGCCGGATTTGATCTCAGATTGCTCAAAATGGCGGAAGCCATTTCCACATCGCGTTCAATGGCGGCGCGCAAGTCTTCCATGTTCTCGAATTTTTCTTCCGGGCGCAGATACGCAATCAGGCTCACCGCAAGTTCAGCCCCGTAAAGATCACCGTCGAAATCCATTAGAAAAGATTCAAAAAGCGGCTCATCTTTTTTAAACGTCGGCTGCCAGCCCATGCTCGCCGCACCATCATATGCGCCCGCGTGCGGCCCGTTCAGGACCTCGACCTTGACCGCATAGATGCCAAACTTTGGATGGAGATAGTGCCCAAGATCTACATTCACGGTGGGATAGCCCATGGTGCGCCCGATCTGATCTCCCTTTTTAACTTCGCCTTCTATGGCCCACCAATGGCCAAGCAACTTCGCGGCTCGATCGGGTCGACCCTCGCGTAACGCATCGCGGATACGCGTTGAAGAAAAGATATCCTCGTCACTTTCACCCGCGCGCACCGGATCGATAACGGTCACGCCGAAGCCCAACTCGTTGCCCATTTCGCGCAAAAGCGCCGTATCGCCCTTGCGCGCTTTGCCAAAACAAAAATCATAGCCCACCACCACATGCGCAACGCCGAGACCCGCCACAAGCACTTCCCGCACAAACTCAGCGGCCTCCATGGTGGCGAGTGCTTTATCAAAATCGAGGATGTAAGCGATATCGACGCCGTTGCGTTCCAAAAGCCGCGCACGGGTTTCGGGCATGGTGAGCCGAAAGGTCGGCGCATCTGGCGCAAAAAATTCCCGTGGATGGGGCTCAAATGCCATGACACCAAGGGGCGCCACAAGGCTGGTCGCGATATCGCGGCCTCGGGCAATCACTTTGGCGTGGCCGCGATGCACGCCATCGAAGTTGCCGATGACCAGCGCAGTGCCTTGCGCGTCCTTAGGTAATTCTCTGTAGTCTGAATAAACCTGCATTCCTACGATCAGCCTTCGCGCGAGGGAACCATCACAACAGCTTCGCCTTCGACCACCGGCTTGTCCTCCACGGTACAAACACATGCGATGGTCGCGCGCTTGCGCGCGCGGTTCACTGCGGAAATTGTGCCTGTGGCCGTCACGGTGTCTCCGATCTTAACCGGTGCCTTGAACTTCAGAGTTTGGCTTAGATAGATCGCGCCCGGACCCGGCATCTTTGTACCCAGTACTGTGGAGATGAAACTTGCTGAAAGCATGCCATGGGCAATGCGTTCCTTAAACATGGTTCCGGCAGCATATTCAGCATCCAGATGAACCGGGTTGGTGTCGCCTGAAACCTCGGCAAAGGCGTTGATGTCGGCCTCAGACACTGTCTTTGTAAAGCTGGCGCTTTGGCCCTCTTCCAAATCCTCGATAAACATGCCACTCGCCGCCGTCATTCCATCATTCCTTGCCATTGCGCGCTGATAGCGCCCCCACGTTGCGGCGCACCATAAGCGGCGCTCCACAGAGGGGCAAGCAGGTTGGCGGGGCGCCCGCAATTAGGCCGCTGCGCCCTCGCCGGACGAAGTGAGGGGTTCATCTGCCGCAGGCCGCGGCTCGCCAAGCAGATAGCCTTGGCCGAAGTCAACACCTGCCGCCACAATGGCGTCCACGGCGGCATCGTCTTCGATTTTCTCGGCAATCAGATCGATGCCTTGGCGGAAGAGGTTCGCCTTGATCGCCTCAATCTCCGCCGTTCCATCCTGCCCGCCGCCACATATGATTGCTGCTGGGACCTTGAAGTACCTGAACCCTTGCTCGCGGAGCGCGGTAGCATCCACCGCAAGATCGGATACTTGATCAATGGAAAAATGAAACCCAAGGCCCATCAGGCGGCGCAAGTTTGCGATCTCAAGCGGGCCGCAACCATCCAGGGCCGCTTGCGCAAACTCAAATACCAATCGCGGGGCAAGTTCCGTATTCGTTTCCATGAAATCGAGAAAGATACGAAAGAAGTCTTTGTCCTGAAGCGTTCGTGCCGAGACGTTGCAAAAGACAAATTCATCGCCGCCCGCTTCCGTCAGCTTACGGATGATCTGGACAGAGCGGAACAAGAGCAGATTGTCGATTGTGGACATAAGCCCCGCGCTTTCCGCGACACGCAGGTAATGACGCGGCATTAAAATATCACCGCTATCTGCGCGCAGCCGGGTCAGCGCTTCATAGAACCGGAGGCGCCGCTGGGGTAGCGAGACAATCGGTTGCAAATAAAGATCAACGCGGTTTTGCGCGAGGGATTCGCGAACGGCGGTTAGGATTTGGTCTTTGCTTGCACGGTCAAAGGCGCTTGGATTGGCTTTGTCAAACCTCTCAACTTTCCAGGCATCGTTAGGCCTTTCGCCTTCGTCTTCCGTGGTTGGCGCTGCTCGTTGAGCATCGGCGGTGCGCTCCGCAATACCGGTTGCGAACTCCTGAACCAGCCGTTCAAGCACCTGCATTTCCGACGCCAGCCGGTTAGCGCGGGCATTGCTCACCCCTGAAAGCTCAGTTTCGGCCCCGTCCATGCGCGCGGCAACTTCGGCAAGATCTCGTTCGGTGGCATGAAGCGCGTTTCTGAGCGTGTCGATCTCTGCCGCAAGCACCGCATTTTCCTGGGCCCTATTTAGAGCGCCGTGGACCGCTCCGGCAAAAAGAAAGAGCACCGCCGCGGCGAGCCACCCCACAACGGGGGCAACTCCGCCGATGGCCTGCAGACCCATAGAAAGCGCCACGGCCAAGATCACATAGGAGCCGATGACAAAAAAATTGGTGAGAAAGGACATGTACGCGCTCCCGAACCCGAAGAAGCGGCACGCACCGCTTCGCTGATAGTTTGGTTGCGCCCCCTTTCCAAGGGGTTAACAAATCCTTTCCAATCGTGCGCACAGAAAGAGGGCCGGGATTGCCCCCGGCCCTCAATTCGTTTGGTCAATCCTATAGGTCGAATCAGCTACCGGTATAAGGAACGATCTGAAGTTCAACGCGGCGGTTTTGAGGCTCGTTCACATTGTCGCCCGTATGTACCGCGAGATCGGTTTCGCCAAACCCACGAACAATCAAACGTCCTGGCAGAACCGAGCGATTGACGAGCGCTTCGGCCACCGCTTCGGCGCGGCGTTCGGAAAGATCGTAGTTGTATTCGCGACTCCCAACCGTGTCGGTGTGCCCATCCACGTGGATGAAGGTCTGGTCATAGTGATCAAGGACCGTTGCGACCGAATTCAGCACACGGCGAAAATCCGAACGCACCTCGGCGCTACCGGTCGCAAACGTAATATTCGACGGCATGACGAGTTCGATGTTGTCGCCCACCCGGCGCACACGGACGCCGGTGGCTTCTAGCTCGCGCCGAAGTTCCGCTTCTTGTTGGTCCATATAATGGCCCACGGCACCCCCTGCGAGTGCGCCGATGCCCGCGCCGATCAGCGCATTCTTTGCCGCTTGCTCACCGCTTGAGGTATTTGTGAGAGCGCCCACGATAGCGCCGCCGAGCGCGCCGATAACCGCGCCCTGGGTGGCACGGCTGGTGCGCTCTTCGCCGGTATAGGGATCAGTGGTGGTACAGGCCGCCAACAAAACCGCCGCACCAGCCAGTGTCATAACTTTCTTCATGAGGGTCACCCTCTTTCTTTTGTACTGGGCCGCCAACAAGGTTCATCCCGCGGCCAACGCCCGCCCGATGCCCCTAAGATATGACGATCCATAGACTTCACAACCACCCGCCTGTGTTCATACGCTACACCCGCCAGATTCCGGCGCAAAGTGCTTTCGCATACCGGTCCGAGCCGGTAATGATCTTTCGCTACAATTTTAGATATCCGAGGAGCCCTGCCCTATGAGCTTGTTCGATCTTTCCGGAAAAGTCGCGGTCATCACCGGTTCCACCAAAGGCATCGGCAAGGCGATTGCCCATCGCATGGCCGAACAAGGCGCCAAAGTCGTCATCTCGAGCCGCAAAGCCGATGCTTGCGAGACGGTTGCCGCAGAGATCAATGCTGAGTTTGGCAACGGGTCCGAGGTGGCAACGCCGATCCCCTGCAACATCTCTTACAAAGAGCAGCTCCAAAATTTGGTTGATCAAACCAACGACAAATGGGGCCAGATTGACGTGCTCGTCTGCAATGCGGCGGTGAACCCTTACTTTGGGCCGTCAATCGATTGCCCGGATGATGCGTTTGAGAAGATCATGCATTGCAACGTTCAGAGCAATTTCTGGCTTTGCAATATGGTGCTGCCCCAAATGAAAGAACGCGGCGATGGCGCGGTCGTGATCGTCTCGTCCATTGGCGGCTTGCGCGGATCGTCCATGCTTGGGACTTACGCAATTTCAAAGGCCGCCGACTTTCAGCTCGCGCGTAACTTGGCTGTTGAATATGGGCCATTTGGCGTTACCGCAAACGCCATTGCGCCGGGGCTTATCAAGACCGACTTTGCACGGGCCCTTTGGGAAGACCCTAATATCCTGAAAGCATCAACCTCCAACGCCCCTTTGCGCCGAATCGGCGAGCCTGACGAGATTGCCGGCATGGCCGTTCTGCTTGCCTCCAAGGCGGGCAAATTCCTCACCGGCCAGGGCCTCGTGATCGACGGCGGCGTCACGATTGGCGGCAGTTAGCCCATTGCCCAGATAATCAAGGTTTCCACCGGGTTAAAGCGCCACTTGGCGCTGTGAATTTGTTCATATCCGCGCTAGATATTGTCAGTCACAGTAGTTGCCCAAAAAGAGTAAAGGCTCGCGTTGATCGCCGCATGACCCAAAGCCACTATCCTACTGATGCGTCTGCGGATGCAGAAAGCCTCGCAGGCATTCGTCTGCTCGCGCCTTTAAGTTCAGCAGAACTCCAAGAGCTTGAAAGCCGATGCCGTTGGCTGTCGGCGCGCGCAAGCGATGAGATCGTCAACAAAGAGAGCGATAATCGCGATATATTTTTTGTGGTCTCGGGCAAGGTTGCGATCAAGAATTTCTCACTCTCCGGCCGTGAAGTCGCTTTTGCCACAAAAGAATCTGGTGACTATTTCGGCGAGCTTTCTGCAATCGACGGCAAGCAACGTTCTGCAAATGTGGTTGCTGTTGAAAAGTGCACGCTTGCCGCGCTTGCGCCTGATGCATTCCGCGAACTTCTGACAAGCCATCCCATGATGTCGCTGGTGGTGTTGGAGAAAATGGCCGCCATCGTGCGGGACTGCGATGAGCGCATTATGGATCTCGCCACTTTAAGCGCGTACCAACGGGTCTATAGCCAGCTTCTCAAGATGGCGCGCGAAGATCCCGTAACACCCGATAACTGGCTTATTTATCCTTTGCCCACTCAGGCACAGATCGCGGCGGAAGCTTCGACCACGCGCGAAACCGTGGCCCGTGTTCTAAGCCAGCTTTCCCATGCGGAGATTGCCGAGCGCAAATCGAAGACGCTTTACATTCGCGAGATGGAAAAGCTGCGCACATTGTGCGAGCGCGTGGCGCCGCCTCAAGAAGGCTAAACTCAACTCTCCTTTCCAGAACGGAAAACCCCGGTCACGGGGGACAATCCGTAACCGGGGTTCTTTGTTCCGTTGGCATCGGGAAAGGGGCGTGGTGCGAGTATGGGACTGCTATACGAGGACTGAGCTCCCTCCCCCAAAGGTCCTGCCAGACCCGCCAAATCGGGGACATTCTGCATGTAGGAAGGCGCTTCATTTCTGCAATGTGATGACCGCTACAGGTCTGATCAATGCCCGAAAAATGAGAAAGAGGACCCCTGGGGTGCTGGGGGCGCCAGGGATCCTCTCGGCTCGGGATCCAATGCTGTGCCTCTCCAGAAAGAGTGGGCAAGACATCGGAGGCGTCGCTCGGGAATTGCGACGGGCAAAGGCTCTCATGGATGCGCAACGCAATCAGTGCGCGCCGTCACACGAACGCGCGCGCAAAATTTCTTGGTGAATTTCGCTTTACTTTGGCGCGCAAAGCTATGCGCCGTTTTAGCCCGCGACCTCGGAAATGGCCTTCGACATTTTTTCGACGATGATGCCGATCTCTTCTTCGGTGACGATAAGTGCCGGGCTAATGCACACGCTGTCTCCGGAAAGCCGGACCATCATTTCGTGCTCATGGAAGAGCTGCGCCATCACATCGTAACCGTGCTTGCCTGGCGCGTCTTTCGCTGGGCGCACATCAAAGGCCGCCGCAAGCCCAAGCGTGCGAATGTCGTCGACGGGCGCTTTGTCCTTCAATGACATCACCGCATTGGCAAACAACGGCTCGAGCGATCTGGCGCGTTCGAAAAGCCCTTCGTCGCGATAGAGGTCTTGTGTCGCAATCGCCGCAGCACATGCAAGCGGATGCGCGGAATATGTATAGCCGTGATAAAGACGCATCTCATGGTCGGCGCGGGTCTCTCCTTCGCCTTCCACCACATCGTGCACATGTTTGCGCGCAATAACGCCGCCCATGGGAACGGTTCCCGAGGTAACGCCCTTGGCAAAGGTAAGCATGTCTGGCGTCACGCTATATCGTTCAGCAGCAAACGCATGACCCAAGCGGCCAAAGCCGGTGATCACTTCATCAAAGATAAGAAGAATGCCGTGGCGATCGCAGATCTCGCGCAGCCGTTGCAGATACCCTTTGGGTGGGGGCACCACACCGCCTGATCCCGCCATAGGCTCAATCATCACTGCCGCGATGGTCGAGGCATCGTGCAGCTTTACAAGATTTTCAAGCTCATCCGCCAAGTGCGCGCCCCATTCGGGCTCGCCCGTGGTGAAGGCTTGTTTCTCGCGCACGTACGTCGCGGGCAGATGATCCGTACCCGAAAGAAGCGGGCCATAGAGCTTGCGATTGCCGGACATCCCGCCCACGGAGATCCCGCCAAAACCGACACCGTGATATCCATTGACGCGGCCAATAAGGCGGGTCCGCGACCCCTCGCCATTGTAGCGATGATAAGCAATTGCGATCTTAAGCGCCGTGTCCGCAGCCTCGGACCCGGAGTTGGAAAAAAACACATGGTCAAGATCACCCGGCGCGAGCGCAGCTATGCGCGCCGCCGCCTCAAACGCCTTGGGGTGTGAAAACTGAAACGAGGGTGTGAAATCCATTTCCGCAGCTTGCGCTTGGATCGCCTTGACGATGGGCTCGCGCCCGTGGCCCGCATTGCAGCACCAAAGGCCCGCCGCCGCATCGAGCACATTGCGGCCGTCGGTCGTGAAGTAATGCATTCCCTTGGCGGATGAGAGGACGCGCGGGTTTTCCTTAAAGCTTTTGTTCGGCGTAAACGGCATCCAGAACGGCGCAAGATCGTTTGGATTATTCGGCGTCTCATGAGCGGCGGACATTACGGTTTCCTTTCAACCAAACTAACGCGATCAAACATTGGCTATCAAACAAAGGCGAGAGCCTACTGGGCTTTGGTATGCATTGAAAGCGAGCGCCTATTGCGCGCAGCCGCGCGCATCTACGGGCCAAAGGTCCACCAGAACATCGCCGTCCACCACGTGATACCAGTCATAAAGATTGACCGTGGGATCGCAGTGGGGAACGACGCACGTCACATGCGCGCCGCGTTCGAGCCGATCTTTTTCCGCATCGGCCAATGCAATACCGCCCTGTTCGTCACCGAAGTAGAAATACGTGGCGCCGTCAGGAGCCCCTTTATGGATCAAGGGCGCGTCCGCATCCGTCGCAAAGGACTTGAAACCCGCGTCGGTGGTCACAAGACCCGGGGTGTTCACACTGATGACGGTCATCTGAACGAAAAGCGCTGGCTCAAACGGTATGAAACCATTACCGGCGGGCACTTCGGCATATTGCCGGTCCATAAATATGTATGACCCCCCTTGAAGATCAGTCAGCACACCCGCGCCGGGATCAATGTCATAGGTGCCGGTGCCGCCGCCGGTAACGATCTCGCAAGAAAGCCCGCGCTCTTCGATGCGCGCTTTCGCCTCAGCCAGCATCGCCATGACCTTAAGCGACTCATCACGGCGTTTTCGCGCATCGTGTTCATGCATCAAATGACCGGCATAGCCTTGAATGCCTTTGAACTCGAGACCACCAAGCTCGGCTATCAATCCCAAAAGTTCATCGAATGATTGGTCAAACTGGATACCCGTGCGATGAAGGCCGGGGTCAATATCGATCAGCACCCAGAGGGGTTTTCCCGCATCACGCGCCGCGGCATCAAGATCGCGCGCGCCATCGGGATGATCCACGACGATCATAAGTTCCTCAATCGCTTCATTGAGGTCGATCACGCGCTCAATCGATCCCGGTGTTGTTACTGGAGATGTGAGCAAAATCTGCTCGACACCGCGCGCAGCAAGTGCTTCGGCCTCGGCAAGTTTTGCACAGCAAATGCCCACAGCCCCCGCTGCCATTTGGCGCTTTGCGATCTCCGCTGATTTGTGGGTTTTCGCATGGGGACGCAGGCCAATACCGTTTGCCGTGCAGTGGTCCGCCATCTTGGCGAGGTTTCGCTCAAACGCTTTCAAATCAAGGATCAATGCTGGCGTCGGGATTTGCCAACGGCTACCCGGCTGGCCCTTGATTTCCCCCCCCACTCGTTCGTGAACGGACATTGTCATGCGGCACATCTCCTTTTGCGCGCGACTCGCCAACTGGTGGCAAGATGAATATGCTTGAGCCAACGCCAAGGAGGAACCCCCCATGCCAGAAACCAGCCTTAAAGGAAAAACAGCGCTTGTCACCGGCGCCTCTAGCGGCATCGGGCGGTCCACAGCCCTCAAACTCGCGGCGCTCGGCGCCCATGTTTATGTCACGGGGCGCCGCCAGGAAGCGCTCGATGAATTAATCCCCATTGCCGAGCATGCCGGCGGCAAGGTGACAACTGCCGCGTTTGACATCCGCGACTATGACAAGTTTCAGGGCCTGATCGAACGCGCCGCCGAAGAAACAGGGACTTTCAATATTCTGGTCAACAATGCGGGCCTCTCATACCCCGACAGCATCGCGGCGGGCGACCCAGAAAAATGGCGCGAGATGATGGAGGTGAACATCCTCTCCCTTCTCGCAGGCTCGCAAAAGGCGATCCAGGTGATGCGCAAGGGCGGTCATGACGGGCACATCGTTCATATTTCCTCCATCGCCGCCCGGTCCGACGCGAGCGGTGTTTACGGCGGCACAAAGGCAATGGTCAGTTCGCTTGCCACCACTATGCGGAAAGAACTTGAAGACGATAACATCCGTGTGGTGAATATCTGCCCTGGCGCGGTGATAACTAATTTCGCACGGAATTTCCCGCCGGACTACATCAACGCTGTGCTTCAATCGCTCGGTATTGATCTTGTCTTTGAATCTGGCATGACGTTGCCGCCCGAAGTCCACGACAAAGTGAACGCCGCCGCGCCTCAGTTACTCCTGCACGCCGACGATGTTGCTAAGGCTGTTGTTTATGGCGTCACTCAGCCGATCAATGTGGATCTCTTCGAGATTACAGTGCGCCCGGCAAAATCTTTGCAGTTACCTGACTCCTAGGCCGCTAGCATTCATGACCCACGCGGATCTTCACCTCAATCCTGATCTGGATGTTGACGGCCTTGCGGCCGCGTTCAGCGAAACAAAACGTCTTCACATCAAGAAGATTTTCGGGCGCGATACGGCGCTCCATATCCAAGATGTGCTCGTCAATCAAACGCCCTGGCAATACACCTACTTCGATGGTGCGCGGAACCACACTGTCCCAATCGAACAGTTTGATCGTCTGGATGCGGACAGCCGCAATTCGATCGACGAGACAGTGAGGCGCGCGGCTGAGAAAGGTTTTTCATATTCTTACAACAGCTTCAATTTTCATCAGCGGATTAGGCAGGGCGAAGACGTTGGTGACGCATTCGCGGAAATTGACGCCTTTCTAAATTCAGAGCCATTTCTTCGCAGCCTTAGCCAGATCGTTGGCGACCCCGATATTAGCGGCACCGACGCCTCGGCATCTTGGTATGGGCATGGTCATTTTTTGAACATTCACGATGACAAGCGACCGAAATACGATTTGCGCGCCGCATTTGTTCTGAACCTTTCGCCCCTATGGCGAACGGATTGGGGGGGCGAGCTCAAGTTCTTCTCAAACCGCCGAGGAGCGAAATTCGAAGACGCCTACTTCCCCTCCTTCAACGCTTTGAACATTTTCAAGGTGCCGCAATATCATGCTGTGGGCATGGTCGCTCCTTTCGCAGGCGCGCCTCGGCATTCAATCTCTGGATGGCTTTACGCCGGCGATGATCCTTACTGACCGGGCACCGAATTCACGACCACAAGATCGCTCAGCGGCTACTCTTCTCCCGGACCTTTGATCTTGTCGCGAAGCTTTTGAGCTTCTTCGCGCGCTTTGTCCGCCGCCTGGCGGAGCTGGTAGCCAATACGCCGCTGTTCGGGCGAGGCTTCATCTTCGAGCCGCTTTAGGGTGCGTTCGAACTGTGCACGCGCTTCAGCCGAGACACCGCCGCGATAATATTCATCACGCACCACGCGCTCGAGGGTTTCCACAATGTCGTCGACCGAAGTTGTGTCATGTCGTTCGTCGGGCTTAAGGCCCGCATTAAACAGCCCAATAAAATGGTCCGACCATCGCCCCCAACGCATGAGCTCATAGAAATAAGTACCGGGGTCGCTAGGCCTGGTCACCGCACCAATGATCGCCACCACGATTGAGATCGGGCTCAGCAAAATGTCGCGGACGGCATCGAGGACGAGCTTTCCCTGGAACGTCACCACATCCACCACCAGCCGCCAGCGCGGATCGTCGCTTTCCGCGGGGGAAGCTGCCTCTTCCGCTCTCTCCTGGGCAGGAGGAGCCGCAGAGGGCAACGGGCCCGAATCTTGGGGGTCGTGATCGCTCATGGCCTAAATGTGCCCTTGAAGCGAAAACTTCGCAATCGGCAGCGCTCTGAGCCCTTGACTCTCCCCCACCCTGTTATTAAGTCCCCCGCTGAAGGCTGTTAGCACTCGATTGGGGTGAGTGCTAAGGCTTGTTTCCAGTTGTAAATTACCCCTATGGAACAACCTTAAGGATAGGAGACGCGGAAGATGAAATTTCGTCCTCTGCACGACCGCGTGGTCGTCCGCCGTATCGAAGAAGACACCAAAACCGCAGGCGGGATCATCATTCCCGATACCGCCACCGAGAAGCCCCAGCAAGGCGAAATTGTCGCCGTGGGCGATGGTGCGCGCACCGAAGACGGCAAGCTGATTTCCCTCGACGTCAAAGCGGGCGACACGGTGATTTTCGGCAAATGGTCCGGTACCGAAGTCAAGATCGACGGCGAAGAGCTGCTGATCATGAAAGAAAGCGACATCATGGGCGTTATTGAAGGCGCCAAGAAAGCCAAGAAGAAAGCCGCGTAAGGGACACCCCTCACCCGGCTTTTTTCATGTCTGAATTCAATCAACACTCAGGAGAGTGAAACCAATGTCAGCGAAAGACGTAAAATTCGGCGCCGACGCCCGGGAAAAGATGCTTCAAGGCGTCGAAGTTCTGGCCGATGCCGTACGTGTCACCCTCGGCCCCAAAGGCCGCAATGTGGTACTGGACAAGTCCTTCGGCGCGCCCCGCACCACCAAAGACGGTGTAACGGTCGCCAAGGAAATCGAACTTGAAGACAAGTTCATGAACATGGGCGCCCAAATGGTGCGCGAAGTGGCGTCAAAGACCAATGACGAAGCCGGCGACGGCACCACAACGGCGACCGTTCTGGCCCAAGCGATTGTGCGCGAAGGCGCAAAGGCTGTGGCCGCGGGCATGAACCCCATGGATCTCAAGCGCGGCGTTGAATTGGCCGTTACAACGGTTGTGGATGATCTCCGCAGACGTTCGAAGAAGGTGAAAGACTCTGAAGAGATTGCTCAAGTGGGCACCATCTCTGCCAACGGCGAAGCCGAAATCGGTCAGCTGATCGCCCAAGCGATGGACAAAGTTGGCAACGAAGGCGTGATCACGGTTGAAGAAGCCAAATCGCTCGAAACCGAATTGGAAGTCGTCGAAGGCATGCAGTTCGATCGCGGCTACCTCTCACCTTACTTCATCACCAACGCCGATAAGATGATTGCGGAACTCGAAGATCCGTTCATCCTTCTGCACGAGAGCAAGCTTTCGAACCTGCAAGCGATGCTGCCGGTCCTCGAAGCTGTGGTTCAATCTTCCCGTCCGCTTCTCATCGTTGCGGAAGATGTGGAAGGCGAAGCGCTCGCGACCCTTGTCGTGAATAAGCTGCGTGGCGGCCTCAAGATTGCGGCCGTAAAAGCCCCGGGCTTCGGCGATCGTCGCAAAGCTATGCTCCAGGACATTGCGATCCTCACGGGCGGCCAAGTGATCAGCGAAGATCTCGGCATCAAGCTCGAGAACGTGACGCTCGACATGCTCGGCACGGCCAAGAAAGTCCGCATCACCAAAGACGACACCACCGTTGTCGACGGCGCGGGCAAGAAGACCGACATCAACGCGCGGGTGAGCCAAATCCGCAAGCAGATCGAAGAAACCAGCTCTGACTACGACAGTGAAAAGCTGCAAGAACGCCTGGCAAAACTCGCCGGCGGTGTTGCAGTGCTTCGCGTAGGCGGCGCCACTGAGATCGAAGTGAAAGAACGCAAAGACCGTGTCGACGACGCCCTCAACGCCACCCGCGCTGCGGTGGAAGAAGGTATCGTTCCGGGCGGCGGCGTGGCGCTTCTTTATGGCTCCACGAAGCTCGACAAACTCGAAGCCGAAAACGCCGACCAGCAAGCGGGCATCAATATTGTGCGCCGCGCGCTGCAAGCCCCGATCCGTCAGATCGTGGAAAATTCGGGCGTCGAAGGCTCGATCGTCGTGGGCAAGCTCCTAGAGCAAAAGTCAAAGACGTTTGGCTTTAACGCGCAAACCGAAGAATACGGCGATCTGGTTGAATGGGGCATCATCGACCCGACCAAGGTGGTGCGTACCGCGCTTCAAGATGCGGCGTCCGTTGCCGGCCTTTTGATCACCACCGAAGCGATGGTGGCCGATCTGCCGAAGAAGGATGATGCGCCTGCAATGCCCGATATGGGCGGCATGGGCGGCATGGGCGGCATGATGTAAGCCGACCTTCCAATCCGATTGAAAGGGCCGCGGAGGCGCACTCCGCGGCCCTTTTTTGTACCCAACCTTTCCAACATTTAATCCTCCGGCAAGTACAGCGTAAGGCGACCCATGCCATATACTGTGTATGAGCTGGGCAACACACATAGACCCCCTGTGGGCAAAATCGGGTATCGGAATGAAAGCACTGAAGTCATTCACCATTGGCGCTGCGGCAATAATGACCGCCTGCGCCGGCACGGCCATGGGCGATGAAGCGCCCACAGCTGATTACGAATTTACTGAAAGCACGGTCATCGTCACAGATGAAGTGCTTGAAGGCGGCGAAACGCGCACGGTACGCATGGTGGTGGAATCGGCGCCGCACGTGGATGGCGACAATTCCTCATTGTGTGTCTTTGTGCCCGCAGGTGATGAAGCAGGCGGTGCGCTCAGCTGTCCCGGCGGGAACGTGCGCGTATTCCAATTCGGTCCCGGATTTGGCGAACAGTTCGTCATTGGCGACAGCGTCGTCAGCGAAGAAGAAATTCGCGCGCTTGTTGCAGAACGCATTGCAGAGGTGAACGAACGGCTCGCCGAGCAACAAGAGCTGCGCATCGAGATACTGGAGAGCTTTAACAGCGAGGAATTCCAGCGCGATATGGAAGAGCTCGCGCAGGAGATGGAAGAACTCCATCGAGACTACCGCTTTGAATTCAACGCTCATGAGGACATGACGCCCGAAGAACGCGCAGAATTCGAAGAAGAAATGCTCGAGTTCCACGAAGAGATGGCTGAATTCCAAGTGGAAATGTCTGAATTAAGGGTCGAAGCCATGGCCGAACGCGCCGAAGCTTTGGCCGAGGTTGCCGAGGAAATGGCTGTACTTCGCGCCGAAGGCATTCACGTGGCGCCAATGCCGCCCATGGCCCCCATGACCTGGTTCGGTGGACCACACCTCGACGGCCATGGCCGTCAAGTAATCGAAGTTTCTCGCGATGGCGAACGCCAAGTCACGATCATTGAACGGGAAGACGGCGAAGATGGTTTGCCGCGGATCATAATTCGCACCACGGACCCCAGTTCTGTCGAGGTTGTGCGCATTGACCCGCATGAAATTGACGACGAACTTGGAGACTAACCACAGCTAAGTCCCTTCCCGCGCGTGCCCCAAACACAAAGCGGGAAGCCCAAGGAAGAGGGGAAGCCGTTAAACCTTCCGTCAACGGTTTCCCCTCTCACTTTTTCAGAATCCTAAGTCAAAAGACCCGCCTTGAGCCCATTGAATATGTACTGAACGGCCAGAGCGGTCAGCATGACGCCCATGAGGCGTGTTAGCAGCGTCGAAAAGGTTTCGCCCGCGCGCTGAATAAGCTCGGTCAGAAAAACCAGCGACAGAAACGTAATCATCAGCACCAGCGCCAGCGCAAAAAGAACCGCCGACTGTGCGATCAAGTGACCTTCATTGTTGGTCATCAAAAGAACGACCGTGGCAATTGACCCCGGCCCTGCGACCAGCGGGATACCGAGCGGAAAAACAGATATGTCTTCATGTCCCTGCTGATCGGGATGATGTTGGTGCGCATCCTCAGCCAAATGCTCCGCCGTTTTACTGCGCCGTTCGGTGCGCTTCTCGAACACCATTTCCATGCCCATGATAAAAAGCAAAACACCGCCCGCCGTGCTAAACGCCGGAAGGCCAATGCCCACCGTATCGAGCACAGCTTTGCCGCCCAGGGCAAAAGCAAAAAGAACGCCGGTCGCGACGACCGATCCCTTGAGCGCCATGGTAAAGCGATAGCGTTTCGATCCCCCTTGCGTAAGCGAGGCAAAAATCGGCGCAACGCCCGGCGGGTCGATCACGA
>Ga0209578_10002460_pt1 | contig 15345 bp, 15 predicted proteins | sample tdAd472_FD_187127 | JGI IMG/M metagenome (GOLD analysis project Ga0209578, IMG submission 187127) | Marine sediment microbial communities from the Atlantic coast under amendment with organic carbon and nitrate - tdAd47.2 (SPAdes)... | ecosystem: Environmental > Aquatic > Marine > Coastal >...
TCGCCCCGGTCGCAGGATTTGGCGACGGCATAGACATAGGCCTTGGCCGCGTTCATCTGGACATACATGTCAGCGACCTTGCCTTGGATCAGCTGGAACTCGCCAATCGACTGGCCGAATTGTTTACGGTCATGGATGTAGGGGATCACGACATCCATACAGGCCTGCATGATGCCGGTCGGCCCAGCAGATAGAACGGCGCGCTCATAGTCGAGGCCGCTCATCAGCACGCGGGCCCCGCCATTCAGCGGCCCCATGATATTCTCTTCCGGCACTTCGCAATCTTGGAATACAAGTTCACCGGTTTCAGACCCGCGCATGCCCAGCTTGTCGAGCTTCTGCGCAACGGAGAAGCCCTTCATGTCCCGCTCGATCAGAAAGGCGGTGATGCCTTTTGATCCGGCGTCCGGCTCCGTCTTGGCATAGACAACCAGCGTGTCAGCGTCCGGCGCATTGGTGATCCACATCTTGGTGCCGTTCAGCACATAGCGGTCGCCTTTTTTCTCGGCGCGCAGCTTCATCGAGACGACGTCGGAGCCGGCCCCGCTCTCGCTCATGGCGAGTGAGCCGAGATGCTCTCCGCTCATCAGTTTTGGCAGATAGCGGGCCTTCTGGTCATCACTGCCCCAGCGGCGAATCTGGTTCACGCAGAGGTTCGAATGCGCGCCATAGGACAAGCCGACAGATGCAGACGCGCGAGAGATTTCCTCCATCGCCACGACATGCTCAAGATAGCCGAGGCCCGTGCCGCCCCATTCCTCTTCAACCGTAATGCCCAGCAGGCCCAGCTCACCCATCTTGGGCAGCAGGTCGCGCGGGAATGTATCTGTCCGATCGATTTCAGCGGCGCGCGGCGCAATTTCATTCTGGGCAAAACTTGCCACAGTTTCGCGGATCATGTCCGCTGTTTCACCGAGATCGAAGTTCAAAGTGGGATATGTGTTCGGAATCATGGCCCTGCCCTAGCAAGGCTTCTCCGCCCTGTCAGCCTATTCTTGTTCTGCCAGCATACGATAGAGGTAGTAGACGGACACGAAAAGCAGAAAGCCGCTGCCCAGGGCGATCAATGGCCCTGCATAGGATTGGTTCGCAGCCTGGCCCATCTGGTTTGCAGCTGTGCCGACAAACCGGCGCATCCCGTCATACAGGCCAATCATGCCGAGACCGGCCAGCAAGGCGAACGGCACCCAGCGCAAATTGCCCTGCCCCTTGTCAAAGCCAAGCGGGCGATCATCCAGCGGTGGTTCGGCCTTGGCCGGGTCCACATAGATCGGGGCCAGATCATCAATCAGGCGGCGGTCTGTTTCCGGCAGGCGCAGAGGTTCCAGGCTCAGCGAGGCATCGAACTCGGGTGTGGACTGGCGTGCCTGGCGGCGGCGCTCTGACATGGAAGCAGGCGACGGCGCTTCATTCGTTCCTTCCGGATCAGCCAGCGCAGACACCGCGCGGGTAATCTCGTCCACAGTCGGATCACCGCTCTCCTGTGCCCCCTGCTCTCCTGAAGCGCGCGAGGCATTCTCCCCAAGGATACGCGTCAGGCGCTCTGCCACGGCGCGGGCTGCGGCTTGCGGCGCCGTCTCCCGATCAACCGGACGCGCAGCACGAAGACGGTCTGCTTCAGTTCTTGCCTCGACAATGATGGGTGTTTCACGCGGAACAGCCGGGCCGGAATGCGGGTCACGCTCCGGACGTACCAGCGCGCCAGGAATGGCTACGGGGCCATTGGGCTGCGATAGGAAGAGCGCAATTTCAGCGGCCCTGCGACGTGCCAGCGCATCAATGATACGCGGCTGGCCATCAACACGGCCGCGGCGCCAGCTCATCATGGCTTCGCTTGCCAGAATACGGTCGCCCGAATTCAGACAGGCCAGCACATCGGACGATTCGAAAGCTTCTGGCCCGATATTGAAGACAAAGGAGGCCAGCGCGTCGAATTCATTCTGGCTGAGCGGCGTGAACACGCAAGTGTACAGAACGTCTTCGACCCTTTTGAGATCATGGAAGCGCAGGATCAGCTCGGCATCGAATGCCCCGACGGTCAGGCCGGCGCGTGCGGTTTCGGTATGGCCATACCCAATCAGCCAGCGTCCATCCGGCAGGCGGCTGGCACGCGCACGGAAGCCTTCGAAGCTCTTGATAAGCTCGACCCCCTTGTCTGATGTGCGCATTTGCCGGGCCATGCAGCGGCATCCCATTTTGAAACACTTGGACTTTTAACTACCTGCCAGTGCTGCAAAACTCGCGCCCATTCACCCGAGGGGCGAGAAACAACGAAAAAATCCGTCTATTTACAGCAGGACGATCGTGGCGAGTCCGAGAAAACTGAAGAAGGCCATCACATCTGTCAGCGTCAGCACGAAGACGGACGAGGCCACCGCAGGGTCTGCTCCAAGACGCTTCAGACCCAAGGGCACAAGAATGCCGGAGAAGCCCGCCCAGATGAATGTCGCGAGCATCGCCGCCCCCATCACAAGTGCCAGTTCAATATCACGGAACCAGATCAGCGAGATCACCCCGACCCCCACCGCGAAGATCAGGCCATTTGCCAGCGCGCTCATCACTTCGCGCCAGACTGCGCGGCGGGCTGCGTCGCCATCCAACTGGCGCTCGGCAATCGCGCGCACGGCAACGGCCAAGCCCTGACTGCCGGCATTACCGCCCAGCGCAGCCACAACGGGCATCAGAACAGCCAGTGCCACAATCTGGGCAATCGTCGCCTCAAACAGCGAAATGATGGCAGAAGAAATGAAGGCCGTGAACAGATTGACGCCCAGCCACGGGGCACGAGCCTTCACCGTATCCCATACCGTGTCCGCGCCATCGGCCGAGTTCACGTTCAAAAGAGAGAGCAGGTCTTCCGCGTTCTCTTCCTGCATGACATCGACCATGTCATCGACGGTGATCATACCGACAAGACGGCCGCCATCATCGGTCACCGGCGCGGAAGCCAGCGAGTATTTGCGGAACTGGAAGGCCACCTCTTCCTGGTCCATCTCTGGCTTCAGGGTGGAGAGCGGATCTTCCATGATGTCTGACAGCTGCACCTCACGTGGGGTGCGCAGCAAGGTGGCCAGCGAGACCGTTCCCAGCAGACGGTGACCCGGATCAGTCACATAGAGTTCGTAGAACACTTCCGGCAGCTCTTCGCCCAGCGCGCGGGCATGGTCGATAGCATGGCCTACGGTCCAGTATTCCGGCGCCGCGACGAATTCCGTCTGCATGAGACGGCCGGCCGTTTCCTCTTCATAGGACAGGCCGCGTTCCAGCTGGGCACGCTCAATCGGCGCCAGGTCTTCCAGAATGCGTTCGCGGCGTTCATCCTCAAGGTCTTCCAGGATGGTCGTCGCATCGTCTGAATCGAGTTCATCGAGCGCGCTGGCGACGGCCGCGTCTGGCAGAACTTCAACCGCTTCTTCCCGATAGGAATCACGCAGCTCGATCAGAATGTCGGCAGGCAGCTCTCCGCCAAGCAACTCCACAGCTTCGGAAAAGGTGTCAAAGGACAGCGCTTCCAGCAGGTCTGCAGCATCCGCCGGGTGCATGCGCTGAAGTGTGCGCGCCAGCCAGCGCGTATCACGCTCATCGACCGCATCAATGAGATCATCCAGCAGAACCGGATCGACATTCGGCGTCTCGGCGGCCTGCGTCGGCTGGGTAGGCGTTTCAGTCATGGCGCTCTCTTGCCGGGCTACAGCCCTTGCGGCAAGGCCCGATTACCTTGACCTAGCAGGGATTCGCGCGAAATTCACAGGCTGCCCACAAGGCAAAGAGCATGGCGTGGAAATTGGCCCCTCCCCAGCAGATAGAGACGGGCTCAAAGCAGGGCGCGCAAGCCCGCCTTCAAATGCCCCAGACCTTCTTCCCCCAGACGGGTCTCTGTACGATTTTGCACGTCCTGCCAGAGCGGATAGGCCTCTTCCAGTCGGCGCACGCCCAGCGTGGTCAACAGCAGACGGCGGCGGCGGCCCTCGCTCTCCTCCCCGCGGAAAATGAGGCCAGCCTTCTCGAGAGGCTTCAGGTTTCGCGAGAGGGTCGTGCGGTCCAATGCCAGCAGGTCCGCCAGTTCCGAAATCGAGTCCGGCTCATAACGGCCCACAGAATTGAGCAAACCAAACTGGGTGACGGTCAGGCCGACAGGGCGCAGCGCATCATCATATTCCCGGGTAATCCTGCGCGCAGCCCTCAGCAGGCGCCCGGCCGTGCACCGCCCTGTGACATCATCATGGATCGAAGAAGCGCTCATAACGTGTAGATACATGCCCACAGGGAAACTTCAACATGTTCAGTATTTCTAATGGCAAGAATTCCATGCCCTATCTTGATGAGAACGTATAGTGCATATACACTATAAATGTCGTCGCTTTCGTCACTCAGGCGGGTTTCCCGTAATGCGACGACATAACTACCCCGCCCGGAACCCCACACCGGGCGGGCCTTTTCCTCCCAATGCGGCAGATCTTTTGTCGTGTATATACATCAATGGAGTTTCTCATGCGATCCACCGTCCGCGTCTTCCTCCTCTCCAGCCTGTTCGGGCTGACCGCCACACCGGCCCTCGCCGGACCGGACATCTTCCGCGCTGGCACCAGCCCCGCCAGTGAATGCGCCGACGAACTGGCGCGCACTGATGGGGCCTCCCTGCGTTTGCTGCACCTGTGCGACGAAGGCGTAGCCCAGCGAGACCTGACCGCCCAAGGCCGCGCCGCTGCCCTGGCCAATGCCGGGACGGTACGCCTGCGCCTCGGCAATCTGGAAGAGGCCGTCATCCATCTCTCCAAAGCGCAGGACCTTGGGGCGCCAAAGGATAGCGTCATCAGCCTGAGCGCCGCCCTGATCCGTCTGGATCGCCCGGACGAAGCCATTGAAGCCCTGTCAAACCTGAATGGCGTATCCCCCCAGTTGAAGCCGGTAGCCCTGTACAATCGCGCCATGGCACAGATGCAGCGCGACAATGCAAAGGCAGCCTATCTTGATTTGCTGGAAGCTACGCGGCTCGCACCGGACTACGCGCCCGCACAGGACTTGCTGACGCATTTCACGGTGACGCCTTATCCTGCCACGGCGGCTACTGGAGAAAGCGCCTCAAGATCCTGAAACTGGCATAAATGCGCCCTGAGTGGCGCATAGCTCTTCATGTCTGGAAATAAATGGTGCGGTCGAGAGGACTCGAACCTCCACGGGTTGCCCCACAGCGACCTCAACGCTGCGCGTCTACCAATTCCGCCACGACCGCACATTTCTCATTCGAGGCAGACGGGCCGTATAAGGCGACACCAGCCCTTTGTGAAGCCCCGAATGTCGCCTATATGCCTCCCGTGATGAAGAAATTTCCAGACACCGAATGGGCCGTCTCTGACAGCCAAGTCCCCTACGAAGCCGCCGTCCAGTTCATGGAGGCCCGCGCCCGCGCAATTCGTGAGGAGGGCGCGCCCGATCTGGTGTGGTTCCTGGAACATCCACCGCTCTACACGTCCGGCACATCCGCGAAGCCTGAAGACCTGCGCGATGCGACGCGGTTCCCGGTTTTTGATGCCGGACGTGGCGGCCAGTACACCTATCATGGCCCCGGCCAGCGGGTGGCCTATGTGATGGTGGATGTCGCCCGGCGCGGGCGCGATGTCCGCGCTTTCGTGCAGAATCTGGAAGCCTGGATCATTGCTGCGCTGGGCGTCTTTAATGTCGAGTCAGGCCCCAGAGATGGCCGTGTGGGTGTCTGGGTAGACCGGACGCAGGCGGGCGGCCCGCTGCGCGAAGACAAGATCGCCGCCATCGGTGTGCGCCTGAAGAAATGGGTCAGCTTCCACGGCATTTCGCTGAATGTGGAACCAGAGCTGGAGCATTTCTCCGGCATCACCCCGTGCGGCATTGCAGACCCGCGCTATGGCGTGACCAGCCTTGTAGACCTTGGCATTCCCGCCACTCTGGCAGAGGTGGACATGGCCCTCAAGGCCGCGTTCGAGACGGTCTTTGAAAGCCGTCTCGTGCGAGTTCAGGCGCCGCTGGACGGCAAGGTTCAGGCCGTCGTCTGATAGGGTTTCGGCGCAGTCGACAATTTGCGCTGCTCTTCCTGTGTCAGATCACTCCCGGTGCGGAACGGGCCGACGCCGCCATTGGGCAGGCGCGCGACATGCAGCAGGGTCCACAGCATGACCGGAAGTGCTGCCAAAGCCCACAAAGCCGTGGCCATGCCCATACCCCCGCCCAGCGCCATTTGCTTCATGGTTGGCGGAGGACCGCGACGGTGTTGTGTCTGCCCTGACTCAGGCTTGGCTTTAGCCTTGTCCCCCGCCGGGGCCGCATCTGTGGCCGCGCCCTCTTCCTTCTCGACAGCCGCCTTGGCGGCTTGTGCTTTCTGAGCTTCATAACCGGCAACCCCTATCGTGACCCCGCCCGCAAAGCCGAGCAGGCCAAGGGTCAGCGGGATGAGCACGATCATCGCCTTCAGGGTAGAGCGGTTGGCATCTGCAAAGCGGCGCATATGCGCAACCCAGGAGGTGAAGGCCGTGACAATTGTGAAGATGAAAAATGGCACCAAGAGAGCCGGGATGGGCAGAGGGAAAAAGCTGAGCGGTTTCCAGGCTGCCGCAAGATTGGCCCCCGCCATGCTGGCGATAGAGGCGGCAAAGACCGGCACAATAAACAGCAGCACACGCCCCATGAACATGAAGGTCCAGGCCCGGCTGAAGTGCAGCTTCCCGGTCATGCCGAAGGGATTGAACAGGGTTTGCAGCCAGTCCATGCGCGCAGGATCATCCCGCTCATCACGGATCCAGGGCCGGTGGTGGTCAATCGGTTCAGCCAAATGATGAGACGACATGGTCTTGCAGTCCTTTCAGGAACTCAGGAAAATGTTTGGCTCGCCCCGCCCCTGCCGGGAGGCGGACCATAGCGATTGCTGTCAGGGTCAGAGGGCAGACGGCTGCCAATAAAGCCAAGTACGGCACTGCTTAGCAGGAAGCTGGCGATCAGCGTGGGCGACAGGGCACGGGCCAGGACAAACTGGTTTTCCTGCATGAAATTTTCAGCACTGACGGAGTCTCCGTTCATCACATAGCCGAAGAATTCCATATACATTTCATAGGCATTCGGCGTCAGCATGGGCAGTAGCACCATGAAGACGATGGTGTTCACGACAATATAGCCAACCAGGAACAACAGGTAGAGCCAGCCAGATTGCCCTGCATCATGCAGACGTTTGGAAAAGACACACACATACATGTAGATGAAGCCCAGAGAGAGCAGGCCGAAGACCGGCGCGATGAAGATCTCGCCCAGCTGCATCAGCATGTAACCGCCCGTCAGCAGGATGAAACCGCGCAGAAAGGTGCGCGGGCCAATACGGCCTTTCGGACTGAGCAGGACAGTTTGTACGTCCATAGGGTGCAGGTCTCCTGAGGTATGTGCCCGGACAGGGTCATCCCCTCTCTATGCATGCGTCTTATCAATAAACGATAAATGCATGCAACAAAAAAAGCCGGGCACAGGGCCCGGCTCTGCAATCCTGTCGCTTTGGGATAGCTATTAGACGAAGGTGTCTGCCGCCATGCCCGGGTTTTTCGGGTCCGGACCATACTTGTTCGGGCCAACCGTACCGGGAATGAGACTGATTACAAAAACCGCAATACCGACCAAGCTGCCAATGATCGGAATGAGCGCGGCCAGCAAAATCCATCCTGTGATGTTTACGTCATGCAGACGGCGCACTGTCAGCGCGATACCTGGAATGAGAACTGCCAAGGCGTAGAGAAAGAGGACAACAAAGACCAGATAGGCCAAAGGACCAGGTCCATCACTGGAGGCCCCGATTGAGCCCAGAATGCCTGCAAGCACCATGCCTACAGCCATCACAAGGAAATTGAACAATTGTACCCACCAATATTCAGACCGGCGAGACCGTCCCTGAAAATCAGTATAGCGGGCAAAGAACATTTTTACTGCGTCTGGAAAACTGACCATTCTTAAAGGTCCCCTTTAAAAAACGGGTATGGCGCAGCGCCACACCCTGACCAATACTATTCAAAAAATTCTACTCAGACTGTCGGCGGACCGTACTGATTCTCGTTCGGATCCGACTTGAACAGACCCATGACAATTCCGACCACACCGACCGACAGGACGGAGGCAAGGATATTCGGAATGAGGCTCGCCTGCGCGATGCGGCGGGAATGCTCCATCGTGGCAGCCATCATGGCAGCAGGATCATTGCTGGCGGCCATATCCTCCATGTCACGCTGCATCTCGGCCTGCATTCCAGCCATATCGACGCCAAAAATTGGTGGCAGGATAAGTCCCGCTATCAAGGAAACGATGAATGCCAGAACCACCATGGCGACGGTCAGCCAGCCTGTTTTCCCGGCATCATGAAACCGCTTCACGTGAACAGCGATCCAGGGCCAGATCAGCAATATGGATAGAAAGCCGATAAAAGGGGACGAATATGCCGACAGCACGGTCAAGACCACACTGATAACCAAAAGAATGATGACGGCCTGCCAATAGGTTGGTTGGGCAATACGGCCATTCGGACTCAGGTAAAGTTTCATGTCGTCCCTCCTTTTCAAGCCGGTATTCTTAACACAAGTTTCGTTACCGGCCATGGATAACAGGGGACAAAACCGCGTTGTCCCCCGCCTTGAAGGAGAGAATACCGATCTAATTCGGTTAGCAGCGGGTTAATCTGCCTCTGAGGTGCCCTAGTCGAACTCGACCATGACCTCATCGGCCGCCACACTGTCACCGGCGGCAACATTGATGGCTTTGACCGTACCTGTGGTTTCGGCGCGGATGATGTTCTGCATCTTCATCGCCTCCACAACACAGACAGCCTCCCCTTCCTGCACTTCCTGGCCGACTTCGACATCCATCGAAACGACCAGGCCAGGCATCGGAGAGATGACCAGTTTCGACATGTCCGGCTTTTCCTTCTCAGGAAGGCGGGCATGCAGATCCGCCACCTGAGGCGTGCAGACCAGCGCACGCAAGGCCACGCCGCGATGGCGGAACAGATAGCCTTCGGTACGATCTGCGAATTTCACGGCATAAGGCTCGCCATCCAGCAGGCCTTCGACAAGGTGCAGGCCCGGATACCAGCCGGTCACCAGCGTATGCGTCTTGCCGCCGTTGATGGTGATTTCCGCTTCGCCGACATCGCCCAGTTCCAGCGTCACTGGATAGTGCTTGTCACCCAGGATGACGACCCATTCCGTACGCGCCTCTTCTGGCGGGGCCATGCGGCCGGTCACATCGGCTGCGCGGCGTGACATGAAGCCATGCACATAGGCCGCCGAACAGATCAGCTGGGTCAGCTGGCTGTCAGTCGGCTCAACACCATTGAAGCCTTCCGGGAACTCGTCCTTGATATAGGCGGTCGTGATCTTGCCGGAGCGGAATCGCGCTTCATCCACAACAGCCGCGATGAAGGGCATGTTGTCCTGAATGCCTTCGATGTGGAAACGGTCCAGCGCCTCGCCATGCACGTCCAGCGCCGTGTCACGATCCTTGCCCCAGGTGATCAGCTTGGCGATCATTGGGTCATAGAACATGGAAATCTCGTCGCCTTCGCGGACACCGGAATCCATGCGCACTTCGCCATCTGCCAGCTTGCCTTCCGGGGGCGCCTTGAAGCGCTTCAAGCGGCCAATGGATGGCAGGAAGTTGCGATACGGATCTTCGGCATAGACGCGGCTTTCGACGGCCCAGCCATTGATGCCGATGTCGGACTGTTTGAGTTTCAGCGTCTCGCCATAGGCAACAAGCAGCATCTGCTCGACAAGGTCCACACCTGTGATCATTTCCGTCACCGGATGCTCAACCTGCAGACGGGTGTTCATTTCAAGGAAGTAGAAGCCCTTGTCCTTGCCGGACGCCACGAATTCCACTGTGCCGGCGCTGTCATAGTTCACCGCCTTGGCGAGGGCGACGGCCTGTTCGCCCATTTTCTTGCGGGTTTCCGGATCAAGCAGCGGGGAGGGAGCTTCCTCGATCACCTTCTGGTTCCGGCGCTGAATGGAGCATTCGCGCTCGTTCAGATAGATGCAGTTACCATGCTTGTCGCCCAGCACCTGGATCTCGATGTGGCGCGGCTCAAGAATAAATTTCTCGATAAAGACGCGGTCGTCACCAAAAGAGGATTTTGCCTCGGCCTTCACGGCCGGGAAGCCCTCTTCGACTTCCTTGTCATTCTCGGCGATACGGATGCCCTTGCCGCCACCGCCGGCTGAGGCCTTGATCATGACCGGATAGCCGATCTCCCGGGAGATCTTCACCGCTTCCTTGGTGTCTTCGATCAGGCCCATATGGCCCGGAACCGTGGACACGCCAGCTTCGGCAGCAAGTTTCTTGGAGCTGATCTTGTCACCCATCGCTTCGATGGCGTGCGCGTTAGGGCCAATCCAGCCGATGCCCTCTTCCTCAAGCCGCTTGGCGAAGGCCGGGTTTTCAGACAGAAAGCCAAAGCCCGGATGGATGGCTTCTGCGCCGGTTTCCTTGACCGCCGCGATGATCTTGTCGGCCACCAGATAGGATTCCGAGGCAGGCGCCGGGCCAATGTGCACGGCCTCATCCGCCATCTCTACGGCCATCGAGCTCGCATCAGCATCCGAATAGACCACGACCGTTTTGACGCCCAGACGACGACAGGTCTTGATTACCCGAACTGCGATTTCTCCCCGGTTGGCGATCAGAATTTTCTTAAACATACTGTCTCTAGCCCACTGCAAACTCTTTCGGACATTGCAGTAAGCCGCTCTTTTCCTGATGTCCACATTTGCCATCGAGGAAACCGTCTTGCCAATACGCCGCACCTATGTTAGTAAGCGCTCACTATGTTAAGGATTGAGAGCATGAGCCGCATCACCCTGGACCTTGAGAAGCTGGTTGCCGACGGACACATTGACCAAACAGAAGCAGAGCGCCTGTCGGGCTTTGCGCTGCCCGACCAGCGCAATACGCTGCTCATCAATCTGCTCCTGATTTTCGGCGCCATCTCGGTTGCCGGGGGTACGATCGCGCTGGTTCCGAACGCTATCACGGGACTTGTCCTGGCCATCCTGTCCCTCATCGGAGCAGAAATTCTGCGCCGCAGCGCCAAGGGTCATTCGTTGAAAACTCTTTCAATGGCGCTCGTCCTGATGGGAACACTCGGCGTGGCAGGCTGGATCGGGTGGCAGTTTAAGGATGTCAAAGACGGCACCCTGCCGACAGTGCTAATTGCAGTCATCATGACGGCTTCGGCCATCTGGTTCCGATCGGCCCTGCTGGGGGCTTTCGCAGTCCTCTCGCTCGGCGCGGTTCTGGGCTCTGGCACAGGCTACTGGCACGCCAGCTATGCCCTATTTGTCGAAGAACCCACGATCACCATTGCAGTCTTCGGGCTGCTGGCTGCTGGCCTCTATAAGACGCGTGACGTTCTGGCGGATGCCTGGCAGAACCTGCTAACAGTCTCTGCGCGCACGGCGATCTTCATGATGAATTTCGGTTTCTGGGTCGGCTCACTCTGGGGAGACCGTATCGGCGAGCACTGGTTTGCGCCTGACCGCTGGTCGGAGCGGTCTGAGTGGCGTGAAACGGCCCTCACCATTCCTGATTACATCTTCACGCTGGGCTGGGCCGGCGCACTGGTTGCAACCATAATCATGGCCCGCCGCAACAGCTTCCTGTCGATCACCTCCATCGTGTTTCTCGCGATCCATGGCTACACCCAGTATTTCGAATATCTGGGCGCCAATCCGGAAACCCTGGTGATTGGCGGACTGGTTCTGGTTGGGCTGGCCGTGGCCGCCGCGCGCTTCCTGCTGCGTCCGGCGGAAGAGGAAGCTAGCGAGGACTAGCGGCGATCTCCGGGCTCTTCTTCCAGCTCTTCAATACGTGCCTCCAGCACACGCACCTTGGCCGTGATGGAGACAAGGAAGGCAGTCGACCAGCCAATCAGCAGGAAGCCATTCATGGATTCCGCGGCGCCCAGCATCCGCCAATCCTTGCCGATCACGACATCACCGAACCCCACCGTCGTGAAGGCAGAGGTCGAATAATACACCGCCGTGCCGACATCCGGAAAAATGCCAAGCAATCTGTAGACAAAGGTGTAGACCCAGATCTCCACCGAATGCAGGGCAAACAGGCTGAACACGATGAACAGGATGGCCGCGCCCTGCCCCGCCACGGTCGTTATATTCACATGGTGGACATGCCGGTTACGGATCAGCGCTGACAAACTCACGAGGCCAATGAAGTGTATGAGGAAAGTGACAAAGACCAAAACCGCGGCCACGGCGAGATTCAGAAACAGCATTGGCCTCTCCCGTGACTATCCCGTTGCTACGACCAGACCGGTCGTCAGACCCGGAGCTTCCTGATTGAGGAAGTCGACCAGAGCCCGGTCTGCCTCACCTGTCTTCTCCCAGCCGAGCCTTCGGCGCAACCAGTTGCGTTTCTGGGTCTGGGCCACAGCCTGATCATTGGCGGCTTCGCTGGCCATTTGGCGGGCAAGGCTGGCCTGCTCGGGAGACAGGCTGAGGCCATCAAACCAGCGGCCCTTGTTAAAGCCAAGTGCCAGACATCCAATATACTGACCGGGCCGACTGTCGGCTGCCCCTATCCAGTTCTGGCGGGCCAGGGCCTGCCGGTCACTCTCCGGATTGGGATGCGCGCGCGCCATCAGGTAATTGCCAATTCCGCGTGCGAACACGCGGCCCCAGGCCGGATCATCGCCGGCATGGCCCAGCCGGTCATTCGTGCGCAGCAAGAGGGCAGCCTCAGCATGGCTTACCCAGGGCGTACCGCCCTTGTCTCCCATCGCCAGCACCGCTCCAATGCGCTCCACAATGTCGCCATCCACCTTTCCGGCGGCAATCAGCCACTCGCACAGGGCTTCCAGCACAAACACGCCATAACCATCGGTGACAGCGTCGGCCTGCTTGTACAGCATGATCAGAAGGTCCAGCTCGCTCTTCGTGCGGACGCGGCCTTGCGGGGCAACATTTTCCTTCAACCAGACGAGATTGTCCGACGATACTTCGCCCTCGGGCTCAGTACGTAGCAGCAGATAGTCTCTTAGCGCGCGGGTGAACCGCTTGGGCCAGTCCCCTTCCAGCCGGTCCAGCCGGGCATGGCACTGCAGTACCGCCTCGGCCTCGGGTGCCGTCCGGATACCATCTGCGCACATTTCGGTCGCGAGACGCCACATGTCTGCCTCGGAAAGCCGCGCGGCAGACTGAATGCGTTGCACAAGATCACTGGACTTCAAGTCCATCAAAGGGTCTCCATGATACTGCAGAGACCTATCAATCAGGTCTTTCCGCTTCCTTGATGAAACCATGAAACCTGTTGACGGCATTAGCCTGTTCCCCGCAGGTACGGACGGAAAATAATCATGCAAAGGGAGCCATCATCATGTCAGACCAGAAAGACCTTGCAGGCCGCAAAGCCCTCGTCACCGGCTCGGCCACAGGCCTGGGACGGGAAATTGCCCTGCGGCTGGCGCGGCGCGGCGCAGATGTGATCATCAATTGCAGCCGTTCGGTCGAAGATGGTGAGGCGACCGTCGCAGACTGTCAGGCAGAAGGCGCGCAAGCCCGGCTGATACAGGCCGATGTTTCCGCAGAGGAAGGTTGCCGCAAGCTGGCCGACGCCGCCGCCCAGTTCGGACGGCTCGATATCTTGGTGAATAATGCAGGCACCACCAAGCACGCCCGTGATCATGCAGACCTCGACGCCTTGAATCGCGAAGACTTTCTGCATCTCTATGCGGTCAATGTCGTCGGCCCATATCTGATGATGCAGGCCTGCAAGTCCCTTCTGATTGCAAGTCATGAGCAGACAGGGCGCGCGGCGGCCGTCCTGAACACGTCTTCCATTGCAGGCGTTACAGGCATAGGGTCTTCCGTTGCCTATGCGGCAACGAAGGGTGCCCTCAACACGATGACGTTGTCGCTAGCCCGCGCACTGGCCCCGGCGATCCGTGTGAATGCAATCTGCCCAGGCTTTATCGGCACACGCTGGTTCAAGGATCAGATGGACGAGGAACAGTATCGCAAAATGGAGGCAAATGTCGCTGCCTCCGTGCCGCTGAATGTCGCCAGTGGCCCCGAAGACATTGCGGATTCGGCCCTGTTCTTCCTGACAGATGCTTCACGCCACGTTACCGGGGAAACCCTGATCGTGGATGCCGGAATGCATTTGGGATACGCCCCTGCCAAGGCACGCTGACCGGCAGGCACGCGCACAAAGCTAAGGCATTGCCGCGGCCTGCTGCACAATTCTTCGGCGTTCCGAAACGCCCCGCTAAAACGTTATAAATTTGTTTCCGATCCCGGATGAAGCCGCGCAATTCTGTGTGTGGCGCTGGCAACAGCGCGTTTTAAACAACGGGGTAATAAAAATGAAAAAGCAGCTTTATCGCGCGGGCGTTGCACTGGCAGCCATGCTGGCTGTTGCTGGTACAGCAGCAGCTGAGGGAGAATGGTCAGGCAACGTTGCGCTTGGCACGGATTATGTCTGGCGTGGGGTCTCCCAGTCCAATGAGGACATGGCAATTTCCGGCGGCTTCGACTACGCAAACGGCATCTTCTATGCGGGAACATGGGCATCGAATGTCGACTTCGAAGACGGCGCAGACGACACCAATGTCGAGTTGGATTTCTATGCAGGCCTGGCCAGCGAATTCGCCAATGGCGTGACCTGGGATGTGGGCGTGATCTATTACGCCTATCCGGATGCAGACGATTCCGACTATGACTTTGTCGAGATCAAGGGCGCCCTCGGCTATGAGTTTGCCAGCGGTCTGGGCGTCGGCGGCGAAGTCTACTGGGACCCTGATAATGAGAACATCTATTATCAAGCCACTGCAGGCTATTCCTTCACGGACAGCTTCTCCATGGACGGCAGCGTCGGCAATTATGACTATGATGGTGGCGGTGACTACACGAACTGGTCGCTCGGCGGTACCTATTCCACGCCGGTCGGTATCGATATCGACGTGCGCTACTGGGATACCGACATCGACAATACCGGCATCGCAGACGAGCGGGTCGTGCTGACCTTCTCCAAAAGCCTCTAGTCAGGTCTAACATCTTCCCAAACTGCACACGGACATTTGCCCTCCTTCGTGTGCAGCCAGGTGAAGGCCGCTGGTTCCCTCAAGAGCCAGCGGCCTTTGTTTTTCCGTAATAAGCCCTTACCTTATACAGGATCATACAAATCCGGAGCCCTTTCCCAATATGGCAGCTGAACTCAGTCCCGCAGAAGCCGTTGACGCCCTTGTGCCGGCAATCACCCTGCTGGGCTTTGGCGCGGCAGCGGCCCTGGTCTCGCGCGCGCTGAGCCTCAGCCCCATTGTCGGCTATCTTC
>Ga0209578_10002466_pt1 | contig 15295 bp, 16 predicted proteins | sample tdAd472_FD_187127 | JGI IMG/M metagenome (GOLD analysis project Ga0209578, IMG submission 187127) | Marine sediment microbial communities from the Atlantic coast under amendment with organic carbon and nitrate - tdAd47.2 (SPAdes)... | ecosystem: Environmental > Aquatic > Marine > Coastal >...
GAGGTAGATTGAGGTTTGCGACGGCGCGTTGCGGGACGTTGCCGAAATCATGCGTTCGAAAGTAAGACGCCCCGGCGATCTTTTGGCCCGGCTTGGCGATCATTTGTTCGCCTGCATTCTTCCGGATACCGATGAAGCAGGCGCGCTCGCCGTCGCCGAGTTTTTCCGGGACGGCGTCGCAAACCTCAATCTACCTCTGTCAGCCGAAAAAGAAGCCGATCCTTTAAGCCTAATGACCGGGGTCGGTCACGCCTTGGCCAATGAAGACATCGACCGCCACCAAATCGTCCTCCTGGCCGAAGAAGATCTGCAGGTTTACAAGCAGGCCCTGGAGAACCCGGACTACAACCCCTTTGAAGAAGAGCCGGAAGAACCCGAGGAACCCAAGCCGGAAACGCCGCAAATACTCGATATCGACCCCGAACTCTTCAGGGTTCTTCATCCCAAGCGTTGGTCCGATAAGAGAAGTTGAAACGAAACTCTTGTGCGGTGCGGTATGCCTGTGCAATATCACCGCCATCTTCACATTTATTAGCGAATAAGTTTGCAGAGGCGTCATGACCAAACCTCCTAAAATGTTTTTCCAGCCCCTCGCCATCGGCGCGCCGGAACCTTTCCGCGAAGTCCCTGTTGCCCTTGAACGGATGATCCACTTTTTTCCGCCGCATATCGAAAAGATGCGGGCGAAGGTTCCCGACATGGCGAAACAGGTCGACGTTTTGTTGGGCAATTTGGAAGACGCCATTCCCGCCGACGCCAAGGAAGCGGCACGCGCCGGCTTCGTGGAAGTCGCCAAAACCGTCGATTTCGGCAGCACCAAACTTTGGACGCGGGTCAACTGCCTGAACAGCCCCTGGTTTCTCGACGATGTGACCGAGTTAGTCGCCGCCGCAGGCAACAAACTCGACGTTATCATGCTGCCCAAAGTCGAGGGCCCTTGGGACATTCACTACCTAGATCAACTGCTGGCGCAGCTGGAAGCTAAGCACGAAATCAACCGACCGATCATGATCCACGCCCTTTTGGAAACCGCGCAGGGCGTCAAGGAAGTGGAAGCCATTGCCGCCGCCAGCCCCCGCATGCACGGTATGAGCCTCGGCCCGGCTGACTTGGCGGCGTCGCGCGGCATGAAAACCACCCGCGTCGGCGGCGGCCATCCCTCCTATGGCGTCTTGGAAGACCCACGCGAAGACGAAGGACCGCGCACGCTCTATCAACAGGATCTCTGGCACTACACGGTCGCCAAAATGGTCGACGCTTGCCAAACATACGGCATCAAAGCTTTCTACGGGCCTTTCGGGGACTTTGCCGATGACGCGGCCTGTGAAGCCCAGTTCCGCAACGCCTTCCTACAAGGCTGCGTCGGCGCCTGGTCGCTCCACCCCAAACAGATCGATATCGCCAAGAAGGTGTTCAGCCCCGACATCAAAGAAGTATTGTTCGCCAAGAAAATTCTGGCGGCCATGCCCGACGGAACGGGCGCCGTCATGATCGACGGTAAGATGCAGGACGACGCCACCTGGAAGCAGGCCAAGGTTATCGTCGACCTCGCCAAACAAGTGGCGGCGAAAGACCCGGAAATGGCCAAAGCTTACGAAATGGACTAATTGGTCCCATTTTTAAAGAACGGAGAAGCGGCCCCTCGATCATGGGCCGTTTTTTCATTTAGCTTCCCTACGATGCGGGTTACCATGGCTGCCGAGAATTACCCGGGTAGGACCAGCGCCTGTGGGCGCTAATAAAAAAAGTAAGAAGATAAGGCAGTGCTCATGTCCAACAATATTCAGCAAGGAATGCTCGACGCTCAGATACTAATCGTCGACGACAACGCAACCAACGTGGATTTGTTGGTCATGATGCTGGAGAACCATGGTTTCAGCAATCTAATCACCACCAGGGATTCCCGCGAGGTCACAGGTATCTACCAACAAAAGAATGTCGACCTGATACTGCTTGATATCAGGATGCCTCATATGGACGGTTTCGAAGTCATGGAGGCCTTAACGCCGTTGGCCGAAGGCAGTTACCTCCCGATTCTGGTGATGACCGCTCAACACGACGAAGAAACCCGTCACCGCGCCCTTCGCTCCGGCGCAAAGGACTTCCTGACCAAACCGTTTGATACGACGGAGGCTTTAAGCCGTATCACCAATATGCTGGAAGTCAGGATGCTCTATAACGAGCGCCGCCGCCAAGCCAGCGTCCTGGAACAAATGGTTGAGGAACGGACGCAGGAACTTCTCGACACAAACACCCAGCTCCTTCAGACCCGCCGGGCTATCGTCGAATGCTTGGGGCGGGCTTCCGAGTACCGAGACAACGAAACCGGCGTTCACGTTATCCGCATGAGTTTGGCCTGCGGCATTTTGGCTCGGGCCATCGGGTTACCTGAAGACGATGCCGAACTCATCCAAAACGCCAGCCCGATGCATGACGTGGGCAAGCTAGGTATACCAGACGAAATACTCCTAAAACCGGGACGTCATACGCCGGAAGAATTTGCGATCATGAAAACCCATGCGGAAATCGGCGCCCATATCATGAGCTCACACCGCTCGGATATCACCGACATGGCGCGCTCCATCGCCCTGACCCATCATGAAAATTGGGATGGAAGCGGATATCCGTCAGGGCTTGTCGGAGAAAACATCCCTCTTCCCGGCCGCATTTCTGCGATTTGCGATGTCTACGACGCCCTCACATCGAAACGCCCCTACAAAGAGGCCTGGCCCCAAGAAAAGGCGCTCCAATTTATTCAAGAACAATCGGGCAAGAAGTTCGATCCGACCTTGGTCGAAGCTTTTATCGGGGTCATCTCGGAGGTCAACGCCTTAAGAGATGAATACCCAGATCCCGAAGACGAATAGGCCGGAGAGCGCATAATGGCGGCAAACGGCAACGAAGACGAACGGCCTGTACGTGTTTTGATTGCCGACGACCACGAGGTCAATCGGGAACTGCTGGAATTCGTCTTGGAGGAAACCTATACGGTTGTCTCGGCAAAGGATGGCGTGGAGGCTCTGGAACTGGCTCTCCAAGAACCGCTCCCGGATATCATTCTCCTCGATATCATGATGCCCAACATGAACGGGTATGAAGTCTGCCAACGTCTGAAAGAAAATCCGAAGACACGCAATATTCCGGTTATATTTATCACAGCGGCAGCGACCCAGGAGAATGAAACAAAAGGGCTGGAAATCGGCGCCATCGACTACATCACCAAGCCAATCACCCCAAAAATCGTTCTCGCCCGCATCCGCAACCACGTCGCTTACCTTAAAGCACAGAGACGGCTAACCCAGGCCCAAAAATCCGAAGCTTTGGCCCAAGTCGTCACCGGAGTAGCCCACGAAATCAATACGCCGGTCGGCATCATGCTTACAGCCGGCTCTTTTTTGAACGAAGCCATCGGGAAATTCGAGAAAGAGGTCAAAGACAATAAGATTGATCCGGGCGCCCTTGAAAAATTTTTAGCCCGCGCGTCGGAATCCGCAAATCTCATTGTCAACAACGCCCAAAGAGCCAGCGAACTGATAAAAAGTTTTAAGCAAATCAGTGCCGATCAGGTTTCGGAAGCCTACCGGACGATCACTCTATCGGAATATCTTGAAAGCATCCTGGCATCTCTCGGTCCCCGTTTAAAGAAAGCGCGGATTGCCGTTGAGATCGACTGCAGCCCCACCTTGCAAATCAAAACCTATCCCGGCGCCTTGGCGCAGATCATTACCAATTTGGCTGTGAATGCGATCGACCACGCCTTTCGTCCAGACACCGATGCAAAAATTTCGATCAAAGTGACAGAGGCCGACGCAGAAACTCTTCTTATAAGCTTCAGCGACAACGGCAAAGGCATCCCACAGGCGCTTGAGGCGAAGGTTTTCGAACCGTTCTTCACGACCAACCGCAATAAGGGAGGGACTGGCCTAGGCCTCAGCATCGTCAATTCCTTGGCGACGGAAACTTTGCAGGGATTGATCGATATTGAAGGGCGCGAAGGTCAGGGAGCGCGGTTTACGCTTCAGTTTAAGAAAGAAACACCGCGCAAGAAAAGCCCGTGATAGGATATTTTTGATCGCAAAAAGGGGACGGCAAAAGAATGAACGCTAGCGAGCTTTATCAAAACCTGGGACCCAACGGCTGGGCCAACACCGATGAACCCTGGAAAGTTCTAGTCGTTGACGACGACCCGGAGGTTATCGCCGTTACGCGGCTTGTCACTCAAGACATGTCGTTCAAAAAGCGCCCAATCGAAATCGTCGAAGCAAACTCATCTAAAACGGCAAGAGATTTACTCGAAAAACACCCGGATATCGCCGTCGTCATTTTAGACGTCGTTATGGAGAGCGATCACGCCGGTCTCGACCTAGTCAAAGAAATCAGGGGGGCGCTCAACAATCCAATGGTGCGGATCCTGTTGCGAACCGGCCAGCCCGGTCAGGCTCCGGAGCGAGAAGTCATTCTCGACTACGATATCAACGACTATCGCCTCAAGTCCGACCTGACCGCCCAAAGCCTGTTTTCATCTCTCATTTCGGCGCTTCGCTCTTATGAAATGGTCCGCGAGTTGGAGTTCCATCAAAAACTTGCTTTCCAAACATTAACCCACCAGTTGGTTTTTGAAGACCAAATGATGGCGATGATTGAACAACCGGCACTGTATACCGACGTCATGGCTTTCGTGACGGGGGCCAACCAAGCCATGGCGTCTCTTTTGGGAACGGCAACCGGCCAGATGTTGGGACACGACGTTTCTGCAATTTTGCCGGCGCCCCTCGCGGAAACGGTTAGAGAACGCAAAATCACGAAAAGCGAAATCGGTAAGGTTGTAGAGCAGAAGGCGGCTTGGGAAGGCCCCAATGGCCTCCCCATAAACGTTAAATGCAAAACGCAAGTTTACCGGATGGGCGATGACAGTCCCGGAGGAGTTATCCTCGTTCTCGGATTGGCGCCTTAACAGTGTTGGCCTCTAAATGTTGGGATCGCTGGGACAGGGCAAACTCGACCTCGAAAACGTTACCTTTCTGGTGGTCGACGACAACCGGTTTATGCGGTCTATTTTAAAAGGTTTGCTGCACTCCTTCGGGGCCAAACAAGTGGTCGAGGCCGACGACGGCGCAAGCGCTCTCAAAGAACTGCAAAGCGCTGCGATTGATATCGTCATCACCGATTTAATGATGGACCCGCTCGACGGCCTGGACCTCACCCGCCTGATCCGCACCTCCGAAGATTCGAAAAACCCTTACGTACCCATTATCACCGTCTCCGGCCACACGGAAACCCATCGCGTTACCGAAGCGAGAGACGCAGGCGTCAACGAATTTCTCGCCAAACCCATATCGGCCAAAGCGCTTTATTCCCGTATTTTCGCCGTCATCACGCAAAACCGCGAATTCGTCAGGTCCCGGCACTACTTCGGGCCTTGCCGCCGACGGTCAAAAATTCCGTGGCACGGCAGTGAACGCCGCAAAACCGATCAAGATTTGTGATATCCTGACCTCATGGCAGCCATATTAGAACGCAGCACCGGCTCCGAACTGATTTTGTTGGTTCACGGCCTGGGATGCGCGAAAGAATCGTTTTCAGGCGCTTGGGACTCTCGCGCACTTGAAGCCTTTTCCCTTATTGCCCCCGATCTTCCCGGTCATGGAGGCTCGCCGGTCGAACCTTGGGGATGCCGGATGGAAGATTATGCAGCCTACCTTAAAAGCATCGTCGTCGCCCGGCGTTGGAAAAAACTGCACATCGTTGCTCACAGCATGGGCGGTGCGGCCGCTCTTCTTCTCGACCGTTTCGACGACCTTTCCCTCTCAACCTTTATCAACATCGAAGGCAATCTCATCGCCGACGATTGCGCCATTCTCAGCAGAAGAGCCGCCGAAAGTTCCTTTGAAATTTTTTTGAAAGACTTTAAGGCGCTCAAACAAAAAGCGGGCGCTTCCAGCGATGCCGCTGTCCGTTGCTGGGCCGATTGGATCGGGCGGTGCGACCCGCAGGCCTATCACGCCGCCTGCAAATCGCTGGTCGCATGGTCCGACAGCGGTAAACTGCTTGATCGTTATAAAAAATTGCCCTGCCCCAAGGCTTATATTTTCGGCGAAAGGAGTAAGGTTCCCGCCGTCTTGGAAAAACTAAAAGGTGAGATTTGTATCGAAGTGGCCAAGTCTGGACATTTCATTATGCAAGAAAGTCCGGACGTCCTTTATGAAACGATTGCACGAGTCATCACGGGAAAAGCGCCGAAGCCAGCGTCCTATTGATATCGATCATCGCCTGCAGGGATTTTTCACTCCGCGCCTGAAGCGACGCTGCAATTTCCCGGTCCATGAAGAGACTAAGCTCCAGAAGTTCCTTGCGGGTCTTCGAAGGAAGAGGATTATCGGGGTCGGAGAGATCGGCCTGAAAAATCGTCCAAAGCTTATGGCTGAATTTCAAGGCTTCCAGAAAAGCGCCCGTATCGTCCGGGCTGGTCCGCGCTTGATCCAGCATGCGGGCGGCTTTCATGAGAGCCTCGCCCTCTACCGCACGCCCTTTCAATGCCGAAGAATGACTTTTTGCATAGGCGGAATAGGCGGAATAGTCAGCTGTCACTGACCGCTCCGGACCAATTCAACAATGAGCGATTCCGACTGCGCCGAAATTCTCTGGCCACTTAACGATAAATCGTCACGTATCTTCGACGCCAGCAGCCTGGCCCCCTCCGCATTGATATCCGCTTGCAGGAGATCGTCCGCACCCGCTTGCAGAGTATCGGCAAGCTCTTGGGTAAACGTTTCGCGAGTCGTCAGAATTGCCGCATTGTTGCCAATTCGAGAGGCGTTAGCGCGCACCGACGAAAGCGCCGTATCGATATCCGCAATCGCTGTATCGATATCCGTTTGAGATGCAAAATTATTATAGTCCGTCGCCGCCGTGCCGACGTTAAGGTTGGCGATTTCGGAAGCTTGCCCCTCAACCACCAAATCGTTTCCGGGTTTGTCGTTAAGGTTGACCCGTTGGCTATCAGCAGGATCGGCGATCAGATTAGTGCCCTGATAGGACACGTCGCCCACCAGCTTATCCAATTGTTGACGCGTCACATCGAACTGAGCGATCAAGGCGTCTTTTTCAGCTCCCGTCGCGCTTTGAGCCGCGTAGGCGAGGCCTTTCAGTTGCTGGGTGAATTTTTCAACCGCCTCCAACCCGACTTGCGTGGTTTCCAGAGAACTGATCGCCTGACCGATATTGGCTTTGGCGTCCAAAAGCGAGTTGACCCGCGCCGTCAAAGCCCGGGCTCTTAAGAAATCTTGCGGCTCTTCCGCAATGCTGTTGATCCGGCGTCCGGTCGCCAACCGGTTTGACGCCTCATCACGTTCACGAGCGATCTCGATACGTTCTAGGAGCGTCAACCGGGACGACGGGCTAAGAGCAATGGTATCAACCATGGTCTTCTTCCAGGCAGCTGATGATGCCGCAATTACGATTACCAACCGAACGGATTTTACCCAGCCACAGCGCTTCTTACCGTGACAGCGGTCACTTTCGGTAATGTTTCGTTAACCATTATGCCAAAAACAAGCGACCTGGTCGATTCACAAGATAAGGAAGTGCTTTCACGCGAGCCCTTCACGTATTAGCGTTGTGAAAAAGGGGGAGGCTCAATGGCAGGAAAAAAATGGGTGGAAGAGTTCCGCAATGAACTTGTCGACGATCACAAGGCGCTCTTGGAGGCTCAGGAACGCAGAAAGCCGTCTGGGCGATGGTCCTTCGACGTCGCCTTAAGCCGGACTCAAGCCTTCTACCGAGAGCGTCTAACGGGTTTCGCCCGTTGCGGCAGCATCAACACTGCAGAACTGAAGATGCTGCTCGAACTCGTCGATCACATGGGAACCCACGAATTCAAAGCTGAGTTCACGGCTTGATTCATTGGGTTGGTGCGCTGCAAACGGCTCTCAGCATCGGATCGTCTTCTTCCAAGACACGCCATTCATCAGCGACCGGCAACCCATTTGCATCCAACTCGGACTCGGGAGAAAGATCGAACCTTTTCCCCCCTTCGCAATCGAACATATGGAGCGCTTTGCGGGTGTTCTCGTAACGCGACATAAGAACCGATTGCGCAAGAACCAAATTGCTCTTTTGTTCGTGCCGCTGAACGTCCCCGGTATCGATAAGAATTAGTTTTTCGGTCAACGGAAACAGAAAGGTCCACGGACGTATAAACGACGTCGTAGTGATTTCTTTTACGATCACGGCCTCAGGAGGCAGCGTCGCTTTTGCGCGGTTTGGCCAGTCGTAATCGTTGTAAATGCTAAAAACGATCATTGCGCCACCGACGGCAAGCGGCATCAAGCGTTTTGGCGGTTTACGTCCGTACAGTTTGAAAAAAATGAAGAGAATACCGGCAGCGCCAAAGCCAACGGCAACGATTGCAATAATGTCGATCATGTCTTTAAACCGTCCCCGATTGGCCTTGCGGTCTTTAGAAATTCATCCCCAAACGCCGCCGCCATACTCCAAATATTTCAAGTGACCGCTTTATCTGTTTTAAGCCGCCATTTCCTTGTAGGCAACATGCCCTTCCCGACTTTTGTAGCTGGCCTGCGCTAAAAAAAGTTCACCGGCCGCTATTGCATCCACCAAAGCATTATGAGCCCCGTACCGGGGTAGATTGTAGCGTTGACGACAAGCATTCAAACGATAACCGCCACGCGGCAAATCAAGATTGCGCCTGACGGCCAATCGGCGTTCGATCAAGAGCGTATCAATTGTCGGTATTTCGAAAGGAACCCCAAACACCTTTTTACAGGCCTCGCTTAGAAACGTCCACTCCACAAGAGCGTGATGGGCGATAAGCACCTTTCCCGCCAAGATCGGCAGAACCCGAGACAAACCGTCTTTAAGCGACGGCGCTTCTTCCAGGTGGGCATCGAATATTCGATGAACGACCGCCGATTCTTCAGTCACGGCGCCAATCGGTTTCACCAACTGGTGGACACATTTTGATAAGTCGAGCTGCAAATCATTAATCGGCACCCACCCCATACTGACGATTTCATGTTTGCGCGCGTCCAGTCCGGTAGTTTCGAGATCAAGTGCGATAAACCCAATATCATGAATATCCATCGCCCCATCGGGATAGGGGGTTTCATAGAAATCCTTCATCGGTCCCGGCGGCGCTTTTTTCGCCAACCATTTGCGGCGGAAATTCGTCCGCTTCAAGAATGCAAGCACTCCCCAGTCTCTCCTGTTTTTCTTTTTTAACCGGCCGCGACAGACCGCTAAACGTTATGGGCGCTCGCCATGCTCGATTGGATCGTTTTGACTACGGAAAACGCATCTTTCAAATGGTTGCGCTCAAAATGCGACAAATCTTCGGGCGACATGTAGTTGTCGGGCTTCACCCCTTTCCTGATTTGTCGCGCCTGATGCTCCAAACGGGTAATTGCGATAAACTCATACGAATCAAGCAGGTCGCGCGCGCCTTCTTCGCTTAGGATTTTCGCTTCCCGCTCGGCCATGAGGCGTTCGTAAGTATTGACCGCTGAAATACCGCTCTCGAGAGCATAAATACGGGCGATATCGACGATGGGGACAACTCCCGTATGTTTGAGATCGAACTGATGGTCGTGTTCACCGCCGCGGATTAGGACAAAGTTTTTAAAGAACCCAAGCGGCGGTGTATGGGTTAGGGCGTTTCCCACCATCATAGAGAGGAAAATGCTGTTTTTCTGAGCTTTTTCCTGAACAAGGCTCTGCAATTCATCGAAAAGGGCGACCTCACCGGTGATCGGTCGCAAATCGAAGAAAATGCACGAGTGCATCAACGCTTTGGGCTCCGGCTCTTCAATCCAACCGGTAAAGTACCGCTTCCAGGTTTTTACGGGTTGCCGCCACTTGTCGGTTACCGCCATGATTTCACCTGGGCAGTAGATGTACCCACAAGCATTTAGGCCATCGCAAACGAACGACGCCAGCGCTTTAAAATACTCGCCGTGTTTCGCTTCATCGTAGGAATCGTCAAGAACCAAGCAGTTGTCCTGATCGCCAACGCCAGTTTGTTCGTGGCGCGCCTGAGACCCACTGGCGCACCATACGTAGGGGATGGGGGCTGCTCCAAGTTTTTCTTCCGCCAATTGAACCAAACGAACCGTCACCGCGTCCGCGACGCTGGTAATAATGTGCCCGATATTATGGGACGACGCCCCCGATTCAACGAGGTGCAGCAAGACCTTTGGGATGTTATCGACGATTTCAGCCAAGCCGTCGAAACTGGTCCGTTTGTAAATATCGCCGACCAAATACACTGCTGAGGTGGTTTGGCGCTGAACGAGGTTGGTGTTGGTTATGACGCCCGCAACATCATCACCGTCTTTGATCGGTAAATGACGGATATTTGCCCGGGTCATCGCTAGAAGGACATCAAAAGCATAGTCGTCGACCCCCAAGGAGATCGGATTAGGCGTCATGATGTCGTTAACCGGCATCTGATAGTCCATGGCGTTGGCGACGACGCGGTTTCGCAAATCCCGGTCGGTCAAAATGCCGACCAGTTTATCCTGTTCGGTCACCAAGAGGCAGGATACCCTCTCGTTACGCATGGTTTGCGCCGCTTCCTGGATCGTTGCAGTCGGCGTAATCGTAACCGGAGCCCGGCCAAGCATATCGCCGGCCTTGGTCGACATCAGGTCGATTTGCCCTTCACCGGTTCCCGTGCTTTTGCTGCGGACGTCTCGCAAGCGGGCGGCTCCGAGAGGCGCGAAAAAATAGGCAAACTGGGTGTATTCCGTCCTCAGCTTTTCAAAATCCTCGTAGGGCAGCATGTAAAAAAGGCTGTCTTCAATCGCCGTCACCGTATTCAAGGCGACGCAATTGTTGAGCATGGCGTGAACGCCGAAAGCCTCCCCTTCTCCCAATCGCGCGAGAAGCTGGCCGTCCGGCGAATGGGTTTCGACCGCTCCCGTCCTGACGATATAGAGAAACTTACACCCCTTACCGGCCTGAACGACATTGCTGCCCTTCCGGGCGTAGCTAGACTTCATGGTCGACGGCAAATTATCAAGAACGTCTTTCGGCAGCAGATCAAACGGATGATACTGGGCAATGAAGTCCCGCATCTCGATCAGTTCAATATCCATTGCTTTCCCCCAACCCTTTTTTAGTCGCCCCTAGTGGTGCGAACAAAACGGAAGAGTCCTTTCCGTTTTGTGTCTTGCGCACCACGACTCTTATAAATCTCGTGGTTTTTGACCCCTGACGAATGGGAACCATTCGTCAGGGGTCAAACCACGAGCAACGAGCCTGTCTTCAAAGGCAAAACATCTAAAACGCCACAGCCCTACCCCAAAAGAAGCGGGCCCCGTCTTTTGGACGAGGCCCGCAGCTTAACATTTCATCTTCAAGAGATGCACATTTAAAGTGCGTCTCTTAGTGGTCGACAGCGCCACCCGCCCCTTTCGGGATACGAATGTCTTCAACCAGATGCTGGATGTGCTCAGGCGGCGGAGCCGTCACTTTGGAGACCGCGATTGCGACTGCAAAGTTGATCAGCGCGCCGACGGCGCCAAAGGCTTCCGGAGAGATACCGAGGAAGTGGTTCGCCGGAATATTGGCGGCCATTTCCGTGCCTTTGATGAAGAACCAGCCCTTGAACCAGAAGATGTAGATCATGGTCGAGCCGATACCGGCAATCATGCCAGCCACCGCACCGGTGTCATTGAGCCTCTTGTTAAAGATGCCCATCATCAGAGCCGGGAAGATGGAGGACGCCGCCAGACCGAACGCCAGAGCCACAACCTGGGCGGCGAAGCCCGGAGGGTTCAAGCCGAAGTAGCCAGCCACCGCAATGGCGCCCGCCATAGAGATACGAGCCGCCAGCAGTTCCTGCGCTTCCGAGATATCCGGTTTGAAGATACCTTTGAGAATGTCGTGCGAAATTGCCGTTGAGATAGCCAGCAACAGACCCGCAGCCGTCGACAACGCAGCCGCCAGACCACCGGCCGCCACCAGAGCAATCACCCAGTTGGGCAGCTTGGCGATTTCCGGGTTGGCCAGCACCATGATGTCACGGTCGACCTTGGTCATTTCGTTGCCTTTCCAGCCGAATGCTTCGGCTTTCGCGGCGAACTCTTTGTTCTTGTCGTTGTAGTACTGGATCTTCCCGTCGCCGTTCTTATCCTCATACTTCAACAAGCCCGTCTTTTCCCAGTTCTTGAACCACTGGGGACGGTTCTCATACGACAAGTTGCCGTCCGGCGACCCGATTTCACCCGTTTGGATGGTGTTGGTCAGGTTCAGCATCGCCATGGAGCCAACAGCCGGAGCCGTGGTGTAGAGAATAGCGATGAAGACCAGAGCCCAACCGGCGGAAGCACGCGCGTCACGCACTTTCGGCACGGTGAAGAACCGGATGATAACGTGCGGCAGACCGGCGGTACCGATCATCAGCGAGAAGGTATAGGCTACAAGGTTGAGAGTGTTGGTTTTCTGCGCCGTATACTGGTTAAAGCCCAAATCCATAACGGTCTGGTCCAGTTTCACCAGCAACGGAGTACCGTCGGCGGTGGCGCTGAACATACCAAGCTGCGGGATCGGGTTGCCGGTCAGGTTCAAGGAAATGAAGATGGCCGGAACGGTGTAAGCGCAGATGAGAACGCAGTACTGAGCGATCTGGGTGTAGGTGATCCCCTTCATGCCGCCAAGCACGGCGTACACGAAAACGATGCCCATACCGATGAAGAGGCCCGAAGCGAAGTCCATTTCCAAGAAACGGGAGAAAGCAACGCCGATACCCTTCATCTGACCGATAACGTAAGTCAGCGAAGCGATGATCAGGCAGATCACCGCAACAACACGCGCGGTCTGCGAGTAGAACCGGTCGCCGATGAACTCGGGAACGGTAAACTTGCCGAACTTACGCAGGTACGGGGCCAACAGCATGGCCAGCAGCACGTAACCGCCGGTCCAGCCCATCAAGAAGATGGATGCGTCGTAACCCAGGAAAGCGATAAGGCCAGCCATCGAGATGAACGACGCCGCCGACATCCAGTCAGCAGCCGTCGCCATACCGTTGGCGACCGGGTGAACGCCACGGCCCGCAGCGTAGAACTCACCGGTGCTACCTGCCCTGGCCCAAATGGCGATACCGAAGTAAAGCGCAAAGGTCGCGCCCACGACGATATAAGTAAGAGTTTGAAGTTCCATGTGTGACTTTCCCCTTTAGTCTTCGTGAACGTCGAACTCGCGGTCCAACTTATTCATCTGACTGGCATAGAAGAAAATCAACGCCAGGAACACGAAAATGGAGCCCTGTTGGGCGAACCAGAAACCGAGACCCACGCCGCCAACGGGGATCGCGTCGAGAGCCGGACGGAGAATAATTCCGAAACCGTAAGACACGAGCGCCCAGATGATCAGGCAGATGGTCACCAGTCTGATATTTGCCTTCCAGTAGGCCTCACCTGTTTTATTGCCATCAGGCATAAAAAGACCTCCCAATTATTGTGTCGCCGCCGAAGTAACCAGCGACGCCGAACCCTAAACAAGCGCTCTTTCAACGAAATTTCATTCTAGCTCCCCCTAGAGGATAAGAAACTTTCGCAAAGAGCCATTAAGGTGAATACCAGATTTGCCTTAAAGGAAAAACGGAAAAATAACGTCCCCCTGTTGATTAACCCGCTGAATCCAGGGAAATTTTCAGCTTCTACAGGCCGTAAAGCGGCTAGGCTAGCGTTGTTCTAAACTTGACTTTGAGCAAGTGCGAAACTCTCAAACCTTGGGGTTTCAATAAATTTTACAATTAATGCTGCGGCGCAACAGAGTAAGCCGGACCCACTTGACCAAAATCAACTATTTTGAAGTGTGAATTGCCCGGCTGTGGATCAAAATTTGACTGGCCCGTCACAATTTCGCCTTATTTCGGCAAAATTCGCGCGAACCGCCGTAAAATTTGAGGTCTTTTGAACTTAGGAAACCCGATTCCTGCGGACCGCTAAGCGCAATTTTTTCGTGCCGCTCGACAAGCTTTTTTGCATTCTTTGTCTTTTTTACCGCAGGCCTTTTTGCAGACTTTGTATTCGGCTCCGCAATCTCGTTTCGACTGGTTCATCCCCCCTGCCACGCCGCACTGGCGCGCACAAGCCCCTTTGGCATCCGTTCCGTTTGTTTCAATACAGTCGTTAAAACATGTTAGATTTTGATTTTGAGCCAGTTGGACCGGCTCTCCCGCATTGGCGTTTTGAACGGCGCCGAACAAAAGGACGGAAAACGATAGGAAGACGATAAACGACGTGATTTTCATAAAACCTCCCACGGAAAGCCGGATATGGAGCTTTAGCATCGCTCCAGCCGCCAAAGCCTATCAATTCCTTCGTCCGGCGTCGAGATGCCTGCAATTTTTGCATTGCATCAATGCAAAAACTTCACAAAACACCTTAAAATACTTAATGTTAATATTCGAGGCAAAACAATTATATTGCATTGCAGCATTAAAATAGAACTATGAGGGCAACCGAATGAGCGTTCGCAATCTCCAATACCTTTTCTCGCCCAAATCCGTCGCCGTGATCGGAGCGTCAACCCGCCCGCTTTCGATTGGCAACCTTGTGATGAAAAACCTGCTTGAAGGAGGCTTTCAGGGCCCCATCATGCCGGTCAATCCAGAACGCGAATCGGTCGCAGGAGTCTTGGCTTACAAAAACATCGCCTCCCTCCCCGTCACCCCTGAACTAGGAGTGATTTGCACACCTCCGCCCAGCATTCCCATGCTGATCGAACAACTTGGAGAAAAGGGAACTCGGGGCGTCATCGTGTTGACCGCAGGACTGGGCGACGTGGAGTTTAGAGAGGGCGTGACCGTCAAACAGGAAGTCCACGCCCTGGCGCTGCACTACGGCATTCGCATTCTCGGCCCAAACTGCCTAGGCCTCCTGGTGCCCGGCATTGGGTTGAACGCCAGCTTCGCCCACAAACCGGCCCTGCCGGGAAAGATCGCTTTCGTCTCTCAATCCGGCGCTCTTTGCACTTCCGTTCTCGATTGGGCCCGGCCGCGCGGTATCGGCTTCTCTCATTTCATATCGATGGGCGATATGCTCGATACCGATTTCGGCGATGTCCTCGATTATCTGGGCAGCGACCCCGGCACCAACGCCATCTTGCTGTACATCGAATCCATTTACGAGAACCGTAACTTCATGTCGGCGGCACGAGCGGCGGCCATCACCACCGCCTCCTCGAATTCCGGCCCAGCCGCCCAACCCGCAACCCGCCGCAAGGTGCCGTCGGCTGTGACCTGGACGTCACTGCCGCGGCCCTCGAGCAT
>Ga0209578_10002468_pt1 | contig 15276 bp, 13 predicted proteins | sample tdAd472_FD_187127 | JGI IMG/M metagenome (GOLD analysis project Ga0209578, IMG submission 187127) | Marine sediment microbial communities from the Atlantic coast under amendment with organic carbon and nitrate - tdAd47.2 (SPAdes)... | ecosystem: Environmental > Aquatic > Marine > Coastal >...
AGCGGCGCCGCATTGCCTGGGAATGACCGTTCAGGAGCGGCGAAAACGGCGCATTTTGGCGAAATTCTCGGCGCTCAAATCCTCGAACAGTTCGCGCCTTTTGTCGACATCGACACCCGCCGCCTCGAGCGCTGCCGCGCCAAGCCGCAAGCTAGCCTCGACGGTTTCCGGCAGCGCATGATCGACCCCCATTTCCGTATACGTATCCGCAACATCCCAGTCATGGGCGCGGACGTGGATCGGGACATGCGGATACAGTCGGCGTGCGGTCCGAACCATGCCTTCCGCCACGGCCGGATCATCCAGTGTCACAACAATCAGCCGCGCATGCGCGGCACCAACGGAACGCAGAACCTCGGGCCGGGCGGCGCTGCCGAAATAGACATGATAACCATGTCTGCGGGCACGTTTGACCCGGTCCGCATCGGCATCGATGGCGACATACGGCACGTCGGCCGCAGCCAGCATGTTGGCGACGGTTTCGCCGACCCGCCCGAAACCGGCGATCAACACCGGACGGGCATTTTCGGCAACGGCCCCATGTACCTCGCCGGGCACCACCGGCGTGATGCGCTCGGCAAGCTTTCCCCCCACCCATACCATGCCGGGCGTCAGAATCATGCTCAGCACCACCACTGCAACTAGAATATCCGCCAACCCCGGCGGCAAGATGCCGTCGGCCAGCGCCAGCGAGAAAATAACAAATCCGAATTCACCGGCCTGCGACAATAAGAACCCGGTGCGGATGGCAACGGCGAGCGGTGCCTTGAATAGCACCGAGCAAACAATCGTCATCACGGTTTTAAAAACCAACAGCGCCACCGTTGCGGCAATGATTTCGGCTGTATGGTTGGATAGCGGCTCAGGCGCCAGGCTCATGCCGACACTCATGAAAAACAGCCCTAGCAATAGGCCACGAAACGGCAGAATATCGGCTTCGATCTGGTGACGATATTCGGATTCCGCCAGCATCACGCCGGCCATAAATGCGCCCAGCGCCAACGATAAACCTACCTGATTCATCACCCAGGCAAAACCCAACACCATAAGCAACGCCATGGCGACGAAAGTATCGCTGTTACCAATCCGCGCGATGGCATGCATCGCCGGACCGATGGCATACCGGCCGGCCAGCACAACCACGAGGATGATCCCCGCCGCCTGCACCATGGCAAGCCCCATCGACGTCGTCACCGCGATCTCGCCGCCGCTGAACAACGGCAGCAGCACGATCAGCGGCACCACCGCCAGATCCTGAAAAAGCAGGATAGCGAAACTGTTCCGTCCATGATGACTGGTCAGTTCATTCTTTTCGGACAGCATCTGCACGCCGAATGCGGTCGACGACAATGCCATACCGAAACCGATCACCAGCGACATCTTGATATTCAGGTCGAAAATCAGGTGCGCTCCGGCCGCCAGAACGGCGCCGGTCGCAACCACCTGCAAGCCGCCTAGTCCGAACACGTGACGGCGCATGACCCAAAGCCGCTGCGGCTTCATTTCTATACCGATCATGAACAGCAGAAAGACGACACCGAATTCGCCAATATGACGCAGCTTTTCGGCATCGGTGATCAGGCCAACCCCATAAGGGCCGATCAGCGCGCCGGCAGCCAGGTAGCCAAGCTGAGAGCCGAGACCGAGCCGCGTGGAGATAAGCACGGCAATCACCGCCGCCCCCAGCAGACTTAATATCTCAACCATTCTACCCCTGCTCCCGGACTTTTAAGAACCGTTTATCGGCTCGACCCGCATATCCGCTGCGGGTCCGCTGACCCGGTAGCGCCGCAATGACCGTGCATCGCCTGTAGTCCCCAATCTGCCGACATTCAGATCGATCGTCCAGTTGGCAAGATCGATACGTCCACGGCCGACCAGGGACAGATCGCCGGACTGCAGCAACAGGTCGTCACTGGCGGCAATTCCCTGGGCAATCGTGAAGCGACCGTTCATCGTTTTAAACCCTAGCCCTGGCCCGGCATCCGGCGCCAAACCTTTGACCAGTTCGGAGATCTTCAATTCACCGTCCTGCGCCACGACCTCTACGCCTCCGGTCAGTGCCTGCATCAACTCCTGCGATGTCCCGCCGACCGAAAACAGATTCAGTTCGATGGTCGCTTTACCGCTCAGCATCGGCCCTTGCGATCCGGAAACCGCGCTCAGCAGCGGGCCGACGCTGACGCCGACGGCACGCCCATCCACGTTGAGGGCGCGCATGCCTTCGGATGCATCCAGAGTGAAGCTGCCGCGCATCTTGCCGCCATACACGTCAACCCCGTCAAGGGACAGGCGCAAACGATGCGTCCCCGCGGGGCGGTCGAACGTTGCCTTCCCGGCACCGAATTCCAGGTCGTGCCAAAGTGCGCGCAGCCACGACAATTCGATTTTTCCACTCGGCATACCCGGGATCATCAACGGCGCTTCCGCAACCGTCAGCGCTTCGCCGCCGGACGGCGCACCGAGATCCAGTGTCTGTGCTTCAAAACGCCCTTGGATAACCGGCGCGCCGGACGTCATCGCGCGCAACGTCGCACTGCCGGTCAGGGATGTCTCCCCGAACAGCAATTCAAGCCGGCGCACATCAATCATATTGCCGGCACCATCGATCTTCGCCGAGAGGTGCAAAGCGCCGCTACCGCGTGCCGGCATCAACGGGCCAACCCATGCGTTCAGAGCGGCCACATCATTTCCGGAAAGGATCAGATCGCCGTCGCCGACTGTCCGCTCGCGCACCGCCATCGACCCCTTGAAAGAGCCGTTCAGCAGCGCCGACGAGATCGCCAGTTCAAACGGCCAGCGGTTACCGGATACCAGAAGCTGTGGATCCGACGTGCTGAGCGCTAGCTTGATTTCCCTGCCGTTTAAAGTTCCGGCGCCGTTCAGCAGAAGACCGTCCTCGGCCCACCCCTCACCGGGCGCGGCATTCGAAACATTGAAATTTTCCAGCTTCAATAACCGGCCGCTTCGGTTATCGGACAGAACCACTTGTGCGTTTTCGATCAAAAGCTCGCGCAGACTCATGTCGCGCCACCAGCCCCACGCCCGATCGATCACCGGGTCTGCCGCAACCGAAGCCGCCTTAACGACACCGCTCTGCAACCGGACGACGGGATCTCTCAACACAATACGTTCGAGATCGACGCTACCGGAGAGAGCACCCAGCGAACTGATTTCGACTTCCAGATAAGGCATTTCGATACTGAACGGCCTGTCCGAGTCCACCGAAACGACGTTCCCCGCACGCAGACGAAGCGACGGAAGGATAGAGAAAGAATGATCCCCGTTGATCTGGACATCCACGCCGGCAATACGCGAAATGAGGCGCTCGGCATACGGCGCGCTAAGCGAACCCGGCAACACCATCGGTCCAAGTGCGACAGCACCGACAAGCAGAAGAATCAACATGCCGAGCGCGGCGCCAAACTTCGCCAAGAGCGGGAACCGCGATGGCGAACCCTCGACGGCAATCGTCCAGGAATCCTCCGGATTGGCTACGCCGGGATCATTGTCATCGACCAGTTCTGGCGTTTTTCTCACGTCGAATTCCAGCCATTTCTCTCAAGGCGCTGCCTTACCGACGGCAGCATTTTCGCCATCTTAGCAGACGCCCGATAAACATTCTGTCACTGCAGTGATCGCAAAAACTCGTGGATAAATCGTAAACACGGAATCCGAGACACTTGTAGCATCAAAATACGGCGGAATTCCGGCATCGTCGTTGACATTCATAAAGACCTGCCATAAAAGCCTGATATTACTCGGTATTTATTCCCCCTCGGCGCCAAGTGTGGCTGCCCGGCCGGAGCTGCCGCTCGATGCAGATTTATTTGCCCATCGCCGAAATTTCGGTGAACATTTTCCTCATTCTGGGGATGGGCGGGGGTGTCGGTTTCCTCTCAGGATTGTTCGGTGTCGGTGGCGGCTTCCTGATGACACCGCTTTTGATTTTTATCGGCATCCCGCCCGCTGTCGCTGTCGCTACCGAAGCCAATCAGATCGTCGCCAGTTCTGTTTCCGGCGTACTCGCACACTGGCGGCGCGGCAATGTCGATCTCAAGATGGGCACCCTTCTGCTGGTCGGCGGCGTCATCGGTTCCAGTTTCGGGGTCTGGCTGTTTACGATCCTCAAGGGGTTGGGCCATATCGACCTGGTGATCAAACTTTCATATGTCGTGTTTCTCGGGATCATCGGTTCGCTGATGCTGATCGAAAGCATCAATGCGATGCGCAAGTCCAAGACCAGAGCCCCCTCGCGCAGCCATTCGCACAACTGGATGCACGGGCTGCCGTTCAAGATGCGCTTTCGCAAGTCACGCCTTTATATCAGCGCCATTCTGCCGATCCTGATCGGCATCCTGGTCGGCATCCTTTCGGCAATCATGGGTGTCGGCGGCGGCTTCGTCATGGTGCCCGCGATGATATATCTGCTTGGCATGCCGACGGCAGTGGTCGTCGGCACATCGCTGTTCCAGATTATATTCGTGACCGCCAACGTCACCGTCCTGCAGGCGGTGTCGAACTATTCAGTCGATATCGTGCTAGCACTTTTACTTTTGATCGGTGGCGTTATCGGCGCGCAGATCGGCGCACGCTTCGGCGGGCGGATGCAGGGCGAACAACTCCGTGGTATGCTGGCATTGATCGTTATCGCCGTATGCCTGAAACTTACATTCGATCTGGTGGTAACCCCAACGGATCCGTATTCCTTCGGCGACGGAGGGCACTGAAAGTGTTGAAACGCTTAATCAAAGTCATGGCTTGTGCGCTGGCCTTTTTGGTCGCGGGATCCAGCTTGCAAGCCAAGGATCTGGTCGTCGATCTGTCGGCGCCGATCGTGCAGATCACGGCAGGCTTCTCCGGCACCGATTTGTTGCTTTTCGGCGCCAAACGAGGTGAAGGCGATGTGATCGTCGTTGTGCGCGGTCCGCTGGAAAACAAGACGGTTCACCTCAAGGAACGCAAGATGGGGATTTGGGTCAATACCGAGAACCTGACCTTCAACGACCTGCCGTCCTACTATTGGGTTGCATCGAACAGACCTGTCTATGATGCGCTACCCGCAGATACGCTGACACGGTTCCAGATCGGCCTTGATGAGATTCAGATTCTGCCGACCGACGAACAAGCCAACTCAGCCGAAGCCATCGCCTTCCGGGCCGCGCTGGTACGCGACAAGATCCGCAAGAAACTCTATGCCGAGGAAACCTCCCCGCTTCTGTTCCTGAACGACATGCTGTTCAGAACCAAAATCCGTTTCCCGGCCAACGTCTCGGTCGGCGAATTCGCCATCGAAACGTATCTGGTCCGCGACAAAGAAATCGTCACCAGCGAAACGACGTTGTTGAATGTCCGCAAATTCGGCCTTGAGGCTGAGATATATGACTTCGCACATCAACAATCGCTTCTATACGGGATATTTGCCGTTATCATTGCCTGTGTAGCCGGCTGGCTTGCCAACGCCGCCTTCAGGAGGAGTTAGGCCATGAGCGACAGCACTGAACAACAAACAAGCGAAGATGCCCCCGCCAAACAACTGACAGGGCGCACCTTTCTTTGCGTTGTCGACGAGACCGAGGAATTCGCTGCGGCATTGCAGTTCGCTTGTCGGCGCGCGCACAATTCCAACGGCCGCGTGGCACTGCTTTACGTCATTGAGCCGACGGAATTCTCGCACTGGATGGCAGTCGGCGAACGCATGCGTGAAGAAGCTCGCGAGGAAGCCGAGGAAATGCTCAACGTCGTCGCATCGGTGGTACAGAAACGCATGGGGCATATGCCAGTGCTCTATATCCGCGAGGGCAAGCTGCGCGAAGAAGTCGTCAATTTGATCGATGAAGAAGACGGCATTTCCCTCCTCGTCCTCGGCGCCTCATCGGGGACCGACGGGCCGGGGCCGCTGGTGTCGTATCTGGTGGAGAAAATGGCGGGTAAGCTGCGTGTTCCGGTGACCATCGTGCCGGGCAACCTGAGTGAAGAAGAAATCGCGCTGATCACTTGACTGACGCGCCGGACGCACGACCCCGCTTCACCTGCCTGGCGGATACGGCGCTAAACGCTCAGTTCCAAGGCTAACACGGAATTATATGGATATTTACCTGCCGATTGCCGAGCTGTCCGTGAACGTTTTCCTGTTGCTCGGGATCGGCGGCGGAATCGGTGCGCTTTCCGGAATATTTGGTGTAGGCGGTGGTTTTCTGATGACGCCATTACTGATTTTCATCGGTATTCCGCCCGCCGTCGCGGTTGCAACCGGCGCAAACCAGATTGTCGCCGCATCGATCTCCGGTGTGCTGGCCCACTGGCGTCGCGGCAATGTAGACATCGCGATCGGGGTAGTGCTGCTGATTGGCGGCCTGATCGGATCGACGCTCGGCGTCTGGATTTTTTCCGCTCTGAAAGCCATCGGTCAGGTCGATCTGGTGGTCAACATCTGTTACGTGGTCTTTTTGGGGATCATCGGCTCTCTGATGCTTGTCGAAAGCATCAAGGCGATGATGGCGCAAAAGGCAAAGAAACGTAAGAAAAGCCACGTCCACAACTGGACGCACGGACTCCCGTTCAAGATGAAGTTCCGCAAGTCACGGCTGTATATCAGCGCATTGCTGCCGCTGGCCGTCGGCTGCTTCGTCGGCATCCTGTCGGCGATCATGGGCGTCGGCGGCGGCTTCGTCATGGTTCCGGCGATGATCTACCTGCTCGGCATGCCGACAGTCGTCGTCGTCGGCACGTCACTGTTCCAGATCATTTTCGTGACCGCCAACGTCACCGTATTGCAGGCAGTCGGCAATCAAAGCGTCGATATCATGCTCGCATTGCTGCTGATCATCGGTGGGGTCGTCGGCGCGCAATTCGGCGCGCGCATCGGCGAACGCCTGAACGGCGAACAACTGCGCGGTCTTTTGGCGATGATGGTGATTCTGGTCGCACTCAAGCTGCTGCTCGACATGGCGACACGACCGGCGGACTTGTATTCGATTTTGCAGGCCGCCGTATAGCTCAGGCTTTTGCCGCCGCGCGCAGGTCGCCGATGGTCTTGGCGTAATCGCCACCCTTGAAGACGGCGCTGCCGGCCACCAGCACATCGGCACCCGCCGCAACGACGTCGGCGATGGTGTCGGTGTTGACTCCGCCGTCCACTTCTAGCTCGATCGGACGGTCGCCGATCATCTGGCGGACGCGTTTTATCTTATCGAGTTGCGCCGGAATAAAGCTCTGCCCGCCGAAGCCCGGGTTAACACTCATCACAAGGATGAGATCGACTTTATCGAGGACGTATTCAAGCACGCTTTCCGGTGTCGCCGGGTTCAGCGACACGCCAGCTTTTTTGCCCAAAGAGCGGATCACCTGCAACGAGCGGTCGAGGTGTTTGTCCGCTTCCGCATGCACCGTAATGATGTCGGCACCGGCGTTGGCGTACTCCTCGAGATACGGTTGCGCCGGATCAATCATCAGATGCACGTCGAACGGTTTGTCTGTGTGCGGGCGCAGCTTGGCAATGATCGGCGCACCGAACGTCAAGTTAGGGACAAAATGCCCATCCATGACGTCGACATGCACATAGTCGCAACCTGCGGCATCAATTGCGCGGATTTCCTCGCCGAAACGGGCAAAGTCCGCGGACAGGATCGAGGGCGCGATCTTGATGGACTGCGTCATGGGTGCTCGTTCCTTTCCCGCTTCGTTTGGCGCTGGATCAGTTGATCTTGGGGTCGAGCGCACCGGATTTGTATCGCGCGGCCATTTCGGACAGCGGAATCGGCTTGATCTTGGAACCGTTGCCCGCCGTACCGAAGCGCTCGAAACGGTCGATGCAAACCTCGGTCATCGCTGCAATGGCCGGTTTCAAGTAAGAACGCGGATCGAACTCGGCCTTGTTTTCGGTCAGCACTTTGCGAATCTGGCCGGTAATCGCCATCCGGTTGTCGGTGTCGATGTTGACCTTGCGCACACCGTTCTTGATACCGATTTCGATTTCCTCCACCGGCACGCCGTAGGTCTGCGGCATCTCGCCGCCGTACGCGTTGATGATATCCTGCAGTTCCTGCGGCACCGAAGAAGAGCCGTGCATCACCAGATGCGTGTCCGGCAGTCGTTCATGCAGCTTCTTGACCACGTCCATCGCCAGAATGTCGCCGGTCGGCTTGCGGGTAAATTTATACGCGCCGTGCGACGTGCCGATGGCAACCGCCAGGGCATCGACCTTTGTCTGCTTAACAAAATCGGCGGCCTCGTCCGGGTCGGTCACCAGCATATCCTTGTCGAGCGTGCCTTCGAAGCCGTGACCGTCTTCCTTGTCGCCCTGACCGGTTTCCAGAGAACCAAGGCAGCCAAGCTCACCCTCCACCGAAACACCGATCATGTGCGCCATATCGGTCACTTTCTTGGTGACGTCGACGTTGTATTCATACGATGCCGGGGTCTTGGCATCCTCTTCGAGGGAGCCATCCATCATTACCGACGAGAACCCGTAGCTCATCGCCGAAAGGCAGGTTTCCGGGTTGTTGCCGTGGTCCTGGTGCATGCAGACTGGAATGTCCGGATACATCTCGATCGCCGCCTGGATCAGGTGGCGCAGGACAATATCGTTGGCGTATTTCCGCGCGCCCCGGCTCGCCTGCATGATGACCGGCGCGTCGGTCTTCTCAGCCGCGGCCATGATCGCCAGCATCTGCTCCATGTTGTTGATGTTGAAGGCCGGCACACCGTAATCATGTTCGGCGGCGTGATCGAGCAATTGCCTCATCGAAACCAGTGCCATTTTGAACCTCTCTAACCTCCCAAAATTTTGTCCTGAACCAGTCGGCCTTCAAAACAGCCGGCTCGACCGATCAACCCAGTCCGCGTTTCGCCTCGGCAACCATGGCCTCGGCGGTAATGCCGAAGTGCTTGTAAAGTTCGCCGGCCGGCGCCGAAGCCCCGAAACCGTGCATACCGACAAAGCCGCCGTCGGGGCCGATGTACTTATCCCAACCGTGACGCACGGCCGCTTCGATTGCGACGCGGACCGTACCTTCGCCCAGAACGGCATTGCGGTAAGATGCATCTTGCTGATCGAACAGCTCCCAACACGGCATCGACACCACGGCGGTGCCGATCCCTTCGGCCTCCAGCGTATCGCGCGCAGCAGCCGCGAGGTGCACTTCGGAGCCGGTCGCCAGCAGCGTTACCTTGCGCGGTGAAGCTTTCGCCTCGGCCAGCACATACCCCCCTTTAGCGGACAGATTTTCATCGGTATGCGTCGTGCGCAGCGTCGGCACACCCTGGCGCGACAATGCGAAACCTGACGGACCGGTATCGTTTTCCAGCGCGACCTGCCAGCATTCCACCGCCTCGACTCCGTCGCAGGGTCGGAACATCAGGAAGTTCGGCGTCGCGCGGAGCATCGACATTGTTTCCACCGGTTGGTGAGTCGGCCCATCCTCGCCAAGCCCGATACTGTCGTGTGTCAGCACATACAGTACACGCTTGCCCATCAGAGCCGAGAGACGCATGGCACCGCGCATGTAATCAGCAAACACCAGGAACGTGCCGCTGGTCGGGATCAGCCCGCCATGTAGCGCGATCCCATTCATGGCGGCTGCCATGCCGTGTTCGCGCACACCGTAATGGATATAGCGACCGGCGAAGTTATCAGGCGTCAGCGAGTCCGTATCCGGGGTCTTGGTATTGTTGGACCCGGTCAGATCGGCAGACCCTGACACCAGTTCCTCGATGACCGGCGTCAATACATTCAGCGATTCACCGGAAGCGACACGTGTCGCCCATTTTGGCTGTTCTTCGGAAACGCGCTTCTTGTGCGTAATGACGGCCTCGGACACACCCGGCGGAAGTGTTCCGGCAACGGTGCGGCTAAATTCATCGGCGTTACCGGCAGATGCCAGCCGGCCTTCCCAGCTTTCGCGTTCGCTTGCGCCGCGGCTGCCTGCGGCGCGCCAGGCTTCGAGAACATCACCCGGCACTTCAAACGGCCCGGCGTCCCAGCCGAGCGCCGCGCGTGCACCGGCAATTTCATCGTCGCCCAACGGCGCACCGTGCGTCGATGCCGACCCCGCCTTGGTCGGCGCGCCGAAGCCGATGGTCGTCTTGCAGGCGATCATGGACGGCTTGTCGGTGGCCTTGGCGGCTTCGATCGCTTTAGCGACAGCGGCGTGATCGTGACCATCGACCGACTGCACATCCCAGTTCGAGGCTTCGAACCGCGCTTTCTGATCATCGGAAACGGCCATGTTGGTGCTGCCGTCGATGGAAATGCCGTTGTCGTCGAACAAAACGATCAGCTTCGACAAACGCAAGTGTCCGGCCATTGAAATGGCTTCATGGCTGATACCTTCCATCAGGCAGCCGTCGCCAACGATGGCGTATGTGTAGTGATCCACCAGGTCATTGCCATAGCGCGCATTCATCATGCGTTCGGCGAGCGCCATGCCGACGGCGTTGGCAATTCCCTGGCCCAGCGGCCCGGTCGTCGTTTCGATACCCTTGGCATGACCGTATTCCGGATGCCCGGCCGTCTTTGCTCCCCATTGGCGGAAGTTACGCAACTCGTCCATCGTCATGTCTTCGTAGCCGGTCAGGTGCAGCAACGAATAGATCAACATCGAGCCATGGCCCGCCGACAGGACGAAACGGTCGCGATCCGGCCAATCCGGGTTCGCGGCGTCGAATTTCAGAAATTTCGTAAACAGCACCGTCGCCGCATCGGCCATGCCCATCGGCATGCCGGGGTGGCCCGATTTAGCGGCCTGCACCGCATCGGCTGCCAAAAAGCGGATGGCATTCGCCATTCTCATTTCCAGGGATTGTGCATCCGATGACATGAAAAACTCCTCGTTGCGACGGTCGCTCCGCGACCCTCTGTCGTTCTCGCCCAGCGGCCTTCAATCTCCCGTTAGGGACATCCCCCTCAGGCCAATTTTTCCCAGGACTTCATCGACCGCCTCTACCCAGAAACGATCCGGAAACCCAAGGATCGTGCAGAAGGGCCGTAGGCAATGTGAATACCGTTTCACCGCCTGTCGGGCAAGAACTAGCGGCCCCTTTTTTGGCTTTTTATGCGGTTTTCAGCGAATCCGCCTGTCCTGTATTCGCCCCGCAACAGTGAGCCGAGGTGTCAGCGATTCGCCGTATACCGGTTACTGCCTGTGTACGCTGTCAGGAATCCGGATTATTGCATCGCGCCGGCAAAGAATTTTCAGACCCTGATCGCGACAAGCGGCAGGCCAGCGCAGGGGCAACGGCATTGGCGCAATCGCGGCAACAGTCGCCCGGACAGTATGGTTACGCGCTGTTTTCCGGGCATTAACGCACGCCATGTCCCATCTCGGTTACCTGCATAACTATCTGAAAATCGTTATTTTATTCATTCAGGGCATCATACAACCGCGAAATATCCACATCTATTTCACCCGACTCCCGCGTGCGCCATTGACCCCAATAACGCATTCATCAATTCTTGGTGCGGGGAATTGCATAGAACTTAAGGACAGCCGTTGTGACCGAAATCGCTTCCGTGATTGCCGTACTTGTCGCACTTGGTGCGCTGTGGCTGGCAAGCCACGCCAACAAGCACGTCGATTCCTCTTTCGAGGAATACGGCAGACACCTCGCGAAGCAGGTCCGCGATGCGCAGGTCATCTTCGACGAAAAAGCCACACAGGTGCAAACCGAGTTGCGCGCCATCGAACGCCAGATCGAAACGCTGAAGACCAGCAACAGCGATATGTCGCAGAAGGTGAACACCCTGACACAGCGCATAAAGGTGCTCGAACACGACCTGAAATACATGACTGATGCCTTGCCGCCCAAACTGTTGCATCGCCGCGCGGCCAAGAGCGGCGACCGGTCGGCCTGATCTCCTCCCCTTGCGGGACTTCCCCTGAATGCCTAATTGTTGCTTGTGAAGCGTCCAACCGGGGAGCCGCCATGACCGTCGCCGATACCATTCAGCAAAAACTCGCCGAAGCCGTCGCGCCCGTGCATCTGGACGTTATCAACGAAAGCCACATGCACAACGTGCCGCCGGGTTCGGAATCGCATTTCAAGCTGGTGATTGTGTCCGACGTGTTCGAAGGTAAACGCCTGGTCGGTCGTCATCAGTTGATCAATGCCGTGCTCAAGGCAGAACTCGACGGCCCCGTGCATGCCCTGTCGATGGAAACCCTGACACCCGACGAATGGCAAGCCCGTGGTGGGCGCACCCTGGCGTCGCCGGCATGCCGTGGCGGATCGAAACACGATCCTGCCTTCAATGCCTAAACCGACGTTTTTCTGAACATCAGTTCGAACACGGCACGCGCCAGCGGATCGGACTGTTGCACCTTCAGATTTGCTTCCACATGCGCTGATTGCTTCATGCCGACCAATGCCGACGTCAGCCCCGTGGCAGACCGAGCGAATTGCAAGGCACGCTGGTAATCGTCGGCGAACGTCTCGCCCAACCATTTCACCAGGGAATCGTTCATCGCCGGCGCCTTGGCTTGTCCGATACTACCGCTGCCAACACACGCAAGCCCCAGAATACGCGCTGCCGCAACAGGTGGCACCGTTGCGTCGCCGATCCACTGGGTCGGACGCTGGACCGCTTCCGGCATGGTGATCGACAACGGCATCTGCACACAGAGAAAGCGGTCCGGCTTTTCCCCCGCTGCGCGCTTCGCCAGCGCCTTGGCCCCGGCAATGGAAATATACCCTGACTGCCCCGGCGAGGCTCTAAACGCGCGCCATGTCGCCAGCCCATAACAGCCGATCCGGCCGGCATCGGCTTCCTGTTCCAGAACTTCGAACGCCGCAAGAAGTCGGGTGTCGAATTCGCCACGTTCCACATGCGCCAACTGCGCTTCCGGATTGTGCAGGTAAAAGACGTCGATCTTGTCGAGCCGCAGCGCATCGAGACTTTTGGCAATGCGGTCACGGATGTAGGACGGATGCATGCAATGATTGCCGCCGACCAGGTCGTTTTCACCGATACCGTCCTTGCCCATATAGGCTTCCTTGAACACGTCGGCCGGTGTCGGCAGATAACCCGCCTTGGTGCAGACGATCAGCTCATCGCGTGCGGCCTCGCCGGCATCGAAGACATCCGCCAGCGCCTTGCCTATAGCGCTCTCTGCCCGACCGCGGCGATAGTTCGCCGCCGTGTCGATGACATTGATCCCGCCGTTGACCGCGGCGCGCACGGCGACGCTCACAGCGACGTCTGTAGCATCGTCGGCGTTGCCCAGATACGTCCCGATGCCGACGCTGGACCAGTGCAGATCAAGGGCATTCCGGAACTGGCCCGGGCGCATGCCGTGGCGTTCGGCGAAACGAACCGTTCCTTCGAGCGTTGCGGCATTGGCATTCCCGGCAGTGCTGTTCGTCACGGACGCCTCCTTGTCGACATTGTATCATTTGCTTTCCATAGATAGCATCTCTGGGCATTTCAGGAGAGGCAAATGCTCGATTGGGTATTGGGCCGCAAAAAAGGCGCGAAGAAGCGCAAGCCGGGCCAGAAAAAGAAACCTTCGTACGAGGAGGCCAAACGCGTTGCCGCAAAAGGCGATGCCAAGGCGCGTGCCGAACTCGCTTCGCACGAAGATCTTGAACCGGAATTCCTCTACTTTTTCGCTACCGACGAAGACGCCGACGTGCGCCGCGCCGTGGCCAAGAACGACGGCTCGCCATTGCAGGCCGACCTCATCCTCGCCAAGGATATTGACGACAGCGTACGCGAGGAACTGGCTTTCAAAATCGGCCGTCTGGTGCCGACACTGACAGATGACGAAAGCCAGCAACTCGCCGACATGACATTTCAGGTACTAGAGATTCTGGCACAGGATCAGGTACCGCAAATCCGCAGTATCATCGCCGAGGAAATCAAGCATCTGACCCACGTGCCGAAGCGGCTCATCAAACGTCTGGCCGAAGACGCCGAAATCACCGTCGCCGGGCCGATCCTCGAATACTCTCCATTGCTGACGGACGAACAAATTCTGCAGATCGTCACCAGCGGGCTTCGCGGCGGATTGCTGGAAGCCGTGGCGCGCCGCAAGAACCTGCCCAACCGACTCTCGCAGGCTGTCGTCGACCAGGAAGAGGACCCTGCGATCGCCGAGTTGTTGAAGAACCAGACGGCGGAAATCAGCGAAAAGCTGATGGAAGAAATCGCCATGCACGCGGAAACTCGCCCCGACCTGCATCTGCCGTTGGTCGACCGCCGCAGCCTGTCGAAAGCCACCTTGCGCCGGATAGCGACATTCGTCAGCGCCGCACTCGTCGAACGGATGATCTCGACGAACAGTCTGGAGGAAGACCTGGCACACGAAATTCGTCTGGCGGTCCGCGAACGAATCGACGCCGGCGATACCGAGGAAGAAACGGCGAAAGCCGGCGCCACCGTGCAGGACGCGGAAAAATTGTTCAAGTCCGGTAAACTGGACGAGTATGCCATTCTCGATGCCATTGACGAGGGCAGCACCAAATTCCTGCAGCGGAGCTACGAACTGCTCACGGACCTGCCTACCGATCATGTCAAAAAGATGCTACAATCGGGTAGTGCCAAGGGGCTATGCGCGCTGGCATGGAAAGCCGGACACAGCGCGGATATCGCGACATCTCTGCAGCGCCGGATCGGAAAAATTCCGGCGAAATCGATGATTCACTCAGCCTCAGACGGCTCGTTCCAAATGACCGAGGAAGAACTGGAATGGTACGTAGATTACTTCAAGACATGACCATCGTTCGCGCTATAGCGTTCAAGGCGGTAATGTGCATGTTCGCAATCGGTGCGCTCCTCGTCTCGGTGCCGGCCAAGGCGGACGAAGACACCTTTTCGATGCGCGAAATCACCGATGCCGCCGAGGGATTTTTCGGCAGCACGACATCAGGACTGGCCGAAGTCATCGAACATGTGTTTTCTGATCTTGGGCAACCGACGGCCTATATCGCCGGTGAGGAAGTCAGCGGCGCGTTCGTCGTCGGGCTGCGTTACGGCAAAGGCGAGTTGAACATCAAGTCGGACGGCAAATCGAAGATTTTCTGGCAAGGCCCGAGCATCGGTTTCGATTTCGGCGGCAACGCTTCAAAAACATTCGTCCTCATTTACGGTCTCACGGACAGAAACGCGGTCTACAAACGGTTCCCGGGCGTCGAAGGAACCTTTTATTACGTTGCCGGCCTGGGCGTGAACTATCAGGGTGACGGCGATATCATGCTGGCGCCGATCCGCACCGGCGTTGGCCTTCGTGCCGGTGCCAATATCGGGTATCTACATTACAACGAAGAGCATTCGTGGCT
>Ga0209578_10002470_pt1 | contig 15270 bp, 13 predicted proteins | sample tdAd472_FD_187127 | JGI IMG/M metagenome (GOLD analysis project Ga0209578, IMG submission 187127) | Marine sediment microbial communities from the Atlantic coast under amendment with organic carbon and nitrate - tdAd47.2 (SPAdes)... | ecosystem: Environmental > Aquatic > Marine > Coastal >...
CTCGTCGTAGGCCGCGCGCGAGCCGATGAGTGCGTTGGCGGAAAAGTCTGCGGGTGCCGGATAGCGTTCGTCCATGTCGAGAAGCAGGTGAATGGGTGGTCGGTTCTGGCGATGAATTTACCAACCCTGTCAGGGACGCCTGTAGGGGATTCCCGCTTCCGGGGGAAGGTCCGCCCTGCGTCATGGCCCGCTGCTCACGGCAGGCAGCGTATCTTGAGGGAAGCATCCATTCCCATCGGCCGAATCCATGTCAGACGCCCCTTCCAGACTCATCGTGATTACCGGCGCTGCCAGCGGCATCGGCCGTCTGCTGGCGGAGCGTTTCGTGTCGGGAGGCGACCGCGTGGCCGGCCTGGACATCGACGAGCAGGCCCTCGCCCTTACAGCCGATGGGCTCGGGCCGGCCTTCCACCCCTGCCGGGTGGACTTGTCCGATCCGGAGGACATCCAGAGGGTGTTCGAGACGATCGATCAGGATCTGGGCGCCGTGGACATCCTCGTCAACAACGCCGGGATCGTAGCGGGCAAGTATTTCCTGGAACACACTGCCGACGATATCCGCAGGACGTTTGCCATCAACGTGGAGTCGCACTTCCATACCGTACGTGCCGTACTCCCGTCCATGATCGAGCGCGGATCGGGACATGTCGTGACCATTGCCTCCGCCGGAGGGTTGGCCGCCACGTCGCGGCTCTCCGCCTACAGCAGCAGCAAGTTCGCCGCCATCGGATTCGACGATGCCCTGCGCATTGAATTGAAAAAACTCGGGCATCCCGTCCATACCACGCTTGTGGCGCCGTTCTACATCAACACGGGCATGTTCGACGGCGTGAAAACCCGTTTTTCCTGGCTTCTACCGATCCTGGATCCCCAGAACGTAGCCGACCGGATCCACCGTGCCATCGTTCGGCGGAAGCGTCGCCTGATCATGCCCCGTTTCGTGTATCTGGTCTATCCTCTCAGGCTGCTGCCTGTCGGGATGTATGATTGGCTGGCCGATTTCTTCGGTGTGACGCGGACGATGGACGAATTCCGGGGTCGCGGCTGAGTCGGTCTTCAATTCGTGACGAGGCGGGCCTCCCGCTCTCCGATGATGGCGTTCGTGATCCGGATCTCGTCAGCCTTCTGCAGGTCCGCCGGATACAGGACCCGCTCCCGGGCAGCATGCTCCAGCAGGAAGACCCTTCGTCCCACCCCGGGCAACAACCCCGATGATAGGGGCGGCGTGAACCAGTCATCTCCTTCCCGGATGAAAATGTTGGTGATGGTGCCCTCGGTGACCTCGCCACGCTCGTTGATGAGCAATCCGTCATAACAGCCCATCGCTTGGGCGAACGCACCTGCCGCTTCGTAGGGCCCGCGATCGGTGGTCTTGTGACGGTAGCGCGGGTGACTCGACGCAATCCGGATATCCGTCAGGCATACCGGAAGTGGACCTTCCGCAAGCGCGGCCATGTCCCTCGGCTCAACGGATACCCTGCCGTCTGCATCCAACAGCAGTCGGATCCGCTGTGGCCTGTTCCCTTCCTGGATCCGGGACTCGAGGGCCTCGATGACCCGCGCACGATCAAAACGGAATCCAAGCGATTCGGCCGATGCCTCCAACCGGTCCAGGTGCCAGGAAAGCCACGCAATCGTGCCATCGCGGTCGGCCCGCATGGTCTCGATGAGTTGGAGGGCCTCCCTGGGCGGAGAGGACGAGAAAAAGCGCGTCTTGAGGAGTGTTTCTTTCCATTCCTCATCCGGATCGGAGTCCCAGACGATGCCGCCCCCGGCGCCGAGCGTCAGGTCCGTCCCCTTGAGGACGGCGGTGCGGATGGCCACGGAGAAGACGGACCGACGCTCGGCGCCGGACCCCGTCACATGACCGATGGCTCCGCAATACACACCGCGTGGCCCTGCTTCGAGTTCGGCAATCCGTCGCATGGCACGCACCTTCGGAGCACCAGTAATCGAGCCACACGGGAAGAGCGCCCTCATCACTTCCGCGAAATCTGCCTCCACCCGCAAACGGGCCTCGATACGGGATGTCATCTGATGGACGCTGGGAAGGGCCTGAACGGCAAACCGTTCGGGTACGACGACGCTCCCCGGCTCACTGACCATGGAGAGGTCATTGCGCAGCAGATCCACGATCATCAGGTTTTCAGCACGATTCTTCTCGTCGCTGGAAAGCCAGTCCACCAATCCCCTGTCCTGTTCGGGCGTGCTGCCGCGAGGCGCCGTCCCTTTCATGGGCTCCGCCTCGATGCGTCGTCCTTCCTGCTGGAAAAAGAGCTCCGGAGAAAAACTCAGGATGGTCGTGTCCCCGATCCGCAGATATCCGCCGTAGGCCACGGGCTGCCTTTTCCTGACCGCACAGTACAATCCAACGGGATCACCTTCGAACTTGCCTGCAAATCGCGTGGTGTGGTTGACCTGGTAGACATCGCCTTCGTGGATCAGGTCCCGGACGTCCCGGACCCGCCCCTTGAAGGCCTCGGGGCGCTCCGACGGACTCAGATCCGGAATCAGCGTCGCCGGGCGGGCTGCGGCCCATTGCTCCAGCATGTCCGGATCGATGGCATGCCGATTTCCATACACACCAAACCATGCAAGGGGCAGATCCCCCGGTAGCGGCCGGTCTGTACGCAGCACGGGAAAGCGACCTTCCCAGAAGGCATGACCGGCTTCATATGCCATGAATCCGGCGAGATGATATCCCTCCTGGCTGGCCTCCTCGACCCGGGCCAGCAGGCCGGGCACCTCAGCCGCTGTGCGTGCCACAATCTCCTCCACGGGATCGTGGAACAGCAGCGAAACGGATCCCGGACGCCCACCGGCACCGTCCAGAAGGACCGTTCCCGAACGTCCGACGACCCGATCGAAAAGGGCTACGCTGTCAATAGTCGTCACCGAGTGCAAATACCGGTTTGCGTTTCATCCACTGTCCCCGCGTGAAGTCCGGGAAGGCCTGCGGCGCACTTCCAGCGGCAATGGACGCTTCGGAAAGCGGGGTGATGGCGCTCCAGGCAGCCGCGTCGTAGGCGTCAAGCGGTGTATTCACGCCTCTCTTGATGGATTCAACGAAGGCGTGGTCCACGAAGAAATCCATCCCTCCGTGACCCGATCCGGTCGCCCTTTCGGCATACTTTTTCCAGAGGGGGTGGTCATACTGCTCGAGCAGTTCGGCTGCCGGCGTCCACTGGTGCTCCGGGGTAACGCCCTCAAGCATGATGGAGCGATTGACATCCATCCAGATGCCCTTCTCCCCCTGCACGCGGAACCCGAGCGAGTACGGCCGCGGCAGGTTGGTATCGTGGCTCACGATGATGGACTCGCCGTTCTGCGTGCGAATGACGGTCGTGATGACATCGCCCAACTTGAATTCGACATCGGCATTGGGGTGATCCTCACCAGCCTGGTCCACGATATAATTGTGCAGGCCGCGCGCCTTGGACGCCGTCGATGTCAGGCTGACGAAGCGGTTGCCGCGGTTGATGTCCGTGTACACCGCCACGGGACCAATCCCATGGGTCGGGTACAGGTCCCCGTTGCGATGCACCGAGTGGTGCGTTCGCCACTTGGCCTCGGAGAACGCGTTTTCGCCGAACTCCACGCCCCCGCCGTAGGCCTGTTTGCCGTTGTTGAACTTGACGGCGCGCAGGTCGTGTTGATAGCCACACTCGAGGTGGATCATCTCACCGAACAGGCCCTGACGAACCATGTTGAGGACGGCCATCACGTCCCGACGGTAGTTCACGTTCTCCAGGATCATGCACGGCTTGCCCGTCTCCTCATACGTGTTGACGAGGTCCCAGCACTCCTCCATCGTGTTGGCGGCCGACACTTCCACGCCGGCATACTTGCCGGCTTTCATGGCTGCCACGGCCATCCGGGTATGCCAGAGCCAGGGCGTCGCAATGATTACACCATCGATGTCATCCCTTTCGAGCATGTCCTCGAAGGCGTGCTCGCTTCCGGTGTATTCGGCCGCTGCCGGCTTCCCGAAATCCGAGATCATCTTCCGGGCCTGTGCCAGTGCATCCGGGTCGATATCGCAGATGGCCGTGACCTGACAATCGTCCCGGCGAAGGATGATGTTCAGGTGGTTCCGCCCCCGCAAGCCCACTCCAATGAAGCCGATGCGTGCCGTCTGGTCGTCCTTTCCGCTCAGGATGGCGGCAGCTTTCGATTCGACATCGCGTGCCAGCGCTTCTCCCTTGCCTACCGTTGCTCCGACACTGGCCAAGGCGCCAGCCCGAAGAAAATTGCGTCGTTTCATGCGTGAGCGGTGAGTTCTGATGATGGGGATGCCCCGTGGGCGACGAGTCCCGGAAGTTAGGTGCGGGGCGAGGCATTGTCACGCGATGATGTCGTCACGCGGCGAGGTGGGTTGATGGGTGTCGTGCGGGTCATGGGTTTTCTGACGGAATGGCTACATTGCGCCGGCCCGGAAACGACCCGCACCCTGCCAGGCAGCACACCCATGCATCTTTCGACACTTGATTGGCTCATCATGGGCGGCTTCTTCGCCGTCTCGCTCATCATCGGACTTTCCGTTTCCAGACGCTCGGGAACGAGTTTCCGGTCGTTCTTCCTGGCCGGTCAATCCATGCCCTGGTGGTTCCTGGGCATCTCGATGGTGGCCACCACGTTTTCCACCGATACACCCAACCTGGTCACGGACATCGTCCGGGGAAATGGTGTGGACGGCAACTGGACCTGGTGGGCCTTCCTCCTTACGGGAATGCTGACCGTCTTCCTGTACGCCCGGCTCTGGCGCCGATCGGGTGTGCTCACGGACGTCGAGTTCTACGAGATCCGCTATTCCGGTCGCGTTGCCGCCTTCCTGCGCGGTTTTCGGGCCGTATACCTGGGCATCGTCTTCAATATCATCATCATGGCGTCGGTGACGCTGGCGGCCATCAAGATCGGCAGTGTGATGATGGGCTGGAGTCCGCTTCAGACCGTGGTCATCGCCGCAACGATCACCATGATCTACTCGGCCCTCGGCGGTCTTCGCGGTGTGGTCCTCACGGACATGATCCAGTTTGCGATGGCCATGATCGGCAGTATCTGGGCCACCATATATGTCCTGAACCTGCCTGAAGTCGGCGGCCTGGGTGCCATGCTGACCCACGAGAATGTGCGACCCGCCCTCAACTTCCTGCCCTCGTTTTCGGAAGGCTCACTCGAGGACCTCATCCCGGTGTTCCTGATCCCGATTGCCCTGCAATGGTGGGCGGCCTACTACCCGGGAGCCGAACCCGGCGGCGGCGGGTACCTGGCCCAGCGCATGCTCTCGGCACGCAATGAGCGGGAGGCAGCAGGTGCCACCATGCTCTTCAACGTGCTTCACTACGCCTTGCGTCCATGGCCATGGGTGCTCGTTGCACTGGCGTCCCTGATTGTTTTCCCCGATCTGGGATCGATTGCCGAGCGGTTCCCGCACGTTCCGGAGCAGGTTGTCCGCAATGACCTGGCGTACCCGGCCATGCTGACCTACCTCCCTGCCGGATTGCTGGGGCTGGTGGTGACGTCCCTGGCCGCGGCCTACATGTCCACGATGTCCTCGCAGGTCAACTGGGGTTCGTCCATTGTGGTGAACGACCTCTATCATCGCTTCGTCAACCCGCAGGCCACGGAAGGCGAGCAGGTGTGGGCCGGTCGGGTGTCGACCGTCGTGCTGATGGTGGTGGCTTGCACATTGGCGTTGTTCCTCGAAAACGCCCTGCAGGTGTTCAACATCATCCTTCAGATCGGTGCGGGCACGGGCCTCATTTTCATCCTGCGCTGGTTCTGGTGGCGCATCAATGCCGAGGCGGAGCTGACAGCCATGATCGTGTCGTTTGTCGTGGCCCTGGTGTTCACTTTCACGGGTGGCCTGGGACTGGAAGGCTGGGAACAGCTGCTTGCCGGTGTGGTCGTGACCACCATCGCATGGGTCGGGGCCGCTTACCTCTTCCCCTCGACGGACGAGGAAACTCTGCAGGCCTTTTACCGGAAGATCCGCCCGGGTGGCCGAGGATGGACGCGCGTAGCGGCAACGGTTGGTGCTGACGCGGCAGAAGACGGCTCCGATTTCCCCCTGGCCGTCGTCGGGATGGTGCTGGGAGCCGGCATGATCTACGGCGCGCTGTTTGCTACCGGCTACACCCTGTATGGACAGTTCGGTCCCGCCATGGTCGTGGGCGGGCTGGCCGTGGCCTGCATGATCGGTCTGTTGAAGATCTGGCCGCGCATCCGATTTGAATAGGCCGACAACAGGACCGTCCAGATTCGCAGGTCAGGTGTCCATGCCGTGCAGGAATCCAGAATCCGACGTCCAGGCAGGAATGCCCGGTTCATCGGAGAGGATGACCATGCTGCCTGCTCGCTGGGGTTGGTCTGTAGCGTAGGCCTTTCTCCAATCAGCCGTGAATGCTTCTTGACGGGATCGGTCCACCAGGGCCCAGACGGCTCCTCCGAATCCGGCGCCGAAACTGCTTGCGGCCCATGCGCCCGCATGAAGGGCTCCCCGGACCAACGCCTCCGTTTCCGGAATCTGGTTGTGCAACCACTGGGCGGCCATCCGTTGCGACTCTGCTGTCACTTCGCCCAGAAGGCGCCAGTCCTCTGCCCGGACTGCACGAACGGCGCTGGGAAGCACATGGTCAATCTCCCGCTCGAATTGCTGGAATCGATCCCAGAGGTCATCGTCCACAATGGCCCAGCGGGCACTTTCAAGATCGAAATGGGGCGCAGCCATCATGGCGCCCAGGTGCGGATAGTATTCATCCAGATCCTCTGAATACAGGCGGGCAACCTCGGCGGCACGCCAACTGACCCGGTTGTACGCCGTGAGGGCTTCACCTGTCTTCCGGGCCTTGACACCACTTCCAGCAATGACGAAGGCCACGGAATCCGGCAAGCGGACGCGCTCGTGGCAACGGATGGGCTGGTATCCGAACAGACTCAGCATGCCTTCCCGCGAACACAGGATGGCCGTGTGATCCTGGGACCCGCCGTGCGTACCGACCCCGTCATCGCCTGGAAGATCTTTCCAGTCTGCTCCGGATTCTATGGCGCCAGCGAATCCGGCCACCTCCTGGCGTGAGGCGAAAGGAAGGTCCGCATACCCTGCCTCTCCGAGCAAGGCCAGAAGGACGGTCACCACAAGAACGCTCGATGAACTCATGCCCGATGCCGATGGCAAGTCGGAATGCATCACGATCCGGATGCCGTGGGCCGGCTGTCCGAAATGGCTCATGACCCGCGCCAATACCGTGCAAGGATACCGAGTCCAGGAGGCCTGGATTCGAAGATTGTCGTACGGAAGCTCGACGCGTTGATTGCGTGCAGCGTCGTCAATGATCAGGGATCGACCCGGATGTCGGGAAACGAAGGCCGCCATGCCATGGCTGGACGCACACGTGAGGCTGTCTCCCCCCGCATAATCCGTGTGCTTTCCCAACACCTCGATGCGTCCGGGGACCCACAATGCGTGATCGGAAACCTCCCCGACAGCGCGGGCCAGTAATTCCAAACGGGCCTGGACGGATGCGGGAGCTGAAGGAAACACGTCGGTCGATCAAGAATGCTGGGTGGGATCCGTTGCATCCTTACGACCCGGCCATGGGAGGGATCCGGTCAGATGCCGCTGCACGTTCCGTGATCACTTGCTTCGGCCGGCTCATCGTTGCCCGTATCCGTGATCTTCGTCCGCATGCAGTACGATCCCTGTCCGTTGAGCGTCACCATGACACGACCGTCATACTCGGCGTTGTCTCCCTGGACGACGATGGTGTTCCCGTCGGACCAGGCTGTGAACGTCCCGTTGCTCGTAATGTATTCGTCGCTTTCACCTGTTTCGTACCCCGTCGACGTGAGGCTGAACCCATCGAGGTCCGTTCCCATGCCGCCGCCAAGCGGTTCGGGGTGGATGCGCCAGGCCTGGATATCTCCGGAAATGATGATGGCGTCATCCATCATGGCATCCAGATTTGCTTTTCGCTGTCCTTCCTGGAAGGCCTGCATGCCCATGGCCACGCTGGCCATTGAAACGACGGTGGCCATGACAATGACCATCAGTTGTTGCTGTCCCATGGTTCTGGTTGGAATTCCCGCGAGGGGGGATGATGAAAGGTCTGGGTGGACTTCCATCTCGATATCGGACAGGAATCCCGACCGTTAAGTCGTTCCCCTGCAACACCCACGGGCGCTTGCCGCCATGCGGCAAGCGCCCGACAGGACTGTCATTACACGGAAATCGTCTTCCAACGCCCCTGCCGGAACAGGTGCGCACAGACGATGGCTGCCACGACCTGCGCGCCGGCGATGGCCCAGAAGACACCGGCCGTCCCCCACCCTGCCGGATAGGCGAGCAGCCAGGCCAATGGAAGCTGCAACACCCAGAAGCAGAAGAAATGGATCCAGGTTGGCGTCGTGGTGTCCCCGGCACCGTTGAACGACTGAACCGTGACCATGCCGACGGCCCAGATGGGATAGATCAGGGTCAGGATGCGCATCGACTCGATGCCCACCGCGCGAGCGGCCGGGGCATCGACGAATATGGCCACGGTTTGCGGCGCGAGTATCCAGAATGTGATGCCCATGAGAGCCAGGAATCCCATGTCCAGCAACGTACAATACCAGACCGATCGCTCTGCCCGATCAGGTTGATCCGCTCCCAGATTCTGGCCCACCAGCGTGGCGGCGGCATTGGAAATACCCCAGGAAGGCAACAGGGCAAAGATGATGACGCGGATGGCCACGGTATAGCCCGCCAGGGCATCAGAGCCGAACCCTGCCATGAGCCGCATGACGGCCAACCAGCTTGCCGTGCCCACCAGATATTGCAACATGCCGGGCCCGGCCACCCGGATGAGTGTGCGTTGGACGGACAGGTCGAGGTGACAGTGCCGACGCTCCAGGCGTACCCGGGTCTTGCCGGCGGTCAGCAGCCAGATCTGGTACGCCACACCGACGCCGCGCCCGATGGCCGTGGCAACGGCCGCACCGGTCACGCCCATGGCGGGGACGGGACCCCATCCAAAAATGAAAATGGGGTCCAGGACGATGTTCAGGATGTTGGCCAGCCAGAGCGCGCGCATGGCGGCGCTGGCGTCGCCAGCGCCGCGGAAAATGGCATTGAACAGGAACAGCAGCAGTATGACCAGATTGCTGCCCAGCATGACGGCAGCGTATCCCGAACCCAGGTCCCGCACACTGTCCGAGGCGCCCATCAAACCGAGCAATTCCGGGGCATACGCCGCGCCCAGTGCCCCGGCAGGCAGTGCAAACGCCACTGTCAGCACGATGGCCTGCCAGGCGGATCGGGCGGCACCGTCAGGGTCCTTGGCACCGATGCGGCGCGATACCATGGCCGTGGCAGCCATGGACAATCCAAGCCCGATGGCAAACACGATGATGATGAGTGCGGCGGTCAGTCCCACCGCGGCCACTGCCTCCGATCCCAGTCGGCCCACGAAGAAGATGTCGGCAATCTCGAATACCGATTGCATGAGCATCTCCAGGACCATCGGTACCGAGAGTACGATGATGGCACGCCAGAGACTTCCTGTGGTGTAGTCCCGACTGCGTCCGCGAAGGGCATCCAGGATGTCCTTCCAGAGCGGGCGCTGTTGCATTGATTCCCCTTCTAGGGGCATGTTGTGTTCGTTCGTCATGATGTCGTCAATCGACGGGCGGCGACAAGGGCATGACGTCTTCGGTCCGATGGGTTCCCAGGGCCGGAAGCGCCTTTTCGGGATCATTCAACCATTGCATCATCATCGCCTGCCCATCCGGATGGAAGAAGGGCAACAGGGGCAGGCGACGCATCGGATCGGGCCGGCGAAAGCCGGGAGACCCCAACGTCATCCTGCCTGCGAAGCGGATCCGGCAAGAAGCCGGGTCGCCCGCACGGGGGCTGTGATGATGAAGCTGTACATGATTCCGGGGCTCGGGGTGCTCTGGAAAAGGCGCGTCATTCGCGAATCCGGGGCAACCCACGGGAGGGGGAACGCATCCGGTACACGGCCCCGGGCATCACTACCCAATTCCACGCTTGGGATTCCGGTTCGATGGTCACTGGCAAACCCTATTTATCGGATCTTTCCTTGCCGAAGCATATCCGCGTGTCTAATTTCTTCGCCGATCGACCCGAGGCATCCAATGGCCTCTAAAAGGTTGCCGGACACCGGATTCATCCTGTTCGGGTACACACTGGCCCTCTCAAGCACATGACCGCTTCCTTTCTGTCTCTCGTGCTGGCACCCATCGCCATCGCCCGGGCATTCGGAATGCTCATCCCAAGGAATCCGGTCACCAGCCGCTTCTGGTTCATTCTCAATCCCTACAGCATGGCGGGGCGTTCCCTGACATGAAGAAGGTTCGATATTCATATCCTGCCCTGACCAAAATCGACTGATCCCTCCTGCTTCGTCATGTCCCTGACGTCTTCCATGCCAGCTGCCGGTTCCGGCGTTTCCCGATGGGTTGCGCTGATACTGGGTCTTGTGCTGTTGACAGGAATGTCTTCGACGAATGCCGTTCTGGCCCAGGACGTGACCGGTCAGGATGGGATTGAGCATGCCGCGCCCGCGGACAGCGCCCAGGCAGCGGAACATCCGCAAGAAGCGCACGGTCCCGGGAATGCGGAAGAGGGCGATCATGGCAACAGTGACCATGCCGGAGGTGACCACGCAGACGATCACGGCCCATTGCCGCCTGTCTGGCTGGTCATTCCTTTTGGGCTCATTCTGGTCCTGATTGCGACCGGCCCGCTCCTCTTCGCTCATCACTGGCATCATCACTATCCCAAGTACGCCATCGGCCTTGGACTGATCGTGGCGATCTATTACATCTTCGTGATGGGCTCCATCGTCCCCATGGAGCATGCCATAGCCGAATACATCTCCTTCATTGCGCTGGTGGCTTCCCTCTTCATTGCCGCATCCGGTGTATTCGTCAATGTGAACGCCAAGGGCTCCCCGAAGAACAATGTCATCCTGCTGTTCCTGGCCTCAGTGATCGCCAACTTCATCGCGACCACCGGTGCCGCCATGCTGTTCATCCGCTCGTACATGCGGCTGAACAAGGGACGTCTGAAGGCCTATCACATCGTCTTCTTCATCTTCCTCGTAGCCAATGTGGGCGGCGCGCTCACACCCATCGGAGATCCTCCGCTGTTCCTCGGCTTTCTACGAGGCGTTCCCTTCTTCTGGACGTTCGAACACGTCTGGTACATCTGGCTGCCGACCACAGCCATGATCCTGCTGATATTCTACGTGCTCGATTCGCGCAACAAGGACGAGAGTCCCGAGCCGATCGAGGGGCAGAAGGTGGTCTCCCTGATGGGCGTGAAAAGCTTCATCTGGGTCGCCATCATCATCGCATCCGTGTTCCTCGATCCGAACATTTTTGACTGGGTACCGGACCTGAACGAGATGTGGCGTGTGCCCTTCGGCATTCGGGAAATCATCATGCTGACAGTGGCCTTCCTGGCCTTCGTGACGGCTGACAAGGAGTCTCTGGAGAAAAACGATTTCCACTTCGAGCCCATTCGCGAAGTCGGATGGCTGTTCCTCGGGATATTCGCCACCATGCAGCCGGCCCTGCAGCTGATTTCCAACTTTGCCTCCCAGAATGCGGACTCGTTGTCGGTAGGCACCTTCTTCTGGGGCACGGGCGTGCTTTCGGGCATTCTGGACAACGCGCCCACCTACCTGAATTTCGTGGCTGCGGCCATGGGCAAATTCGGTCTGGATGTGAACAATGCAGAATCGGTGGTTGCTTTCGCCAACGGGCTCGAGTCTGCCATTTTCCTGCAGGCGATTTCCGTCGCCGCCGTTTTCTTTGGAGCCATGTCCTACATCGGAAACGCGCCGAACTTCATGGTAAAGGCGATTGCTGAAGCCAATGGCGTCGAAACACCATCGTTCCTGGGCTATATCACCAAGTACTCCATTCCCATCCTGCTGCCTGTGTACGCGGTGATCTACATCGTTTTCTACAGCGGCTGGATACTGTAGCAGCAACCGATTTTTACATGCGATCCCCGAACAGACAAGCCCTCAGCCCCGACGCCATCGATGCCTCCCTTGAAGAACTCGAGGGCTGGGCATTCGAGAACGACACCATCCATCGAACCTTCGAGTTCACGTCGTTCCGGGAGGCCATGAGTTTCATGGTGCGGATCGGATTCGAAGCGGAAGCCCTGAATCACCATCCGGAACTGACCAATGTCTATGGACGGGTTGGCGTTTCCATGACAACCCATGACTCGGGCAACAGGGTGACCAATCTGGATGTCGAACTGGCTCGCCGCATCAATCATCTGTCGTGGATCTGACGACCTGGCCGTTCCAGTCCACTGAGTGGAACCGGAAGCCCGCACCTCAGGAATCCATTGCAGTGTTTGGCGCGTTCAAGCCAGGCTGTACGTCCAGCCCCTCGCGGTCTGACTCGCGGCACACCCGGCATCCCGGGGTGTAACAACCTGCCCTCCGGATGCTACTAAGAAGTTCTTCGGGCAGGCTTCCATGGCCGTCACGCCATGATGCGCCCTGTCCCGATCGCACATCCACATAGTTCAGTTTATTGATCCATGGCTCATACCCTTCCAGATCTCCCATACGCCCACGACGCTCTTGAACCCCACATCGATGCCCGTACCATGGAAATCCACCACGGGAAGCATCACGCAGGATACGTCGCCAAGTTGAACGCGGCCCTTGAAGGTCACGATGACCTGGCCGGAAAATCCGTGGAAGAATTGCTTCGCGGCTTTGACGCATTGCCGGAATCGGTCAAGGGTGGTGTTCGCAACAACGGTGGTGGCCACGCCAACCACAGTCTGTTCTGGACCGTCATGTCCCCGAACGGCGGAGGCGCACCTTCTGGCGATCTGGGTTCTGCCATCGACAGCACGTTCGGTTCGTTCGACGAGTTCAAAAGCGCATTTTCTGCCGCAGCCGGTACCCGCTTCGGCTCCGGTTGGGCCTGGCTCGTCGTGAAAGCCGACGGCTCGTTGGCCGTATACTCGACGGCCAATCAGGACAGCCCGTTCATGCAGGGCGACACGCCCATCCTTGGCCTCGACGTCTGGGAGCACGCCTATTACCTGCATTATCAGAACCGTCGTCCTGACTACGTCTCCCATTTCTGGAACGTCGTCAACTGGGACGCGGTCGCAGCGAACTACGCAGCAGCCAAGTAAGGCGAAGCGAAGATCGTGGACGAGGTTTCTGATCTCGTCCGTTGGTGCGGCGGGGCGCATGGGGATCCATGCGCCCCGCCGTTCGTGTTTTGTAGATTCCCCTTTCCCCATGCGCGCGGCACTGGAATTGCCGGGCCCTCGACACTCCAATGCTTCCCACCCTCCATATTCCAGACGATGTCCGGCTGAAGGCGCTTCCGGTGGCCGAAGCCATCCTGGAGGATTGGGAGTCCATCCTCTCGGAACGCGAACGCCATCGCCTCGGCGGCATGAAAAACGAGGGTCGGCGCAACAGCTTCACCGCCGGGCGGGTGGCATTGAGGACTCTTCTGGCAGAAGAGTTGGACGTTGCTCCTTCCGAGGTCCCGTTGACGGTCCTGGAAAGCGGACGCCTGGCCTGCAAAGGATCGGACCTGCATCTGTCGCTGGCCCATTCCGGAAATCTGGCCGTCGCGGCTGCGAGCCACCGCAACATCGGATTCGACCTGGAGTCCGTCCGTCACAAACCTTCCTCGTTACTCGACTACATCCTGGCCGAGGAAGAACGTGAGCATGTCCATGCGCTCGCTCTGGATACTGATCGATCCCTTTTCCTCTGCTGGACCGTCAAGGAGGCGGTCCTCAAGGCCAACGGCACCGGCCTGCGCAGATCTCCACGCCTGGTCCGGCTGCGCATCGACCTGGAATCGGCAACCGCCCGCGTCCTGGACCCGACCGATGCCGAATGGGAAGTGCATTTCGGCCTGACGGATGACTACGCGGCCGCCCTGGCCGTACAGCCTGCTTGACCTGTCTCTTGCACCAAAGGCTGTCATTTGGTGATGACGGGCTTAACACCGTTATTTTTCGCTCCGGGTTCGCAAACCTCACCCAAGCGGTTGCGTATCCATGGTCTCCGGCCTCTTTCAAGCCCGACTACCCGATCCTTCCATGTCTGCACCCACCGCCAGTCCGTCGGCTACCTCCTCTGAAAGCGCTACCGAACAGTGGCACGTACCCGTGTATCCGGTCCGTTTCGTGACGGCAGCCAGCCTGTTTGACGGTCACGATGCAGCCATCAACATCATGCGGCGTGTGCTGCAGTCCGCTGGCGCCGAGGTCATCCACCTCGGCCACAACCGGTCCGTCAAGGAGATCGTCGACACGGCCATCCATGAGGATGCGCAGGGCATTGCCGTCTCATCCTACCAGGGTGGTCACATGGAGTACTTCAAGTACATGGTCGACCTCCTGAAGGAGCACGGTGCGGGACATATCCGGGTCTATGGCGGTGGCGGCGGTGTCATCGTGCCCGAAGAAATCGAGGAACTCCATGCCTACGGGGTTGCCCGCATTTTCTCTCCGGAAGATGGTCTCGAACTCGGCCTCCGGGGCATGATCGATGTGATGATGCGCGAGTGCGACTTCGATGTGGCCGGACTCGACCTTTCGGAAAATGCAGAGCAGGTGCAACAGGTGGCCCGCGGCATCAGTCGCGTCGAGACGGAAAGCACCGGCGGGGATGGTGCACCTGACATGGACAAGGGTATTCCCACCATCGGTATCACGGGGACGGGCGGGGCTGGAAAGTCCACGCTGACCGACGAATTGGTGCGTCGCTTCATCACGGACTTCGACGACATGGACATTGCCGTCCTGTCCGTTGACCCCACACGTCGCTCCACGGGCGGCGCCCTGCTTGGCGACCGCATCCGGATGAACAGCATCTACGACGAGGCCGGCAAGCGCGTCTACATGCGCTCCCTGGCCACGCGCCAGGCCAACCGCTCCACCAGCCAGGCCCTGCGCGATGCCATCACGGTCTGCAAGGCCGCCGGATACGACCTCATCATCCTGGAGACCGCCGGGATCGGCCAGAGCGATACCGAGATTGCCGACATGACGGACATCACACTGTATGTGATGACGCAGGAGTTCGGCGCGCCCACGCAGCTGGAAAAAATCGGCATGCTGGATGCGGCTGACTTCGTGGCACTGAACAAATTTGAAAAGCGTGGCAGCGAAGATGCCCTTCGCGATGTGCGCAAGACCATGCAGCGCAACCGGGGCGCCTTCGACACGTCGCCCGAAGACATGCCGGTCTACCC
>Ga0209578_10002473_pt1 | contig 15264 bp, 18 predicted proteins | sample tdAd472_FD_187127 | JGI IMG/M metagenome (GOLD analysis project Ga0209578, IMG submission 187127) | Marine sediment microbial communities from the Atlantic coast under amendment with organic carbon and nitrate - tdAd47.2 (SPAdes)... | ecosystem: Environmental > Aquatic > Marine > Coastal >...
TCGTTTTCGCGCTGGGTTTCTGCATATTTCCGGTTCAATGCACTGATACGGCCCGTGTCTGAGCGGTATCGGTGGTCAATGTCCCGATATTTGGCTTGCAGGGCCTCATACTCGGCCCGCAGCGGCTCCGGGGCCTCAGCCCATGGATCCGCATTGTCGTTATCGCCCTCGCCCTCTGGCGCGGCTTCTTCCTGCCCACCTTCACCGTCGCCCGCGGCATCATCTGCGGCGGGTTCACCTTGATCTAGCTCATCACTATCAGGGGCTGTTGGCTCAGGATCAGCAGGCAAAGTAATTGTGCCAGTGCCATCGCCTGATGCCTCTGTGAATGCTGCTTCAAAGTCTTGGTTTTCGGTCTGCGTGTCTGTCATGTTGGCTTTTTCCTCAACGGCCCGGATGGGCGGTTTTGCGGTTAAACGCCGTAGGATTCGGTTTGCATTTCCTCGGCGGGCTCGTCAGCGCTCTTGGTTGCTTCCTCAAGCGCTTTAAGTTCTGCGAGGCGACCCCGCAGAACTTGTGTCTGGTCGTGTTCGGTGTTGGGATCTTGCAACCGCTCAAGCAGCTGTTTGCGCCTGGCTAGGATCCATTTCTGGATCTCCTGCCAATCCTTCCCGTAGACGTTGATTTGCATGTCGGTGTGTTAAAGGGCGCCGCCGAAGCTGGTGCCCGCGACCTCTACGGCCCGCTTTGCGGCTTCCTCACGGGCCAGCTTCATTTTAAAGCCTGCCTCTGCAGCCATTTTTCGCTCGTCACCCTCTTGGGCCATCTGCGCAATGCCAAGCTTGGTGCGCAGTTCCTCAATCTTCATGCCCTTTTGCTCGGCCAGCTTCATCAGCTCGGTTTCGCGGTTGATCAGGGCAATTTCCTTGCGACCATCAAGCTCCATTTGTACGGACTGCAGCTTGATCTCTTCCGGCGATGGGCCTGTCTGCTCTGGCCCCTGTTGGGTCGCGGCCTGCAGCTCCTGCCATTCCTTGTACTCTTCGTCATTGCGGATCAGGTCGTCAGACGACAGCATCATGGATTGAACGACTTTCTTGAGCCCTTCATCCTTCTTGATCCGCCCGGCAAGCTCAGGATCTTGTGCGGCCAGCTGCAGCAGGACCATAAGGTTTTGAGACTGCAGTTCGCGCACCAGAAGAACAGATGAGCCGCGGGCATCAACCTGCATGTCGCCCTTAATGTCCATCTTGTCATTGAACTGCATATTCCAGTCGTACAAGCGGCGCAGGCAGGGAACGGTCAGATCATCATCAAGGTTTTTGATTACACGGCGGAAGATCACGTTTGAGCTATTCATAAGCATCGCTAGCCCGTGAACCGTGTTGGCAACCTGCCCACCTTGTTCGCCCTGCATTGGGCCAGGAAGACTAACTTCCTCGTCAATGAACTGCTTGCCGAAGTTAATGATGTTGGCCAGCTCAGACTGATTGCTGTCGATGGTCAGAACCTGAAACGGCTGGATCCCGTTAGGCGCATCGTCTTTGATTTTCCAGACCTTGCGTGCGGTAAGCTCCCACACGCCGTCAGCTGGCGTCACGGCCTTTTGGTTTACTAGAACCTGTGGCCCAGCCGCCAAGCCGCCGTTATCCAGCATCATCCGCCACGCGGCGTTGACAGCTGCTTGACTGTCGCGCATCAAGGCCGGCACGCCCCAGCCCCACATGCTGGAAATGTCTTTTGCGAAGTTCACAATGCTGTAAATCGGCTCACCGCTATCAAGGTGGTGAATGCCGAATTTCAGAACGTGGCCTTGGCAAACGTAGAGTACAACGTCCACGTCTGTCAGCGGGTCTATCTCGCCTTCGATCGCGTGCCACTCATCTGCCTGATCAAATCCATAGAACAGGTCTTTCAGCTCTTCTGGCTCGATCGGCCCACGGTATTCCCAAACTACAAAGCGGTTTTCAATTGTCGCCTCGTTTTGGCGCGCAATAGCACGGATCTGGCTGATGTAATCAGGGATCTTGCCTTGCGGGCCTTCCTCAAGCAGCGCGCGCACAGCGTTCGTGTCAAAGTCCAGCGCATAGGCCATCTTGCGCATCTTCTTCTTGGTCCAAAGATGGCGCTCATATGTAAACTCTGCGTCTTCAATCCGGGTCGCATTGGGATCCGGAAAGAAGTTCCAAGGGTCAGTGCATGTGAACACCGGGCGGGCATCGGATACGGGGCGCAAATCGAAGTATTCTACGCCAGTCGTTTTATCTGTCAGCTTCACCCAGCGGCGCCGCGTCCTGCCGCCATTGATAGGCCCCTTGAGAATACCCGTTCCAAGCTTGCACATGAATTCGATAGCATCCCGGCACTCAGCCGCGTAACGCGCCTCTACAAGCTGGTCTTCCATTTCACGCGACATGGATTCCGATCGCGTGCTTGCCTCTTCCATGTATTCACGGCTGGCGCGCGCCTTCGTTATCATCGCGGCTTGGGCTTCGGTGGGCTGCTGTCCCTCTTTCAGTTTCGGCTCCACGTCCAGGCTGGCCTGCATTTCTGGAACCGGAGTAGGCTTGATGCCCCAATTCTTCTCGTCTGTCGGGAACATCAAGTCAAAGATCCGGGCGATCCAAGTATCAGTCTTTGGCCGCGTCAGGTGGACAAACAGGCGCGATTTGTTGCCAGCCTGTAGCTTTTGCTCTGTCTCTGCATCATAGCGGCCATAATACTGGCGTGTGTCGCCGTACCAGCTCTGTTCAACGTCAGCCTTTTTTGCAACAACGCCTTCGGCCTCACGCTCAAGACGATGAGCAATGCCAGAGATAACCTGCTTGATCCGCAGTTCCTCTTTTTGCATTTGCTCTAGTTCTTCCAGTTCCTCGACTGTTAGATCGTGCGGCTGATCAGTATCCTGCACTGGCATCCCCTATGGTTGAGCCGACAATTGGCCCTCTGGTTTCGACTGGTTGCACGATGGCGCGGGCCACGCCGCTGATAATCAGGTATCGGGTGGCATCCATCAGGTGGTCGTTCTTCTTGACGATCCGGCCCTTGTCGTCGCGGCGGTACAGGCGGTACTCAGCCAGCCAATTGCCCAGCGTGGAAAACACCTTGAGGCGCCCGGTCGTCAGGCGCTCATAGATGTTGTAAATCCCGCTTTCGACGTTGTTGTCTGCGAACTGCAGATTGAGCCCAAGGGACCGATAGTCGGTGATAAGTTGCTCACCGTCGCGCTGTGTGCGCCCACGGCTTGCAGGGTCAATGACGCCCGGCACCCACTGCCCGCGGGCCCGGACTGCGGCTGCATGCACGCTTGGAGGCGCTTCGCCGCGGTAATGCTCTGCATAAAGGTACAGAGTGTCTGTGTTCCGATCATGCGCGCCCCAGATCGCCGCCGTGCGGTTCCAGCCTACATCAAGGCCATAAGCGCGCGGGAAGTATGCCGGGATCTGGAATGGCGCTACGACAAATTCGCTTTCAGGCACCGGGAAGATGGCGCCAGCGCCCAACGAAGGCGTGCCCTTTGACCGCGCGTCCCGCAGATGCGGCGGTGTAGCGTCCAGCAGCTCGCGTTTTGTCTTCTCGTCCAGATGCGGTACATCGTCCCATCCTGCTTGGATGAGATAGCGGCTTTCCGAAACAGCTGGCATATCAGTTACTTGCCACGTCCATTTCAGGCAGGAATTTAAGCACTACGTCGGTCAACCCTTCTAGCGGCGTAAAGGTAAGCATCAGAATACCGTTGGTGGTGGCCGTCCGGATGATGCACTCGCCGTAAACGTCCAGGGGGCATTCCTCATCAAGCCAGATCAGGTCCTGGGCTGTACCCTCAAAACTGCCGCGACCTTGGTGGAACGACTTGAAGCCAAGCAGGCTATTACCGCCCGAAGCGTGCCTGATCTTCACCGTGTCGATCAGGTTGGGAACACCAGATTTCCATGTGATACTGTCGCGGACGATGTTTTCGCCCAGAATGATGCCCTCACCGGTCACGCCTTTACGATCAGCGCTCTCAAGCACCTCGCCCAGCAATTCCTTCTGCAGAATATCCCGCGTGGTTTCACCGTTTTTGCCTGCTACCCATGCCCTGATTGGCTTAGGGAAACGGCGTCCTCGCCACCAATGAGGATACCAGCCGGTCAGGTGGCAAGCCGTCTCATATCCGCCCATACCAAAGGTCTTACCAATACGGTTGGCGGCCAGTGCGCAGCGCTCCCGGTAGTTGGCGCCAGCCTCGAAGAACTCCATGTGCTTGGGATACTTCTGCCTTGCATGGTAGTAGCGCACATCGCCCTCGCCATAATCGACAGAATGGTCAGTATCAGGGTAGATGTGTTGCAGTTTCTGCTGCCGTGTCCGGCGCCGCTTCTCAAGCAATAGCGCAAGAAGCTTTTCCTTCTGCGAGCGTGGCAACCCTTCCAGCTCAACCAGAGAGCCTGCTGTAAGCTGCACTATTCCCCGACCTGCGCTTTAAGGCTTGCGGCCAGCTTTAATATCTCTTCGTTTAGCTTCTCGTCGCTCATATCGCTGGTGGCCAGATGGCCGGAATGCTCAATCTTTGAGCTATCACCAAACTTGGCGCGATCAAGGGCCTTCAACAGGAACATAAGCAAGGTGTCGCTGTACTTTATGCGCTGCCCAACAACCTGCCCGTCAATGATGATCGGCTCTGCCACACCATCAACAGCCCGGCGCCTGGCTTCGTCCTGCAGGGTGTCGATGCCCTCTGGCAAAGCAGCCTTCCAAGCTTCGCGAAACTCTGGGTCTTCGTCACGCCACTGGTAGACTCGCTGTCGTGATTTCTTGATCGCACGAGCGGCACCTGTTACAGAATAGCCGTGCGCCAGTTTATCAATGAACAGGGCCTTCTCCCCATCCATACGCATTTGCTCAATTGTCTGCTCAGACATATGCTGGGCGGGCCCTCAATGTCAGAACTTCATTTGCCTTAACAGAAATCACGCGCGGGCCACCGTCCATGCAGAGGCGCCCCATAGCATCAGCCCCGATCGGCTCGCCAATCCGGGCTACAACATCGCCATTACGGGCGGTAACTACAGCGACAGTCGCGCCTTGGGGCGCGGGTTGCGAATAGGCGTCCGCGCTTTCTGAAACGTCGATCACTTCAAAAGCACTGTCACTTTCAGTAATTGGCTTAGTATCAACCACTTCGGCGCCATTCTTCATAAAGAACTTGCCCCATTCGATATAGACTGTAGCCATGTCAGTTGCCCTCGTCCGTCTCTATCGCGCCATCTGTGTGCCCGCGGTCGATCTTGTCCAAAGCCCACGCGAAAGCTCGGCAGTAATAGCTGTCATGCTTGTTCTTGCCGTACACACTGGAAAGGGTTTCGTCTGGATAACCGAAGCGTGCCATATCGTCGTAGCTCAAGCCGCGGCTTTTCAGCTCAAGCCACACTAGCCCGTTCTGAACCGGCGCAAGGATGACGTTGGCAAGCTGATCAATCGCGATCAGAAAATTCCAGAACCATGCAGCCGCCGCTTTCATGGGTTAAACCTCCGCAGGCCAGTTATTGATGATGGCGTCACGCTCCGCCAATGTCAGGTCATTCTCTGGGTCTGCTACAAGCAGTGAGAGGAAAACAGCCGTTTCGTCGCGCTCTACGGCGGTTGCGGCCAGATAACGCTCATAAGCGAAGGCTGTATCAGCGCTCGTAGAAGTCTTGATCTGGTTAATCACTGATACGTAGCGCGCTCGGCCTGCGCCATCGCCGCCAAACTGGACAACACAAAGGTCTTGGAACTGCACCTTTGTCAGCGTAGCTGGAACAACAGCAGCCTCTGCTGGCTGTGGGTTGGTGTATGTGCCATCGCCATTGTCAAGCGCGCCATGCTTTGTACCGTCAGGCACTTCGACAAATACCCAAGCGTCTGCAATCGGACCAAAAAGACCCTTTGCCTCCACCGCAGAAGCGGCCATTACGGGATCCAGTGCAATCCCATTTTCAATACGTGCGTATGTGGTCATTACCTCTACCCCTTACAAATCGACTGACTGGCTATTGCGCCTGAATATGATCGCGGCATAGCCACCACCACCAGCGCCGCCTTTAGCCCACGTTGGGCTAGCGGCACCACCACCCCCACCGCCGTAGTTGCCTGCATCGCTACGTTTCGATGAATTGGTTGTGTGATAGCGACCACCAGCGCCCGTAAAGTTTCCGCTAACAGATGAGGCTGAATCATCGACTGAGCCTGCGCTAGAGGCGCCGTAGTTTGCGCTTACATCAAACATTACACCTAGCAAGAAAGCACCCTGAGTAAAGCCGTTGCCTGGCCCGATCGGAGACATGCTGTCATCAACACAATCGAGAAGGGCACAGCCACCAGCTGACGCTTTACCATCAGCCGCGACGGTAATGTCACCTCCTTTACCGCCCGCCCCGAAGATTGTTGCCGGTCCACCTCCACCAGAACCTTGCCTGTAGCCCGCGACACAAGAGCCGCTTCGCCCACCATTGAAGTGCAGCATTCCACCAGATCCGACGCCGCCTAGAGCGAAAGCGGATCCGCCAACTGCCCCACTCTGCCCACCTTGACCGCCTGTCGCGGAAATGGTTGCTGCAGCGGGAAGTCCGGAAATACTTGTTGTGCCGCCAGCAGTTCCTGGGCTGTCGCTGTTCAATCCGCCGTTTACCCCGCCAGCACCAACGACTACAGTTAGAACCGTGCCAGCTGTCACGTCATACTCGCCATACGCAAAACCGCCGCCACCGCCGCCTGTCGCAAAGTTACCTGCCGTTATTGTGCCTGCACCACTTCCGCCACCGCCCATGACGAAGCAGCCAATGCGGGCATCAACAGGCACTGTGTAGCTATATGTCCCTGGCGTGAGCCATTCATCTGCCACAAGAAAAGCAGTCCCTGATGAACCACCGCCAAAAAGTTCGCTTGCCTTAACCATTACCTGAATATCCTCCATGTCCCGCCCAGATACCGGAACCCGGCCTGAAAGCCATCTATGTCAATCGTGAAGTCTTGATTGGCTCCCCGGAATGTCGAGGCTCCGAAATCTACTGTGATATTGTTCACTGACGCATTATCTGCCCCATCACCCACCCAGAATTGATCGTTCTCGGCTGGGGTTGCCGGCGCCGTGATCGTGAGGGCGCCAGCTGCTGTATTGACCGCCACATCCTGCTCTTTGAGTGCCGTGGTATTCTGAGCCACAAAGATGCGGTTTACCTTGGCGTAGGTGCCATCATGATTGTGCGCCGCTGCAGCGTATGTTCCGTCGTGGTTGTGGTTGCTGGCACTCTTCCCGTCCAAAGCACTTTGCAGTCCAGTAACATCAGAAATAGCATGCGCATGAGCTGATGGCGTAAAGGTCGCAGGCTTGCCGCTAATGTCGTTCCATGCGTGCCCGTGGCCTAGGTTGCTCTTGTTATCCAGAGCTGCTTGCTGCGCCAAAGAGACTGGCTTGTTTGCATCGCTCGTGTCATCCACATTTCCAAGGCCAATATCTGCCTTTGTGTGGCCGTGAGCTGCAGCAGCAATCCCTGCATCAGCAAGCGAGCGATTCACCCATCCTGTACCAAAGCGCGCTAGGATCTGGCCATCAACCGCGGTTGTGATCGTTACGTTGCTCAACCCATCCAATGAATGGTTGTGGCTTGTGCTGCTTTTCGCGTCTAGCGCTGTCTGCAGCCCGGTAACATCGCCAATACCATGTGCGTGGGCTGAGGGCGTAAAGCTTGACGGTTTACCCGTGATTTCGGCCCAAGCGTGCGCGTGGTTTGCCGCAGCCACACCAGCGGCAGCCAGAGACTTGTTTACGTAATTTGCGCCGTCATATTGCAGCAGATGCCCTGCCGCTGGCGTCGTTATCGTAACGTCTGAAAGGCTCGCGACCGAATGGTAGTGAACGCTTGCAGCCTTACCGCTCAGCGCTGTATCGACTTCCGACTTCTGATAGTACCGCGCATCACCGCGGGCGTTCGTGTGGTACTGCAGGTGGTCATCATCAGCCAAACCGTTTAATAGGCCGTGATCAGTAACGCCGCCGTCTGCGACGGTAGCCAACTCGAAACGGTTGTTTGCTGCCACCCATACAACAGCTTGGCCGTCCAACGGTGTTGGAGCATGCACGTTACTGAGGTCGCCCAGGGCGTGAACGTGAGAGGCCGCTGCAAAGTAGCTCGCCTGATAGCCATCCAACAGATCCGCATCAAGTCCAGACCCTGAACCATCAACAGCCAGCATATCTGCAAGCATTTGTGCAGGTGTTCGGTTCTTCTGCGCCCCCACCTCAATGCCCTGCAGCTTGGTATAGTCAGCTGCCGACAGCTTGCCGTCCACAAGGTTATTGGCAAGCGGCACTGTGCCTTCTGCAATGATGATCCAGCTTGCGCCGTCATACAGATAGACCTTGTTTACATCGAGGACTGAAACCGTCCAGCCTTGCTCTGGGGCTGGGTAGGTGGTCGCCAGATCCGCGTAGGTATTAACAGCTTCCTTGTGGTCCTGCCCGCTGATAAGCGCAGCAATCAGAGCGTCAACTTCTGCCTTGGTGTAGCCGTCGCTAATGCCATAACCGGCAATCGTGGTCGGCTTAGCGCTGATATTACCCCAAGTGTGTCCGTGGCTGTTGTCGGCAACCGTGGCCGTAATCGTGACGTTCTGCGACCCATCAAAGACAGTGGAGCCTGCCAGATGGCCACCCAAGGTAATCGTTCGCGACGTAGCAAGCTTGGTTGCTGCTGCTGCCGTCCCTGCCACCGGAAGGAAGTTGCTAGGGTCAAAGTCTGCGCTCGTCCAAATCTGGCGCCAAGGTTGCCATTGGCCAGCCCCGTTTGGTGCGCCATTGTTGTCTGAACGCCTGCGGATCTTGAATGTTTCACTTGCCCCGTAATGGGACGCAATCTGGGTGCCTCGCGCCGTACCATCGCCGCCCAAGTTGGCGATATGGTAATAGCTGCCCGGATTGGCTGTCGTCTCAGTGAGGGCGTGCCTGGTGCCCCAGAACTGCGAAGCGGCGTAGGTGTCGGCGTTCCGGCTTATAGCGTAGAAATCGGTCAGGTTCGCGATCGTATGTGTGTGCGCGTTGTTTGCCTTGCCGTCGAGCGCCACCTGCAAGCCGTCCACGTTGGCGATGATGTGATTGTGGCTGTCGTCAGTGATCGTAAGGTTAAGCGTGACGTTAGAAGTACCGTCAATCAAGACAGAGCCGGAAGCACCACCAGATACAGTGAAGAAGCGCCCGGTCGCCCATTTCTGCGCCGCTACAGCTGTCGCCGTCGCGCCAAGCTTGTCGCTCAGCGCCAACGACAGGCCTGTTACGTCAGCAATGTCATGTGCGTGTGACAAGGCTGCCTTGCCGCTAAACATCACATCCAGAGCGGTCTGTGTGTAATAGCGATCGTCGTGCAGCTTCCCAAGTGGCTCATAGCGATCACTCAAGTTCACAATACCGCTGCGCCCGTCCACACTGGTTACTGGCGCCGTTTCCTCATCTTGGAAGGCGTAACTGCCATTTGCCTGCTTTTTCAGCACCTGACCTGTGGTCGCGCCTACCGTGGCCACATCGCTTAGGTCGTTCAGGCTGTAGGTGTGCGCATGGCCCGCGGCAGCCTTACTATCCAGCGCTGCCTGCAAGCCAGTTACGTCGGCAATAATGTGGCCATGAGTATAGTTGCCTACGGTCACGTTCAACGACACGTCGCCGCTGCCGTCAATGAGCGCAGATCCCGACACATCGCCAATCAAGGTTAGCGTCCTAGCTGTAGCCCATTTCTGCGCAGCTACCGCCGTGCCTGTCGCGCCAAGCTTGTCATCCAGAGCAGCCTGCAGGCCTGTAATGTCAATGATGCCGTGGCCGTGGCCGGTGTTCGATTTGCCAGCCAATGCTGCATCGAATGCAGCCTGCGTAACATGCGCCGTAACTGTGAAGTTGAAACCATCTTGAGTGATCGTGATGCCGTCGCCCTGGGTAAGGGTTACATCACCAGCGCTTGAGAACTTGCTGAACTCAATAGGATCCACGCCAATGGTGGCTGGGCCGCTTGTCAGCACCCAGCCGGTGTCTGCAAGCGTCGCCCCCTCTTCTACAAACGTGAACAGCCCGGCGCTAATCTCTGCGTCTTCGTCTGCGTCAGCTGCGCGCACCCATGCGCCTGCAGCCGCCACATAGATACCATTCTCTGTACTGTCGGCTTGTGCCTTCACCAGCACCCTATCGCCTTCTGCCAGCGCTACGCCGTCGATCATGGAGAGGCCAAAGAGCCCCGCGTTCGCCAACGTAGCCGCTCGGCAAGACTTCTTCACATCAAGGCCAGATGCTACGCCATCGACATATTGCTTGGTGACAGCCTCAAGTGGCTGCTGCGGATCTGCAGGAAGCTGGATAGCGCCAGTGAGTGTGCCGCCCACCAGTGGCAAGTATGGATGGCCGTGGTCTGTGTCCGACTTACCGGCCAATGTGCTGACAAGGCCGGAAACGTCTGCAATATCATGCTGGTGCCCTGTGGGCGATTTCGCGTCCAGTGCAGCTTGCAGTCCCTCGGTTTCTGCAATGTTGTGACCGTGCGCTTTAACCGTTACCGGTGCGCCGGACGCTAGGATTGAGCGCACCAGTTCTCCCGCGAAAAAAGAAAGCCCCCGGCGCAAACGAGGCTACACCGGGGGCAATACGAAAAGCGCGACAGCACCTATGGGGGTGGGCTGCCGCGCGTAACTGTGACCAAACAGTTAAGGATGGATCCGATCAATTCGCAATTGTCAGATCATGCATAGCATTATCTTCTTACCGTCCCGCGTGGTCAATACGCCGCGTGGGGGGCGTTTGTTCGCCTTTGGTTCGCGGCTGGTTAAGCCACAGCTGCTGATACTTGGCAGCATCCATGGCATGATCCTCTCTTGCCGCCCTCTGAGCTTCCCAACTGAGCGGATTGAATTGCCGCTCCACCACCCACCTCAAAAGCGCCGCGGCTACATTCTCTATGGGCGTGCGTGTGGTCGCATACACCGCAAATCCTCTGTACTCAGTCACAAGCCGGTAGCGGATCTGGCGATGGGTGACTGGCGTATCTGGTCCTACGGGGGCCGAAGGCTTAACTGGAACACTGGCAACGAAATCAGGCAGATTGGGCGGCAGCACCTCCTGTCGCCCATGCAGCTCACCGCCGATGAATAGCGCCTGTACTTTGGTCATTTACACCCCCTTTTTGCCTTGTATTGGTATCGCCAGATGGTTCCGCCGTCTGGGTAAGCCACCGTTGCCTTGCCCCTGCGCATCACGCTTTCCAGCCACCGGCATTCGGTCGGGGAAACGCGCACAGGGCGCCAGGCGAACCAGTTGTGCCAGCGCTGCTTGCGGATCCGGCGCGCACGGCACCAGATCCTTAGGTTGAAGCTGCAGCGGATCCTCAAGCCGCCTTATCCTTACACCCGTCGCAGGGCGGGTTATCGCCTGTCAGCGTGAAGCACGGCGGATCACCAAACTCTGCGCAGCGATTGCGGCAGGCGGCTTTCTCAGTTTCGGTGTAGCCCGTGCCATCGGATGCCGCCCGCTCAGCTTGCGCAGCCTCAACGGCCTGCTGCGCCTGCCGGTCAAGGCTTTCGACCGCTGCTACGGCCAGCGCTGCCACCTGCACCATTCGGCGGCGATACTCTGCAGGATCCGAACCGTTGATTGACACAACGGCGTCAGCGGCCTTTTCCAGCTTACCGTCAATGAAGCAGAACCAGCCTTGGAAGGTGTTCTTGTCGTCGTTTTCCTCGCCGCCCCACTTCTCGTCCTGCGCGTAGCGCTCAAGCGCCACTTCCCGCATGTGTGGATCTGTCAGAAGCTCCGTCAGCACCGGGATCAGCACCCAATCGCCGCGCTGTGTGTCGATCGTGTTGGCCGCTGCCACCATAGCCGCGCCGATCTCGGCTAGGCTGAGAGCTTCATCTTTGCGGCGCTTCGAAAACTGGTTGATCTTGAGCAGTATCTTGTTGCCCAGATCCGTCACCACTGCCGGGCGCACGGTTGCTTGTTCGTGGTTCATGCTGCTACCCCTTCTGCCTCTGGTTGCTCAGTAGCCTCGCCGTTGCCTTCTGGGGCGGTTGGCGCGTCATACTTGATCAGATGGTGCGGAATGCCCTTCGTCAGCGTAATCTGCATCGCATCAGCAACACCGCCGTCATACTGCATATCCATCATGCGACCACCCAGCACCAAGCCCATGGCAATCTCTGCATAGTTAAGGTCTTCAATGTCGCGGATGGAGTTGTTGATCGCTATGCGCACCTCTTCTGCAACAAGCTTGCTGTGATGCTCGCTGATAAATGGCTTAACGCCTTCACTTTCAACGGTTTCAGTGTTTTCGTCGGTCACTTCAATTTTCCCTTTTATGGTTGTCAAATCGTGTCAAGTCGCCTGCATGGCGCTTGTTGGCAGCTGCAGGCGGCAATAGAGGCTCAAAGCGTTACGAATCTTCTCCGCTGCAGTGCCGTGTTTCATGTTGTGTGTGTGCTCTGCTTCCCGCAGCGGAATGCCCTCGATGATCACGTCCCGGCAAAGATCAAACGGGATCCTCCGGCGCCGCAGCTCATCCGTCCAGGCAACGTATCGGCGCTCGGCCATCGCGTCAGAAAGCCTCTCATAGTCAGACCAGCCACCGCCGTTGCTTTCCTCGTATCTGAACTGGCGAAAACTCACTTCACCTGTCTTGAGGCGATAGCCGCGCACAATAGCCGCAGCTGCTGCATATTCCTGCGCTGTGATCTTGCCATTCTTGAGCAACCGGAATACCGCACAAGCGCGGCGATACTTTCGGGTGCCCCTAGTGCCTCGATCTGCATGCTGCTTAGCGCCTTGCTCTTTGTTGCGCCTCCGGATCCTTTCACCTTCCCGCTTCTCTGCCTGCCTTTTGAGGTAGACAGCATGGTCAAACGACATGCCCATTTCCTTGGCCAGATCCTCGCATGCCAAATTCATTGCCCTCTTGAGTAGCTTGTTAACGCTCAAGTGCTTCTCCCCTGCCCTGCTATGCTGCAGCTTTCATAGCCGCTAGTTCATGCTCTCTGATGATTTCCGGGCATGCGAATGGCTTGCCTGCAAAATCGCGTTCGGCGCGCGTAAGAAAGCCTCTCGTCAACCTATCTGCCCGCAGCTCTGGGCTCTCGTTTGCCCGTAAGCGCTCCTGCGCAGGGGTTGTCGGCTGCTGCTTTCGCCTTGCCCGCATTGAGCGGCGGGCTCTGGCTGATTGGATCATATGCCGAACTTGCTCTTCATCGCGGCCTTCACTGCGCGCCAGTTCAGCGAAGGGTGTCCCTGCCTCTCGTTCCTGCAGCAGCCTGTCTTGCAATGCATGCAATTCCTTTCGGGTATTCACTGTTTCTTTTCCTCTGGATTGTTGCGCCGTGCCCATACCCAACCTTCTTCGGTCAAGTTTAGAGCCCGTCGTCTATTAGGCGGTTGAATTACAAGCCCTTTCTCTTCCAGCTGGTGAATGATCTTGTGCGCAGTTGAACGGGCGGTTGCTCCGATAGCTACAGCGATCTGGTGGTAACTTGGGGCGTGGCCTTCATGCTCAAGAAAGTCGCCCAGGTAGCCGATGCACTTAGCCTCTTGCTCAGTCAGCATTAAGCAAAACTCCTTTCATGGTAGCTTTGGCAATCTATGCAGCGCTTTGCTGTCGGCTTGGCCTTCCTGCGGGCTTCCGGGATCTGGTCGCCACAATCAATGCAGTCATCGCTCAGTGGTTTTTCGCCAATGTTGGCCGCGCGGGCTGCCTCGATACCCTTGTCACGCAGTGTTTGCTCAAGGGCGCTTGCTTGATCACACAAATCAGCCATGATGCAGCTCCCGTGTTTTCATTTCCTGCTGCATCTGCCAGCGGCCAAGAAAGACGCCTTCGTCCTTTCCTTTCCACCGGCCCAGCTGGTAAGTGATCCAGCAGGCAATCCCTGCTACTCCGACAAAAACAGCGATCGTGAACGCTGCCCAAACTTCAATGCTCATGGTTTCCCCCGTTATGCTGCTGCTTTGGCAGCCTTGCGCCTACTCTCCCCGGTCAGGAAGATTTTCACATGGTCTTCGCGGATCCGGTCAGCGATCGCCTCGCCAACGGCTTCTTTGAACTGGTCTTGTTTGAGGTTCCCGATAAAGACGGTTGGGCGCATGGCGTTGTAACGGCCATTCACCAGATCGAAGAGGCGCAAGCTCTCTGCACTGGTGTTGTATTGACGCCCTATCTCATCCACGATCAGGAACGGCTTTTCGATGAACTGCTGAGAAGACTTCTCCGCAATGATGCGGTTGGATGCCGCCAGCGCCTGCGTATAGTAGGGCTGCACACCCATCTTGATTGCCTCTGCTGCAATGGCAGCGGCCAAGTGCGTCTTGCCTGTACCTGTGGGGCCCAGAAGAAGCAGATTGCCCTTAGGGTGGTCGCGCAGATACTTCACCGCCTTGTCTTGGATCCCTTGCTCAAAGTCTGCGATGGTTGCGCGCGCGTACCTGGCGGGCACCTGCGCAATGATCAAGCCGCCACACACCGGGCATTTGTTCGTGATGTGGTCCTGATTAGCCAACCAGCGGCTGACCTTAAAAGGACCGTGAATCGTGCATTCAGAATTCACTGTTCTCGTCCTCATCTTTCCAATCATCGGGCTTTTCCGCGAGCTGGCTGCCAACGACACGCAGTTGCGGCTTGCCAGTTGCCATTGCGTGGGCCTCAAGGATTGCTTCTTTGAAATAATTAAACGACCGGATGGGCTGACCTGCGGCAAGCTGGCTGCTCGCTTTATTCTCCACCACGCGACGGATCAGATCTGGGTCAATACCCGCTTCCAGCCACTGGCGTACCGGCACAAAGGAAATGTTGCTCGGCAGTGCTGCAATTTCCTGCAACTCACATCCGAACGTCATGAAATTCACATGAGCCCGCCCACTGCTGGCTGATGTAGGTTTCGGTGTATCAGTATGGGGCTGGGTAGAAGATACAGAGCTAACCTGAGATAACTGGTTCTGGCTCTGGTTCTGGCTGCTTGAAGCAGGATCGCTAGGGTTGCTAGGTGCGGATTGGCTGTTTCCTGCCGTTTTTGCCATATTTTCAGCGCGCTTTTTCCCGCCTTTACTGCCGTTTTCAATCGCAATTTCCCGACTTTTTCTTGCATTTTCGTGCGTTTCTAGCGCTCGATAATTCACGATAAGCCCGTCAACAACGGCAATTTTCCCCAGCTCGATCAGGCTGTTTTTGATGATGCCGAACTTGCGGGTGGATACATTGCACATGCGCGCAAGCCACTGGTTATCGTCGCGCAGGCCGCGGCCCTTCGACCACATCATGGCAAGCATGGTCACATAGGCCCCGCGTTCCTCGG
>Ga0209578_10002478_pt1 | contig 15258 bp, 13 predicted proteins | sample tdAd472_FD_187127 | JGI IMG/M metagenome (GOLD analysis project Ga0209578, IMG submission 187127) | Marine sediment microbial communities from the Atlantic coast under amendment with organic carbon and nitrate - tdAd47.2 (SPAdes)... | ecosystem: Environmental > Aquatic > Marine > Coastal >...
CACGGATCCTCCTCGAGCAGGTATGCATGCCAAAGTCGTAGAAATGCTTAAAGAATTGGCTGCTCCTCGTATTGTATATGTCAGTTGTAATCCTGCTACCCAGGCGCGTGATCTGCAATTGCTAGGAGATGTCTATGAGGTCAAAAAAATCAGACCGGTTGATATGTTTCCACACACTCATCACATTGAAAGTGTAGCCCTTTTAGAATTAAAGACAGTAGAACAGTAGGATATAGAAGCGCAAAATTATGGACGCAGAAAATCAATATAAAGCCTTAGAAAAATCCTTAGCTCCTCATCTTCCGCTCATGGAGCAAGCGGCCGATACTATTTTGGATCAGGAAGTGTCGATTTATCCTATCTTTATTATTCATCAGCTGAACGTTGACATAGGCGTATTGCTAGTCTCAAAAACGGAGGGTAAGGCGGACTGGAGTATTCATGCTTCCACCTTGGAAGAGTTGGTAACCAAGCAAGTCATCCAAATGGATAAAGTAGACAACTTCCGTCAAGTATATAAAGATCCTCGAGAGTACCTATGCCTTTTTACATTAAGCGAAATGGGAGCAACCTTTGTCTTTTTGCCCCGTACAATGGGAAAGAGTCAAGAAAAGGCTTAGCCTGTTAATTAGTATTCCGAAACTACTTTAAATCTATTTATGCACAAGCGTCTGTCCGGTTTGGGGGCCAAAGCAGATGTCCTTTTTATTGAGGATGACTACAGTTATGCACGCTTGGTAGAAATTTGGTTGGGGGAGTCGGATTTGTTGCATTTTGCCTTTACAAATGTAGCGACGCTAGCCGAGGGGATGGACACTCTAGAAGACCATCCTACCTATGATGCTGTTTTATTGGATTTAAGCCTACCTGATAGCACTGGATTTGAAACGCTCGAAAAGATCATCAATCGATTTCCAAACCTGAATATTATTGTACTAACCGGGCGTATGGACGTGGAGCTAGGAATCCGAGCAGTCAAGTCTGGGGCTCAAGATTTCTTAGTTAAGGGAGACTTCGGTAGTAAAGAGCTGGCCAAGACTTTACTTTATTCCATTGAACGCAGTACAATTTTGAGCCGCCTGGAAGAGGCGCAGCAAATTGCACAAGTAGGGCATTGGGAATGCAACCCGAGCAAATCCTATTTTTATGCCTCAAAAGAGGTTTACCGCATCTTCGGACTCGGGGATGAAGAACCTTATAGTTTCACCCAATTAAATAAGGAGAATACGCCCTTTCAGATTCTCTTGAAGATCGGGATCGAGGCCAAATACCAAGGAGAAGTTAAAAGGGATTTACAACTCAAAAGAGTAGATGGCGAGCAGCGCTTTGTCTCGATCCATTGTAAGTCCTCGCACATAAAAAATGACGACTATGTTTTTCATGGCGTCATCCAGGATTTAACGACTAGAAAACAAGCCGAAGAGCTCAAAAAGAATCACGAATTGGCTGAACAAACGGCCAAAGTGAGGGAGCAGGTGATCGCAAGTGTCAGTCATGAAATGCGAACGCCAATGAATGCCATTTTAGGGATGAGCAATTTATTAGGGCGTACCGTATTGGACGATGAGCAGCGTCACTTCGTTGATTCTATACGTCATTCTTCCGAATTGCTAATGGGTATCATCAACGATATTCTTCAAGTATCAGAGTTACACCATAAAGTGCTAGAGATTGAAGCCAGGCACTTTTCAATCAACGATCTATTTTTTCGCCTTGAGGAGGTGATGAAGCCCAAATTAGCAAAGAAAGACTTACAGCTGATTGTAGAGATGGCCCATGCGGTGCCTACCAAAGTGATTGGTGATAAAACACGCTTGAGTCAAATTCTCTATAACTTAGTCGGGAATGCTATCAAGTTTACAGACTATGGCACGATTACATTGACTGTACAAGTGGTTCAGCAGGAAGAGAAACGCGTAGCACTGCTATTTTCAGTAGCGGATACAGGAATCGGGATTCCTGCGGCTCAGCAAGAGAAAATTTTTGAACCTTTTACCCGACTTACCCAGAAAGACCGCGTGACAGAAGGCACCGGTTTAGGCTTAGCAATCACCAAAAAACTGGTGGAAATGCAAGGCGGGAAAATAGAGTTGACTAGTGAAGCGGGAAAAGGCGCCACCTTCTCCTTTATACTAAGTTTTGATCAGGAAACCACTCCAGTGGCGGAGAAGTGTTCGGAGGGCCAAGCTATCGGCTGTGATGAGGACTTAAGTTTTAAGGTACTGATCGTGGAAGACCATGCGATGAATCAGTTGGTGGTTAAAAAAACATTGGAAAAACAGTGGACTAATATTCAGATTACTATAGCCAATAATGGAGAAGAGGCAATAGAGTGTTTAAGTATGCAAGAGACTTATGACATCATTTTGATGGATTTGCAGATGCCAGTTATGGATGGTTATGAGACCACGACTTATATTCGGAACAATATGCCTCCTGCCATAGCGGATATTCCCATATTGGCAATGACGGCGCACACGCATATTGCTGAAGGAAATAAGTTTCGAGAGTTTGGGATGAATGATTATTTGTTAAAACCTTTTGATCCACAACAACTTTTTGAAAAAATCGTAAACTATCTGGATAAATCATTGCTGAATGCCTGAACGTAGCTATCAATATATTTCACTCGAATACCTCGAAACCATTACAGGTGGAGATATAGAGACTGGGAAGACGATCTTGAATATGTTGTTGAATGATTTGGAAACATTATGTCCTAAGTTGTATCAATCAACCCAAGCCAATCATTGGGAAGAAGTGGAAAAGATAGCCCATAAGCTCAAGAGTTCGCTAGCATTCGCAGGAAACGACAGTTTGACAACGAGCAACGAAATTGTATTGGAAAACGCCAGACTGAAACAAGAATTGGAAAGAATACCCCTAGAAATAGATAAAATGGAGGCTCTTATCCCTTTGGTTATTGCCGAAATAAACGAAGAGTTGAGCCGGTGAAATATATCTTAAGTGTAGACATTAGTGAAAAAAGTCCATTTTTTGGCACACAAAATGAGGAGTACTGTAAGAAATATAAAACCTTTCATCGTATAAAACGTAGCACCTAAGATAAAAAGGCATATTTAATCCATTGTATCCCATTACCTGATCACCTCTACTACCCAACTACATTACATTTCCTGTCTGCTAAAAGGTTGATAGTCAAAGCTGAGTTTGCTGAAGTTATAACAGTGTTTCTAATAGCTGTTGTCATTTTGGCCTATGAATAATTGTTTGTAAAACTTTATATATTTGAGACATATGAGAATTCTCATCTGTGAGGGTGGAGAAATGCTGATATCGGCATTGAAATTTAGATTGGAAAAAAAAGGATTCGAAGTTGTACTAGCCACTAATAAAAAAGAGGCTGGCTTGCAGATAATAGAAAAAATACCTGATCTTATCGTTCTAGACGTAGATCTACCCGGTTTTTCGGAAGGCGAGGTGGTTCGTTTTATCAAAGAGCGCAAAACCCAAGAGGTTCCCTTAATCCTGTTGGGCGGCTTAAAACAAGGCGATTTTGTCTTGGATGCCCTAAGCCTGGGAGCCAACGACTTCATTATCAAACCAATCAAACCTGTAGAACTGATACTAAGGATCCAAAAGGTATTACAAGAAAGAAAACTCGTTAATCATCCATAATGAACCCTTAATATGAAAGGAATAATATTGGCAGGTGGACTAGGAACCCGCCTGTACCCCCTAACCCTTGCCGTCAGTAAGCAGCTCATGCCTGTTTATGACAAACCCATGATTTATTATCCGCTTTCAACCTTAATGTCCGCCGGAATCCGGGACATCCTCATCATTAGCACGCCTAAAGACTTACCTAATTTTGAAAAATTACTCGGAGATGGTAGTGAAATTGGATGTTCTTTTTCCTACATCGCGCAGCATGAACCCAATGGTTTAGCGCAAGCTTTTGTATTGGGTGAATCCTTTATTGGGAATGACCCCTCAGCCTTAGTATTGGGAGATAACATTTTTTATGGAGCAGGAATGGAGGAATTGCTTCGAGCTTCTACGCAGCCTGAAGGTGGTGTTGTTTTTGCCTACTGGGTAGCAGACCCGGAGCGTTATGGCGTAGTCGAATTTGACGAAGAATTTAATGCTATTTCGATTGAAGAAAAGCCAGCTGTACCTAAATCGAATTATGCCGTTCCAGGGCTCTATTTCTATGATAATACGGTGGTTGATGTAGCCAAAAACTTAAAGCCGAGTGCCCGAGGTGAATATGAAATCACCGATGTTAATAAGCACTATTTAGCGGCTAAACAATTAAAAGTAGGTGTGTTAGGGCGTGGTGTAGCCTGGCTGGATACCGGTACGCACAAGTCATTGATGCAGGCTGGGCAATTTATAGAAGTCATTGAAGATCGGCAAGGATTAAAGATCGGGTGCATTGAAGAGGTAGCCTTTGAAAGAGGATTTATTGGAGAAGAGCAATTGGAGCGACTGGGAAATAAATACCTCAAAAGTGGCTATGGAGAGTATTTGCTAGACCTACTGAAAAAGCGATAATTTGACCCTTGAGCTGTCGTCGACAGCTCAATTTTCCATTCTGCAATACAAATTTGCAATAGTCTAACTTACCCTAAATGCAAGTAGTTCAACACACTTGCGAAGATTCTTCTCGTTATTGAATAAAGGATTAGCTATATAGTAGAACATTGGCTAAACAAACAATTGCTTTACTTGTTCAAGTGATGGTTTTACTATCTTATTGTAATCTTGAAAGAATGAATACAAGTTTAACAAACCAAACAACGTGGAGTCCCCTACGGCGATTCTTCCAAATGCTGAAGCTTGATCGAAAGGACATTACCTACATCTATGTCTATGCGATCTTTGCCGGACTCATTACCCTTTCTCTCCCTTTGGGTATACAGGCTATCATTAGTCTTATTGCGGGAGGTACAATCTCTACTTCACTCATCATCCTTATTCTTATCGTTACCATAGGTACAGCCCTTACGGGTATATTAAAGGTGATGCAGTTGGTGGTTACGGAAACCCTGCAACGACGCATTTTTGCCCGTTCAGCCATGGAGTTTGCCTTCCGAATTCCAAGGCTAAGTTTGGAAGGTACGTTAAAGGAATATCCTCCAGAGTTGGTAAATCGTTTTTTTGATACGCTCACCTTGCAGAAGGGTGTACCCAAAATACTTGTTGATTTCTCAACAGCAGTATTGCAGATTTTGTTTGGCTTACTTCTTATCTCCTTCTATCACCCCTTCTTTGTGTTTTTTAGTTTAATCCTTATTTCTTTGGTTATCATTATCATGCGAGTCACGGGGCCTCGGGGGCTCAAGACGAGCTTGATGGAGAGTAAGTATAAATACAAGGTGGCGTACTGGTTGGAGGAAATTGCGCGAACAATGACTACCTTCAAACTAGCAGGAGGGAGTGACCTATCCATTCAAACAACAGATAAGTTAGTAACGGCTTATCTGGACAGCCGTAAAAAGCATTTCAGCATTTTGTTACTCCAGTATGGGAATATTGTAGCATTCAAGACGATGGTAACGGGAGCTTTGTTGTTCTTAGGTAGCTATTTGGTGGTCGAGAATCGCATCAATATTGGACAGTTTGTAGCAGCTGAGATTGTCGTGATTCTTATTTTATCCTCGGTAGAAAAATTGATTTTATCGATGGAGACAATTTATGATGTCCTGACGGCTGTTGAGAAAATTGGAGCGGTGACCGATCTTCCATTAGAGCTAGCCGGTGGAACCAGGTTTGAGCAGATAGATACAGGGAAGGGGATGGAAGTAAAAATAGATCACCTTAGTTTTCAGTTTCCCGATTCTGAGAAAGCAACCCTAAAAGACATTTCCTTGCATGTAAAATCAGGGGAAAAAGTTTGTATTGCAGGTTATAACCGATCTGGAAAATCTACTTTAATCAAAATTCTGAGTGGGTTCTATACGAGCTTTAATGGAATGCTAAATTATAATGGATTTCCGATGCGGAGTTTGGAGCTATCAGACTTGAGAAAAAACATCGGAGATCATGGCCCCGAAGAGGATATTTTTGAAGGAGATATTATCCAGAATATTTGTTTGGGACATGAGTCAATTGGTATGCAGGATGTAGTTTATGCCTGTGAACAAGTTGGGTTGAACAGTTATATCGAACAATTACCGAAAGGTTATCAAACTAACTTGATTCCCGGAGGTAGTAATGTGCCGAGAAGTATAAGGGCTAAAATCATATTAGCCAGAGGGATTGTTAAACAACCGAGGTTATTAGCAATGGAAGAATTCTTTACTCACCTTCCCTTGGCGGATCGAGAAAAGATTTCACACTCATTGACACGACCAGAGACTAACTGGACACTTATTGCTGTAACGAATGACCCTACACTTGCCAGTAAATGCGATAGAGTACTGATCATGAAAGATGGAGAACTCTTGGAAGAAGGGAGTTTTGAGCAGATTCAAAAAAGCGAGCACTATCCAAAAGTATTCAAAACAGCTAGGTAGTTAAATCAAGGTTGTGAACCATTGACTTCGTTTATTTTAAGACTCAGAATACGAACAAGATCATGTTAAATATATCATCCAATAGTATTCAAACCAAGATCAAGTTAGAGGACCTAAGTTCTTTCAAAAATTTGACTTTGTCGAGCGCCAATAAGATGTTTACACGTTGGCTTTGGGGTACTTTGCTACTCACCTTATTGTTGTTTTTTCTACCCTGGACACAAAATATCCAGTCGAAGGGTAAAGTGACTACCCTCAGTCCTAATCATCGCCCACAAACGATTCATTCGACTATTGCGGGAAGGGTTGAGAAATGGTATGTGCAAGAAGGGCAGTTGGTCGAAAAAGGGGATACGATCCTATACTTATCAGAGATCAAGGCAGACTATTTTGACGATCAATTGGTAGATCGAACCTTACAGCAGGTAAAGGCAAAAGAAGACGCTTTATCTGCTTACGGGAATAAAGCTTCGGCACTTACGGATCAAATGCAGGCTATGCGAGAAGAGCTAGTACTCAAGCAAGAACAATTAAAAAATAAAATCGAACAAGGAAGGTTAAAAGTAGTTTCTGATAGTATTAAAGCTATTCAGACGGCTATTGATTATGATATTGCTGTTAAACAATTTGAACGTACAGAAGCACTATATAATAAAGGCATCAAATCTTTGACCGATTATGAGCAAAAGCGACTAAAAGTACAAGAAACAAATGCCAAGCAGGTAGCTGCTACGAATCAGCTAGCAAGCAGTAGCAATGAATTACTCAATGCTACGATACAGTTCAATCAGGTGCGATTCGAGTATAACCAGAAACTGGCTAAGGCTTCTTCTGATCGCTTCAGTACCTTGTCGCAGCAATTTGACACAGAAGCCAATGTCAGTAAACTCAAGATCGCCTCAGCCAATTATGAGAAGCGGCAAGGTTTTTACTATATCACGGCGCCACAAGATGCTTACATCACTAAGGCCATTGTAAATGGTCTTGGAGAGACAGTTAAAGAGGGAGAAGCAGTGGTCAGCATTATGCCTGCTAAATATGACCTAGCCATAGAAATGTTTGTTAAACCGATGGACCTTCCGCTGATCCAAATGGGAGAAACGGTAAGGATTCAATTTGACGGTTGGCCAGCGATTGTATTTGCAGGTTGGCCTGGTGCTTCTTTTGGAACCTTTACTGGCAAGGTCGTAGCTATTGATAATATGATTACTAGTGCTAGTAGTGGCTATCGAATACTAGTGGCCCCTGATCAAGATGATGAACCTTGGCCGACAGCTCTCCGACCAGGCTCAGGTGCCTGGGCCATTGCCTTGCTCAATGATGTACCGATTTGGTACGAGGTATGGCGTCAGCTGAATGGCTTCCCACCAGATTTCTATCAGGATGGCAAAGAGACACTTCCCAAAATGAAAGCCCCGTTAAAATCTGTAAAATGATAAGGAGTATACTAATTTTCGGCTGGGTGATGACTTCACTTGGGACTATAGGACTGTTGGCACAACCAGCGGATTCAGCTGCTGTACTCAATCAAGAAGAGTATTTTGATTGGGTGATTGAGCACCACCCCTATGCTTTACAAGCGGGCTTGGTACGAGATGAAGCTGCTGCCGTTTTGCGTAAAGCGAGAGGTGGTTTTGACCCTAAGTTAGAAGGAGCCTGGGACCAGAAATATTTTGAAGGAAAATCTTATTACCATTTGGCACATGGTGGCTTTAAAATCCCAACTTGGTATGGCTTGGAAGTGAAAGGAGGATACGGTTGGTCAGACGGTGTTTTCTTAAATCCTGAGCAAAAATTACCGGCTATTGGACAAGCTTCCTTCGGCATCAGTGCCAACTTACTGCAAGGCTTGTTCATCGATAAGCGACGGGCTGATTTACAAAAAGCAAAGATATTTCAACAAGCTAGCGAAGCGGAACGACGCGAGCTAATGAACGACCTATTGATGACTGCCGGAGAGGCTTATTGGGCCTGGACATTAGTTTATAATGAGCTACTACTCTATCGTCAGGCGTTCCTGTTTTCACAGCAACGATTTGAAGGGGTAAGAGAGAGTTTTATGCATGGTGATCAGGCTGCAATAGATACTTTGGAGAGTTGGATTCAGGTGCAGAATTGGGAAAACCAATTAGTGGATGCGGGTTTAAAATACCAGAAGGCTAGCCTTAACTTATCCAATTTTTTATGGCTGGAACAAGGAATTCCTTTAGAAGTAACAGATAGAATTAAGCCTCCGCTATTAGCAGATTTGCGTGTTTTTGAGCCCTCTTTGGAAAGTCTTGCCGTAAGTCAAGGCAACCTGAATAACACCCAAGCTGCCTTGCAAGCTTACCGTTTCAAATTGGCTAGTCTAGAGGTAGATCGAAAATTGAAAATGGATAAGCTCAAACCCGTTTTGCGCTTGGAGTATTACCTCCTGGGCAATGGCTTAGATTTTGGACCATATGAAAATAGTAATGGAGGGGGCTTAGGCCAGTTATTTGGACAAAACTATAAACTGGGTGCTACCTTTAGTTTTCCTCTTTTTCTGAGAAAGGAACGTGGAGATGTAGAATTGGCGAATTTGAAAATCACCGAAAATCGTCTACAACTACAGCAAAAGGAATTGGAGTGGAGCAACAAATTGGAATCTTATTTTCTGAGCCTACAGAATATTGCGGATCAAATTCGACGCCTTGAGCAAATGGTTGTGGGATACCGTTCTTTGTTGGCGGCAGAAAATGAGAAGTTCAATATCGGTGAAAGTTCTATATTCCTGCTTAACTCCCGCGAGCAGAAGCTGCTAGATGCACAGCTTAAGTTAGCGAAAATGCGTTCTCGTTGGCAGAAGTCACAATTGGGAATGGACTGGGCTCGAGGTGTTTTGAGTAATTAATAATTATCAATACTAGGGTTTCTTTCGATGATTGTTCCATAATAGAAAAGCACTAATCGCACCGATCAAAAATAACAAGACGGCAATAATTTCTGCTTGTGTAAGAGATGTTCCTAAAACACTATAGTCATCATTGATCCGAATTTTTTCTATCGCAAAACGCTCCATACCATTAAACATTAGGTACAAGGCAAATAAAACACCGGGAATTTGAATCCTTTTCCTCAAGCCCCACAGTATGCCGCCAATGGTAAAAGCCATAATGGATTCATATAAAGGAGTAGGGTAAACAGCAGGGTTAAGTCGATGACAATAGTTTCCCGTACAACCTTCGATGGGTATGCCTTCATTGAGTACATTCTGAGGATAATCATAGGCCCACAACCAATCGGGTAAAAACCACCAACTGGGTTGCGCCAAGGCTGTAATTCCCCAGTCGCCATCTCCTGAGAAGTGACACCCTAATCGACCAATACCATATCCAATAATTAGTGCTGGAGCCACCGCATCCATTACTTGTACTAAAGGGATTTTTTTCAAGCGGAGATAATAAGCTACACTGAAAAAACCGACAATCAAACCGCCATAAATTGCTAATGCACTACCGGATAAGAAAGTGTTGACCGGGTCTTTGAAGAAAGTAGGCAAGTCTTCTATTAGTGCAAAAACCTTAGCCCCTATCACACCCGAAATAGCAGCGATCATGGTGATGTCGCCAATCCGATCATGCGGGTAAACCGTCACGGTTTGTATTCCCGTCGCTGTTGCCTTTTTTCGCTGTCCATCCCAGTATTTCAATCCTACCATCAATCCAACTCCAAGTAAGCCAAACAGCCAGCTACCCTCTCCAGATAGTAAAAAGCCAGCTGGGTCTTTTTGAAAAAGCTCAAAGTTGGTAGCGATTCCATATCCCTTAAATCCCAGGATAAAACCAAATACGGCATTGGAGAAAAGGTCCCACCATGAATTGGTTTTACGGGTATCCACTTGTACCTGTGTGGGCAGTAAACGCCCCTCATCCGCTTTTCTTTTCAATTCTTTATACAAGAAGAAAGCGGCACCAAGAATGGCTAATACCAAAAAGAAACCAAAGGTCTTAAAAACGCTAGTCCAATTGTCTACCGGTGTTCCAAAGACAGCATGAAAGAAGTAAGAAAGATCGGGATACATATTAATGGAAATGGATGAGTGGCAAAAATAGGAAAATCCTGCCAGCGATTTTCCCCTGTTTATGTAGACAGGAATTATCCTTTGATACCTACCTGCTGATAAGTCACCATTTATCCTCCGGTGGGACGGTGAAAAAACTAGACTTATAGCTACTTCATTTTAACAAAAAATTAAAAAAATCGATTTGAAGCTTGACAAGTTGGCTGGTTTGCCCTACATTTGTACTGTATTAGTTAAGTAGTACACTAAATCACTAACCAACTATGATACAATTAACAGACCTCTCATTTGCCTATACAAAAGGCCGTCCTTTGTTCGAGGGGTTGCAATTGTCCATACCTGGCGGCAATATTTACGGTTTACTAGGAAAGAACGGAGCAGGGAAGACCACACTCCTTAGCTTGATTTCAGGGCTGTTGTTTCCTACCCAAGGTAGCTGTGAGGTGATGGGATACACACCAAGTGAGAGAGCCCCTTCTCTATTAGCGGACTTATTTTTTATCCCGGAGGAGTTACATATTCCTTCCCTTAAGATAAAAGCTTTTGTAGATATTTATGCCCCTTTCTATCCAAAGTTTGATCGGGCACAATTTGAAAATCTACTGGCAGAGTTCAAACTGGAAGATGATCGAAAACTGACAAAGCTGTCTTATGGACAAAAAAAGAAAGTGATGTTGTGTTTCGGTTTAGCCACTAACTGTCGCTTATTGATTCTGGACGAGCCTACAAATGGCCTTGACATTCCATCCAAAACGCAGTTAAGAAAGATTCTGGCAGGAGCCATCTCTGACGATCGTACTTTTATTATTTCTACCCACCAGGTGAGAGACCTAGCTAACTTGATGGATCCGATTATCATTATCAATGAAGGCAAGATTATCTTTCAAGAATCCCTGGAGTCGATCAATAATAAATTACAATTTCAATTGGAATATAGGGAACCTGGCCCGGAGCAAGCCATCTATGCCGAGCGGGTACCTGGTGGTTATATGACCATCAACCCTCAAAATGGAGAGGGTGAAGAAGAAGTGGATCTGGAAGTTTTATTTAATGCTGTGATCGAAAAGACCAGCTATTTCACTGACCTATTTAAAACCGACTACAATTATGCAAGTGAATAATATATTTGATCCACGGCGGTTTTGGTTGCTCCTGAAAGAGGAATTTCGTTTAGAATACAAGCGCTACCTATTGGGTTTAGGCGTGGTCTTTGGTGGCTTATTTATCATCTGGTGGGCCAATGGCTTAAATAGTATTGTACAGGAAAGGCAATTGGAAGAGTTCCATTACATCTGGTTTGCGATTATCCTGATCGGTGGCGGTTCTTTTTTCACCAGTTTAGCTTTCACCCAATTGGGCACAAAACCGACTCGACTATTCTACCTCAACCTACCGGCCTCGACTTTAGAAAAGTTTAGCACAAAGTGGTTAGTCACGGCTATTATTTATCCGCTGGTTATTTGGGGATTGTATTTGGTGTTTTCTTGGTTCGTCAATAAGGTACATATCGGCTATACGGATGGAAAAGTATTTACCGTTCTACCTGCTTTCGGAAGTACGACCTGGATATTCATGAAAATCTACCTGGTGGTACAATCTACCTTTTTGTTAGGCGCTGTGGTCTTTCACCGATATGCCATTTTCAAAACCGCTTTTTCTATCTTGATATTACAAGCATTCTTAGTGCTATTTGTCTATATATGTTTGCGAGTTATTTTTCCAGAAATGTTTGTTGGCTGGTCGGCTTCTGAGCCACCCGATCATGTCTATAACTTCACCGATACTTTCAAGACCTTTGTTGAAGAACGTATGGAAGGAGTTCTAGAGCGTATATTTTGGATTGCCGTAGCCCCTGCAATGCTCATTATCGGCTTTTTTAAACTCAAAGAAAAAGAGGTGTAAGATGGATTTCAAAAGACAAAAAGCAATCTACATTCAAATAGCCGACTATCTTCTCGAAAACATCCTAGCTGGTGTTTTAGCAAAAGGGGACAAGGTACAGTCGGTGAGGGAGATGGCGGCTACCGTACAAGTCAATCCAAATACGGTAGTGCGCTCCTTCAATTATCTACAGGATCGGGGAATCATCGTCAATCAAAGAGGAATAGGATACTTTGTCGCGGATGATGCCCTGGAGAAGACACAAGCACTGAAACGAGAAATATTCATACAACAGGAGTTACCCGAAGTGTTCAAAATGATGAACCTTTTGAACATGTCTTTTGAAGATATCAAGAAAATATACCAGCGTCAGGCCAATGGAGCAGGAGCCCAGTAACTGACAATAAGAAATCACCCGACTAAAGATTTTATCACTATGACTGTTATTTTTTCTATCATTCTGTGGTTGCTTTGGACTTTGTTTTTTGGCTTTGCACCCAATTCGTAAGTAAGCACCCACGTATTTGGCGGTAGCGGAAGTGGGACATTATTCATCGTTTCCACTTCCGATTCTCGCTACCCAAAGGAAGGAGATAGCTTTCTTCAGCTCATTAATAATAAGTGAAAAATGAAAACCAGTAATAGATTATTAGTTGCTTTTGTAAGCTTTATCATGGTTGGTATCCTAAGTTTCCTAGTCATTGCTAGGATGAACGCAGAGGTGGCAACACCAGGGCAAAAAGCGCATTCTGATGATCAGCCGCTACAAGGTAATGGGCGTCTTGGTCTGGATACCAGAACAATCCCTGCATTTGAGAGTATAGCCTTACATGCTAATATGGATGTAGAGCTGACGAAAACGGCAGGCCCTTTAGAGATAACGGCAGAGGATAACATTTTTGCCCAAATCGTAACGGTGGTAGATAAAGGTTGCCTTCATATCCATTGGGCGAAGGGACGTTGGGTCAATCGCACTCTTCCGGTCAATATCAAAATCCCATTTGAAACCCTTTCCTCAATTGAACTAAATGATAATGGGTTTATTCGACTTACCGATACACTACAAAATGATTCACTAAAACTCTTTAACCGAGGTAATGGCGATATGTCACTTGAGCATTTGGCTATCGAACACCTGTCTACTCAAATAGAAGGTAATGGCGATATAGAAATTGGCGGCGAGGCAGCAGAACTCAAACTGAAGATTTATGGATCAGGCGATTTTGATGCGCAAGCCTTGCAAGTGCAAGTGGTTGACATTCACACCGAAGGAAAAGGAGGAGCAAGACTACAGGTACAAAAACGGATTGATGGATCGATAAGAGGATCAGGCCATATCAAATTTACAGGGCCTGCAGAGATGAATGTTACTAAAGGGGGGAATGGCCGACTTATCCGACTCGATTAGAGTCAGTCTAACTCCAAGCAAGGAACCTAGATAAGTACGAGGCCCTTACTGCTAGTGGCCATCTATTTTACAAGCATTTTCAAAACAATCTACCTATGAAAGCCCTGAATTTGTCACAAATTCTGAAAGTCATCCTATTCTATTTACTGATGACAATTCCCTTTTTAGGGATGATCTTGAGTGGTCAATCGGAAAATGCCCCGGCGACAGCCACTGCTTATGAAGCCATCCTTCAAAAGTCCTTTGATGGTTATGAATCTGGTGCTGCCGCCATCGTGACCAAAGGAGCAAAAGTGCTTTACAAAGGAGCTACTGGATATGCCAATATGGAGTTGGGAGTAGAGATGAAAGCTGAGCATGTTTTTCGTATTGGTTCTATCACCAAACAATTTACAGCCGTAGCTATTATGCAGCTGGAAGAGCAAGGTAAGTTGTCTATTCAAGACCCTATTACGAAGTTTATTCCGGATTATCCAAGCCAGGGAAAGACGATCACCGTAGAGCATTTACTGACACATACTTCAGGTATTAAAAGCTATACCAATATGGAAGTATTTAAAAGTATGTTCCGCAAGGATCTTAGCCCAATGGAAATAGTCGATGTTTTTAAGGACGAACCGATGGAGTTTGCCCCAGGAGAACAATTCAACTATAATAACTCAGGCTATATTCTATTAGGTGTCATTATTGAAAAGGTCAGTGGTCTATCTTATGCCGATTATATTCAGCAGCATATTTTTGATCAATTAGGTATGCAAAATTCCTACTACGGGAATTTCGGCCAGCTTATTCCCAATCGAGCAGCTGGTTACCAAGGACGAAAAGGAAATTACCAGAATGCTGATTATTTGAGCATGACACTTCCTTATGCAGCAGGTTCTTTATTGTCTAATGTAGATGATTTACACAAATGGATACGGGCGGTTCATGCCCACAAACTGGTCAGTAAGAAAAGTCTGGATCGCGCCTTTTCACCCTATAAACTAACAAGTGGAGAATTCTCTCAATATGGCTACGGATGGGGACTCGGCAATATGTATGACCGTCCTGTTATAGAGCATGGTGGTGGAATCAACGGTTTTCTAACCGCATCTATGTATCTGCCCGAAGATGAAATCTTTGTAGCTGTATTCTCTAATTGTAATTGTAAAGATCCAGAAGAGACTGCGAATAAGTTGGCTGCCTTGGCTATTGGCGAACTAAAAAATCTAACGAAGGTAGCCGTCGATGAAGCCACTTTAGACCAGTACGTTGGTATTTATGAAACAGAAGAAGGGCGCCAACACAAAATGGTCAGAGAAAACCAACAATTGTTTACCATGAGCGGAGGTGGGAATCGATATGAGTTGTTCCCCTTAGGCAAGGACGAATTCTTCTTTAAAGACGAAATACGTACCGTTCGGTTTGTAAGGAATGGTGATGGCGAGGTGACTAAGGTTCGA
>Ga0209578_10002480_pt1 | contig 15248 bp, 22 predicted proteins | sample tdAd472_FD_187127 | JGI IMG/M metagenome (GOLD analysis project Ga0209578, IMG submission 187127) | Marine sediment microbial communities from the Atlantic coast under amendment with organic carbon and nitrate - tdAd47.2 (SPAdes)... | ecosystem: Environmental > Aquatic > Marine > Coastal >...
AATAGTTGATATCAAACAGGAGGAAAGAATGATGAGACCAAACACAAAACCGACAGTAGGAGCGCTCGCCGGCGCGATCGTGGTGGTGCTCGTGTGGATCCTCGGGATGTTCAGCATCGCCGTGGCCGCCGATGCCGCCGCCGGGCTCGTGGTGATTGTCACATTCGTGGCCTCTTACCTAGTGCCGGAGCGCACATCCCCTCAGAGCTCGTAGGAGCCCCACAGAGCGCCGGCAAAGCGATCCACGGTATCGGCACACCCACACGCCGTTACAATCGATCCTTGCCACCAATGCGGCGGCGTTTGAGCCCAATCCGGCGATCCATCACCTCGGATTGGGCTCTCACGCGTCTGATCGTGTGGGATCCTTTGGTTTTGGCCGCCGATCGGGCTATGGTCTCCCCAAGTGATCCGAGAGGAGATTGTGATGGATCCCCAAAAAAAGAGCACCCGGTACCGGGTGAGAACCAAACGAGATGTGATCGAGGCGATGCACCGAGATGGATGGCCGATCCGGGTGATCGCTAGCCAAGTGGAGCTCACCCATGAGGGCGTGAGATACCACCTCGCACAGATCGAGGCCGCCAAGGGTGGGGAGTAATGCAATGGCTCACGATCCCACTCGGTGTGGTCCTCTTTGCGGCCACCGCTTGGCTACTGATCCACGCGTGGATGTTGATATTCCCCGAGCTCCTCGCAACGCTCCTAGCGATTTGGATGTGAGCTCGGTGCGGTGTGACATCTGTGGAGACCGATTCACCTCATGGGCCGCACACGATCGCCACGATCGCGACCACATCGAGGAGCTCACCCGATGAGTATCAAACTCGTATCGATGGTGCTGGAGCTCCCGGCGATCGGGAGGGCCAATCGGCTTGTGCTCCTCGGCCTCGCGGATTGCAGCAACGCCAAAACCGGATTGTGTTTCCCCTCCAAGGCCACCTTGGCCACCGTGGCCGAGTGCACCCCTCGACAAGTGCAACGATCGCTCCGGGATCTGGAGGATATGGGCCTCATCTCCACGGTGCAGCGCCCCGGCCGATCGAGCCTCTACGCGCTATTCCCCAACGGCATCCACGCGCTAAGGGGAGACATAGCGTCTCCCCAAGGGGAGACACAGCGTCTCGGGGGGGGAGACACCCGCGTCTCGGGGGGGGAGACACCCGCGTCTCCTGAACCGGAAAGAACCGGAATTAAACACCTCACGGAGCCATCCACAGATGTGGATAACTCCGCGAGTTACCACTATTGCCGTTCCTCCAAAACCATGGCCATCGGGCCCAAGTCACATTGCACCGAGGGGTGCACCGATCCAGCAGAGGAGAGCACAGGATGAGCACCAACTATCGATTGGTCCACGATGGCAAAACCATCGGAGGGCCCAGAGCAATGAAGGCGGCAGATGTCGCACCGTGGAAAAAGCGGATCGCTCGGATCAAGGGGATCGCACCCAATGAGATCGAGGTGGCAACCGAGGGCACCATGGAGCTCCCGGGTGGATGCCCCAAGTGTGGAGCGGTGGGATCCGATCCATGTGTGACACCGAGCGGAGCGGAGGCCCGAGCACCCCACTCGGCCCGATCGTGATCCCAATGGTGAGACTCCTCGATCAATCACAAGCAGCGGATCGCCGTATCGAGCTCGGGCTCGGCGGCGATCCGAGACTCCGCACAACCCGGGTCGATCTCATGGCCGAGGTGATCGAGGTGGCCGAGCTCAACGATTGGCGAGCTCACCGCAACCCGGCACCATTCCCCGATCTCACATTGATCCACTCCGAGCTCGGGGCCATGTTCATCCTCATCAAAGAGCAACGCTCCAGAGTGACGATGGCCGAGGCCAGATGGATCGAGGATCTCTCATCGGCCGGCCTCACCGCCGAGGTGTGGCGGCCTATCGATTGGTTGAATCACACAATTGAGGATCGCCTCGGAGTGAATCAATGACACCCCCGGCATCACCTCGATGCCACCGATGTGGCACACCCACCTCGGGGCTCTTCAAGTGGTGCTCCAAGAGATGCCGGCTCGGCCGATGAGCGCCCGATCCCGATCGGTGCATGGATCGCGGAAGTGGACAACGCTATCGAGAGCGATGCGAGCGGAGGAGCCATGGTGCCACCGATGCGGATCAGAGGAGATCTCAGAACTCACCCTCCACCATCGCCGGCCGTTGGCGAGAGGTGGAGCGGCATTCGACCGAGCCAACCTCGTGGTGGTGTGCCGACCATGCAACTCGGCAATAGGGGATGGTCTGGAGATGCTCCAATCTTTGAGAGATCCGCACCCGCGGAGACCCCTGCCACTCGTCTCTCTCTCCCCCGGGGGGGCCCCATTCCCCAAACCGGATGGATTGTTGCATGAGTGAACTGAAACCGAGGTTGAGATGATCGCCGTGGAGCTCATCATCGCGGTGGGATGGGGAGTGGCCATCGGCGTGCTCATCGAGCGGATCCGGCAGAGGAGGAACACATGAAACGATCACCGAGAACTCTGGAGAGGGCGGTGGCGAGATCGGTGCGATCGGCCCGGCACCTCACCGAGATGGATACCGCCATGGTTGACTCGGCCAAACTCATGGCCCGAAAACTCGATGAGCGGCGCGAGTATTTGGAGGTGAAGGCCACCGCCGGAACCGGAGCCCAGGGCGATCGATTGTTCCGGCCGCCATGCCCCGAGTGCGGCGCAACCGATGGCCCATGCACCTCGCTCCGATCGGAGGGCAAACCGATCAAGCGCGAGCACAAAAACCGGCCGGCCCCATCGGAGGTGTTGCCGCTCGGTGAGGAGGGCGGTGGCATCACCTATGATCTCCAACAACTCACCGTGATGCTCACACAACTCGGCCTCACGCCGGCCGGCAGATCACAACTCAATCTCATGGATGGATCGGAGGAGGAGGATGAGCTCGGCAACATCATCGAGCTCCACGCCAGCGCCGGCGATTGATCTCCGGGGCTCGCAAACTCCGCGGATCTGGACACCGCGCAACCCGGAGTGGCCGAGCCTCGGGAGGCTCACCGCCGAGGTGGCCGAGCTCGCCGGGATCGAGCTCGATGAGTGGCAAGGGCTCACCGTGGATGTGGCGATGGAGTACGAGCCCGGATCGAGGCGGTGGATCCGCCGTACCGTGGTCTATGTGGTCTCCCGGCAGAACGGCAAAACTGTGGTGTTCAAGTCTCGGGTGCTCGTGGGCCTCTTTGCGATCCCCACCGACAAGCTCATTTTGCACACCGCACAGGATCGCACCGAGCCCCGAAAGATGTTCATGGAGCTCGTGGAGACCATCACCGAGGTGCCGGCGTTCCGCAAACGCTTGAAACCCAAAGGCATCAGATTGGCCAATGGCCAAGAATCGATCGAGCTCAAAGATGGATCCAAGTATCGGATCGTGGCACCACGCGAAAAGTCATTCCGAGGCCCGAGCGCCGATGTGATCCTATTCGATGAGATCCGCGAGCACCGAGACACCGCGCTATGGGGAGCGGCGCTCCCGACACAATCGGCCCGGCCCAATCCACAAGTGTGGGCCACCTCCAACGCCGGCGATGCCGATGCGGTGCAACTCGCCGCGCTCCAGCATCGCGGCCGCACCGCCGCCGAGCTCGGGGAGGATCCATCCATCGCATATTTGGAATGGTCAGCGCACCCGGATCGGGCCCCGGACGATCCCAAGGGATGGATCGAGGCCAATCCCGGGCTCGGATCCCGGATCACCTCAGAGACCATTTCCGAGGAGCTCCGATCGCTTGACCCTGTGAAGTTTGAGACTGAACGATTGTGCCGCTCGGTGATCCAGAGATCGGCCCCGGCGATCCCATGGCCCAAGTGGGAGGCCGCCGGCGGCGAGCCCGATCCTGTGGAGCTCGGCCTCCCGAGGCCTGTGCTCGGGATCCACATCAATGGGGAGCGCACCCATGCGAGCCTCGCCATGGTGGCCGATCGGGATGGCCGGCTCGTGGCCGATCTCATCCAAGAGTGGAGGGATCCCGATGGTGTGGATCTCAATGCGATCACCGCCGATGTGCTCACATGGATCCGGCACTACCGGGTGCGAGATCTCGCGTTTGATCGAGCGGCGAGCTCGGTGGTGGCCTCGGCCGCATCCAAAAAGATCACAGTGCATCAAGTAACGCGGGTCGGTTTTGTGATCGCCTCCCAAGTGCTCCTCGATGCGGTGAGCTCGGGATGGCTCCTCCACCGGCACAACCCGGAGCTCGATGCACAGATCCGATCCGCCGGCCGCAAGGATCGGGATGATGGATCGTGGTTCATCTCACAAGCAGCATCCCCGGATCCGATCCCCGGCGTGCTCGCGTTGGCGTTCGCCACCGAGCTCGCGTACCGGCCCAAGGCCAACACCGGGATCCACTCCGCCGGGTCAAAGTGATATCACCCGGGCGATCGAGCGCTCGAGATTTTTGAGTGCCACTCAAAGTTGTATCCACTCAAAAAGTGTGCCAAACTACAATCGTGTTATTCGCTAGCCACCGCACCGGGAGCCGATGATGGGGATCCGAGAATTGTTTCGTTCGTCGTTTGGAGCTCCGGCCAATGAGCACGAGCTCGCGGAGGCCAACATCCCCACCATCGACATCGCCGGCGCAACATTCAACCTCCTCGATTGGTTCCCCGGATCCTCCCCGATCGCGATGCTCCCGGCGCTCCGCCGGGGCCGCCAGATGACAGCCGATACCGTGGCCTCTCTCCCGGCGATCGCGTACCGTGGAGGAACCAAGATCGAGGCTCAACCGCCAATGGCGAGGCGGCCAGATCCAAACTCGGATCAACGCACCTTCAAGGCCGAAACCATGTTGGAGCTCATCGATTGCGGCAACGCGTATTGGTGGATCACATGGGATGATCGCCGCAACCAACCGATCGCCGCTCGGGTGCTCAACTCCGATGATGTCACCGTGGAATGGGATTCCACCAAAACATCGAGGCTCTACCGGGTGAACGGGGCCCGGGTGCCAACCCGAAACATCCGGCACCTTGCAATGCAGAGATCGGTGAGAGATCTCGCCGGCGAGGGCCCACTCCAATCCACTCGCCTCTCCGGGCTCGTATCGATGATGCGCTACTCGGCCGATTATTTCGCTGAGGCGGCGGATCCGTCAGGGATCCTCACCGATCCCCACGAGCTCGATTCCGATGAGGCCGGCGAGCTCCTCGACGCGTGGGAGGATGGCCACGATCGTGGAACCCGCGTGCTCTCGGGTGGCCTCCAATGGGCTCCCAATACTTTGACACCGGGCCAATCGGCGTGGGTGCCGAGCCACGCGGCCGGCTATGTGGATGTCGCGGTGCTCCTCGGCATCCCGGTTCCGCTCCTCGGTGCATCGCTCCTCGGAGGCTCCACCTCAATGGTCTATCAAAACCTCTCCACCGTATATGAGCAATGGTATCGAGACACCCTCTCGGTGAGCTACACACCACTCATCGAGGCCGCATGGAGTGGCCTCCTCCCCACCGGAACACACATCGAGCTCGATGCCGACCAACTCACCCGGCCCGATCGTAAGGGCCGCGTGGATGAGGCGATCGCGCTCCACGCCGGCGAGATCATCGGCCGCGATGAGGCCCGGGCCATCATCGGATTCGATCAGGCCCAGGGCGATGCCAAACTCCCCGAGGCCCCGGCCAATCCAACGATCGGAGCGATCAATGCCACCTAGTGAATACATCGAGCTCGCCGCCGAGGCGATGGAATACGAGCCATCCACCGGAGTGCTCACGATGCGGATCGTGCCATACGGTGCACAGATCACCCACAAAGGCCGCCGGATCTCTTACTCCCATGTGGAGGTGCCTACCGATCGGGTGATCCCATTCGTGAACGGCCACTCAGATGAGATCCTCGATCGGGTCGGCAAACTCACTGACCACGAGCACCGAGACGACGGCCTCTATGGGTCGGTGCAACTCGCGGAGACCAACGCCGGATCCGAGTTTCGCAAACTCGCCGCCGCCGGCCTCTTGGAAGATGTTTCGGCCCGAGTGCTCGTGGACACCACCGAGCACGATGAGGAGACCGATGCAGAGGTGTTCACAGGAACGCTAGACCATGTGGCCGCGGTTCACCGTGGCGCATTCGGCCAATCGGATCCGGCCTCCCGGATCCTCGCTATCCACTCAGAGGAGAGGGAACCAATGGAAACACCAACCGACCCGGCCACTCCGGCAGAGCACGCGCTCACCGAGGCCGACATCCGAGAGATCGTGGATCTCTCCGGGATGGAAGATGAGATCCGCGCAATGCGTCAGCTCATCGAGGCAAACAATGAGGCCCCGAGCTCGGGCCGCAACATCGAGGGCTACGAGTGGTTCAGCGCCATGGTTCGCCACGAGCTCCACAGCGATCGCAACGATCTCGATCGACTCATCGAGGAGCACGCGCTCACCGCATCACCCGGCGTGAGCGGAGGCTCGGGAGCGGCCGAGGGGCTCGTGCCGGCCGATTGGTGGGCCGGAGGGCTCGTGGATGTCAGAGGTGGCCAGCGGCCATTGTTCAACCGGATCGGCCGGATGCCATATCCAAAACATGGCACCTCGATCGGGTTTGGCAAGGTTGTGAGCGGACCCGATGCCGATGAGCGATCCGCACAGGATGGCGATGCCGACACCGCCGCGCTCGTGGTGGCCGAGGCGAGCGCCTCCATTCAATGGTTCGATGGCGCGGGCCGGATCCCATTGGAGCTCATCGAGCAGAGCGATCCAGCGGTGATGGCGGTGTTTTTCGGCCGACTCATGGCCAAGATCAACGCCAAGATCGAGACCTACACCGTGACCACCACGGTGGCCGGCGGTACAGCGACCACCGCCGTGTTGACAACGGGGAGCACCTACAAGGCGCTCATCACCGATCTCATCACCACAAGCGAGGCGATCCGCACCGCAACCGATCTCCCGGGCAACCTCCTCGGATGCTCAACAAGCGATTGGATTGACATCCTCTCGTTTGTGGATGGCAACGATCGGCGCGTGTTCGCCGCATCGGGCTCGGCGGCCGCGGATGGATCCACCGGGATCCTCTCACAGTCGGTGGACATCGGAGGGATCACCGCATTCCATGTGCCGGATCTCTCGGAGTCCTTGCAATTCAACACCGCCGCGGTGGCCGGCACCGACAAAGCGCCTCGGAGGCTCCAGCAAGTCAATGTGGAGAAGATGGGCGTGGAGGTCGGAATGCTCGGATCCGCGATCGTGGCTCCACAAGTCACCGCCGGGATTCAGTATTACGCGGCGGCATTGCCGTAGATCAGCGGAGCGGAGTAGCTAAGTGACCACCACCTCGGTGACGCAAACCGGAGCACAATTCCGCATCCTTTGGGAGCTCGACACTCCCGAGGATGTGGAGCTCCGGCGCACAGAACCAAACGATCCCGATGAGCTCCTCGCGGTGCTCGATGAGCTCGTGGAGAGCTACATCGATGTGCGCGATGATCTCGATCCGGGTGATGAGGTGGAGTGGACACTCACCGGCGTGACATCGGCCACGGTGTGGACAATCTCCACCACCGCGGCCGATGCCACGATCCCGGAGCTCGATTCGGATCGCCGCAAACTCGCGGCGCTCATCGCCGGAGCTCGCCTCCACAAGCGCCGGGATTCACCCCTCGGCGTGGCCGGAGGCGGAGACTTCGGAGCGATCCGGGTGGGATTCAAGGATCCCGATGTGGAGATGCTCCTCCGAGGGCTCCGGCGATCCGTCTCAGAGCTCACCGATCAAACATGGCCCACCGTGGATGAGCTCCGCTCATATCTCAAAGCGCCGAGCTCGATCACCGATGCAGAGATCCAACTATCGCTCGATGCAGCGATCGACATCATCACCGACAAGTGCACCACCTCCGGCCGATCGGGTCTCGCGTGACGAGCACCTACACATCGGCAAGAGGAGATCTCGCGGCGGCGATCGCCACCGAGCTCGGCACCGATTGGGGAGTGCTCGATCACCCGGGAGAATCGCTCTCGGATCGGTCGGTGGCGATCAACATGGGGCCGGCTCAGATCCGGGGCCCAGGCCGATTTGTGCGCGAGCTCGTGATCGGCGTGTTCGTCGTTCGATCCTCGATCGAGGAGGGATTCGATGAGCTCGATGCAGCGATCCCGGCGATCGTGAGGCTCGATCTCGATGGGCTCTCAATCGTAGAAGTCACCGAGCCCCGGGAGGTGGAGCTCGGCGGTGTGGCATATATCGCCGCGTTCATCCCGGCCTCGATGGAAGTATCAAACAACTAGCAAGAGGAGATCCCAATGTCTGTGAACACCGCCGGCACCTACCGGCTCAAAGATGCGTCATTGACCATCGATACGGGTGGCACCCCTGTGGTGCTCGACATCGCCGCGCAAGCGCTCGGCCTCGTGCCGGAGCACAACTACGCATCGCACCCCCGTACCGCCGATGTGGCACCGTATGAGGAATACATTGATTCCACATGGGAGGCCACTTTGCGATATGTGCAAGGATTCGGCACCGATGGGATCCACACCGTATTCGATGGCCTCGCCGGCACCGAGGTGGAGTGGCTCTTGGAGACCAAAGATGGTGTGGTCTCGGCCGACTTCCCGACCTTTGCATTCACCGCCGTGGTGCCACCACTCGCACCTCTCGATGAAACCGATTGGGGCGAGTTTGCCGAGGGCGATGTCACCATCAAGATCAAGGGCCAACCTGTGAAGGCCACCTCTTGACATCCGGCAAGCTCCCATCGATCGAGGAGCTCACCGGATTGGAGCTCCGAGAGATCAAAAGGATCCTCGGCGCTCCACTCACATCGGCATTGGAGACCGATTTCGAGATGGCCGTCTACGCGTTTGTATGGGCCGCCGAGCGGAGATCCGCTCCCGGCCTCACCCACAAAGAGGTGCTCGGGCGACCATTCATCGAGGTGCTCGATGCGTTCCGGGAGGCCAACGATTCGATGGACCCCACCAACGCCGGGAGTGGCGAGGCCTAGCGGCGTTTTGCCACTTCTGGCGGATGGCCCCGAGCGATGTGGATGAGATGCCGATCGGGATGGTGGCCGAGTTTGTGAAGTATCAAGAGAAGTGGATCAGAGCTCAAAAGAGGAGGTGAGGGGATCGTGGCAAAAACCAACAGGCAAACCGGCGTGCACATCGAGGGGCTCCACGAGCTCCTCCGCACGATGTCGAAGATGTCGAAAGAGATCTCCGAGCACGCGCGTGTGGGATCCACTGATCTCGCCAATCGCTTTTTGGCGATGGCCACCGCCGCCGCATCCTCCCCGGCCGAGACGCGCGCCATCTCCGCGTTCAAGGTCTACCGAGACCGGGTGCCCAAGGTGGGTTATTCCGCTCGGGCCTCCACCGGGGCCTCGGGTGGAGCTCGTGCCGGCGAGCTATTCCCCGGCACCGAGTGGGGCTCGGGATCGCTCGCACAGTTCCCATCCCGGAACCGGGATGGCCACTTTCTGTATCCAACACTCCGAGCCCAGGGCGAGGAGCTCGCGCTCGATTGGTTCGATCTCGTGCTCGGTGAGCTCACCACCGATTGGAACGCCGGCGCGAGGAGGGCCGCCTAATGACATCGAGAGCACGCGCATTCCAACTCCAGATCGTGGGCGATGTCAACGATGCGAAACGATCGCTCCAATCGCTCGATCAGAAGGCCGGCAAGATGTCCAAGTCTCTCGGCATCGCCGGGAAAGCAATGATTGGTGCATTCGCCGCCAAGCAAGTTTTGGATTTCGGATCCGCCGCCGTGAAACGCGCCGAGGAGATGGGCTCGATCTACGCGACCACCGCCAAGATCATCGAGAACACCGGCGGCGTGGCCAATGTCTCATCCGATGAGCTCCGATCGCTCAACCGGGCCCTATCGCTCCGCACCGGGATCGACAAAAAGCTCATCTCGGAGGGCTCCAATGTGCTCCTCACATTCAAGGGGATCCGCAATGAGGTGGGCGAGGGTAACGATGTGTTCAACCGGGCCAACATGCTCGCCATTGATATGGCCACGGTGTTTGGCGGCGATGCAAAACAGGGTGCCACTCAACTCGGCAAGGCATTGGAGGATCCCACCAAAGGTGTGGGTGCGTTGGCCCGGGTCGGTGTCACATTCACCGATCAAGAGAAGGACAAGATCAAAGCGCTCCAAGAGAGCGGCGATCTCCTCGGGGCCCAACGGATCGTGCTGGAGGCATTGGAAGGCCAAGTAGGTGGCACCGCCGAGGCGAGCGCCGATGCCACCGCGATCATCTCCAACGGGTGGCGAGAGGTGCAAGAGTGGATCGGCAACATGATCCTCCCGATCCTCGCCGCGCTCGCGTCCTATGTGACCACCACACTCCTCCCGGCGTTCACACAGGCCGCCGCGTGGATCTCCGAGAAGTGGAACGCCATCACCTCGATGTTTGGATCCGGGAGCAACGATCAGATCTCCACGATGGTGAAGTGGGGCCAAGATCTGTGGGAGGTGATCTCCTCAACCATCGAGGCCGTCACCGCCGTGGTATCCAAGTTCATAGAGTGGGGCCAAAAGATATGGGCCAACTACGGCGGATCCATCTCGATGATCTTCCGGGGCGTGTGGGATTCGATCAAGGCCACCGTGGATCTCATCTTCGGCGTGCTGAAGGGCCTCATGGATTTCATCTCGGCGGTGTTCACCGGCCGATGGGGAGATGCGTTCGATGCGATCAAAGACATCATCGGCCACTTTTGGGATTGGTTCAAGGGCCTCCCGGGCCGGATCGTGGATGTCCTCGCCGGGGCGGTGGGGATCGTGGGTAACGCGGCGATCGATCTCGGCAAGGCGATCATCAACGGGCTCATCGGGTTTTGGAACAAACTCGATCCGAGGATCAAGATCGGCCCGATGCCATCGTGGATCCCCGGGCTCGGCGGCAAACAATGGACATCGCCGGATATGATCCCCGATCTCCCACAGTTCGCCGCCGGCGGTATCGCCACCTCACCGATCGCCGGTGTGTTTGGCGAGGCCGGCCCCGAGGCGCTCATCCCACTCGATCGCCTCGGCGGTATGGGTGGGAACACGATCATCATCAACGCCGGCGTGGGTGATCCTGTGGCGATCGGTGAGGCGGTGGTGGATGCCATCTCCGCCTATGAGGGATCCGCCGGATCCGGGTGGCGATCAGATACAGCGATGGGATTGATATGACCTTCCACAACATCAATAACAAAGAGGCCGCAACCGAGCTCGATGGTGGGATCACCTCCGGGGCGTTAGCGCTCGATGTGGCCGATGATGCCACCACGATCGAGGCCCCGGCGGTTCCGTTTGTGATCCAGATCGGGGCGGAGCTCCTCGTGGTCACCGATACCGGCTCGGGCACCGATTGGACAGTCACCCGGGGATTTGGGGATTCCACCGCCGTGGCCCACGATGATGAGGATGCCGTGGCGGTAAAGATCCCGGCGGAATGGTTCACCGAGGCCAAGGCAATTCTGGAGGCGGTGGATGGCATCGGCAAGGGTGCCATGGTGCGATTGGAATCCAATGTCACCGTGGATGATGCGACCAATACCACCATCGATTTCGATGCCGCCGATTGGGATGATGACGACTTTTGGGAGGGCGTGACCAACCCATCAAGGATCACGATCCCCGAGGATGGCCGATACCTATTCACCGTCAATGCGGTGTTTGAGACCGATTCCGGCGACCGGATCATTTGGTGGGTGCGCGATGGCGGATCCGACAAGCTCGGCACATTCTCGTGGAATGCGTCTAACTCCGGGTGGGATCGATTCGGTGCGGCGTTCACCGTGGATGCCGAGGCCGGCGACTACTTCGAGCTCCACATCTACTCGACCGGCACCGGCGGCGGCGATGTCGAGCTCCACGGCGATGGCACCGCCGGCGATGATGTCGAAACCACGCGGGTGCAAGTCACCCGGATTAAGTAGGAGGATCCAATGCCACCGGCCGGCCTCGCTCCTCCGCTCGTACCACCACTCCCCCAGGCCGATCCGGTAGCACCTCCAGCGATCGGCCCCGGGTGGGGATCGGTGCAATACCGGGTGGAGCTCTCCACCGGGTTTTTGGCCACCGGCGTGGCCGCCGGCGGTGAGTGGGATGTGGATGATTGGAACGATGCCACAGATGCGTTGTGGGGAGGCACCGAGAGGGCGTGGACCGACATCACATCCGATTGGATCGATCTCCAGATCAAGAGAGGCCGCCGCCGCCGGGGCTCGCATTACACCGCCGGCACCGGCCGGATCCGGCTCTCCAATCGGGAGGGCACCTACTCGCCAACGCAACCTCCAGAGGCCGATATCAATCTCACGATCGGCTCCTACTTCCGGGTGCTCGCGATCCACAACGGGATCTCCCATGTGCGGTTTGTCGGCACCGTGAGATCGGTGGTTGACACCACCATCCCGGGGAAGTCACCGATCGTGACCATCAATCTCGTGGATGCGTTTGGATATCTCGCCGGCCTCAATCGTGTGGCGGTGTCGGCGGTCGGTGGATCCGAGCTCTCCGGGGCCCGGATCGATCGACTCCTCGATGATCTCTCATGGCCCGAGGAGGATCGCCTCCTCGATGCCGGCGTGGAGACCATGCAAGCAACCACCAAGGCCGGGAACCTACTCACCGAGCTTTATCTCACCGCCGATTCCGATGGCGGCGAGCTCCTCATCAACCGGGCCGGGATGATCGTGTTCCGCGATCGCAACACCGTGGAGTATCGCGCCGGCCGGGATCCGGCGCTCACCGTGGCCGGATACTCGGATCCGGGAGGTGAGGGGCCATGGATTGCATGGGCCGGATACTCCCCGGAGTACGCGCTCGATCGGATCATCAATGAGGCGGCGATCGGCCGGGTGGGTGGCACAGTCCAAACCACCACCGATACCACCTCGATCTCGACCTACGGCAAACGATCAGCGCTCCGCACCGATCTCCTCAATGAGAGCGATGTGTGGCCGGCAGCGCTCGCCGCTCAGATCGTGGCCTCCCGGAAAGATGCCGCCGAGCTCATCACAAGTGTGGAGCTCACCGATGGCGATGGCGATGCCACCGATGCGGTCCTCAGATTGGAGCTCGGGGATCCGATCCGCACCCGGAGGCTCATTGGATCCGGGGCCTCAGAGTATGAGGTGGATGAGCTCGCATTGATCCAAGGGATCGAGCTCAAAGCTCGGCCCGGGCGTGTGGATCCGAGCTCGGGCTCTCGCCGCGATCTATGGTCTGTAAAACTCGCAACCGACACAACGCTCTAGGAGGCTCAACATGGCAAACACAGATGCCGCCGGCAACCCGATCCATCCCACCGGGGGATCGACCGTGGCAACCGAGTGGGGCGATGCGGTGGCCGATCACATCATCCCGGTATACACCGACACCACACAACGAGACGCTATCGAGACGGCCCCGGCCGCCGGCCGCGTGTGCTACATCACCGCCGATGATGAGCTCCAAGCGTACGATGGCTCCGCGTGGGTGGTGGTGTCAGAGGATGCCACCAAACTCCCCACCGCCGGGGGAACGATGAGCGGCGTGCTCGTGATCGCCTCGGGCACCGCCGCGCTCCCCGGCGTGGCGATCACGGATCTCACCACCGGGTTTTATCGGCCGGCCGCCGATCAACTCGGGCTCTCGATCGAGGAGATCGCCTCGCTCCTGTGGAAACGCAACACCGCCAACGATGCTTATCTCGGTTTGGAGGCCGGCGGAGCGATCCGGGAGATCTTCCCCAAGGGCACATTGTTGAAGGCCGAGCACACCTCGGGCTCGGGCGCACCTACGAGCTCGGACACCGATCTCCTTACCATCTCGGTGACGCTGGAATACTCCGGGCAACCTGTGATCGTGGACGCGGCAGCGATGCTCGCCGCGTCGGCGGTGGATGAGAATGAGGGTTTTGAGGCCGTGATCGAGATCGATGGCACCGAGTTTGAGCGCGCCGGAACGGGGCTCGGGTCGGTGTCGGCATCCTCCTCCGATGTCTCGGGGATCTCGGCCAACGCATCAGCCCACGCGCACAACTCGGGCTCGTACACCGCCGCCGCGCAAGCGATCCATGTGGCCGACTTCCCCGGGTCGGTGTCACCGATCGGTTTGAGATCCTTCACGCCGGCCGGCTCATCGTTCGATATCAAACTCGTCGGCAAGATCCTCGATGGCTCACCAACCGGGTGGGGCCACGAGCTCAAAGCGATGATCTGGAGGGGATAATCATGAGCACGCCAAGACAAGAGGCCCGAAAAGGGTTCACCCATCCAACTCGGGTGGCGCTATTGGAGGATGATGTGGATCGCTTAGAAGGTGCGGTGAGCTCGATCGATAAGAACACCTCCCGGATCCTGTGGGCGCTCGGCACCGCCGCGGTCACCTTCGCGGTGTCGGCGGTGCTCCTCGGGATCCAGATCGGGGCCGGAGTATGACCCGGGCCGCCAACCAAGTGAGGCTCCACCTCGATGAGATGTTCCCCGGCGAGATCGCATTCGGCCGCAAGAATTGTCGCAAGATCCGCAACTCCTCGGAGTGGTCTCAGCACGCGTTTTATGGTTCCGGGGATCCCGATTCCAATGCGCTCGACATCCACGCGGCCGATCAAGGGCTCCCCCTCGCCGCTCAACAAGAGATCCTCGATCGGGTGCGCTCGTATCTGTTCCGCAACAATGCCGAGCTCCGGCTCTCCTCCTCGGGCAACTCGTGGAACGCTCGCACCGTGGAAGATGGCCTCGGGATCAAGCGCCTCATCTGGAGGCAACCCGGCCACCACGATCACATCCACATCGACTTTTGGCCAACCGGCCGATCGAGGAGCTCGTGCTCCTCAGAGTATGAGGCCACATTCAAGAGCTCCCGAGGCCGCACGATCGAGAGCACCGATCCCGATCCCGAGGGGAGCCTCCCCGATGGATCCCAACCGCCAACGCAACCGCCAGATGGAGGAGCCCAGGGCCCTATGTCAGATCTCAAAACATTGAGGAGAGGCGATGCAGATCCCCAAGTGATCCGCATCCGAGCGATGCTGGAGGGGCTCGGATTCCCCACCGCCATCGAGGGATTCGGGCCCGAGCTCGATGCCGCCGTGAGGCTATTCCAACTCTCGGAGGCGATCGAGGTGGATGGCGTGGTGGGCCCGATCACATGGGGCCGGCTCCTCGCCGCCGGGAATAGTTGATATCAAACAGGAGGAAAGAATGATGAGACCAAACACAAAACCGACAGTAGGAGCGCTCGCCGGCGCGATCGTGGTGGTGCTCGTGTGGATCCTCGGGATGTTCAGCATCGCCGTGGCC
>Ga0209578_10002481_pt1 | contig 15246 bp, 10 predicted proteins | sample tdAd472_FD_187127 | JGI IMG/M metagenome (GOLD analysis project Ga0209578, IMG submission 187127) | Marine sediment microbial communities from the Atlantic coast under amendment with organic carbon and nitrate - tdAd47.2 (SPAdes)... | ecosystem: Environmental > Aquatic > Marine > Coastal >...
CCATCGAGGCAGTTTTCAATCTGCATTTTCCAGTTGCCGTTAAAGGTGTAGCTGGACATGCCCGGTATCAGTTCCATGCCTTCTTCAGACTGGTCTACCAGGAGGTCAATAAACAGGCGCATGTCGCCGAGATGTTCGTCCAGCGGCACGACATCGGCTTCGAGACTGCCAAAAATCCAGCCGCGATATTCCGCGAGTTTGGGCACTTTTTTCAGATTGAAGTCCTGGGCGGCAAAAGCTTCGCTATAACTGGCATCGTCGCGGTCTTTTACCGATATGGAATTGCCCTGACTATCAAACACCCAGCCGTGATAGGTGCAGGTGTGAAATTTGGTGTTGCCCTGGCGGGTCAGGCAGAGCTTGGAACCCTTGTGCGAACAGGCATTGATAAAGGCGTTGAGTTCGCCCTCCTTATCACGGGTGACGACAACCGGCTGGCGGCCCATGTGGGTGGTATAGAAATCATGGGGGTTGGGAACCTGAGATTCGTGACAGAGAAATACCCAGTTGGCCTCGAAGATGTATTCCATCTCCAGATCGTATAGTTCGGGCGTGTTGAAAATCTCCCGATTGACCGAAAACACCCCCTGCTTTTTATCATCGTGAATATATCGACCAAAATCGATAGGGGCAGCGGTGGTTGCCGAATTGCCAGACATGGTTCTCCTCCTCAGAGACACGTAGAACAGAGCGCCAGTAGACCAGCGCAGTAAATTCCCAGGCTTTTTTGATTGGTTGTGGTTTTTGAAACAAGGGTCTCTTGATCACGCCCTTTGGTGAAGCATACGGGGCTTCATCATATTTTCCAAGACTGCCTGCTGTACGAACCGCTCCGGTAAGGTTTAATCTGTGCGGCTTAGTAAGGCCAAAGAATTAAAGAGCCTGGTAATCAGAGAACGGGGGGGTGGGTAAGGTGCGATTTATTATTGTTGGTGCGGGCGGTTTGGGATCGGTGATTGGTGGTTTTCTGGCCAGGGCAGGGGAGGATGTCACCCTGGTAGGGCGGCCAAAACATATGGAGGCGATCAGCGCTAGCGGGTTAAAAATTTCAGGCATTTACGGCGAACATCGGGTCACTGAAAACCTCACCACCATCACCCATCCGGACCAGGCGGTGGGTGAGTTTGACTACATGATATTGCTCACCAAGGCCAAGGGCAGCAAGGTTGCGCTGGAAGAATCAGCCTGTCTGAAAGGACGGGTAAGGACGCTTTTTTCGTTGCAGAACGGCATCGGTAAAGAGCAAACGTTGCAAGCCTGGGATCGCCCGGAAATGGTTATCGGTGCGTCGACGATTGAGGGCGGGGTGCTGCTCGAACCGGGTCACGTCATGGCCGGGTTGACCACACCAGTAACGGCCTACTTTGGTGAGCTTGACGGTGGCATTACCCCGCGCATTGAAGCGCTGACCGACGCCTTTACCCGCGCCGGTTTTGGCACTCGCTCAGTCGAGGATATCAATCAGGTGCTGTGGGAAAAAGTGATGCAGATTGGCACCGCGTCGGGGTGGTCAGTCACTACGCTCGGGTTGCCGCTGGTGTTCGCTCAGGGGCTGGCCACACGGGAAGGGGGCGAGGCCTATGTCGCCCTGGCAAAGGATTTTCTCAAGGTTTATAAGGCGATGGGCTACGAGCCGCAGAACTACTATGCCCCCATGGGGCAGTTCAAGGAATTCGACAGCCTGGCGTTTGAAGATTCGGTCGACATGATGATGAAAGTCGGCGAAATGTTTGCCAAGCGGGCCGGTGAAGAAGGGGAAAAAGAGGGGCGCACCTCCATGCATCAGGACCTGACCCGTCGACGCAAAATGGAAGTGGATGAAATTCTTAAACCCTACGTCGATAAAGCGACTGAACTCGGGGTGGATATTCCCGTGCTTCGCCAGGTTTACCGAATTGCCACCGTACAGAACCACCTGCTAGAAGAATAAGTATTCGCTAACTCCGTTCTACAAACCATCTAAATAAGGCTCTTCAATGACCCGTATCGGCACCCCCTTTACCGGCACCGCCACTAAAGTTCTGCTCTGTGGGGCGGGTGAACTTGGCAAGGAAGTAGTGATCGAGTTGCAGCGTATGGGGGTAGAAGTGATTGCCGTGGATCGTTACGCCAACGCACCGGCGATGCAGGTGGCGGATCGCAGTCACCAGCTCTCCATGCTGGATGGTGAGGCACTGGAGGCAGTAATCCGCCAGGAGCAGCCCGACCTGATCGTGCCCGAGATCGAGGCGATTCATACCGATACCCTGGCAAAGCTTGAAGCCGATGGTTTTCAGGTGATTCCCACGGCCCGGGCCACCCAGTTGACCATGAACCGCGAGGGTATCCGCCGGCTGGTAGCCGAAACACTGGGGCTGCCCACCTCGCCCTACCGGTTCGCCGATACGCTGGAACAGTATCACCAGGCGGTGGCAGCAATTGGTATTCCCTGCGTCGTTAAACCGGTCATGAGTTCGTCCGGTAAAGGCCAGTCGAGCGTCACCGACGAAGCCGAGATTGATCGTGCCTGGGAAATCTCCCAGCAGGGGGGGCGCACCGGGGCCGGGCGGGTGATTGTTGAAGGCTTTGTTGATTTTGATTATGAAATAACCCTGCTCACCATTCGTCACCGTGACGGCACCAGTTTTTGTGATCCCATTGGCCATATTCAGGTCGATGGCGACTACCGGGAATCCTGGCAACCGGCGGCGATGAGTCCAGCGGCACTGCAGCAGGCGCAGCAGATAGCTCGGCAGGTGACTGACGAACTGGGTGGTCGGGGACTGTTTGGTGTCGAGCTGTTTGTGAAAGGCGAAGCAGTGATTTTTAGCGAAGTGTCACCCAGGCCCCACGACACTGGCATGGTAACGATGATTTCACAGGATCTGCCCCAGTTTGCGCTCCACGCTCGGGCCATTCTAGGGTTGCCGATTGTTAACATCCGCCACCGTGGCCCTGGCGCGTCGGCGGTAGTGATGGTCGAGGGTCACTCAGCCGAAGTCAGCTTTGGTAACCTCGATAAAGCCCTGGCGGAACCCGATACGCAGCTGCGTCTGTTCGGCAAACCGGAGGTGGCAGGTAAACGGCGCATGGGCGTTGCCCTGGCGCTGGCTGAGTCGGTCGAGGATGCGCGGCGCAAGGCGCGTGATGTTGCCGCGAACATCACGGTTTCTCTTTAGCCGTTCCTGGACCCGTCATGACAACCAGTTACGAAATTTCTGCGCAGCTTAATCGCGCCAGCCTGTCGAAAATCCAGATCCTCGTGCTGCTGCTCTGTTTTCTGGTGGCTACTTTTGATGGCATGGATGCCCAGATAATCGCTTTTGCCGCACCCTGGATGATGCCGGACCTGGGTATCGCCACCGAGCGCCTGGGCATTGTGTTTGGCGCGGCAACGGTGGGGATGGCGGTGGGGGCCGCCCTTTTTGGCTATCTGGGCGATATCTACGGCCGTAAACGAATGATCGTGCTCACGGTTGTCATGTTCTCCCTCTGCACTCCGCTGGCCGGTTTAGCCAGCAATCTCAACGAGCTACTGGTTATCCGGTTTATTACCGGGATTGGCATGGGCGGGGCACTGCCTAATGCCGTGACGCTAGTGGCCGAATACTCCGCCGATCGTCAACGGCGGATGATGGTCACGGTCATGTACATGGGGTTTGCAGCCGGCGGTATTGTTGGCAGTGTGGCAGCAAAAATGTTGATAGAAAATTATGGCTGGCAATCAATCTTTTATTTCGGCGGGATATTGCCGCTGTTACTGGTGCCGCTATTGATCGGCCTCATGCCCGAATCCATTCAGTATCTGGTGAAACGGGGGGGCCGTGCAGCCGAGGTCGCCAGGCTATTGGGTCGCATTAATCCGGCCGTCGTCTATTCCGCCGAAAACCGCTTTGAACTCGCCGAGTCGGTCGTCGATACCCGAATTGGACTGCTGTTTGCGCCGGATCGGCTGCGCAACACCGTGATGCTCTGGATTGCCTTTTTTATCAACCTGCTGGTGCTGTTCTTTCTCATGTACTGGAGTCCCAAACTGCTGATTGATTATGGGGTGAGCCCCAAGCAGGCATTTAACGTGGTGCTGGTGTTTAACATCGGCGGGGTCGGCGGTGGGCTGTTGCTGGCGTGGATGAGTGAACGGCTGGATCCGCGACTCACCCTGAGTGGTTATTTTGTGGTTGCGACCCTGTCGGCTATGGCCGTTGGGCTAAGTGTGGACCATCCAACGCTGCTACTGGTGTTTGCATTTTTTATGGGGATAACTGCGGGTGGCGCGCAGGTTGGCCTTTACCCCCTGGCCACCCAGATTTACCCCACGGCCATTCGCGTCACTGGCGTGAGCTGGGCGCAGAGCTGTGGCCGAGTCGGATCCATTATCGGGCCAATCGCTGGTGGCGCCCTGGTGGCTCTCGGCTGGGGTTTTACGGATAGTTATCTGTTGTTCAGCAGCTTCTTATTGATCGCCGCCGCCGCCATATTTTGTATGCGCCTGAAACCCTGATCATTGAGCCGGTCGTCAGGCGCGGAGTCCCTTGCTTATTGATGGAGACTCAACGCCGATCAAACCGGTTAACCCAACTTGTGAATGAGAGACGAAAACCATGTTAGACGCCTATATCTACGACGGTGCCCGCACCCCTTTTGGCAAGTACTGTGGTGCGCTTGCACCGGTGCGACCGGATGACCTGGCGGCCGGCGTGATCAAAGCACTGGTTGAGCGCAATGGTTTTGATCCGGCGTTGATTGATGACGTGATCCTGGGGTGCGCCTGCCAGTCGGGCGAAGATAGTCGGAACGTTGCCCGTTACGCGGGGTTGCTGGCGGGACTACCGATTGAGGTGGGTGGGCAGACCGTGAACAGGCTCTGCGGTAGCAGTTTGGCTGCCATTATCGATTCGGCACGGGCCATTACCTGCGGCGAGGGAGAGTTGTTTATCGCCGGTGGGGTGGAGAGCATGACCCGCGCACCGCTGACTTTTAACAAAAGCGGCACCGCCTACAGTAAAGATATCAAGATTTACGACAGTGCCATCGGCGTGCGCTTTCCTAACCCTGAGTTTGGCAAACAGTATGGCCACGATGCCATGGCGGTCACCGCAGACAAGGTTGCCACGGCAGGAAAGGTCTCCCGTGAACGTTGCGATCAGTTTGCATATCACTCTCAGCAGAAATGGGCCGAGGCAACGGCGAAGGGTTATCCAGCCGAAGAAATTGTGCCGGTGGAGATCGCCCAGAAACGTGGCAAGCCGCCTGTCTTGGTTGAGGTCGACGAACACCCGCGTGCCAACCCTGATCGGCAAAAAATGGCTGCCATGGGCACACTGTTTGACGACGGCGTGGTTACCGCTGCCAATGCATCGGGCATCAATGACGGCGCATCGGCCGTGGTCGTCGGTAGCCGACAGGTGGGTGAAAATCATGGCATGAAACCGCTGGCGCGGATTCTCGGTGGTGCAACGGCCGGCGTGGAACCCTCAATGATGGGACTGGGACCGGTACCGGCTAGCCAGAAGCTATTAAAAAGGCTAAACCTGAGCCTCGCGCAGATGGACGTGATTGAGCTGAATGAGGCTTTTGCGGCCCAGGTGCTGGGGGATTTGCAACAGTTAGGGATTGCCGACGACGATGCCCGGATTAATCCGAACGGGGGAGCCATTGCCGTGGGTCATCCGTTGGGAGCATCCGGCGCGCGTATCGCTCTGGCGGCCGCACGGCAGTTACAGCGCGTCGGTGGTCGTTACGCCCTCATATCCATGTGTATTGGCGTGGGGCAGGGCATTGCCATGGTGATCGAACGGACCGAGTGATCACTGGTTTGCTTCGAGTACTGGTCGACTCGCCCTGGACAATTTGTATAAAGGAATAGGGAACAGGAAAAGCCAGCGGTTTATGGGCTGTATCTAACGCTGACAGTTTTTACAATCCCTAATTTAGTTAGAATACGCCGGATAGGCCATCCGTTTGCTCGTATGGGAGCGTTCCCCTTTTAATCGTCGCGTGGTAAAAAATACCTCCCTGATTATTGAGGAGTGGTGCGATGCCCGGCGCCCCGGAGACTCCGATCTATTCCAGCGACCGGATATACCTGCCATTCAGGTCAGCCGGGTGGTTGAGCTATGAACATTAAACTGTCACCATTGATAGCCTTGGTGCAGGTTGTTATGTAGACCTAAACGTGGGTTTTTAAATGTCATCAGTAATGCTCCGGTTGCACAGACCTCTAACGGTCATCATTGTTATGGCCGTTGCCTTCTCTTTCCCCTCGCTGGGTTACGCAGACGATGACTTTGATCTGTCGTCGATAGATTTCAAGGGGCTTGATAACCTGACGGGTGGGGGTATTTATGGTGATGTCCCTGCGCCGGTGCCTTTTTCAGGTGAAGCGCTAAATCGGGCGCTGAATTTGCAACCAACGGCCACTCCGGCCACCGCGATGAGTACCTTGCAGCAGGCTGAAGCACAGGCCGAGAAAGACGCGATTGCTGCCAATAATTATGCCGACACAGTTGCGGATGCGTTTACCCAAACCGCGTCGCTTAGCACGATTACCTCGACCAGTCTGAGTTCCGCAATCTGGGCAGCCGGGGTGCAGAAATTTCTGATCGATTTTGCCAGTGCGCTGGCTGACCTGGCATCGGTCAGCGATTTTTTTGAAGGCATGGCGAAAGGGGATCTTAAAGACAATACCCTGCTGCAGAACCTCGATTCAATCTACGAAATGGCCAAAGACGGCGAAAGTGCCGTCAATAACCTGGCCGGTAATATGGCTACTGGATTGGAAATCGAGGGTGAACCACCGTCGAGTCCAGTGGTTAACGATGTCTTTGGCACCATGGGTACGGCTGACGGATATTGGGGAACCGATGGGTTGACCAATATTAATTCCCTAAAAAGTGATTTCAGCGATATAGCCAACATGATCGATGATTATCGCGGTGGGAAACCCCTCAATAAACGTACGCTAGGCCAGTTAATCATTCGTATTGGCAAAGGGGTTGCGGAAAACGACCTTAAAGAACGCGAGGCCCAAATTAAGGCGCTGGAAGGTGACCTGGTAGCGGAACAGGTCGCCACGGGTGGACTGGCCGCCCAACTGCTGGTTGCCAACGAAGCCAAATGGAACGCAATGGATGCGCTTAAAGCGTTACGCGCGGCGACCGCCGCCCTGACACAGGCGAACCCTGAGTCGCTTGGTGGTGCAGGTGGTTCAGCGACTAGCAGCGGCGGTAAAACTCCGGTGGTGCCGGTCACCGTTAAATGCCCGGAGTGTCAGCCAATCGCTGACAAGATCAACCAGGGACGGCGGGCGATGCGGGTGATTATGGATCGAATCGCGGAAATCGAGGCAGAACAGCAGGCGTTGAAAAACAAAAAAGCTCAGCTAAAAGCGTTGCGTGATGCACTGGCAAGATTTGACCGTGTTACCGCCGATGCACGTCAGGGATTAAGAAATACTGATGTGCCTGTGCTGGGTCCGTCGCAGGAAATTCAGAACGATATCAACCTGCGGGGAATGGATCGACTCAAAGCCGTGAATGAAATAGGTCGGCTTGAACGGGAAATCGAGATTGAAGAAGGCGATGACCCTGTGGCGGAAGTTGCCGGGCTGAGATCAGCGGCCACCAAATTGCGCGCGTCGTTGAGGGCTCAGCGGCGGCAGCTGGACGAGTGTGACCAGGAGCCGTGCAAGGGCGGCCCGAGTACCAGTTCCGGTGACTCTTCGTTGGCAGATCTTGCAGCGCTTCTGGTGGGTGATAGCTCACTCTCGCAGAGCGGTGGGGTGACCGAGGGCGCGGCGCCAGCGGGCGTTGGTTTCCTGGACTTCGCCATCTTTGATGAATCGTTCCAGAAAGTTAATTACATCTCCAGTAATTGTCCGCAGTGCGGTGGCATCGTCAGGATTTACAACGCCACGGTAGATGCGATTAATGAGATGCAGAATGAACTGTTAACGGCGGAAATGGAGCTTGATACTGCGAAAGGCCTGGTTAGTAGCCAGACCGCCTATATGACCCTGTTGAATTTGTTAACTCCTGGAGAGGTGCCGGGAGAGAAATTCGATGACCTGTTTGGGGATGCTGCGCTGTCGGTTTCGGAGTTGCGTATCAAGCGAGAGGGAGGGGCGGAGTTTCTGCAGACTTATCAGCAGGATATGGTTGCGGCTCAGGCTAAATACGATGCAGTAAAGGCACGCTACGACGCGGCCTACGACACCCTGAGCCGGGCGGTTATTAGCTTAATCAACTGCGAAAAACAGTGTGCGGTGGTTGAGGTGCTGAATGTTATTAGTCTGTTCGGCAACAACCCGTTTGATCGTCAAAACCCGCTTGAACACGATCACGACCTGGATGGCAACGAGCATGATCATGATGATTCAGGATCGGGAAGTAGTGGTAGTGGATCGGGTAGCGGCTCGGGCGGCGGTGGTTCAGGCCCAACCATACTGGTGTTGCCCTTTAACGGCAGTTTTATACCGGTCAGCCGACTGGTATCCGCTGGGCCAGATGCCTGTGCGGTGAGTCATTTTCATGGTGGCTCAGCACTGGATTGCGATGGCAATACTCAGTTCGATCCGGCTCCCGGGGTGTGTGGATTTGGCCCGGTTACCGGCACCATTTCAATTCCTCTCTCTTCGTGTGCAAACCCATGATGAATAGAACTGGTTTAAATGATTGCCTTGCTGTTTTACTGGGTATTGTCATCGTATCCATTAACCTGATGAGCCCTCTGCAGGCCAGGCAGTTCCGGCAGATGATGCCCATCGCCGGGCCGGAGGTTGAAACCGCAAATTTGCCCGAAAATGCCGAGCCTGTGTCCAGATTGCAGCCACTGTCTCGGACTGATGTGCAACCACTGGTAGAGAAGATTGTTGGCCAATGGAACGGAGGTTCAATGGAATCCATACTGGCTGATAGCTTTTACGATAAGAGCCGTCTACTCGATGTGATGGACACCCAGGTGCCAAGGGATGCGCGGCTCTCCATTCAGTCGATTCAGGGCATACAGACTCTGCAACAGTACAGGGTCCCGGATGCAGGAGGCGGTCGGGATAGTCTGGTCAGTATCGTGTCAGCAACGGTGCGCACGCAGCTGGAATTCAACAGCACCAACGGGTTTGTTCGGTTGCCGGGTACCAATGAATTTTTGCTTAAAGTCACGACGGCGGCCGCGCCATGATGGGCATGGATGGTGCTACCGGGCGATTGTTCTCACGCCAGTGGCGGTTGCCTGGCCTGGCCATCCCTTTGCTAGTGGTATCGGCGAGCAGTGCCGCTACCGTATCGATTCTGCCGGACTGGCAGATATCCGGCTCAAACACCTTGCGCGGCGGGCATTACGGTGCCACGAGTGATGCCACCAGTGGTCCTTATCCGTTTGAGGGCGATCTCTACTTTAATGAATTCAATGTTTATCTGAACAAACGAAACTCCCGTTACGACACTTTTCGCGGTGAAATCTCCGGCGCTTATAACCTTAATGACGATTATCGCGCAGACCGTTTTGGGATAGTGCCGGAGCGCCTGAGCCTGGTACGCGAGAATGGCGATAATGCGTTGCCCTATCGTCTGGAGCTGGGCGACCACTTTGCCTATTACAGCTATCTGACATTGCAGCGGTCGTTAAAAGGGGCTCAGGTGGAGTTTCAGCCAGCCAGCAAGATCGCTGGTCGTCGCCACTCCATTCAGATAACCAGTGGCGCTAATGATTCGAGTTGGCGTGGCCTGTCATTGCAGGAGGACCACTCCACCGGTGCCTCCTGGTTGATGCAGGATGAAACACTGGGCTCGATGAGCATTAATTTTGTCCATAACTCCCGCGATGCATCGACCACGGCTGCAACCGCTGACCGTTCACAGAACGTGCTCAGTATTGCGGGTGAGCGCCAGCTGGCAATCGGGGATCATTCCCTGTCCGTCGAGGCAGAAGCCGCGCATTTTTCCGGCGATCATAATGGACTCGCCGGAGCCGCCAGCGGACAGGATAAATCGGATAACGGCTATTTCCTGCAGCTCAGTGGCCGCAGTAATTCGTTGCCGTGGGATTATCAACTTAGATTTGATCGGTATGGCCAGGATTTTCAGCCCCGCGGCGCGGTGGTGACTGCCGACCGGCGGTCAGCGGAACTACGCAGTGGCTGGATGCACTCTAGCGGGGTGCGCATTCGTGGTCGGCTACAACATTTTGAAGATGGTTTTGAAACGCTAAACGAGCTCCGTACCCGCACCTACGGAGCAACCTTGTCCGGGCCACTGTTGCGCGGATTTACTGCCGACCTGAACGGCAATATCGATGCCTTCGTGCAGAACATCGACAACGAAACCGGCACGACCGATACCCTTACTCACAACCTTAATATGAGCGTCACCAAACCGCTGCCAAATGACTGGACTGGCCGCGCGACCGTTTTTTTACAAAACCTGAATGATGACGGGCTGGTCAACGCTGACCTGTTTACCCGGCAAATTAGTGTGAATGCCGATCACCGTATTCAAATAGGCGGATTTGAGGGGATCATCACGCCTGGGTTTGAAGTGCGAACGCTACGTAAGGGGTTCAGTCATAGCACCGACATCAATCCGACTCTGGCGGTGTCGTTGAGCCAGGGTCCCCATGCGCTGCGGATGGATTACAGCTCACGGATGCAAAATCGCAGCTTCTCCGTCAGCGGTGCCGATATCGATACCCATACATTCAATTTTGATTATCGCTATACCCGGCGGCAGCATATTTTTGGGGTCGAAACCAACATGTTTAACCGCGAACCGACGCCCGGTGAGTCGACGGAGGCTTACCGAATCTCGGCTTACTGGACCTACAGTTTTGATCGCCCCGCAGTGACCCTGGCAGCGCGCAATATCGACGCAATCGGCCTCAGTTCGGTATCACGCCCGGTAGAGGTGAATATCGCCGGGCTCGCGCCGGGACGTAGCGTGGAAGCCGTTGATGCCGCCCTGGCCGAGGCGGGTGTGGCCGGCGGGGTGAATCAGGCGGGTTACCGCGTTTACGAATACCCTCTGTTTCGCGATGTATTTCGCCGGCAACGGCTGGCGTTACAGTTTGACCAGGGGCTGCTAGCGCGCTCGGCACTGATTATCGACTTCGACGATGTCGGTGACCGCAACAGCGTCCTACAGACGTTTGAACAGGTCAGGCAGATGCTGATCCGAGATCTGGGTAACCCGAGCCGAACTTATGAAGAGGGCGAGTTCAGCGCATCGTTAGCCCAGGACCTGAACGCACAAAGACTGACTCGAATCGTCGAGTGGAGCGTGCCTGGGGGCGTAATCCGCTTTGGTATTCCTCGTCGGCTGGATGGCCAGGTGCGCATGGAGATTCAGCACGCCACCCGATTCACCCAGTCGGGAGAAACCCTATGGAGTATCGAGGGTGTCCGTTAAAGATTGATCAGGCCGATCACGAACTGCTGGTGCGAGGTCTATCAGCAATCAGGGTCTAGCGATCCTTTGCGGGGTCTATCATCAGGTGGGTTCAGCAATCCTTAGCTGAGCAGGGCGCGTGGAGTAATCAGAAGCGGTGCTCTGACTTCATTTGGTTATAGTCGGTTGTCGCTGAAGGGCTAGCTTTATGTCGGTAGCCGTCGTTCATTTCTGCTAAGCCGATTTCCGTAAAAAAACAGCCTGCCTACCCCCTGTCCTGGAGGATAATCTGCCGCTTCCAGCCGGAGCCTGTGTTTATGGCCCGGCCGCTACCCACCGATTGATTCAAGGACCCTCGAAGCTGTATGAAAAATTTCCAGAAATGGCGACCTCACCCCTGGCACGGACTTGAAATAGGCGACGAGGCACCCTCGGTCGTTAATGCCTTTATCGAAGTAACTCCCTTCGATCTGGTTAAGTATGAAATCGATAAAAACAGCGGGTTCTTAATGGTCGACCGGCCACAACGAACCTCGTCGCTGCCGCCAACCCTGTATGGATTCATTCCGCGCACTTACTGTGGTGAGCGCGTTAAAGCGCTGATGCCCGATGCGACCGCGGGGGACATGGATCCGCTGGATATCTGCATTATTAGTGAGCGGCCGATTAACCACAGTGAAGTGATCCTGCGTGCAAGAATCATTGGTGGGCTGCCGATGCTCGATGGGGGCGAAGCCGATGACAAAATCATCGCCGTCCTGTCCAACGACAGTGTATGGGATGCCGTTAACGACATAGACGGCCTGCCAGAACAGATGGTGGCCCGTCTGCGACATTATTTTTTAACTTATAAAACCCTGCCGGGTGAACCGGCCACGGTGAAAGTCGGCTCGCCCTACAATCGAGCCCAGGCGCTCAAGGTGATCCAGGCAGCCTGTGAAGATTATGAGGCGGAGTTTGGAGGGGAGGAATCCAGCTGATTCCACTCACGGCGTCTGTCAGTGATTGCTAGCCGTCGACGAATGACTGTCGGCGCGAGACGCAATATACAGTCGGGTTGATGCCCCAGCGCAGTCAAAGCGGGGAAGCGGTAGTCCTAATCGTTGGGTAACGCGCCGACTTCATGCCCTTGGCAGGCTGAAGCTATCGCCGCGTTAACCGGGCTCCCCGGGTTCTGGGACATCGCTCACGGTGACCCGTTTTGTATTCGCGAGCTCGTTAGCCCATTCATGGTCGGGGGCGCGGGCCTCGATACCTTCCTGTCCAGTTCCCTGTGACGGGGTCAGTGAGAGTCGGGTCAACAATGGAAAGTGGTCTGAACCGATCGAGGGCAGGCGTCGAATATCCAGTAACGTGAAGTGCTGACTGTGAAATAGATGGTCCAGAGGCCAGCGCACAAGCGGATAATCAACGTGAAACGTATTGAATACGCCACGCCCAACACGCGGATCTATCAGGCCACTGATTTTTCTAAAGAGTCGCGTGGTGGCTGACCAGGCGACGTCGTTAAGGTCACCGGCGACGATTACCGGCTGGTTACTTTCGGCCACACTCCGAGCCACAATGACCAGTTCCGCATCTCGCTCGGTCGATTCGGTATTTTCTGTTGGGCTAGGGGGTGCTGGGTGCAGAAAATGGGCGCGAACCGAATCCCCTGATCGCAACTCCAGGGTGGCATGGATCGATGGCACATCTTCTTCCACCAAATAACAGATTTCTGGCTCGCCCAGCGGTAACCGTGAGAACAGGTGCATGCCATACAGGTTATCGAGCGGGCACTTAACGGTATAAGGTAAGTCCGTCTCCAGGACCTGGAGCTTCTCCTCCCACCACTGGTCTGACTCCAGCGTGACCAGTACATCGGGCTGGTGTTTTTCAACCAGAGCTATCAGGGCGTCAGCGTTCCGGTTGGTGGTCAGTACATTGGCGGTGAGGACAGTAAGCTGTCTGTCGGTATCGTCATCGTTGGATGGTTTCACCTCTCGAGGCCAGATAAAGGTATAGGGCAACACCCAGCATAAATGCCAGACCAGGCAGAGACCGGTGATAGCAATGATTGATTGAACGAGGGGTGATTGGGTATCAAGAAACAGAAATTGAGCAATTAACAGGGCGACGGCAAAGGTCGCAAACTGCAGACGAGGAAAATCCATCCCCCTGATAATCCAGTGCGAAAACCTGAATAACGGCAGCAGGCTAACCAGTGAGATAAAAAGCGTCGCAATGACCAGAGTGACTAACATTCTCTGACTGGTTTTTTAGAGCGGTTTGAAACCGAGCAGATCACGAGCTCGTTACCATTGTGCGTGTCGAGCGATACCGTTCCGTCGGGCAAAAATGGTGATTACGCCGTCCCGTTTGGGCCGTGACGGCGTAATCAGTGCCATTAAATAATTCCCGCATCCAGCAGCTTGCCCCGTAACCATTCACGATTTTCATCGGTGATGGTCTTCACCGGCGGCAGGATGCCCCCAGCCTTCAGCCCAATCATTTCAAACCAGGCTTTCATGTAGGGGATTGCCGAGGCGTAAGAGCCGGTGTTAATGATCCAGGTGACCATGATTTCTTCAAACAGGGCGCCGGCAGGGCGCACCAGCAGCCATTTTTCTCGTGCGGCGTCCATGTCCCCGGCCATGGCCAGGTCGAAATAAGCTTTCATGTTGGCGCGCTGTTTGCCAAAGGCGATGTAGCAGAAATTAGCCCACATCACCTGGCCGCCAACGCGCAGGTCATCGAGCAGGAAATACTCGATTGGTTCGGACACGACTATGTCTTTACGCAGAGCGTTGCGCACTCGCACCGTGTCGCCTTGAATGATGGAGCCCTGTTTCATCCCCACCACCGTGTCGAGATCCACCAGCCGTTTGAGCAGTTCGATGCCCATCAGTTTTCCGGCCACCGGGGTGCGGTAGAGCATCACCGCCATGTCGGAATTGTCGGTGAGGTGTTTAAAGTAGTCGTAGATTTCGTCGTCGGACTTGAGCTGGAAAGGCGGGTTCATCACCTCGGCCCCCTCAAAACCAATGGACTGCAGGTGGTCGAGTTTTTCCAGTGCCTGGTGAACACTGTGATCGAGAATAATGGTCCAGAGTTTGATCCGTCCCTTATTGGCATCGGCAATGATCTCGTGATATCGCATCCAGTCGGAGAGTTTCAGGTTCCAGCCTTCGGCGACGTTGCCGCCCAGTACCAGCGCTGGCACGCCCATCTCTACATAAGCTTCAATGTTTTCGCGAATCCCGGCTTCGTCGAGTTGTAAATCCGGGGTGATGGGGGTGATCGGGCATTCATAAAACCCTTTCAGGTTTTCCAGTGCCCAGGTTTTTGCTTCGCTGCGGGTGAAATCAAGCGCCATGTTCTGCCTCTCTCTAGTTGCGTATGATGATCAATCGTCCAATTGTAAGGCCTACCGTGTGCACATTGAGGCTGTATGCAGATAAATCCAGATGACCGTTCAGGTGCGCCGGAAAGGGCGAATGCAGAAGGTTAAGCCTATCGCAGGCCGTCATCGGGGGCAGCTGTATCAGACCCTGGCTCAGGCCGAGCGGGCAGGATTACCGATTGAGCAGGCGCTTAAACTTTGTGCGTCAATCGGGGATGATGTGGGTGCAATGGTCGCCCTCACCTGGCAGCGAATTAGCGGTGGAGCAACCCTGGCTGCTGCCGGGCGGCGAGCCGGGCTTTGGTCCGGTACCGAGTATGAGGTCATTAAAGCCGCTGCATCAGCGGGTATCACCGGGCAGATCTTTCAGCGTCTGGCGGACTATCACCAGCAACGGTTAGCGGCGCGCCAGTCCATGATTAGTGGGTTGATATTGCCGGGTATTTTGTTGCTGGCGGCTCTGTTAATTCCCCCGCTACCGGCACTGGTGAGTGGGGAGCTATCGCT
>Ga0209578_10002482_pt1 | contig 15240 bp, 16 predicted proteins | sample tdAd472_FD_187127 | JGI IMG/M metagenome (GOLD analysis project Ga0209578, IMG submission 187127) | Marine sediment microbial communities from the Atlantic coast under amendment with organic carbon and nitrate - tdAd47.2 (SPAdes)... | ecosystem: Environmental > Aquatic > Marine > Coastal >...
CTGGACCCCATAGAGCGATTCGACGATTTTGCCCTGATGATAGATTTTCAGCGTGGGTACACTGTTGATACCGTTTTCCCGCACCAGTGGCATTTGCGTCTCGGTATTGACATTCACCAGCAGAAAACGCCCCTGGTACTCCTCGCTCAGTCGCCCCAGCACCTGCCATAACTTGAAACAGGGGCCTGCATTTGGCGTCCAGTAGTTAACCAGTACGGCGCCTTTTTGTGAATTTTCCAGCACCAGTTGGCGGAAATTTTGCCGGGTGCCGTCAAATACATGGTTTAGCGCGTTCATGATTTCATCCATTTGGCGATAAGACGGGCGGTCGAGGTTATCACTTCACGTAACAGTTCGAGGCATGGGTTTTCCGTTTCCCGAAAGTGCGGAAGAGGTTGGCGACCCGTCATGATGTCGATGAAATCCGGGCGCTTCACCTGCGCTGGGTCCAGTTCGATGCGTTCGGCTACATGAGGGTTGAAATGCACCAGATGCGAATTGGCCAGTCGCTCAGTTTCGTGTTCGGAGTAGAAGATATTCGGCAAACGCTCATAACTGTTATCGAAATTTAACTGCTGTAATGTTTTCATCTGGCGAATATGCAGGTACCCGGGATCAGGCAAGCTTAATCATATAGGAAGACAGTGGGGCTCTTTAACACACGGAGAGTAAGGATTGGCAGACCTGCAAAGGTGCACGGATTCAACTTCGCGGATCAAGGGGCGCTTGCGGGTTTTCTTGCAGCCGGTTCACCGATGGGCTTTGCGGAAATCGAACTACAGCACATGGTGACTTATGTCAGCGGCGGGATGAGCTTGGGTAATTTATTCTGTGTGGGCGGATTTTGGGTTAAACGGGCCAACTGACTGTTTATAAAGGCTTAGTAACGCCCCTACTGGTACGGTATTGTAATTAAAAACAAACAGGCGCACACTAACGAATACCTTAGTAAAATACTCAGTTATTCGCCCGGAGATTTTAAAGCGCATGAGCTCAACACAGGAAAATGTCAAGGATTTGATTGGCTCCGGCTACGAACACGGTTTCATCACCGACATCGAGTCGGATACCGTGCCGCCCGGCCTGGATGAAGATACTATCCGCTTGATTTCCAGCAGGAAAAACGAACCGGATTGGATGCTGGAATCGCGCCTGACGGCCTACCGGCACTGGCTGACCATGGACGAACCGGATTGGGCGCATGTGCAGCATCCGCCGATCGATTTTCAGGCTATCTCCTATTATTCCGCGCCGAAGAAAAAGGGCGAGGGCCCGAACAGTCTCGAAGAAGTTGATCCGCAACTGCTGGATGCCTACAACAAGCTGGGCATTCCCCTGGAAGAACAGAAAGCCCTGGCGGGCGTGGCGGTGGATGCTGTCTTCGACAGTGTGTCGGTGGCTACCACCTTCCGTAAAAACCTAGCCGATGCCGGTGTCATTTTCTGCGCCATGTCAGAAGCGGTTCGCGAGTATCCCGCACTGGTACAACAATATCTCGGCTCAGTGGTGCCCTATACCGACAATTACTTCGCTTGTCTCAATGCTGCTGTCTTTACTGACGGCACCTTTGTTTTTATCCCGGAAGGTGTGCGTTGCCCGATGGAACTGTCGACCTATTTCCGCATCAACGAAGCCAGAACCGGCCAGTTCGAGCGTACACTGATTGTCGCCGAAGCCGGCAGTTATGTCAGTTACCTGGAAGGCTGTACGGCACCCATGCGTGATGAAAACCAGCTGCATGCCGCGGTGGTGGAGCTCATCGCCATGGAGGATGCGCGCATCAAGTATTCCACGGTACAGAACTGGTATCCCGGCGATGAACAGGGACGCGGCGGCATCTACAACTTTGTCACCAAACGCGGTGATTGCCGCGGAGACCGCTCGCACGTTTCCTGGACTCAGGTGGAAACCGGTTCCGCCATCACCTGGAAATACCCCAGCTGCATTCTGCGCGGTGACGATGCAGTGGGTGAGTTCTATTCGGTGGCGGTCACGCGGGGCAAGCAGCAGGCCGATACCGGCACCAAGATGATCCACATGGGCCGCAACACAAGGAGCACGATCGTTTCCAAGGGTATCTCCGCGGGTCAGGGTCAAAATACTTACCGCGGACTGGTGCGTATGACGCAGCGTGCAGAAAATGCGCGCAACCACAGTCAGTGTGATTCGCTGCTGATCGGTGACCAGTGTGGCGCGCACACCTTCCCTTACCTGGAAGTGCGCAATCCCACCGCCAAAGTAGAACACGAGGCCACCACGTCCAAGCTGAGCGAGGACCAGTTGTTCTATTGCCGGCAACGCGGACTGAGCGAGGAAAATGCCGTATCGATGCTGGTGAACGGTTTCTGCAAAGAAGTGTTTAAAGAGCTACCGATGGAGTTTGCGGTGGAAGCACAGAAACTGTTGAACATCACGCTGGAAGGCGCGGTCGGTTAAATTCATAGAGACGGAGATATATACATGCTTTCCATTAGAAATTTACAAGTTGCCATCGAAAATAAAACAATCCTTCGGGGGCTGAATCTGGACGTTGGCAGCGGTGAAGTACACGCCATCATGGGGCCGAACGGTTCTGGTAAAAGCACGCTGTCGCATGTACTGGCCGGTCGGGAAGGCTATCAGGTTACGGCGGGTGAGGTTCTGTTTGAAGGCCAGGACCTGCTGGCGCTGGAACCGGAACAGCGTGCTCACCAAGGCATCTTCCTGGGTATGCAATACCCGGTGGAACTGCCGGGCGTGAACAACATGATGTTCATGCGCGAGTCGCTGAACGCGATACGCCGGGCGCGCGGCGAAGCCGAGCTGGATGCGGTTGAATTCATGCAGCGGGTGCGCGAAAAAGCCCGACTGGTCGAGCTCGATGAGCAACTGCTAAAGCGCAACGTCAATGCCGGTTTTTCCGGTGGTGAGAAAAAACGCAATGAAATTCTGCAAATGGCCATGCTGGAACCCCGGCTCGCGATTCTTGATGAAACCGATTCCGGGCTGGACATCGATGCACTGCGCGTTATCGCCGGTGGCGTCAATGCGCTGCGCAGTCCGCAGCGTTCCATCATCCTGATTACCCATTACCAGCGTCTGCTGGAGTATATCCAGCCCGACACCGTGCACGTGCTGGTGGACGGCCGCATTGTACGCTCGGGTGACAAGCAACTGGCGCTGCAACTGGAAGAAAAAGGTTATGGCTGGATAGAACAGGAGGCCGCGGCATGATCACGGCCGGGCAACAGCGCAGCTGGGTTCAACAGCTGATGACGCAGGCAGATGCAGGCCTGCCCGGGAAAAGCCCGGGCTGGCTTAGCCAGGCACGTGAAGCGGCCAGACAGGCCGTGGCTGAATTGCCGGTACTTGATCGCAAACAGGAAGCCTGGCGTTACACCAGTATCGAAGCTTTGCTCAAGCAGCGCTTCCGGCCAGCCTCCGACGCGGCTGACATGCCGGCACTGGATATCAGCGACTGTCTGTTACCGGAGTTCGACAGCTATCGGCTGGTGTTCGCCAACGGGCGATTCGATCCGCGGCTGTCCAGTATCGAGGATCTGCCTGATGGCGTGAGCCTGGGCAGCTTGTGTGCAGGGCTGACCACCGATCCCGAACTGCTGGCGACCTGGTTCGGCCAAACCGCCAATCATACCGAACATGTGTTTACCGCACTGAATACCGCGCTGGTCAATGACGGTGTGTTTGTTCATGTGGGAAGTCAGATTCAACTGGATCGGCCCATTGAAGTGATTTATTTCAGCCAGACCGACGAAGATCCGTTGTTGATGCAACCGCGCAATCTCGTCGTGCTGGATGCCGGCGCCAAAGCCACACTGGTCGAACGCTTTATCGGCTTCGGGCCATCCCCGTATTTTCACAATAACCTGACCGAGATTTCAGTGGGCAAGTGTGCCTCGTTGAACCACTACCGTGTACAGGATGAAAGCCGCAGCGCGTATCACTTGAGCAGTTTGTATCTGTCACAGCAGGCGCAGAGCCGTTATCGTGGCACGACCCTGGCATTTGGCGGTGCCTGGGCCAGAACGGATTACAACACCACCTTCAAGCAGGAAGGCGCGGCATGTGAATTGAATGGTCTGTACACCGTGGGTGATCGGCAGTTGACTGACTTTCATCTGAATGTGCAGCACAGTGTCCCCGGCTGTGTCAGCCGTGAGCGGTTCAGGGGTGTGCTGTACGGCAAAGGTCGTGCTGTGTTCGATGGCCGCATACTGGTCGATAAGCAGGCGCAGCACAGCGATGCGCAGTTGACAAATGACAATCTGATGCTCACCCGTAATGCTGAAGTCGATACCAAACCCCAGCTGGAAATCTACGCCGATGATGTCAAATGCAGTCACGGTACCACGGTCGGGCAACTGGACCCGCAACAGGTTTTTTATCTGCGTTCGCGCGGTATTGATGAAACCACGGCACGAAAAATGCTGTGTCTCGGATTCGCCGGTGAAGTACTCGACAGCATCGACGTGCCGGCGCTGCGCGACGCTGCAACCCGGATACTGAGTGACACCCTCAATGCCGCTGTCGAAGAGCGGAGGGGTAAAACGTAATGGAAGTAAAACCGGTCTGGTTTCGCGGGCACACCGATGCAATCGGCAAGCCTGTCGAGTTACCGGAGGATGCGCCGCTGGAACAACGCGTCATCGCCGCGATGCGTACGGTGTATGACCCGGAAATATCAGTGAACATCTACGATCTCGGCTTGATCTATGACATACAGATCAGCGAACAGGATGAAGTATTCGTCGCAATGACGCTCACTGCCCCGGGTTGTCCGGTGGCCGGCATTCTGCCCGGTCAGGTGGAGTGTGCCATCAGGGCGGTGGAGGGCGTCAGTGATGCCCGCGTGGAACTGGTATGGGATCCGCCCTGGAGCCAGGACTGCATGAGTGATGAAGCGAGATTGTCGCTGGGTCTGTTTTGAACGCTATGAGGACTACGCAATGCTTGTTGAATTAACTGAGAGTGCCGCCAGGCATGTCGAAAGCATGTTGGTAAAGCGCGGCCAGGGTCTGGGCCTGCGCCTGGGTACAAAAAAATCAGGATGTACCGGTTTTTCCTACGTCGTCGATTATGCCGACGCTGCCAGCGATAACGACGTAGTGTTTGAATGCCACGGCGTCAAGGTCGTGGTGGACAAACAGAGCCTGCAACTGATCGACGGGATTGAGGTTGATTACCTCAAAAGCAACGCGATTAATCAGGGGTTTGAATTCCGCAATCCCAATGTCAAAGACGCGTGTGGGTGTGGCGAATCCTTCAGCGTGTAATCAGACAAAGGAATCATGATGGCCAATCTGGACGACATCGTAGATATCTTCGAACTGCTCGGTGACTGGGATCAGCGTTATCAGTACCTGACCGAACTGGGCGAAAAACTGCCCACGATGCCGGAGGAGTTCCGCACTGAATACAACAAGGTCAAGGGCTGCATGAGCCAGGTCTGGGTGTGCGCCTGTCTTGACGAGGACGACACCGGCCTTGTCAGTTTTCACGGCGATTGCGATACCAGTATCATCAAAGGGGTGTTGGCAGTATTGATTCAGCTCAGCGCCGGTAAAACGTTCGAAGAAATTGAACAGCTGGATGTCGACGAACTCTTCACTCGCTTGAACCTGGACGAACACCTCTCCCCCAATCGGCACATCGGTGTCTATGCCATTGTGGAATTGATGAAGCAGCAGGCGCGCAATTTACGGCGTTCAACCAGCGTCTCTCGAGTGACAGGCCGGTCGGCAACCGGGGGCTGACGTCCTGGATCTGCCTGTGCTGTTGGTGTCTGGTTTGATATGCCTACGCACCGCTCGCTGGTTCGCACGCGCCGAGACCGAAACTGAGGTAGAAGGTGGCGCCCTTGTCCGGTTCTGATGCCGCGCGTATATCACCCTCGTGGCGTTTGACAATCCTGTACACCGTTGCCAGGCCGATACCGGTGCCGGCAAAGTCGGCGTCACTGTGCAGGCGCTGAAACGGCCCGAACAGTTTGCCGGCATATTTCATATCGAATCCGACACCGTTGTCGCGCACAAAAAATTCCTGCCTTCCGTCCCGCTCCGTCATACCGAAGCTTATTTCGCCAATCGTCCGTGGCGAGGTAAACTTCCAGGCGTTGCCAAGCAGGTTTTCCAGAAGCAGGCGCAACAGACGCGGGTCACCAAAGGTTTCCATGCCGTCCTGGATGTACACGTCCATCTCACGTTCGGAGTCGCCCTCGCGTAGCAGGCGTATCACCGAGTTGGCTATCTTGCTGAGGTCGACTTGTTGGCATTCCATGGCATCACGACCAACCCGCGACAACTGCAACAGATCATCGATCAACTGCCCCATGCGCTGGCTGGCCCTGCGCACCCGCTGCAGATAACCCAGCCCGGTTTCGTCCAGTACCGTGTTGTAATCTTCCAGCAAGGCATGACTGAAGCCATCGATACTGCGCAGCGGCGCACGCAGATCGTGCGATACCGAGTAACTGAACGACTCGAGTTCACGATTGACGGACTCCAGTGCCGCGGTGCGCTGCTGCACCAGTTCCTCAAGGTGATCGCGGTGCTGGCGCAGCTCTGCTTCGATCTGGCGCTGTCGGGTCAGGTCGCGGATACCCATTAGAATACCCACCGGCTCGCTGCGCGCATCGCGTATAACCCGCAACGTCACCTCGATCGGTCGGCCGATCGGGTTATTCGGGTGGTCCTCCTCGAGAATGATATCAACATCCTTGCGCTCACGGCGCGCTGCACATACATGGCACGGCACTGCTTCGCCGTCGGGATACATAATTGCGGAAATATCATGCCCGATAACCTGCGCGGGGCTTTTTTCTATCATTGAGAAGAATGCGTGATTGGCGCGTATTACCCGGTCATCGAGTCCCACCAGGAAGATGGGATCGGCGAAAAATTCTATGGCCTCGTTCCACTCGGTTTCCACGCGCGCCAGGTCGCGTTCGGCGCGCCGTTGTTCGGTGATATCAATACCGGTGGCAATGACGTATTCAACCCTGCCTTCGTCATCCAGTAACGCCGAGTTACTCCAGGCTATGCGGCGCGATTCGCCGTTACGTGTCACCCAGTCATTTTCGTACTTGCTGGGGAAATCACCCGCGGTAAGGCGCGCGAACACATCTTCCACACCTTCGCGCTCGTCGTCCGCAAGCAGAGAATCCCAAACACGCCGGCCGACTGCCTCTTCTCCGGGATACCCCGATATGTTTTGTGCCGCCTGGTTGAAGCTGACGATTTTACCGCGTCGATTCAGCACCACGACCACTGAACCAATCGTGTCGAGGACTGCGAAGGAAAGGTTCTGTTCTCTCTTGAGCAGCGTGGCTGCGAAATGCAATTCCGATATATCCCTGACTACAGCAAGCACCGTTGCACCGTGCAAGCCGGCGCCGCCGGAAAAGCGCCTCAGCCTGATTTCAACGGGAAACTCGCTGCCGTCCTTGCGCCTGGCAGTCCAGTCGAAATCGAGATTCTCTCCCGCCAGCGCACGCGCAAGTCGTTGCTGTATCCCGGTATGCGAGCAGCTTTCGCCCGACAGTTCGGCAACCGTCCTGGCCAGCACTTCCGCACGCGTATAACCGTAGTTGCTCAAGGCTTTGTCATTGACCTCGACCAGGCTGCCATCGTCGGCGTGCAGGAAAATCATGTCCGGCAAGGCGTCGTAAAGCGCACGGAAGTGGTTGCCCGCCTGCTTGATCGTTTCGTCGGCCCGCGTGCGCTCGGTGACGTTGCGGATGATACCCACCATGCCGATTGTGTTGCCCGCGGCATCCTTCACCGGCACACTGGTGGTTTCGCCAACAAATGACTCACCGGACCTGTGCCGGTAGAGCATTTCGCAGCTTTCGCCCGGCTTCGGGTAGTCGTTGTGCGAATGGTAAAGAATATCGGTGTCTTGACCGACCAGTTCGTCCGCCGTGTAACCGAAAAGTATTTCCAACGCCGGGTTAACGATCTGAATGCGGCGCTGCGGATCGGCGAACACCAAGGCATCCGGAATCGAATGGAACAGGGCTTCGAAACCGGCTGGATCGAGTACCGGCTTGTCAGGCGAGGAGGACGACACGACTAGGAGCTCGGATTTAACCCAGGGCGCATTTTACTGTGGTCCGAAAGTCTGAAAACGGCTTAAGCGCGGAAAAGCCAATCAGTGATGCAAGCTCTTGAATGCGCTCGTCAGGCCGCTGGTCTTTTCGTCCAACAGACCTGACAGGCCCCGGTTGTCCTTTACGAAAGCCAGCAAGGGCGGTAGCAGGGCATTCAGCCCGGTTTTGGCATTGCTGCTGTCAACACCGGTGCGCGCCGCCAGCGCGGTGATATCCACCGAGTCCAGCAGCCTGGCCAGGCCGCCCGAGCTTGCTGAGCCAAACAGGTCTGCGAAGTTTGCGCTTTTCAGACTATGCACCAGTGTTGCCAGCGCTTCGGGCAAAAAACCGTTTACCTGCTCGGCACTTAAGCCCTGACTGGTCAGTTCACTGATGATGCTGCCACCTTCCTTGTCCATGAAGCTTTGAATAATATCCATTGCCGTGCCTCCTGTGTGACGCACCCGATTGGGGGAACCTATGGAAAACACAGTATTCACAAAACCCGCTGAAGGCAATGGCGTGAAACACAAGTTCACAATTTTCTCGCCTGATATCGTTCGCGTGCGCGCGATACCGTGCTATTCCAAGCCGGAGTTTGAACGTCTATCAGGCCAGGGAATCAAAAAGCGATTTCTTCCTCTTTTTCGTCGCGGGGACCAAAGTGACATCCACTGTTATATGATGAGGCGTATAGAGTGTGGTTCTGATCATCCACCCGCCACCCGGGATCAGAGCCTGTTCCGTCATGGTTCTGATGTGGGTGGTGTCGTCAAAAGCGTCCTCGATTACATCGTATTCGAGTTTCATCGTTCTTCTCCCGGTAGTTTATCGACCTGCAATGATGCCCGGTCTGCGTGGGCATCGAAAAGATACCCACAGCACCGCCGGGCTCTGGCAAGAATGGATCTTGTGGGACGAATGATTGGCAACATTCCGCGGGATTGCAAGGCCTTTCTGGCCGGTATCCTGTGAGCTTCCTGAAGGCGCTTACTGCTTTTTCAAGTGGCAATCTTCAATTCACCATGGACGCCTTCTGTGAATGCCGGATAGCGGCATCTGTATGTTGATTTTGATTCGGGATCACTTAAACTTGCCGCCTATTTTGACCGCACCGCTTATCGGCGCCGGGTTTGATTTCCTGGGCGGTTCCCGGACTGACACAGGCCGTATCTGCTTTTAACAACTGATTCGAGGTAACTGTAAAATGGAAGAAAATGGTGTAGTCGACGTTACGGAAGTGATACCCACCAGCGTCGATCAGGTTAGCCAGCTGTGGACGCAAGTCCAGGATGTGGTTGCGGTTTGGGGGCTGAAAGTCATTGCCGCACTGGCAATATTTATTATCGGCCGCTGGATTGCGATGATGGTGCGCAGGGGCGTGCGGAGTATGATGGAGAAGTCCGGTGCGGATCCGATCATCATCGGTTTTGTGGCCAGTATTGCCTACATTGGCCTGCTGGCCTTCGTTGTCATTGCCGCGCTTGGCCAACTGGGTATACAGACAACGTCTTTTATTGCCATTCTCGGTGCTGCCGGCCTGGCGGTTGGTTTGGCATTGCAGGGTTCGCTGGCAAATTTCGCGGCCGGTTTCCTGATGATTATTTTCCGGCCCTTCAAGGTCGGTGATTTCATCGAAGGCGCTGGTGTGGCAGGTGTCGTGGAGGCTATCCAGATATTTACTACCACACTCAGGACGGGCGACAACAAGACGATTATCATCCCTAACGCCAAGCTGGCGGGCGATAACATTACCAATTACTCGGCTAAGGAAACGCGGCGTGTGGACATGACAGTCGGTGTTGCCTATGACGCGGACCTGTCAAAGGTCAAGAATGTGTTGACCGACATTATCAGTAAAGAGTCGCGTATCCATGCCGACCCGGCGCCGCAGGTGGCGGTGGCGGAACTGGCGGACAGCAGTGTTAATTTTGTTGTGCGTGTGTGGACAGACACGGCCGACTACTGGGGTGTCAAGTTCGATATCACCGAAACCATCAAGAATCGCTTTGATGAAGAAGGTATCGGCATTCCCTTCCCACAGCGTGACATACACATTGTCAGCGGCGGAGCGGCAGCCTGAAGAAAATCAACCCGGGTGCTGCCTGGTGTAACGAGCTGGAATCACGCGCGTTAGCGCAAATCCGCCGTCAGCTGTGTTGTTGGGCGCGCAGTTTTAAGGGATAGCAGTTGGTGGGGATCCAGATCTGCTGCGATAAAGCCCAGCGTTGTCGGTCCCGATGTGACGCCGCACATCGCAGTCACGCACGGGCGCCGGGTGACCTGGCTGGTGTACAGGTCGCACAGGAATGCCCCTTGAAACGCCGCATTACCCACTAACGGCAGGGTATCGAGATAGGGCCGAAGAGACAGGTCCTGTCCGTAACTGCCGGGGTCGATTGAACGTTCGTAGATATTTGAACTGACCTGGCGGCCGTCGGTATCGATGGCATAGAGGAGGTCACACTGGAAACACTCGCGGATCACCTCTGACAGAACGCCGTCAAGCCGCCCGCGGTTGAACCAGACCCTGACAGCGCGTCTTGCAATCGAGCGAAGCGGCGCATGGAACAGCAGGCGCAGCGCGTTATGTTGCATGTGAACGGTTTCCCGGAGGGATTCAGTCATCGTAACTCCTTTGTCATGTCAGCAATCCAGTGCCTGGGTATTGAGCAGCTACCGGAAAACCTTCCTCAATGACATTGAAGCAGGATGTATGCCAGCGCGATTAAAGTTCACAAGGCATTGAATGTAAAAAACTTATGATAGACGCGGGGGGAGGGGTGACCGAAACGGGCGCTTCTCGTGCAGACGCACCGTGTCATGCCAAACAGGGGTAAACTAGAGTACGCCGTCGAAATCGTGGTGCTGCGCAATGCCCTGATAGACGATGCTGGAAACGTTGCGGATGACATCGCTGCGTGAGCGGATCCAGGTCCTGTAGTTACGGGCGCTCTGCTGCTTCTCTATGATGCCGATCAGCGTATAGGGATAGCGCTTGCCGTCCCGGTCCTGAACGTTGAGGATACCCATGTCGCCACAGACATGCGCGGTGCTGCCGGTCTTGTTGTAGACCTCGGTGCCTTTCGGGATTTCCCGCGCACCGGTATAGATCCGGTCGGATCCGGGCAGTGACATCAGGCGTTTGATCTCACCGGCTCCGGCAATGTCCTCCGTCCAGACGGCATGCAGGAAACGGCTGTAATCGTGTACTGATGCCTTGTTACGGTAAGTTCGCCCATCGGCCGGTATGTACTCAACGAGGTGGGTCTCCTGAAATACTCCGGGATATTGCCGCTTCAGTATCCGTTCGACCGCCTGAGGTCCACCCACCTGTCGGGTGACCCAATTCGTGGAGTTATTGTCCGAGCGCTGGATCATACGCTCCATGTGCCGGCGGCTCTTGCTTCCGTAAACCAGCTCACCCTGTTCGACCTTGTGAAAAAAGGCTGCTGCAATAAACGGTTTCACAAGGCTGGCTGCCTGAAACTGCACATCCTCGTTGATTGTGACGAGCTTTTCGCCGGTGGTGAAATCATAAACCGACCAGCCGGTGCGTTCGTCGGAAGCGAGTTTGCCTTCCCGGCGAAGGCGCTTGATGTAGTCCTCGACAGCAGCCCCGACGTCACGGATCTCCCGGTCGCGTTCGCTGGCTGTCATCTTGCTGCGCGGAACGCTCGGTGTGGTGAGTGATACGGAAGACGCACCCCGGTTACCGGGCAAGGCCCAGTCCCGCGAGCGAACCGGGGCCGCCGCCTCGAGGCCCCGGGACTTCAACAGTCGGGTGTGGCTCCGGGCAACCTTGGCTGCCCCAGTGCTGCCGCCGCGACGTGTATAGACAACACCGAAGAGGTCGGCGTTGGCAACCACTTTGAGATCCTTCGATACGCTGGGTCCCAGAACCCGGGCGACCCGTTCACGGTAATCCCAGACATTGGTGACGTCCCGGTGCCAGAGATAGGAAACGTCGTAACGATCCGCGGCAAGGGTGGCTGTCGGTACGGCAGCCAGACCCGGCAGGGTGACGAGCAGATAAAGCACGGGTTTGATAATTGCTCGACACATGATTCGTATCCCGACGAAATAGCGTTTTGACTCATGCCTTTGCCCGGGTATTCTAGAGTACTTTCACATTGATGGGAAGCGGCCGGTGGCTAAAATTTGCCAATGGCTTAAAGGTGACGGGGGCGTGAGGCGTCATCGCACCCGCATTCGGCGGTTCGGCCGGTCTTGACGATGATTTTGGCCGCCGTCGTTTTCTGATCTCCCCGGCCCACTGGTATTCACCTGGTAGGTGTAGTCCTGCATTACCTGTAGGAGCGCCGTCCCCCGGCGCGAATCGCGGCCAGGCGGCCGCTCCTACGGGAAGATTTATGCAATGATTGGGTTCACGGTTGGAGAAACAGAGCACTAGGCGTATTGGCGGTACTCCGGGAAGAAGGTTTCTACTGCAGAACCGAGTTGTTCATCGGCTTCGATCAAAAGCGGCTCGACCATGTCCTCGGATAAGCCGGTGATCTCCCAGGCGATCGGGTCGATCAGGCTCAGATCCCTGTCCGGCGTCTCGGCGGCGCTATCCATTTCTTTCATTCTCACTGCAAGATGCATGATCGACGCCTCAAAGGAAAAGTCCTCGGCGTCGGCGGGTTCGTTCTGGTACCGCACGGCCTGAACCCAGTTCTCCGGAAAGTTCCAGTTCTGCATGAGCAGTGAGCCCACTTGCCCATAGTCGCATCCTATGATGTCGCGCTCTACCACATACAGCGGCCTGTTATCCTGGCGGGCAACAATGAGTGCTTCCTGGCTTTCCTCCGCTACGACCTGATACATGATCAAATGTCCCATGTCATGTAACAGGCTTCCCAGGAAGAAGCGCTCCCCATCCGTTGAACTGCACCGCCCTGCCAGCAGCCTCGCCAGTAGACCGCAGCGGAGACTGTTAACCCAGTAATCCTCCATACTGATAAGGTTTCCGGGAATATCGGGAAAGGTTTTCGTTATAGTCGCAGCCAATACCAGGTCATGGACCTGTTGTGTACCGAGCAGCCGGATGGCTGCCTTGACTGTTTCAACTTTCGAGGGAACGCTGAAGAATGCACTGTTTGCGACTTTCAGCATCCTGGCACAGATCGCCGGGTCATGAGACAAGACGTCGGCAACGTCTTTCATTGTTGAGTTGGGATCATAAATCACTGTCTTGATACGGACATAGATATCAGGCAGGGAAACCAGCTCGGTGGTCTGGCTGATCAGTTCCCCAGGGGTAGTGTGGGTTGAACCAAAAACGTGCGGCATTTCCATAGCGTGCGTCCCGACTAATACGAAATTCATCATTGTGTTCTTCGGTAAGCGGGGCAAAAAACTTTAAGCCGGGTTCGCTACAGCCCGGCAGGCAGGTTCGGGGGCATGCCTGGCTGCCATGTGTAGAAGGACCCGTCCGGTGTCCGGATTCCCGTATTCGGGAAATTATGAAAATTACTATAAAAAGAGTAACTTATTAATTCTTGTCGGTGAGGGCCGCGTTCCCTGGCTAGCCGCCGCCACGCTGAAAGTGGATATTGATGTGTGTCATTAGCGTTTCGGCTTCGCTATTGCTGTAGCCGGAAAAGATAAATTCAACGAGCATTCTGGGCAGCTGCAGTGAACCAATACGCTGTTCCTGTTGTTCGCGTAGCGTAATGGCAATGCGGCGCCCGGCGTCCGAGACGATAATCTCGTTGTGCTCAACACGGTAGGGCCGTCCGCTGAGCGCAACCGCAAGGTTACGCAGGAACTCCTTGCGTGTGATCCCCATTTGCTTGCGGAACTGGATGTCCTCAGTTGGTTCAGCCACCCGCAATGGGTGGCCAGAACGCAATGGCATCACCTTCCTTGATCACGGGCAGGTCGCGATCCTGCGGTTCAATAAACAGGCCATTTTGCAAAACCAGATGCACTTTTTTCCGCGGCAGCTGTAACAAATCAATAATCTGATTGGCGGTAGCGTTATCGGCCACCTCAACCTCCATGCTGTTGGCACGGCTGTCTGCGGGCAGTAAATCACCGAGGTTTGCAAATAACTTCACAACGATTTTCATAGTACCTGTGCGTTGTAGCCAATCGCCTGGGTGCTCGCAAGGTAGGCTTCCATGAGTCGAGTGGGGTCGTTCATCAGCCTGGGCTTCCAGTCTTGCAAAGGCAGCCGGGTCTGTATCAGGCCGCGGATAATGCCGATGTGTTCGGTGAGCCCGAGGCTGCTGGCACCGATCAGCCGGTCGTCCTGGAACTGCAGATTCAGGTAACGAAAGCGTTCGGCGTCATGCAATTCAGCCGACTCGCCACCGTCTACCCCCATCCATAAACCAAACGAGCTGGAGATCAGGCCCATGGTGTCGAGCACGTTCATGTTGATACTGCCGCGGTGCGACTGTGTATGGCCGGTCATGTTAGCGGCCGCAAGACGGCCGTGCTCAACCGCCGTCGGCTGGATGGCCTGGACGGAATAGCCCCCTGTCGAAAAATCCAGGCCCCGGGCAACATCCCCCGCGGCATAGATATCCGCGTTGCTGCTCTGCAGTTGATTGTTGACCAGCACGCCCAGATCCACTTCGACATCCGAGCTGTCAAGAAAATCGATATTCGGGCGTACGCCCGTCGCCGAGATGACCAGTTCCGCCTCCAGCGTTCTGCCGTTATCCAGCAGCACCGACAGGGTTCGATTGCCCGTTCCGGACTCGATGGCTTCGACGCGGGTCGAGGTGAGAATCTGCAGGCCTTTTTTTTCGCACCAGTGACGGATGAGATTACCTGATACCTGGTTCATCATTCTCGGTACCATGCGGTCCTCCACCTCGACCACGCTGAGGTCTGTGCCGCGCCTGGCCAGTGCTTCCAGGATAATGCTGCCGATGAAGCCGGCACCGATCAGTACCACTCGCGCGCCGGGGCTGGCAAGTCTGATAATGTTTCTTGCGTCTTCAAGGGTCCAGCAGGCGTGAACGCCCTCGGACTCTATACCCGGTATCGGTGGCACAACCGGTTTCGAGCCCGTCGCGATCAGTAACTTGTCATAGGCCAGCTCTTCGCCACTGCTCAGTGAAACAGACTTCTTGTCGGCATGAACCTGAGTAACCCGGCCCTGAAGCTGGTCGACGGCACGGCTTTCGAAGTGGTCA
>Ga0209578_10002488_pt1 | contig 15204 bp, 8 predicted proteins | sample tdAd472_FD_187127 | JGI IMG/M metagenome (GOLD analysis project Ga0209578, IMG submission 187127) | Marine sediment microbial communities from the Atlantic coast under amendment with organic carbon and nitrate - tdAd47.2 (SPAdes)... | ecosystem: Environmental > Aquatic > Marine > Coastal >...
AACCACCTGCTGGACATGACCGACGCCTTCGTGCGCGAGTCACGAGCAGCGCTGCAGTTTGCCAGCGAAGAGAAGTTCTTCCGCCGCGTCCTGCTGCGAGGCATGCACGGTTCGTTCCGACACGGTGCCGAGCAGATCAATCGAGCCACCGACGACCTGCACGGCAAGACGCAGGCTCTGGTCGACGCTCGCGAAGCTCGCGTGAAACTTGCTGACGAGTTCGAAGCGGCAGTCAAGGAGATCGTCGACGCCACCGCTGCTGCTGCCACGGAACTCGAAGCGACCGCTGGCGAACTGGCCCGCATGGCCGACCGGACCAGCGACCAATCGCAGGTCGTGACGACCGCAGCCGAGCAGGCGACCGGCAGCATGACGTCGGTCAGTGAGGCCAGTCAGTCGCTGATTGACTCGGTTTCGCAGATCAGCCGCGAGGTCGAGCACGTTAACGAGATCGCCGCGTCAGCGACGCAGGGCACGGATCGCACCAGCCAGACGGTCGCTGGTCTGCAGCGCGCGTCCGAGCAGATCGAGAAGGTCGTCCGCGTCATCGGCCAGGTCGCCTCGCAGACCAAACTGCTGTCGCTGAATGCGAGCATCGAAGCAGCTCGCGCGGGCGAAGCGGGGCGCGGGTTTGCGATCGTCGCCGCCGAGGTCAAGAACCTTGCGGGACACACGGAAGACGCGACGCACGATATCGAGGACCACGTCGCCGCGATCCAGAAAGCGACCGCCGAAGTCACGGCCGCGCTGAACGACGTCGGTGCGACGATCGGACAGGTCAACGAGGTTTCCGGCAGCGTCCGCCTGTCGCTCGATGCTCAGCACGAGGCCACGGGCCAGATCACTGCCTCGATCCGCCAGGCCTCGAACGACCTGCAGAACGTGAGCGGCGGCATCGAAACCGTCAATCACGCCGCGCGAGACACCAGCAACGAAGCCACCCAGGTCACCGTCGCCGCCAGATCGCTAGCCGAACTCGCCGAAACCCTCCGAGCCGCCACCGACCGGTTCCTGACGGCAGTGCGGTCATAGGCTTCACGACTGCGATTGATCATGACAACTTATTGGGTGCCACTGCCGGCTTGTCCGGCAGTGTTGCCGCGCCACTCGGAGAATCACTGCTGGGTAAGACAGCAGTGGCACCCGACCGGAAAGTCGCACGCTACTGCGTCTAGATTCGGCGCCAAAGTTTGCATTCACTTGCACGTCCCCGAATGTTGTAACTCCACGATTGCATATCTGTGTTCGCGATAAGACTCCCTTCGAGTTGAGAGATTCGACGAGAGATTTGGCTGTGCATAGTCGGCGTAATACCGTCTTGGGCTCCCATTGTTGTCGCATAATTGAGGTAAACATCACTGTAGTCTCGAATCAACGTGTCGATGACGTAATGGGCATCAAAGGCCACATTCCGAGGAATGCCACGTATGATGGTCTCAATTGACGTGTCCATTTACTTTGCCTTTTGTGGATGTACATTTGAGACTAACGGGAAGTTTTACGGGCGCCATGGCTGAGGGCCGTTTGAGTTCCTGGGCTGCAGGAATTTGGCGTCGACGGTTTTGTACCAGGTGTGGAGGCGGGTTCGCATCGCCGACACCTGGTCGGGCATGGTTGAGGCCAGGTCGGCTTGTTCGCTCAGGTCTTTGGACAGGTCGAACAGGTGGACGCGGCCGTCTTCGATGCGTTCAATGAGTTTGTAGTTGCCCTCGCGGACGGCGGCGCCGGGGAAGCCGCCCTGGTTTGAGTAGTGCGGGTAGTGCCAGAACAGGGACTGACGGTCGAGCGACTTTCCGCCGCTCAACAGCGGCGTGAGGCTGACTCCGTCGAGTGTCTGCTGCGGCTTCGCGTCGAGGCCTGCCACGTCGAGCAGTGTTGGGTAGAAGTCGGTGCTGATGACCGGGACCGAGCACTCGCTACCGGGCTTTGTGATGCCGGGAGCGCGGATCAGAAACGGTTCGCGAATGCCGCCTTCGTACAGCCAGCCCTTCCCGCCTCGCAGTGGCAGGTTGGACGTTGGCGAGCCTTCCGACGTCGACAGGCCACCGTTGTCGGCCATGAAGCAGATGACCGTGTTGTCGTAAAGGTCCAGCTGCTTCAGTTTGTCGACGACGCGTCCGACGGCCGTGTCCATCGTCTCAACCATCGCCGCGTACGTCGCGTGCTTCTGCAGAATGCGGACGCGGCGCTCCTGTTTCGCGTCCGGCCAGACCTGCTCTTCCGGACCGAATTCAGGACCGGTCACCGACTCGGCCTTCTTCCGGTACTTCGCGACAAGCTCCTTCGGAGCCTGCAGCGGCGTGTGCACCGTGTAGAACGAGAGGTAAATCAGAAACGGATCGTCCTTGAACTTGTCAATCGCCCCGACGGCTTCCTCGGCCAGACGCGCCGTCAGATATTCGCCTTTCGGGCCGTCGCTGAGTCGCGGGTTGTTGTACGGCGCAAAGTAACTGCGCGGAGCGCCGCGGACGTGCCCGCCAAAGTTCAGCTCGAAGCCCTGCTGCTCCGGCCAGAATTCCTCGCTCGGCCCCAGGTGCCACTTGCCGAGAAACGCCGTGCGGTAACCGGCTTCCTGAAACGCCTCGCCAAGCGTGACCTCGCTAAGCGGCATCCGGTCATTCAGCGGAGCCGGTTTGAAACGCCCTTCGCGTTTTCCGGAGAAGAAGTTCGTCGCGTCGACCCGTGACGGATACCGGCCCGTCATGATGCTGTAGCGAGTCGGACTGCAGACGGGATTCGCCGCGTAGCCATCGGTGAACCGCATCCCGTCGCGAGCCAGAGCGTCGACGTTCGGCGTTTCGTAAAACGTGTCCGGGTTGTTCGCTCCAATGTCCATATAGCCCAGGTCGTCGACGAGAAAGAAGACAACGTTGGGTTTCTCGGCGGCGCCGACAGGCGTCACGCAGAGCAGTGCAGTCAGCAGCAGAGCGAGTCGAGACATCTCAGGGGCTCCAAACGGAGGTAAAAAGCTCAATGGTTCTGCAGATTGAACTGCAGTGGCCTGTGAGCCGCAACCGGGCCTGTTCGCGAATACGCATGGCCAGATCCGACGAATCCGTCTTCAGCCGTCCTGTCTGAACACACCACTGGCAAGTTAGCCGCAAACACAACTGGCCTGTCTGCCCTGATGAGCTGAGATATATCTTTTTGTTCCCAGTTGACACTTCGTTGGATCGCAACAAGACTACTGGCCCTTACGATCACACGCTACTCTTGGATACACATCTATCCATTTCACTGGAACCGCATGTATTGCTATTCAAGGAGATTGCCATGCTGAAATCGTTGATACGTTTGCTTTCGTTCCGCTCGTCGACACCAACACGAAACTCGCGAGTCGGGCGACGTTGGACAACCGAGCATCTCGAACTACGCCTTCTTCTGACAGCCCCTGTGGTCGATTCTCCGGTCGATCCAGAACAAACCGCTGAGACGGCAGATGCTTCTGCCGAAGTTTCAGGACCGGTCGACGTCAGTCAGGGAACGCCGCCCGCAGAACAGGAACCCGACATCGAATTCATCTGGCGGGATCCGCTGCCAACCGACCCGACAGAGCAAGCCATTGTGCTCGCTGAACGTGCACTGCTGGAAGCGAGATTCATCACACAGCTCCACGAGATGGCGGAGGTCGGTAACCTGACCGGGCAGATCGCCGAAACGATGCTCGATCCCACAGACGACTTCACGATGACCATCATTTTCCAGGTTGGCATTTCTCCCCATGCCACGATTCCTGGACAGGGCGACGGAGGCCTTGGACAGGGAATCTTCCTTGACCCTGAACTGATGGATGAAGGCTTTGTCCCGGCAGATCTGGAGTTCCCCGAAGAAGCTCCCGTGCCAACGGAAGAGTATCCGGATGCCGACTTCTACGTGGTGATTGCACACGAATTCGCTCATCGGTATCCCGAGCTGACCCTGCTGGACCCGCATACGGAAGCAGGAGGCGCTGTTCTGGTTCTGGAGAATACCGTTCGCGAAGAACTCGGCATGGAGCTTCGCGAGACGTACGATGGCGAAGAACCACCTTACGGCACCACGACAATCTATGAACTCTCCGAACTGTCGGACGATCTCAGCACCGGCATTGAGAACGAGATCAGCAGACTGGAAGCCTTCTATCCGCCAGTCGATGAATCGGACGCGGACCTTTACGGTGACCTGTTTGACACCACCGTCACAGATATACTCATCTCTGCCCAGCAGGAGGAAGAACTCCAACTGGAAATCCCGATCGAGGAGATTGAGATCGTCGCCCCGATTGAAGAGGAGGTGCAGCCGTGATGACGGCCGGTCGGTTAACAGCAATCGTTTGCGTGGTCGTCGCGACCGCGATGAGTCACTCAGGTCTGTTGTCGACGGCTCTGGTGGCCGCAGAAGTTCGGCTTCGTGCGGAAGAAACCAGTATTCCGTTTCCCCGCGTGGACATGGGGACGGGTCTGGTGGTCGATCCAACAGGCGAGTTTCTGCTGGCCACGACCAGTGACGGCACGGTCGCCATCTGGAACCTTGAGGACCTGAATGCCGAGCCGGAAATTCTGGATGGCGGCCACTGGCAGGCATGGACGCCGGTGTTTATCCCGGATGGTTCGTCGCGCATGTTCCTGTGGTGTACCCGGCTGAACGACAAATATCCCCCGGTGCTTGAACTGTGGGATTTCAAGAATCGAAAGCTGCTGGCCGACCGTGTGTTCGAGAACGATTTCGGCATCTCAGTGGAGCCTCATGGCGATCAAATAATCTCACACCGAATTGATATAAATAAGATAACGCATCGATCAGGCCTGCACGTTGGCGAAATAGCTATAGACACACTGCAGATCAGCGAAGAACGCCAGTTCTCAGTCGGCAAGTTGCATTCGCTTGGTTCGGACGAATTGATTGCAGTCGCGCAAGGCGGCGTGCGGCGACTTAACACGCGGACGTGGGAACTCGGACCGGTCTTTCAGACCCGCGTGACAGCCAACCCGAAGCGCAGATTCAACGGAACTGCCGTGAGTTCTGACCGCAACTGGATGGCGTGGTCCACATACCCCACACAGCCCTATAGATGGAAATCCGGACGAATTTCGATGCGACGTTCTCCCGTCAAGGGACCAGAAATCGTTGAGCTGTGGAACACAAAGACGGAAGAGGCCTGGGAACTCTGCACCACAAAGGGGCCAGTAAAATGGTTGCAGTTTTCTCCGGACGGGCGATATGTGGCGTCGGTCGGTGGTTCGAGTGTGGACACAACGGTCACACCGAACGGACCGGGATACGGTGAAATTACCTTGTTCGATGTACGCACACAGAAGCTGGTCACCCGGCTTGTTCTTGAGAAACATCCCTTCCTCTATCGCTGTACGTTCCTGCCAGGCAGTCGCGAGATCCTGGCACTTCACCAAGGCTCCATCCGAGGTCAGCCGGGGATCACCCGCATCACGATCGAAGGACTCTCCGGCCAGTAGGTTGAGACTCCGGCCAGAGTCACTTCAATGGGATGGTACGCCAAGGTTCAGCCACTCCGACTCAGACGCCACGGCGCGAGCGAGTTTCGCAACTCGCTGCACTGCAGTACCGACCGCTCGAAAGTTTCCTTGAAGCCATTTCTTCCGTCGGTCGTCCTCTGTTTGCGCGATCGGTCACGCGGTTCCTCGGCGCAAGCATCTTCCAGGTGGATGGTCCACCTCGACGGGCGAACCATCGACGACGACGGGCTGGCCGTTGACGAAGACGTGGGAGATGCCCTCCGTCGGCTGGCGGGGATCCTCGAACGTTGCCGGATCGTGGATCGTCTGCGCGTCGAAGAGGACCAGGTCGGCGAAGTTGCCCTCCGCGATTGTGCCTCGCTGTTCGAACCCGAAGCGTTCCGCCGGGTAGCCGGTCAGGCGATGCACGGCCTGTTCGAGACTCAGCAGTTTCTGGTCGCGGACCAGTGGGCCGAGGAGGCGGCCAACCGAACCGAAAACGCGCGGATGCACCGGGCCGTCGCTGCAGTAGATGCCGTCCGTGCCCAGCATGAACAGGTCGTGCTGCAGCAGTGGGTAGACAAGGCGGTCGTCGCCCTCGTCCATCACGCACAGGACCGCAAGCCGCTCTTCGATCAGCAGGTCGATGAGCGCGTCGGCGGCGGGCAGGCCGGAGTCGTCAATGAACTCGGCCAGCGTTCTGTCCTGGTAACGTGAGTTCTCTTTCGAGCCGACCCACGCGATGCGGATCCTGTCGAGCGAGAGGCGGTAGGCGTCGAGCCCGTCGGCGAAGCGTTCGCGGATGGCCGGATCGCGAAGCTTGCCGATCGCCGCCAGTGGGCCGTCGATCCAGGCTTCGTAAGGCATCAGGTAGCTGAGCATCGTCGAGCCGGGCTGGTAGGGATACACGTCGAAGCTGATGTCGACATCGCGCCGGGTGCGGTCGAGGAACTCGAAGACCTGTTCCAGCTGGCCGGGGCTCTGGCCCTTGAGATGCGAAATATGGACGCGAACCCCAGCGCGGCGCCCGATCTCGGCAGCCTCTTCCAGAGCCGGCAGCAGACTCTTTTTGTAGCGAACGTGCGACACATAAAGGCCGTCGTACGGCGCCATCGCGGTCATGGCCTCGACCAGTTCGTCAGTCGTCGAGAAGCACTGGACGATGTAGTCGAGTCCGGTCGACACGCCGACGGCGCCCGCTTCCATGCCGATCTGAATCTGGCGCTGAATCTCGCGCATCTGAAAATCGTCGACGCGCGTCTTTCCAAAACCGCAGGCCAGCGCTCGCACGTTGGCGTACGGCAAGTGCGCGGCGGCGTTCTGAGCGGTGTGGCCTGCAATCGCTTCGAGATATTCGGCGAAGGTTTGCCAGCCGGAATAATCCTGCAGTCGCAGTCCGTTGAGGGCGCGCAGATAAAACAGCCAGTCGCGGGCCGTTAACGGACTGACGGGGGCGTAGCCGATCCCGTCAGCCATCAGGACTTCTGTCGTGAAGCCCTGGAGCGTCTTCGCGGCGAAGTTCGATTCGCGAAGCAGCCAGCCGTCTGAATGATTGTGGACGTCGATGAATCCGGGCGCGAGCACTCGGCCCGTCGCATCGATTTCGGAACCGGCGTGTGCTCCGTCGAGGCTTCCCACGGCGGCAATTCTGTCGCCGGAGATTCCGAGATCGGCCTGTTGAGCAGCGGCCCCGGTTCCGTCAATCACGGTGGCGTTGCGGATCAATACGTCAAACACGGTGCGTCTCCTGAAGTTGATGGGAGCCGGGAGTCTTCCGACGAAACCTCTGAGTTGTCCAGTGTTCGCGTCTCGCGGCAAATCTGAACGAGTCTTCGTCCCAACATTCCGGCGCCTCTTGAGCGGGACCTGCCACAGCGAATGTGTCTCGTTGAACCCGTCAGGAGCTGGTCCTAGAATCGAGTTCGCGTTCGGTGGCCTCGACACGGTCAGTCACCGGAGAGTGCAGGGATGCTCGTTCCTGATCGCTGAAGATCATCCTGGAAATTATGGTGAAGTATTTCGTGGTGGACTTCGCGAGGAGTCCCTCATCAAAGGCCGAACGGGACTTCTGGCGAAGCCCACTGCGACAGATCATTCCAGGACGTCCTTAACGTTGCATTCTTCCCACACGCCGCATTCCTGATCCGGGTTCGTCTGTGAGCAATCGCTTTTCCAGCCAGCCGATCGACGACCTGATGGTGTCGCGCCGAGACATCTGCCGAGCAGGCCTTGCTGCCGCTCTCGGCGGGTCCACCATCGTGCTCGACAAAGGTGCCCGGTCGGTCGCTGCTCAGGAAGGTGAAGGGACGGGGGCTCCGGAAGTGACAAAGCCGGATGCTGAGAAGCCGGCGGAAGTGAAACCCGTCGAACCTCGCGACCTCCTGAACGCCAAAGAGTTTCCCAAAGGCTGGCGGTTCTTCACTGAGGAGAAAGGCAGCCAGCTGACGTCGACCTGGCAGATTGTGGCTGACGATCCCCGGGCTCCTTATCTGCGCTGCACGGGAATGCCCTTTGGGTACCTGCGGACGCTGGAAGTCTTTGGCGATTACGAGTTTGGCCTGCAGTGGCGATACCCAACCGATCCGGTCGGCAACAGCGGCATCCTGCTGCACACAGCCGAAGCGGATCATATCTGGCCAACTTCGATTCAGGTGCAGCTGCATCGGCCTCAGACCGGCAGTGTTTTTCCCAGCGGCGAGGCGAAGTCGGACAACCGCATCGACATGAAGGATCGAGAGCTTCCCCGGGATCTCAACGTCTGGAACGAGTGTCGTGTTGTGTGCCGCGAGGGCCGCATTTCCGTCGAGATCAACGGCAAGCGGGTCGGCGAAGTCACTGGCTGCAGCCCGGCAAAGGGGGCGATCGCGCTGCAGAGCGAAGGCGCGGAAGTTCACTTCCAGAAAATCTGGCTGAAGCCGCTCGCCAAAGCCGAACAGCCGACGACCTGAGCACTGCCCGACCGAGTCATTTGATTCAGGGGTCAGCATCAGGTTGTTTGACCCGAAGCCGCAGACGATGGCGTTTTCAGATTGTTCCCAAACGCCATCGCGTGCGGCTTCGGGTCAAACGAGAACCCTGTCAGAGCTGATGGCCCGGACCACTTACGCAACGTGTCGCAGGGCATCGATCGGATTCATGGCTGCCGCCCGCCGCGCGGGATACAGCCCAAAGACCACGCCAACGGTCACTGAGATTCCGAATGCCAGGGGAATCGACCAGGGAGCCACCACGGGCGCCACAGTCTGCATCGATTCGGGCATCGCTTCCATCAGATCGGGAGAGATCTCTGTCAGCGCCCAGCGCAGGCCGTCGACCAGCTGGCCACAGGTCAGGCCTCCGAGAATTCCGGTGACGCCTCCCGCGATCGACAGCAGCACCGTTTCAATTACGAACTGCCGAGTGATATCGCGGCGTTTGGCACCGAGCGCACGGCGAATGCCAATCTCGCGCGTCCGTTCCGTCACCGTCGCCAGCATGATGTTCATAATGCCGATGCCGCCGACAACCAGCGAGATGCCGGCGATCAGGCCCATCATTCCCATGAACATCAGCCGCGTGTTACGTGCCTGCTCAAGCAGTTCGAGCGGCACGCCGACGGTGTAGTCGTCGAACATGTGCGACTTGCGAAGCGCTTCCGTCACGGCGTTGCCGGTGGCGACAGCATCGTCCTGGTCCTTCAACCGCAGAGTGATCTGCGAAACACCACGGCCACCGTTATTGCCGACCGAGTAAGCATCGCCGAAGTGCGACCAGAACGTCTCGATGGGGATATACGAATTGTCGGAGAAGTCCTGGCTGCGGCTGGCCCCTTTGACACTTTCCAGTTCGGTCCGCGGAGCGACAACACCGATGACGCGGAAGTAGTCGCGGTAGATGCGCACCGAGCGTCCCATCGGGTCTTCGTGCCGGAACACCTCGTCAACGAGTTCCTGAGTCAGCACGCAGACCATCGCTTTTTCTTCAACGTCTTTCTGACTGATGAAACGGCCGCGCGTCAGCCGCAACGAGTACAGCTCCGCGTACTCGGGCGTGCAGGCATTGATCTCTGTGCGAGCAACCCGTTCACGATATCGCAGCTCCTGTCCGGTGCGGCGGCAGAAAGGAATCGCCAGATCGACCGACGGAATTGTCCGTCGCAGATGTCGACAGTCTTCGTCCGTCAGCCCGTAGAAGTAGACCTTGCGTTCACGAATCTGTTCTGACGGCGGGCGGGACGTCGTCAGAATGATGTTGTTCGCACCGAGTTCCTCGATCTGTTCCTGCGCCTTGCCGGCAATGCCTTCACCGATCGCCAGCAGCCAGATCACGCTGGCGACACCGATGAAGATGCCTAACACCGTGAGCAGAGAACGCAGCGGATGGATCAGCAGACTCTTGATGCCAACACGCAGGTCGCGCAGACGCAGCGCCAGCCGCGACGGACGTTTTCTTCGGCGTCGCAATTGCTGCTCAGCAACAACCGACGCCTCGTTCACGCGACTGCTGTCGGACGCCGTCACCGGACGCAGCCGTTCGTCGCTTTCGATCACGCCGTCACGCAGGCGGACAATCCGACGAGCCCGCGCCGCGACTTCCTCTTCATGAGTGACCGCGACAATCGTCGCGCCGTCTTCGTTCAAGCGGTCGAACAGTTCGAGAATCTCGTTCGTGGTTGCCGTGTCGAGATTCCCCGTCGCCTCGTCGGCGAGGATGAACTGTGGTTTGTTGACGAGGCTGCGCGCGATGCCGGCTCGCTGCTGCTGCCCGCCTGAGAGTTCCGTCGGACGGTGGCTTGTGCGATCACCGAGTCCGACCTGCTCGGCCAGCTGCTGGCAGCGGCGGTGATCATCAGCCGTCATGCCGTCACGATAGGCGAGCGGCGCTTCGATGTTCTCCTGGACGGTCAGTTGCGGGATCAGGTTGTAAGCCTGAAAGACGAATCCAATGCTGCTCGCCCGGATGGTTGCCAGCTCGTCATCGCTCAGGCTCGCGACATCCTGCCCGCCGATGTGGTACTCACCCGACGTTGGCCGATCGAGACAGCCCAGCAGATTCAGCAGCGTGCTCTTACCCGAACCGGAGGGGCCCATGATCGCGACATAATCGCCACGCGGAACATCAAGGTTGATGCCCTTGAGCACGTGGACGGTTTCCGACGTCAGCTGGTAATCCTTCTTCAGATCATGAATCCACAAAGCCGACGTCTGCGGACAGCCAGCTGGCTGTGAAGCGCTGCCGGAAACCCGAGCCGAGTTACGCTGCGGGCGTGCCTGAGGGGCGACGTCCGCGCGGGAAACAGAAGCCGTGCTCATGACTTCGTTTTGTTCTTCTTCGGCTTGTCGGAGTTCTTCGCCGTTCTTACCGACTTCGGCGAGGCTGACTCTGGTTGCGGAGCATCGTCAGAGTCCGATGCCGACTCGTCGTCATCTTCGGGCAGGTCGAGCAGTTCCTGCACACCTTCCTCACCCAGATTCAGGACGACTTCTTCACCGGCCTGCAGGCCATCGATCACAACCAGCACGTCCTCGTTGGTTGACCCGACGGTGATCTCACGCGTTTCGAGTTTGCCATCGCCCGTCGGCACGCCGCAGAAGAAACGGCCGGCCCGTTCGATGACGGCAGGGATTGGAACCTGTGTGGCTTCGTCGAGTTTCTCGGCAAGTATGTCGACCTGAGCCGTCATCCCCGGACGCAGGCCATCCGGCGGATTCCGGATATCGATCTCGACTTCGTACTCTTTGATGTGCGACATGTAGACGCTGTAGCTGGGGATCGGATACTCGGCGACCCCGACAACCTCGCCAGTCAGCTTCAGTTCCGGCAACGCGTCCAGAATGATGCTGGCGGTGAGCCCCGGCTGGACGAAGCTGATTCGTGATTCGTGGACCTTGGCAACGACGCGCATCCGATCCTGGTCCGGAATGCGGATGATGACCTGACGTTCGCGAACGGGACGGCCCTCTGCGATCAGCAGGTCCCCCGATGAACCACGGCGTTCCTGATCGTTGGCGTAAACGACTTCGCCAGCGGCCGGTGAGGTGATGATGCACTTCTCGATCTGGTCCTCGATTTCCTTCAACCGAACCTGGTCAAGTTCCAGCGTCTTCTCGCGGGATTTCAACCGGGCCGCTGCCGTCGCTATGTCGGCGTTCAGCTTCGTGACCATCTTCTCTTTCGTGAAGTCGCGCAGCACCTTCAGCCTGGTCTCGGTGACGCCGAGTTCCTTGCGCTCCTTTTCCACAGCGAAGGTATCGGCCTCGAGCTGCGCTTCCGGGATGTAGCCTCGCTCGGCCAGTCGCTTGCTGTACTGCAGATACTCTTCCGCACGACGAAGATCCTCACGCGCGACGAAGACCGCACTTTCCTGCTGCTCTTCCAGTTCGAGAAATGTGCCGTCTTCGTATTCCTTCAGAGCGAGCTTTGCATCGTCGAGCGTGGCCTTCGCCTCAATGGCCGTTGACTGGCTGTTGCTGACCACGATCTGCTGCTGAATGAGTTCCTGCTGCAGGCCGGCATCGTCGAGTCGCACAAGCTGGTCGCCGGGCGCGACAACGGTGCCTTCGGGAACGATCTCGAGAATCTGAATTCCGCCCGAGCGGGAACGAACCTCGCAGCGGACTTCGACATTGCTCGAACTCTCGATCTCGCCACGCTCCAGAACCCGATGCTCGAACGGGCCGCGAATCACTTCAGCCGTCAGAAACTCGATCTCGGCTTCGTCGCTGAAGAAGCCCGAGAGCATTCCGGACACGCTATCGGATGCGAACTGGGCAAACGCGGTGGCGGCAATCAGCACGGTGATTGTGCCGAGCAGCAGGATGCTTGCGCTCGAACCCTTCCGACTGGAACGGTGGTCCGGAGTGAAACAGGCAGTACGGTTGCGCAAATTCCGGGCGGGAGTTTTCATGGAGGTAATGCCTCGGCATGAGAACCGTCGGACGGCTCAAAAGGCAGGAGTACGCTCGCAGGAACGCACGTTTCAGGTGGGTGAGGCCGTTGCGGCCCCAGTCATTTGGGCAGGACTCAAAAGGCTAACAAACCATCTCAGCGATGTCAGCTCGCCTGGCAGAGTGCGCGGGATTCTGGCAGAAGATCGGCAATCAGATGGGCGACGATGCAAACAATCAGCCTTCTCTGTCGCGATCTGACGGTTCGTCACAACGCGCCCCTGCCCCACGCCGGCTGACTTTCCTCGCCGGCTGACTTTCCTCGCCGACAGAGTTACCGCGGGGAACCGTTGCCCGACAACGCCGCCCGGAGTTCGAGAAAGATCAGATTCAGGGCCGGAACAATGACCAGCGTCAGGCCCGTCGCGAAGACGAGTCCAAAGGTCAGCGTCACGGCCATCGGGATCAGAAACTTTGCCTGAAAACTCGTTTCAAACATCAGCGGTGTCAGTCCCGCGACGGTCGTCAATGAGGTCAGCAGAATCGCCCTGAGCCGCAGTTTCGCACCCTGAATACTCGCCTCAAAAATCGACAGGCCGCCGCGAATGCGGCTGTTGATAAAGTCGACCAGAACCAGCGAGTCATTCACGAGGATCCCACTGAGCGCCAGCATGCCGATCAGACTGAGAATTGTGATTGGGTTATTCGTCAGCAGGTGCCCGACGATCGCTCCCTGAATGCCGAACGGAATCGCGGCCATGACGACCAGCGGCTGCACGTACGAGCGGAACAGGCCGGCGAGCATCATGTAGATCAGCAGCAGCGCGACCGGGAAAGCGATCTTCAATCCAGAGAAGGATTTCCGCATCTCCTCGGCGCTGCCGAGAAACTCGATCTGCACCGATGGATGATTCGGTCGGATGTCGCTCTTAAACGCCGACCGCACCGACTCGATGACGTCCGATGAATTGTTCTGTGCAGAGTCGATGTTGCCGTAGACCGTCACCGATCGCGCGTGCTCACTGCGGTGCAGCGAGGTGACACCTTCGGTCTCCCGCAATTCGGCGACCTGCCTCAAAGGAACCCAGCCTCGATCTCCAGGAGCGCCCGGCGTTGGCAACCACATCGATTCGAGGTTGTAGACACTGGATCGAAAGTCCTCGGGATACCGGACCATGATTTTGACGTCTTCACGGTTGCGCGTGATCCGGCGAGCTTCGCGACCGAACAGCGCCGCGCGAACGTGCATCCCCAGCGCGGCCACATTGCCACCGGCGACACTGGCCGACTCCAGCAGCCGCAACTGAACCTCGCGCTTACCACGATCAAAGTCGGTATCGAGATCGTAAACGCCAGCGTACCGGCCGACAGTTTCGGTCAGTTCCTCAGAGACCTCGACCAGCTCTTCAAACCGGGGACCAGTCAGCCGAATAACAATGTCGCGCCCGCCGGGCCCGCCGTTCAACGCCTGCCACTGGACCGAGTTGATCTCGGGCAGGCTGGCAGTGAACTCACGGAAGACCGTCAGCAGATCGTTGCTCGATCGCATCCCGGCGCGTTCGCGCGCATCCGACTCTTCCAGTTCAACAATCAACTGCCCGAGGTTGGACTGGTCGGTCACGCCGACGGCGCCTTCACCGGCAACATCAATCTGCACGCCGACGTGCGCTTTGACGCCGGAGACTTCAGGGGCTTCGCTGATGAACTCGCTGATTTCGCGGATACGCTGTTCAACGCGTTCAGGAGGGCTGCCGACCGGCAGTTCGACATTGCAGACGAGACTCTCCGCATCCATGGGCTGAATAAGAACGAAATCGACAACTCCACCGAGAGCCAGTCCGTCTTCCCTGATTGTTGTGGCCAGCCCAAGCGACGTTGTCAGCGTGGCGATGGCGACGCAGACAGTGACGAACTTCCAGCGCAGAGCGACTCGCAGAAACTTCTCGTACCACGCGGTCAGAATGTCATGAACGATGTGTTCCTGCCAGATCTTGAAGCGATCGAGAATTCGGCTGACGAGTCCTTCCCGGCGATTCGCGATCAGCTTCTGTTCTTCTTCCGGCGTAGGCAGATGCCGCAGGTGCGTCGGCAGAATGACCAGCGCTTCAACCAGCGAGACACTGAGCGCCGCCATCACGACGATGGGCAGTTCGCCCATGAAGTCACCGATGGTTCCCTGGATGAACAGCATCGGCGCGAAGGCTGCGATCGTTGTCAGCACAGCAACAACGACCGGCAGTTGCACTTCTTCCGTGCCCGTGATCGCCGCCTCTTCCGCCGGTTCGCCTTCCTCAACATGCCGGCAGATGTTTTCGCCAATGACGATGGCGTCGTCGACGATGATGCCCAGCACGATGATCAGACCGAACACCGACAGCAGGTTGATCGAGATCCCGAACATCCACATCACAGCGAATGTGCCGAGAAACGAAACCGGTAATCCGATCGCTGCCCAGAACGCGACACGGCGATTGAGAAACAGCACCAGCGAGATGAGCACCAGAACGAGCCCGGACCGCCCGTTGCGGGCCATCAGATCGAGCCGGCCTTCGATAAAACGGGCAAGGTCGGTGTTGAGCTGCAGTTCAAAGTTGTGTGTGAACGGGGCCGCCCGGCTGGCTTCGTAAACCTCGACCGGATCCGGCCGTCCGGCCACGCGGTTCGACAGCCAGCTGAAGCCTGCTCCGATCTGAGCCGGAATGCGCTGGTGCCAGGGCAGCGTTTCCGCAGCCTCGAAACCGTACGGATCGAACGGTTTGCCCTGCTTTCCGGCAACGTACGCTTTGATGACCGATGAAATCTGAATCGCATCCTGCGACGCGGTCTTGAACACGTCGCAGCTCATTGACGGTTTGGAGTTGAAGTAGCTCTTGATGTCGACCTCGACG
>Ga0209578_10002489_pt1 | contig 15202 bp, 12 predicted proteins | sample tdAd472_FD_187127 | JGI IMG/M metagenome (GOLD analysis project Ga0209578, IMG submission 187127) | Marine sediment microbial communities from the Atlantic coast under amendment with organic carbon and nitrate - tdAd47.2 (SPAdes)... | ecosystem: Environmental > Aquatic > Marine > Coastal >...
TGCAACCAATGATTTTTCAACCTGTATTTTCAGTGCATCGGGAAATGATTGGCAGCTCATTGGGATAGAACAAGAAAAGGTTTTAGAGCCTGAAAACAAGGTACGGGAATATCCTCTATTGAGCGAAAATTCCGGAAGTATCTTAGTCAGCGACGGATTAGAATATATTCCTCTTTCTATTGATGGTGACGGAAAAACTCTGGTTTCAACAAATAATGAATTGAGCTGGTCGACACCCAACGCAAAACGCTTTAGAAATTTTATGTTTGCAACTTCGAATTTTTCGTCAAGGCATGATCCGATGGGGTGCGCCATTGTAAAAAATGCTACCAAGAATACAACCCGTAAATCACTTCCAACAGCCTTTATATTTGAAGGTACGAATGCGGGAGACTCGATCAGTAAAATGAGGGTATTAATATATGATGTTGAGGGAAATATCGGGTCTAATCCTGTGTCGGCTAAAGTTAGTTTAATGACGGGTATTACCGAAATTGCTAGTGTATCTATCGATAACACTGTTACCCCCATTCAGTTACTGTCGAATGATGGTAATCTCCTAGAAACAACTACAATTAATAATCTACCCACTACTTCAAAATCTATAAGAATCCAGTTAGAATTAACCCTGGGTAATACGACGGCAAACTATTACGTAGGTATTTCACAAATTATTTTAGAATTATAATTTCATTATCTTTACCATAGTATATACTTCATTCCCAGCAAACCCCGTAGCATATCCATGTCCGGTGGTGGCTTGGGTGGTTTGGACTCGATGCTGGACTTCATAAGTAGCGGCCGAAGCCACTGTTTCTATAACTGATGCAAAAGTACGAGTTTGTCTCCCCGCTCCCCCCGACGGAGCATCTTCAGAGCTACCCCGAGCAGCGGTTAAACTATTCGTTGTATCACGGATACGAATTGTGTGCGAATCAACCGAATATGCCGGTGCAGAGGCTTCCATACACCACGTTCCCGGTTGAATGGTGAAAGCATTACTTGACAAAGTAACATTGGTTCCACCATAACTATTCAAATTATTAAGATCGCGCGTTTCCCAACTCCCCGACGTGGCCGTTCCACCATTTACACCGCTCGCTTTTTTATCTTTAATCATATACATTTCACCACTTCCGGAAGCCCCAGTTGGCCCTATTTCCCCCGAAGGTCCCGTTGGGCCGGTAGGTCCTACTTCACCTGAAGGTCCCGTTGGGCCGGTAGGTCCTACTTCACCTGAAGGTCCCGTTGGGCCGGTAGGTCCTACTTCACCCGTTGCACCGCTCGGACCCGTTGGGCCGACGTTGCCGCCCACATAAGGTTCTGATTCTTCATGAAATCCACTGGCTATCGATCCTCCCAGCCAGTCACTTCCATCAGAAAAAAGTTCTACGACCGCTCCCATAAATTCCACTCCTCCGTCAGATTTTACACAGTCCGTTTCTATCAGACCATTTGTCTGGTCTACCAATTTAATAACATCCGCTCCTGATGTTTGCAAACATAAACTCCCCGTAGTATCAATGGCACGTAAAAAGGTAAATTTTGTGCCTATACAATCAGTACAATCAGGTAGAGTTAAAGTTACATCTGAAGCACTTTCAACAGTAATTATATTTCCCGACCATAATATATCAACCATTTGATTACTATTCACGTGTACACCTTGGGATTGTACTATAGTATCAGGAGTTATATAAGGTCCCATTTATAATCGCGTTTTTATTTACATAAATAAATGTCTGATAGAATAGTAAAATATAATGTTTGGTGTTTAGAGCAGTTGCAATATACTGTAGCATATGGCACAGAATCTTCTCCACCGACGGCATGTACCGATCCAGCTTCCCATACAAGCCGAGCAATTGATGATACCAAAACTATTGTATGCACTATTATGGATCCCGATAAACAACAAGTAATAATTGCAGAAGAAAACCCTCCAGACGGTGCTCCCCCTACTGGAGGAACTATCCGAGTAATTGGTCTTACTATGGATATGGATTCAGGGCCAGATGTGGTTACCGAACATATAACGAGTCTTGATATTGACGTCTCTGTACTCTCTTATATTGTTTATTCAAATGATGATAATGTGGGTGATTGTATGGACATTGTGGCAGCCAAGGAGACCCCTATAGGCGTGCTGACAGCAACAGCAACCACAAGTGATACCGTACTTTCCGTTAATTCAACTGTTTTACAATATGCTGTAAAGGGATATTTTATTACTTTGGCGTCGAGCCCAGATAAAGATAAACTAGGTTATATTACAGATATTGATACCATAAATAGTACAATCACAGTACAAAATCCGCCCGACACTGAATATTCCGCCGGAACTTCGGTGCTGATTACACGGCATTTATTTGAAAATTGTTATTTCCATAATACTTATCCCATCCACATTGGGCAAGATAAAATCGGAGGATCATATGTTCCAGCCGATACTACTATGCACTTTCTTTATACCAACAAAACGGCTCAAGCAAAAAAATTATGGGTAACGGTAGAGTTTCTCTACTAAGGGGTGATACCCCTTGAACCCCTAGCGATGGGGTTCAATAAGTCTTATGTTTTATATAAATCAAAATTTAAATTAGCCTAATTAGGATAATTTACAAATAAATATAGAATAAAATTAATTACCTAACCTAATCGCTAGGGTTTCAAGGGGAGATACCCCTTAGTCAGTTTGGTCGGCCGTAGTCAAACACAACCATTTATTCTTTTGAATTGGCCCATATTGCTGCTCCATATTCTTTTGCAAATCATTTCGCGATGGCATACGATTCACCAGGTTGGGGAATGCTTGTGTATACCAATCCTTAAACATCATAAATGCCTGGGCCAGAGAAAGCTCATCTTCTTCACTATCCGTCTTTTCAAGATTTTCACTATAAAATTGACGGAATACATCATTGGCGCGTTGATAACACTCGGTCGCTTCCATCACTTCGGGCGGTGGTTGGATACCATGTTTGAGCACATCATTAAGTTCGTTTGCCATAATCCAAATCAACCCAGGAATATAGACATCATCATAACGCTGTTCAATCGTCATATCTGCAAAAAACATCTTTTGAGCGAATTGTTCGTCTTCGTCTTCCGGTACATCTTTATGCCTATAATCGGACTGTTTAATAAATCGTGATTCACAACGAATAACCCGAGTACGGTTGAAAAATGCTTGATCTTGACTATTTCGCGTTGATGGTAATTCGTTCGCGCTCATAATTAACTTGAATTGTGGCGTGATTACATTGGAACTCTTATAATTCCCGCGCGAATAAATCACATCATTACCGGTAAGCTGCTTTACCACACCAATGTTAAATTCTTCACCCGGACTCGGTTCTTGTAAAAATACAGCGCGAATTCCTTTAAGTGATTCGATATCTTCAGTTGTACCCGAAGACTGGGTTCGTTTTCCCGTTGCAATACTTGTATTAAGTGTTGTTGAATACCCATTCTTGAGCCCTAAACATTTCATCAATAAACTTTGAATATTGGATTTACCACCATCCGTATTTCCCACCATCAGCGGGAAATTTTTAAATATATTACCACCTTTGAGTAAACTTGAAAATGTTTGGACCGCAAATTTACGCAACCGAGGATTTACAAACATCTTTTTAAGCATTAGCTGGGTTTCATGGACTTCTTCAGAATCCGCATTCAGCCACGTGGGAAAATGGACACCCGTACATTTCTTAATGCAATCATCCGGCGTTCCATCCCGAAAAATCCACGGAATCTGCGTCATATCTAGCACCCCATTTTTAAAGCACATTAAATTTTTATTTTCATCCAAATTTTCAAGAAAAGTCTCGTTATAAAATAAAATTTTTGCCTGTTCAATAAGCGCGCGTTTAAATGGCATTTGTTTGAGATTCTCCATAATCCGTGACAAATTCTTCATCTTTTTTTCAACCGAATCGTCAGTCCCATCTGTCATACGAATATATTCCGCGCGGCGTTTATTTATAATTTTCACCATTTCCGTACTAATAATTTCATCCAGCTTGAATCCGCGTTCAATTTGATGCCATCGATGATCGCGAAATTCAAACCAAATTGAGTCTTTAATTCCCGCGCAAACATATTTACCATGATATAACTTTTTCAACAAAATGCCCAAGTCATAATGTGTACCTGATTCAGCCTGTGTCACATAATAATTAATTTTTGACTCGCGCCATGCCTTGTATTTGAGCGGATTTTGTGTTTTGGCCCAATAAATTAAAGTGGCAATAGTCCAGTCACGTGTATCATCGAAAGATCCCCATTTTTTCTCACAATCGCCCTCCTGATATTTAGGTGATGTACTACTCCAATTACGCCAAATGGCCAACCCTTGTTCACTGTTTTTACTGATACAACTCAGTACATAACCAGTGCGCACCCACGTTTCATAATCATCGCGATGTTGTGGTTTTAACATTTCCAATAATTTCTCTGCATCTTGTAATTGCTGTGTAAGTTCGACGGGATCATAATTTTGTTGCTGTTCTTGACGCCGACGATATTTATTGATTTTACGAATAACAAGCCCATCAATTTGACTCTGTGTCTGGGCTTTGCGTTTCATAGAACCTTGACGACCTTGTATAGACAACCACATGGGTAGATAATATTCAAGGGGTTTGCGATGAAAAAAATCATCCGAGATAATTTCATGCCATTTGCCGAAATCATCTCGGTTAAGTGTGGTCTCTAGTGTTTTTGTCTCTAGTAAGTGATCAACAATCATTGAAACTTTATAAGTTTGTTGTGATTCCGGCCGGCTTTTAGATCCATACATAACCCATGCGAGACCACGAGTAGGAACCTGTGAATCAATTAGTTCTCCATAATCATCACAGTCTAGTTCTAGGCGACGAAAAATGCCCGATTCCTTGATTTTATCCACTACGCGATTACGAATAATAGTGGATTGAATATCGATATCAGTCACACAATCGGGAAAAACTAAATGGATACCGTCATAAGGTTTATCATGCTTGTAACAAGGCTCATCTTTTTCGAGAACTACACATAATAATTCGCGGTTATTTTCAACCACGAGTGTTTCGCGAATCACTTCTTGATATATACCTACTAGATTTTTAATATCTTTATGGGTATATCCCCGCTGTAATTCATCGCTTTTATAATAAAAATCCAAGTCAACGATAATCGGGATTTCCTGGCTATTTACACGTTCTAGGACACTTAGATGTTCACCTCTTTGAACCGCATCACAATAAAGCGTCCAAAAAGATTCCATATCGTCATATTTGATTTTTAATTTTCCATCGTGTGGTAAACGAATTGTATGGGTTGCTGACGCTACATCATAAACTCGACTTTTTGTAATCAACTCATTTAATGAACCATAAATACGTGGCGCGCTCGCCATCGAAGACGAACCCTCCATTTTTTAAGAAAATATAATAAATAATGAAAAATCATTTTTTATTGCTTCTATGAGCGGCGCTGCACCGAGCACTTAGCACCCATACACAACCACGTAACCCTCACTAATCTTTCAGCAGGTATTCAACCACGCGCTGGGCATTAGCCGTCCTAGTAGAAATATTATAGGTCGCCCAAATTCCACCAATCAACATGCTTAACTGAATCAGGTCGGAGCGTAAAATAAATTTTACCGTAGCTGTGTTATCGAGTGACGAGTCAAGAGGAATGACTTCAACCATGTCATGAGGCCAGTCTTCACGCCAATGTAAATATTCTTTATATATTTGAAGCTGCTTACGAGTAGTATCTGAAAGTTGCGCACGGGATTGGATTCGAATGGTTGAATGTGTATCAGTAATAAGGAGGGATTTATTTTTTAGGGCGATTTCCATTTTATACTGGCATCATAATTTTAGACTTAATATATGGTAATTACCATATATTATACCAAGTCAACTACTCCGCTACCCGACCCCTCATCGTATTCATATTGATGGCCATATCCGCGATCATTCAAAATATACTCGATAATTTGCTGAGCAGAAATATTATCCATACGCGAATACTGTTTATCTATTTTACCCAAATAATCCTTCATAATTTTGCGTTTCTTTTCATGGACATGCAATAAATGCTCCTCAAATGAGGGGTGAACAATCAAGTTATAGACCAATACCTCGTTATTTTGACCCACACGATGCGATCGAGCAATAGCTTGTTCCTCAGTAGCAGGATTCCACCAAGGTTCACACACAATAACCACATCGGCTGCGGTAAGATTCAAGCCAACACCACCACATTTGAAGCTCGATAGAAAAACACGAATTGTTGGGTTTGACTGAAAGTAATCCACCATATCTTGCCGATCTTGCGTTTTAACACTACCCGACAACAACATGGTTTTTACCCCACGATCTTCGATAGTAGTCTGAATCAACTTTAGAAATTCGACAAAAGTAGAAAAAATAAGAACCTTGCTATCGGGATGCTTTTCCAAGATAGACACCACACGCTCGATTTTTCCACTGGATTTCGTGGTTCGAGCATACTCATTCAAATGGGGTAATGGAAAAAAATCAGGATTTTTGAGACAATCAATTTCATCCTGAATTCGAGTGGGAAGATCGCGTGGTTCTCGCGCAATTCGATTAAATGGAACCCGACAATAAGGACATGTTTGATTTTTTTTACTCCATTCTCTGATGCACTCAAAACAAAAAGAATGACCACAAATCAAATATCCAGGAACCTCCTTTTCACATCTACAAATCGCACATTCTTCATCTTTAAGATCCGCGAGTTGATTATCGATAATTTCCTGGTCTTGTTCCTCGCTACCTACGCCTAACATTTTACCGACATAGGAAAAATCAATATCATCATGGGTCTGAACTATATGAAGGATATCTTCGAGCTTTTTTATATTTTTTTTGGCTTTCATAGTTGGACGCATCAAGATATTAGGTGCACAACATACCTGTCGAAGTCGAGTAAACATAGCTAACGGAGCTGCAAAAGTTGCATCACCTTGTTTAAATTGTTTAACCGCATCCCTCAACATACCAATAATCAAGTTGTACATGTTTTTTTCTTGTTGATTGAGGTCAACAAACTCATTAATAATTTTGATGTTTGGAAGGCGAATTGTTGTATCCGAATAGTCCTTCATTAAAATGCGATCCTTTAACCTCAAAATATTATAGAGATGATGAGACCAATCACTACGATGACAGTAATAACCCATAAAACGAAATACGCTATAAAGATCATGGCTATAATTAACGATAGGAGTACCGCTCAAACAAATATAAGAATCACCCACCAAGGTAACCATTGACCGAAACAACCCGGAATTAGTATTGACGAATTTCTGGGATTCATCCGAAATAATACGCCTCCATCGTCTACTGTAAACAATACATTTATTCTTACACCGAGCTGGGTTGGGCTTTTTCACATTCACAATCTTAAATCCATCAGGAATATCAGAACCACGAAAAAGGCCTGGTTGTTCAACCATAAAGTTGTTTTCGGTAATCACATAGCACTCTGGTTTAGTTAAATGAAAGAACTTACGAACTGTCTCATAAGTAGTAATAATCAAGTCGTAGTTGTCCAAACTTGAAGCTGAAGTCTGGCTGATGTCACAGTATTCAGGATGCAATATAAAATAGTTAAGTTTACCTGAATAAAACCGCTTTGTATCTGCGACCCAAACTTGAATGTTGGATTTATTACATACCACTAGTGTAGGTTGTTGTGGTTGACGAGTTTGGTATATTAATTCCAAGCAAGTTCGGGTTTTACCAAGACCCATTCGGAAAGCCAGCAAACCACCTCGAATACCCTGGAACGACCTAGATTCCCATTCACGAAAGGTTTGTACTGCCTGTTCTTGGTGTGGAAATAAAGGTGGGGGAGGAGGTGGAGGTAAAGGTATTCTTCGACGTCGAATAATCATTGTTTTTTTGTTGAGTTTTGCCAAAAGTTAATATTAAAAATCAATTTTTAGCTCACGTAAGGAAAATTAGTCGTGGGTAAATTAGTTTCCATGTTTGTCCTATGGGCAAATCAATTTTCATCTATTTTAATTTACATCTGAGACAACCGCTGGCGAACCAAACTCCGGACGAAATTAGCCCGGCTCGGGCACCCCGGGCCGAAACGCTCACGGAAGGCAGCCACGATTTGTTGTTGAAGTGCAGGGCTGATTTCCGGGGTGCTACTGGCATTAAGAACGGCACCCACGTCAATACCGCGAGACACGCGACCATTCACTACGGCAACTCCTCTTAGAATTGTGGCAACGCGTTGTTGTGTAATAAATTGACCGGTGATGGGAATGGTTGTCCCGAATCCCGGACCGCGCGAAGTAACTTTGATTTGTTTTTTACTCATTTATATACAAACAAATGAATATAAATGATAAAACCAAACCCCAAGTTGGTAGTAAAATCGAAAAATATATCTGTAATTAAAAACGGTCCTCCTCGACCCACCACGACTACCACTAAAACTTCCACACCAGCCCCACCCAAGCAACGCGTACCTGTCGTTAAATCGCGCGTACCCCTGGCGTCGAGAAAAGTGCGCGCGCAACCCACGCGGGACGACGCGGATGAACCTGAAACCCGCGAGGTTCCTCACGAACCCATGAAGGGTTTCGAGCTTGCGGACGATCCGGTAATACAAAAAGTTCTTGATCTGGAAGTGAACCAGCGAAATCGCGATCCGCTCCTGGATGAAACCCCCGCGCGGACCCACGCGGCGTCTAAACCCGCGCAAAAAATCGACCGCGCGACCGGTAAAGTGGTTAATTTAAAATCAAATGTCTACAATAAAAATCTAGCCCAACTTGACACGCGACAACATCTTCACTCGCAAAAATTAAAAGACCAAGAAATTCAAGCGCGAATGGGAGTTTTCCGTGGATTACCCGACGCCGAGTGTTCTCCTATTACGGACATACCCGATATTAAAACACTTTCCATCGACGATATTCCGGCGTTCTGTTTACATCTTCCTGAGCGCCGCGATCGGGAGCCTTTTATGGTTGAAAATTTGCCTAAAATCCACTCGTCCGTTCAGTGTATCCCCGGCGTGAAATTTCAACCTTCTTACAAGGCCATTTCGCGCGCACATAAACGGATTATCGCTATCGCCAAGGCAAAAGGCTGGCCGTATGTCATCACGATTGAAGATGATATCCGTGTGCCTTCACTTAAAGCAAAAGCAGCTTTTACCCAAGCCATGCACCATTTACCGAATGATTGGGATGCCCTTTTAGGTGGAGTATATGACTGCAAATCTTACAAAAATATAGGAAATGACTTGGCTGAAGTTAAGGGGTGGTGCAGCTTGCACCTCGTCCTTTGGAAGTATACCATGTATGATGCTATATTAAACCACCACGAAAAATTCCATATCGACCGATTTATTGGCACAATGGATGATAAAAAATTTTACCTGACCTGGCCCTTTGTGGCAGTACAGTACAATGGGTTTTCCGATAATGTGAATATGGATGTAAATTATGATAATTACCTAAACCGATTCAAAATATTATCATAAAATATATTTCATAAATAAATTTAGAGATGCTTTCCAAAGAGCAGACCAAAAATGTATTTTTTGCCGTAGCTATCGTATTATTGCTCGTTTTGATTTTCCGACGCATCAAAGTAACCTGCGATTGTCGGGCAGCTTCCGGGGCGCGTAGCCCCCAGTTCGTCCGTCCACCCACCGTCCCTGATGATAAATTGAATGAAGACTTTATGGTATACGGCTGGCCCAAAAATACAGAGCCGCCTTTCGACCTTTCCCGCAAGCCTATGTTACCCACCTACAGCGCGGCGTTGTCAACAAGCCCCCAGTTTGTTCGCCCACCCGCTGTTCCGGATGATAAATTAAATGAAGACTTTATGGTATACGGCTGGCCCAAAAACACCGAGGAACCCTTTGACTTGTCCCGCAAGCCTATTTTGCCGACTTATAGTGCCGCGCTCAGTACGAGCGAGCTAAAAAAAAAGGCTGGTAGTATAAGCCTTCAACCATGCACATGGCAGGGGGAAGAAGCATGCATCAAAAAGGGCCTTCCTGATGGTATTTTTCCCCAATACCCGGAAATCCCCTTTAATAATCCCTATCCCTACTATAACCCGGCCGCATCCGAAGATAACCTCAACCCGTGGCCCAACCCGCCGCGCGATGGCGTCGTTCCTGAACAATTCAACCCGGCCGTCTGGAAGCCTGAACGGTGGAAGCCCGATAGTGCAGCCTGGGTTTATAAGGATACGGTAGGCCGTTTCCCGAGCGTGATTTATGATAGCCGCCAGCGTTATTATGAGCCACCCTTCTCGCGCCGCCAACCTCCTTATTACTTGATGGATTACCCCCAGTACCCGGATCGTCAGAGTTTTTATAAATGGTTCCCCAATTCAACTGATAAAGAACCCGTAACTGATCCGGTGTGGCCATTCACTGTAGAACCCGTTAATAAAAAGGCCGGTCTCGCCAAGGTGCGACCTCGCAAACGCCGCCAAGGTAAAGATAAACCTACATGCGAAGATGAACCCAACTACCACGATTTTGTTGCGGAACAGAAAAGTTATTATTAAATATAATAATAACAAATTTTTATTGCATTTATAAATATGTTTGATTCTCCAGATATACGTTATTATACGCGGAAATATGGGGGAGATTATAAAAATCCCCCGCGCGAATATTTCAAACACCTAACGAGCGGTGTACCACCATACGATGATCAGCCCTATTTTCGAACTATGTTCCGTTCTCCTGAATCCCGTTATTACAGGGAGAAATATGGGGGAGATAAATATAACCCTCCGCGCGAATATTTTGAACATTTGGGGACCGGTGTACCACCAATTGCCGATCAGCCTTATTTTCGACGCAGAGCAAGATCTAAAAGCAAATCGCCACCCAGACGCAAGTCACCCAGACGCAAGTCCAGCAAGCGCAAATCACCCAGACGCAAGTCCAGTAAGCGCAAGTCACCCAGACGCAAGTCCAGTAAGCGCACATCACCCAGACGTCACTCCCGTAAGCGCAAGTCACCCAGACGCAAGTCCAGTAAGCGCACATCACCTAGACGTAAATAGCCAAAGATATACCAAAATTTTGGTATATCTTCCAAGCACAATTTTTTCATATAAGATAAATTACCAAAAGCGCGCCCGGTTCGCGGGGCATCACCAGCGCGAGAAAAATTGATTTTTTTTGAAACGCTAAGCTAAAACAAAGATAACAATGGATACCATCAGTACAAATCGAGTAAAGGCATATTTTGATGAAAAAGAAAAAGAATATAATCATTGTAAACAAAACCATAGTCTTGCTCATTTTATGATTGATGACTTTGACATTTTTAAACGGAATTTTACCCAGAATTATGATAAATTTATGCTCGAATATTGTAAATTATTTTTAAATAATTCTAACCATACCACGCCTGACATTTTTTTATGTGAGCTTGATCCGAGCGATAAAGCTAATACGATAGCTTATATGGATTTTAAAGATAAATTACGTAAGAATTATACTGTTAAAGAAATGGTAATGCCTTCTACGGGTTCAAATATCGAGTGCTATAAAATAGAAATTAAACCTTATAAACCAGATACACGAATTATCGGAAAATTTAAAGTAACACACCATAAAGATAGTCACTTTTCTTTTGAAAAAATCGACGAGCCAGAAAAAGAGGTAAGTTGTATTTCAAGAGGTGGTACAGATTATCAATGGCATAAAGATGCTATTATTAATGCCCATGACCCGATATCAGGCGAATATATTTCATTTTGGTCGGAATTTGGGAACCAGCGACTTTTTATGAGCCCAACTACACAAACACATCCTTGTATTACTGGTACATCTTTTGTTTCATTATATATGACTTTTGGTGTTCCCTGTGATGCTGCATTTATTGATGGATATCTTTACATTTTGACCGACATCGATGGACCACCGAAATCTCTGCACACTTCTTTAGGCGGAGGATCGTGGGTCTATAACTCTAATGACGATTTTTTGGGTAGATATATATTAAAATATAAGCGTGTCGGTAATGAGTTGGAATATCTTGGAAAAACTCCAGCTCAAGATGCCGTGGCACTAGATGGAAATGGTAATGGATCCACAGACCCGTGGGCTAGATTTGCGCTGCCCGAGAAAAATTGATTTTTAAATTTCATTTCAGGTGAGATTACACCATTTACAACCATGGCTGGAATTAATGTGAAATATAAAGGTGAAACGTGGGACCTTATTAAGGATTATGACCTCTATTGCTCCGAAAATAGTGATTACGGGGTTGCCATCAAAGATGTTGATTACCAACCCAAATTGCTAATCATTAATATGCTCACCTCAGAAGTGGTTTATGAATTCGATTATGATGAAAATTTCGACCTGGATAAATTTCAATGGGTTGATTTTTTCGTGGTTGAGGCTATGAAGCAAGCTATCGAAACCTATGAGAATAAAGTCGAAGCCCAGGCGGAATACTGGGAAGCTATGGCCTCGCAGTATTTGGATTAAATATTTTTATATGCCTAAATTTAGGCATATAGACTTATTATATGAAAAATGGACCGAGCACGCACAAAACTGATTTTGAAAGTTTATTTCAGGCTTGATTAAACCATGACTGGAATTACTGTTATTTATAAAAGTGAAAAGTGGGACCTTATTAAGGATTATGATATTTATCTCTGTAGAGGTATAGATTACGGGGTTGCCATCCAAAATATTCATAACAAACCCAAAATGCTAATCATTAGTCTACCCGACTATGAAGTCCGTTTTAATTTTCTGCATACTGCTAATTATGCACCAAAGATACTTCAGTATGTTGATTTTGACGTGCTTGAGGCGATGAAGTTGGCTATTGAAGCCTATGAGGAGAAGGATCAGGTAAAATACGACCTTATGGCATCAAAATATATGGATTAAATATTTTTTATATGTCTAAATTTAGACATATATCTAAAAATTTTTACGGGACTTAAAGGCTTAAAGTAATATAAATGGGCTCTATGCACGACGAGTATTTTGCATGCCTTGAGAAATACGAGGAAAAGTATGGTCCCAGAACTATTGTTTTATATATGGTGGGTTCCTTTTACGAAATGTATGGGATTGATAATGACCGGGAAAAAATCGGGCATCTCCATGAAATATGTGAATTTTTAAACATCCAAGTCACCCGGAAAAACAAGGAAATACTTGAAAATAGCCGTAAAAATCCTCTCATGGCTGGGGTGCCGAGTTTGGCTGTAGATCGTTATGTATCCATTTTGCTCGACCATAATTATACCGTTGTTATTGTTGATCAGGTTACCCCTCCACCGAAGCCGAAGCGTGAAGTAACGCATATTTACAGCCCAGGAACCAATATTACAAAAACAACTCCCGACACGAATTTTATATTATCAATTTATATTGAGCAGGAGGCTCCCGGTCTTTACAGTATCGGGCTAAGCGTGTGTGATATTACAACCGGAGAGTCAATTTGCTATGAAACCCATAGCCGTAAAGAGGATGATAAATATAGCTTGGACGAAACTTATCGATTTATTCAAACCTATAATCCAAGCGAAATACTAGTTACTAGTCGTAACCTCGACCTTACCGAGGCCGAGCTTACTACTTATTGGGAACTCAGTTCAACTACCGTTCATTGGACTTTAAATAAAATACCAAAAGAATATTACCACCTAGCTTATCAGCACCAATTCTTTGGTAAAATCTATCCGCGCACAGGTTTGCTAAGCCCGATCGAATATATGGACCTTGAAAAAATGCCCGGGGCTATTTTGGCTTTTTTAACCCTATTACAGTTTATTTATGAACACAATGAAAAGTTTATTGAATGCATCAAGAAGCCTACTATATGGCAAGACCGCGCGCACCTTATTTTGGCAAACAATGCTATTTCTCAGCTTAATCTCAGCGGAGGGGGAGCGCGTAAAACAGGATCGGTGTTAAACATTATTAATCATACAAAAACCGCAATGGGGCATCGGTTACTTAAAGATCGTTTGTTAAGCCCGATTGTCGACCTCGCGGAATTGGAACGGCGATATGGGATGATAGAGTGTTTACTCGCCAGCCGCGATACTTTGGATCAGCTTATAAAATTCCTTACTGAAATCACAGATGTTGAAAAACTACACCGAAAAATGGCCTTGAAAATGCTTCGACCGTGCGATTTTAATGACCTGGATCTATCCTATCAAAATATTACACGAGCGTCCGAATTAATTAAAGGTGTGGAAAAACTTCAAGACCTTTTACCCGGTACTGAAACTGGTGAAAAATTTAAAACGTTTTGTAATAAATACGAAAAAGTATTAAACCTTGAAGAAACGGGGAAATATGGCCTAAATAATGTTTCAGCCAATTTTTTTAGGGTGGGTTATAATACGGAACTTGATGCTCTTCACACAGGAATTACCCAAGCCAAGTTGTTTTTCGAATTGTTGGCACGAGAGTTAGGCAATTTCATCGATCCAAAATCCACCAAAGAGCTCGTCAAAGTATGCAAGACCGACCAGACAGGGTATTATTTGCAGCTTACAGCCGTCCGATATAAAACATTGGCAAAAAATTTTACTGCTAATAACGAGCTGGTAGTGGGGGATAAAAAATACACGATAAAATTAGAAGATTTCCGGGTGGATAAAAATCGTTCCGGGAATACAGTTAATCTAAGCTCTGAACTTATTCGCGAAATTTCGGACCAGCTCGTGGCTGATACCAGCGAACTATCCCGCGCAACATTGGCGACTTTTGTGGATTTTCAGGCTGAATTAACGGAGGAATTTCAAAGCGTGCTTCGGGACTATACGGCCTTTATTGCCAAGCTCGATGTGTATGTATCATCAGCATATATCGCAATTAAATACAACTATTGCCGGCCTACACTACTACACTCTGAACATAGCCAAATTCACGCCGTCGATTTGCGCCATGCGATTATTGAACGGCTTGATACCAGCTTAGAATATGTTCCCCACTCAATCACCCTGGACGACCAACAACTCGGGATGCTGGTATACGGGGTAAATTGTTCGGGTAAAAGTAGTTGTATGAAATCGATAGGCATTGCGGTTTGCCTAGCTCAAGCGGGTTTTTATGTTCCTGCAACAGAATTCCATTTTACGCCCTATAATTATATTCTTACACGTATTATTGGAAATGATAATTTATTCAAGGG
>Ga0209578_10002490_pt1 | contig 15190 bp, 8 predicted proteins | sample tdAd472_FD_187127 | JGI IMG/M metagenome (GOLD analysis project Ga0209578, IMG submission 187127) | Marine sediment microbial communities from the Atlantic coast under amendment with organic carbon and nitrate - tdAd47.2 (SPAdes)... | ecosystem: Environmental > Aquatic > Marine > Coastal >...
AATATCCTTGTCAGGGTTTCGTCGTCACTGAACATCAGGTGCTTCAGGGCGCCGGCAACATGAATAAAGACCAGCAGGGCCAGCACACTGGCGGAGACGCTGTGCAGGGTGAGGGCAATCCGGGTCAGTGTCGGCGAACCCCCGGAGAAAAAGGCCAGCACGGGTCCGGTAACCAGCATTATCCCCAGCATCAGCAGGATAAGGTAGTGTGTTGCCCGGGCGATCCTGTGGGTCAGGACGGTCTGTCCCATCGCCCGGGGGTGGGCAATCTTCAACCGCCAGCCAATGCGCAGTGCCAGTAACAGCCAGACTGTGAGTGCCAGGAATACGTGCTGATCGCGACGCTGGTCCGCGGCATCGGCTGGAAGAAACTGAATACTCTGCCCCAGAACCCACAGGGCGGTAATGGCCACTGCCGACGACCAGTGCAGGCCTATGGAAATCCAGCCGAAGGAATCCGGCTGGTCCCGAAGTGTTGATTGCCTGTTCATCCCCTGGCCGGAACTGCCATCGTCAGCTATCACTGCCCGGTGCATGCCAACGTGGACCGTGGCGGCAACCGGGTTCAGTCGTACTTGGACGGATAGAAGCGCACCGAAGCCCGGGCGGCTTCCGGGTCACAGTCATACGCTGCCAGCTGATAGCCTGCCCGTGCCGGTACCCAGCGAGTAGTGTAGGAAGTGGGTTCGCGAAGGAACATCGGGTCTTCCACTGTTACCGTGGCGTTGAGGTTGTCTCCGTCCATCCAGTACCTCTCGGTTACCACCTTCTGCGACGATGACGGTATGCCGTTGTAGTCGTCAAACCCGGTTATATCAAACACGAAGTGCGTCGTGGTGATATGCAGCGAACCGTCTTCGTAGTAGCCGGAGGAGAATCCCTGGATACCGTAGTCCAGGGACGTGGGTTCGCGACCATCGAGCCATACGGTACGCAACTGGTCATCTTTCTCGTAGCGCAACAGGACCCGGTCCGGCCATTGGGTCAGCTGAAAGTGGTAGGGATCATACTGAATGGCCGGTGATGAGGCGGGCTGGCAGTCATACTTCGGCGAGATGATTTCCTCGAAGGCTTCCTGGTAGGCCAGGGCCCGTTCATTGAGTACCGGAAAATTCTCTTCGGTCCAGGGCATATTGACCCCGTTAACCGGGCGGGCGCCAAAGCCGCCGTCCCAGACTCCGGACAGGTCCGGAATGTCCTGATCAGGAGACTGTGCACTGAGCTGGGGAAGCGTACAGGTCAGGGACAGGCCCAGTGCAGCCAGGATGAAGGGTTTGAATGCGTTGAGTTCACCAGGTTTGCTTGCCGGTTTCATTAATTTTACTGCCTCTCTTCTTGTTCAGCTGGAGTTATTTTGCGTGATGGTCTGGTGTTGAATCAGCGGGCTACTGGGGAGGCGGATTGTCTTCCTGGACCCGACCCCCTTCCAGTACCGGGCTGCCGTCCGGCCTGGTCATGCGTACCGGTCCGCCGATGCCGTGTGAACCCTCGGCCCTGGAGGGCTGTCCGGATACCCTGATCATGGTGCCAACCGACAGGGTGTCCGGTGTCCAGCCGACCCGGCGCAGACTTACCGGCGCCCCCAGTTCAACCTGCCATTCCGTTGTCGCGCCATTGGCTTCAGTCACGTCCACGTAGAGAAAGGCATGGGGATTGCGGAACACGAACCGGGTAACCGTGCCTTCCACCTCGACGCGTCTATCCGGATCGTAAAACGGGGCACTGGCATGGTGAGCCAGGGCGGGATTCGATGACGGAGCGAACAGCAGGACAAGGGTGGCGGCAAAGGCGAAGGACAATGGGCGAATGGGCATGATGATCTCCTGTTGCCGCAATGGCGCGGCTTTTATCAGTTTTGCAGAATAATCAGTATCCCCGGGGGAGTCAACGCGCACCGGTTTCTGGCCGGGGCCCGGTTGATCAGCCGGCAACGTGGCCAGGTGTGGATTTTGGCAATACCTGCGGTTTGGGTTTAAAGTAAGTCCACGTCAGCGGTGGAACCGGTAGAGGGCTGGAGCCTCGATGCACACCGGTTCCGGTGTAGCGGACAGCTGAACCCGAAGCCCCGGGTCCGCGTTACGCCGGGTCTGACTATCACGAAGAAACAGCCAGAAAAGGCAACGAACAGAATCAACGAAAAGAAACTACCAGGAGAAGGAGTGCATAATGAAAAAATCGATAAGAACGCTACTTGCGACGCCGTTACTTGCGCTGCCGGCACTGACCGGCGCCCAGGACAGCGATCAGACCTGGGCCACCTACATTACCGAGGAACAGTGGCAGAAGGTCAATGAACTGCCCGGTGTGGATCGACAGATTGTCAGCCGGGATATCGGTAAACTCAATCTGTCCGTGGGCATCATTCACCGGGGAGCCGTGGAACGCGCCAGCGGCCGGGCGACGCCCAACCCGGAAAGACCCTGTGGCGTGACCACGACCAGTCGTAACAGCCGTGCCCGGGGAATCATGCATTACCATCAGACCGAAACCTATTATATCGCCTCCGGCTCCGGCACCCTGGTCACCGGCGGGGAGATCATGAACGGCAATGAACCGGCACCGGACAGCAACGTGACCACCACCCTCAACGGACCTTCCTGCAGTGGCCTGATAGTCGGTGACTGGGTAGCCAGGCATGTCAAGGAAGGGGATATTATTATCATTCCTGCCGGAACACCCCATGGCTGGCTGGAGGTTCCGGTTCATGTCGACTATTTGAGTGTGAGACCAGACCCGGATCGGGTGTTGCCGGATAATTACATCAACCCGGCCCTGGGCGACGATTTCCAGATGAGGACCGAGGGGGACCAGTAGAGAGCGACTGGTTTTTGACTGATGTTCGTTACTGCGCGAAGAGACGATCACCCTGCAGCGGGCACTGTGCGACCCGGGATGTGGACGATCCCGGTTTGCTTCAGTGAATTGCTTCGACGTTGTTTTCCGGCGATGTATCCCCGCCGTTTATCCACTGTGGCCAGATCGTGGCAGGCCAGCCCGCCGCCAGCCAGTAGCGGTTGAGTATGGTCAACCATTGGCGCAACTGGCGGGAATTCAGGCGCAGTGCGGCCTTGTCGCCATCGGCCAGGTGAAAAGTGATTTTCAGCTTGCCCTGATTGGCGGACAAATCCACCGTTCTGACCAGTGAGTGGTCCTTGTCCGCCTTCGCCACCACGGGTTTCTGAACCGGTTGTTTCTTCAGGGCCTGGTGGGCCTCCTGCTGGGCAAAGCCCTGGAGCATTTCGGTGGCCTGGGTAGTTGAACCGGCGGAGGAGGCGGGTAACATGTTTGCCGATTTATCAAGCCATTTGAATACGTGGGGCAGCACCCGAACCAGCAGCCTCTGGGTCAGCCAGAGACCGACAAATTGACCATCACGGGTTTCACCGGATATGCGAAACCGGTCCTCGATTTCCAGGTAATTGGTGGTAAGTCGCTGAATCTCTAAATCTGATGACACGTCGAGAAATCCCTGGTTGATAAGCAGGCTGTTGAAAGTCCATGGCGCCTGCCGCTACTTCGATAATAACCGGCCCATTGTGCCGGGAGGTTCCTTAATCCGTACTTTTCCCCTGGCGCTTTCCCGGATTTCATTCGGGCTGCCGGGTGAACTACCTCCTGGTCCATCCCTGTCAGCAACTTCGCGTTCAGTCACTTACGCGTTCTCCACGGAATGCCAGTGGGCTGTTGCAGCCTGGCAGCCAGCTGTCCGGCGGTGCCTTAACTGTCCGGACTTTCCAGCCAGCTGCCCACTTCCAGCAGGTCTTCCGGTTGCAGGATACCGGCTTCCCGTTTCAGTTCCAGCAGAAACCTGACGTGATCGTACCTGGCCTGCTGCAGATCCCGCTCTGCCTGGTACTGATTGCGAATTGCGTTCAGTACATCGACACTGGTAACCGTGCCGAGTTCAAATCCACGCTGCATCGCCGTCGCCGAAAGCGTGGCCGATTCAACCAGTGACCTGGCCGCCTCGGTGAGCAGGCGACTGTTCTGCAGCTGCAGGTGAGCAGTCCGTACCCGTTCCGTGACTTCAAGCCTGACCTGGCGTAACTCGTTCTGGGCAATGTTCTGCATGCTGATTGCTTCACTGACCCCCGCGCGGTTGGAACCGCCCGCGAACAGGGGAATGGACACATTGATGCCGACGTAGGTGGTGTCGGTCTTGGCAATGGGCGCGTTGTCAAATCCCAGGTTGGAATTCTGTTGCTGGACTATCAGGTCGACATTGGGCATGTAGGCACCACGACGTTCGGAAACCAGTTCCCGGGATGCGGTCAGCGCGTACTCCCTGGCCTGGATTTCGTAGTTCGAACCCTGGGCCAGTTCGGTCCAGTAGTCCATGCCTTCCTCGATGTCGGGTATTTCAATATCGTCGCTGAGCCGGTAAAGTCGAATCGGTTCCAGTCCGGTAACAGAACGTAATGCCTGACGGGTGATCTGCAGCTGACTTTGAATTTGCAGTTCCTGTGCTCTGACGGCAGCGGCGGATGCCTGCGTCTGATACAGATCGGTAATCTGTGTCATCTGGCGCTCATAAAGGCTTTCCACCTGTTGCAGCTGATTATTCACCGCTTCAAGCTCAGTCTGCACCGAACGCAACGCATCCTCTGCCTGCAATACGCTGAAATAACGATCGGCGACGTCGGTCAACACCATGGCCAGTTCGTTGTAATACTCCGCCTCACTCTGGTCTTCGAAGGCATGGGCCCGTCTTCTGCTGGCAAAAGCCTGCCAGTTGAACAGCAGTTGTCGGAGCTGAATGGAGTAACGCTCACCGTCATAGTTCTGGGGAATGGTGCCGGTCTCCCGACGGTTGTCCGATACTGATCCGTTGGCAGACAGCTGCGGTAACAGCTGGCCGTCTGCAGCCCGTCGCCGTGCCGAACCCACATTCATCGACTCTTCGGCGATTCGCAACCGGGGATTGTAATTCATCGCCGCGGTAAAAAAGTCCTCCAGCGTGCTGCCGCCGGTAAGCGCCGCATTACCGGTAACAGGGTCTGTCGCAATGCTGCTGCCGGTGAATTCCGCTGCGACTGTATCCAGGGAAAAACCACAGATGACGCTGAACGCCAACGCTGGCGTTATCAAGGGTTTCTTCACGGATACTATTCCTCGTTAAAGCTGTTGGCGACGACATTGGATATCGGCCTGATCAGGTATTCCAGGAACGTTCTGGACCCCGTGGTTATGAATACTTCCGCCGGCATGCCTGGAATAAGTACCAGGTCTCCCAGATCTTCCATGCCTTCCGGTGTAACCTCGATCCTGGCGCGGTAAAACGCGACGCCGGTGCTTTCGTCGGTGAAGCTGTCAGCTGAAACAGCAATTACCTCGCCGTAAACCGTGGGCACCGTCTTTCTGCTGAAGCCGGGGAACCTGATCGTGGCCCGTTGACCGATGGCGACCCTGTCGATGTCCATGGGGGAGACATTGGATTCGATAATCAGATCATCCGACGAAGGAACGATCTCGGCGATCTGGGTTCCCGAGGGGATTACTCCGCCAATGGTATGGAACTGCATGCCGTTGACGACGCCATCCGAGGGTGCCCGGATGACGGTTCTGTTGACGATATCCTGCAGGGCGTTCCTGCGTTCCTGAATATCATTCAACTGGCTCTGGGTCTGCCCCAGGAGATCCACGACCTCGGTCTTGAATTCCTTCTCGGTCTGCAGTATCTGCAGTCTCGTTTCACCAATCTGCATCTCCGTGGAGGAGATTGTCGAAGCGATCTCCGCGGCCTCCCCGCTGAAGGAGGCGAAATTCCGCTCCAGTTCGCGAAGCCTGACCTTGTCGGCAAAGCCGTCTTCCAGCAGTGCCCTGACATCGGTCAATTCCTCCTGGTAGGAGGCGGCCAGCTGTTCCTTGCTGGTCCTGATCGCCTGCAGCCCGACAATGCGGGAGCGCAACTGTTCTATCCGTTGCTCCAGCACCTCGATACTGCCTTCATGGGCGTTCTTGCGTGCTTCGAAAATCTGGGTCTGGGAGTTCATCTCTTCCCTGGCCTTGTCGTTCCCGTCAAGCAGGACTTCGGGGAAAACCACGGCGTCGCGATCATCCCGTTCGGCGATGAGCCGGGCTTCCCTGGCCTTAAAGGCGATAAACTGTCCGTTGACGATCTCCAGGTCCGCCCGGGCCTGGGTATTGTCCAGGATGAGCAGGGGGTCACCCAGGGCGACGGCGTCACCGTCCTGCACCAGGATTTCGCCGACTATGCCACCTTCCAGGTGCTGCACCACCTTGGTATAGGACTTGACCGTTACCTGTCCCGAGGCATGGGCGGCACTGTCCAGGGGAGCAACCGCTGCCCAGACGCCAAACACACCGAAAACCAGGAACAGGATGGTCAGTCCGATGCGTTTGGGCAGTTCAATGCCAAAGCCCCTGTTGTCGGCACCGGTGTCCCCGGCCGCTTCAGGTTCGGTTGCCATAGTGGTGCCTGCGCTGGTGTCTGGTACGCTGAGATTGTTATCTGTCACGATTGATAAATCCTGTTTGACTTCATCGAATGCTCCGTCGAAAACTACTGATTGCTGCCTGTTGCCTGCGGGGACGGCCGGTTGTCACTGGCTGTCATCGCCAGCAGCGGTGCCGGCTTCTACAGCTGCACGGCGGTGCCGCCCTTGGTACTCACCTCGGTCTTGTTTCCCTTCAGCTGTGCCATCATGGTGGCCAGGACCTTTTCCTTGGGACCGTAAGCGATGGCAACCCCTTCCTTGAGGATCAGCAGTTTATCCACGCTTTGCAAGACTGCGTTGCGGTGGGTGATCACCACGATGGAACAGCCCTCGGATTTGATCCGCTGCAGGGCCCTGGCCAGGGTCTGCTCGCCCTGCTCGTCGAGATTGGAATTGGGTTCGTCCAGTACCAGCAGGCTGGGATTGCCGTAAACCGCGCGAGCCAGACCGATGAGCTGGCGCTGTCCGCCGGACAGGATGCCGCCACTGCCCCCGATAATGGTATCGTAACCCTCGGGTAGCCTGAGAATCATCTCGTGAACGCCGGCCAGCTTAGCCGCGGCCACTATCTTCTCCGGTTCAGCCTTGCCGAACCGGCAGATGTTTTCCGAAATCGTGCCGTCGAACAATTCGATATCCTGTGGCAGGTAACCGAGATACGGGCCCAGTTCCTCCCGGTCCCAGGCTGCCACATCAGCACCATCGAGACGAACCTTGCCCACCCGGGCAGGCCAGATTCCCAGGATAGTCCTGGCCAGCGTGGATTTACCGGAGGCGCTGGGCCCAAGTATGCCCACGGCCTCGCCGGCTTTCAGGTCCAGGGACACGCCCTTGATAACCGGCGTTTCACTGCCCGGTGGGGCCACCACGACTTTCTCAACCAGGAGATTGCCCTTGGGCGGTGGCAGGCTCATGCGTTCCTCGTCCGGGGGTATCTTCTCCAGCAATTCGGACAACCTTTTATACTGGGCCCGGGCAATGGAGAATCCCTTCCACGAATTGACCAGCAGGTCCACCGGTGCCAGCGCCCGGCCCAGCAGCAGTGAGCCGGCAATCATCATCCCCGGGGAAATCTCCTGGCGCAGGGCCAGCAGCGCACCCAGTCCCAGGGTCAGCGACTGGATAATGATCCGAAAGGCCTTGGACAGGCTGGTAAAGGCGCTGCCCCACTTACTGGCATCGGCCTGAAGTTCCAGAGCCTGGTCCGTCAGTTTTTCCTGTTTACGCCGCACGTTGGAGGTCATGCCCATGGCGGCGATGACCTCGGCATTGCGCAGGCTGCGCACCACCTCGTTATTCACCCAGTTGTTCTGGGTGTTCGCTTCCTGCATTTTCCTGTTGGTAACCAGCTCGTTGATCACCGCCAGGGACACCATGGCAATGCCGGCAAAGATTGCCACTACGCCAAACCAGGGGTGGAACATGAACATGACAAAGACGTACACCGGATACCAGGGCGCATCAAAAAAGGCGAACAGTCCGGGGCTGGTCAGAAACTGGCGAAGGCTGGTGAGGTCGCTGATGGGCTGGGCGCTGGTATTGATGCCGCTGGAGTAGAGCGCGTTCTTGAACGTCGACTGGAACACCCGGTTCCGCAGGATACGGTCCAGGCGGTCGCTGGCGCCAATGACGAACATCGACCTCACCCATTCGAAGGCGCCCATGGAAGCCATCAGGCAGACCATGATGATGGTCAGCATGGCCAGGGTAGGCAGGCTGCCGCTGGAGATGACCCGATCGTAAACCTGGAGCATGTAGATAATAGGTACCAGCATCAGCAGGTTGACGGCGGCGCTGAAAACCCCCGCGTAAATGAAGTATTCGCGCACTGACTTGATGGCCAGGGTCAGTTCTGAGCGGGGTTTCGCGTCTTTTTCTGAATTCTTGGGCATGAGGTGGTTATTCCGGGAGACGGCCTCCACAGTCGGTGCAGCTGCAGTGTGTAGTTACTGTGTAGTTACTTTGTATCGGTTTGCCGGGTCTGGCCAGGCTTACTGAACTGGCCTGGTTCTTGTGTCCTGGTGAGCCTGAGTCGTCCCTTAGTTGGGGTGGCAGCCGGTAATTTCAATCCCGGCCCACCGAATTGATCGTCACCGCCACGGCGATGTGCGATTTTACCCAGCGGGGTCGTGACTAAACAACCTTGACGAGCAAACTCGTTGCCGCCGGTCGAAGCCCGGATGACGGCAATTTCCCGGGATCACACGCATGGGGGCATCACCCACTGGAAGGTACATAACAGGATGCATAAACAGCCACCTCTGTTGGCGCCGGCTCTCCCGACCATTCTGCTGGCAGCAATTGTCCTCTACCAGGTTGCTTCGGATTTTCTGTAGAAAAATCAATCGGCTCGTCAAGAACTGTAAAAAAGAACCGATAAAGGTAGCGGATACTGATCAGAAATCCGGATCAGACAGTTGAAAATTTAAAAAGAAAAATGAGGTGGTTACGATCAAAACCTGATTCACAGGTTTTGCTGAATCCTGTTGTAATGGCAGTGACTAGCAGGTAACATTCGCGCCCATGTCTGCATAGCAGTGCGGGTGGCTAGTGGGCGTGCGTAGTCCTCAGTATTACCCTGGGTTTGCAGCTTTCTTCCGGTCCATGTGATTACAGTCACAAGGGGCCGGATCAGGCTTATGTATGCTAAGCGCACTTTAAACTGCGGTCTAATGCGAACTGATTAGGCAATTTGAAGATTTTGAACAACAATCTGGAACTGATCTGAACAGATCATGATCAATAGGAGCTCTAAATAATGGCGATAACAGCTGACGAAAGAAAAAGCATTGTCGGTTTACCCGTTGCGGCACTGCAGGCCGCAATTCCGGCGGATGCGTTGAACGACCTGGTTATCCAGTATGAAGCGGCGCCTCGCTGACGGACCTGGCCGCGGGCATCGCGGCCCATCCGGCCTTCACCTCCCAATACCCGGCCATCCTGACCGCGGAAGAATTCGCCGAGCGCTGGGCCGGCAACCTGCTGGGCGGTGAAGTTTCCGCTGCTGCCATGGACGAAGCAGAAGCCGTAATCGTCGGCGCATTGAATGCCGGCACTTCCACTGCCGATCTCATCGTGCAGGCCTCGGAGTTCCTGCTGAACGCCGATACCTCGGATCCCAGCTTCGGCGATGCCGCGGCACGTTTCCAGAACTGGGTTGAAGTCTCCACCGAATTTGCCAAGACCAGCCAAAGTGGCAGCCTGTCAGCTCTGCAGTCCGTGCTTGGCGACGTAAGCAGCGACCCTGACTCCGTACAGGCAGCGCTGGACATGATCGACTCCCTGGAAAACCCGGGCACTACGTTCAACCTCAGCTCGGAATCAGCTGCCGGCGCCGACGTCATGCGTATTACCGGTGATCAGGATGTGCGCATCGACATTACCGCCAACGACAACCAGATTCGCGGTCTCGATCTCAATGGCGACAGCACCATTGCCAACGACGGTGTTGAAAACAACGATCCGACCACACTGGACGATGGCCTCGACTTCGAAATTATCGATGCCTATCGCCGCGACCTGCTGAACGAAGGCAACATCCTGGAAAACTTCCTGGGTGATATCGACTTTGACGGTACCGGTTACTCCGGCGATGGCGTAAACACCGACGGTAACATCTTCCTCGGCGGCCTGGGTGCCGATACAGCTCTGGGCGGCATTGGTAACGATTTCCTGGCCGGCGGCGGTGTATCCAATGACCGCTGGTTCGTTGATCTGCCGGACTGGCTGGATTTCCTAAATCAGAACGGTCCTATCGGACTGGGTATTGGCGGTGTGTTAGGTGGCTTTGTTCCAGGATTCGCACCTATCGACGCCCTGTACGGCGGTCGAAACGCCGACGGTTTCTTTGTCGAGCTGAGCCTGCTGGACAACACTGATGGCAACCGCCTGCTGATCGACGGTGGTTCCACTTCCGACGATGTTCAGGCAGATGACGACGGCGTCCTGGCCGAGGCAGTAGTCGATGAAGTCGGCGAATTCCACTCGTCTCAGGACAGTGACTGGATATTCCTGGAAGTTTCTGACGACGAAGATGGCGTCAACGTCAATCTCGGCGGTTCGCAGGGTCAGACCGTGCAGACTGGCGTGGGTACGTTGCTTGCCTCCATGAATGAAATCGAACACATTGACGCATCCGGTAACCTCTACGGGATGGTCAACGACATTAACGTGTCGCTTGGCGGTGGCGGTCACGTGGTCAATGGTGAAAACGTCGGTATCGGTTCCACCGCTCAGTTGGAAATCGAAGGCTCTTTTGCCAACAACATCATTATCGGCGGTTTCGACAACGACCGGATCGAAGGTGACGACGGTGACGACCTGCTGTTCGGTGGTCGACTGGACTACAACAACAACCCCAACATCCAGGACATCGTCAATGACGGTAAGGACTGGCTGGAAGGTGGTAGCGGCAGTGACAACCTGGTGTGGGAGGCCGACGGCGGCACCTACGAAGGCGACAACGTCCTTGGGGACGATGGCGGTAACAGCGACGTCCTGTGGCTTATTGACCTGTCCACGGGAACACAGTCTACTGACGATCTGACCAGCGACGGCCGTTTCCGTTTTGACCTGGCTTCCAACTTTGAAGGTGGCCTGGGCAACGCGGCCGGTTACGGTGGTGCCGACGCCAATGGCGCCTGGGGTTACACCGCTGACCAGACCAACTACAACAGCAGCTCCGACCGCACCACGGTGCAGGACATGGAGAACATCATCGCCACCGGTCTTGGTGCCGTGGATTACAAGTGGGGCGGTACCAACAGCCCGGAACTGACCTTCAACAACCAGCAGAACCTCATGGGCCTGATGGCTGACCTGGATCTGCGCGGTTCCGACGGTAACAACACCCTGTACGCCTTTACCGGTGACGACGTCGTCGAAGGCCGTCAGGGCAATGACAACCTGTCCGGTGGTGACGGTAACGACGACTTCTTCTTCCAGCTGGAAGACGGCGGCGACGGCCTTGACATTATTCACCGTCAGGCGGATGCCGACGGCGACAACATCTGGGATGGCGGTTTCACCCAGGACTTCGGCGTGAATAACACCAGCATCTTCGGCCCGTCCACCCTGTCGGTGGATTTCTCCGCTGCCGATCTGGAAGAAGCCAATAACGTGATGACTTCGTTCTCCGTGGTCATTGGCGGCATTACCTTTGCCGTGACCGATCTGGCGGCCCTGAACGCGGTAACCAACACCGCGGATCTGGCGGCCCTGGCCAACTCGGCTTTCCAGGCCATCGACCCCAACGTGTCGGTGACTGCAAGCAACGATGAGCTGACCATCACCGACAGCAACCCCGGTGGCGGTCGCGACATCTCCGACACCCAGGCTGAAGGCTACGCGGTAACCATCAGCGTAACCGCACCGGGCCAGGGCGCCCTGGGTCTGCCGGTCTACACGGCACCCGGTGAGTCCCTGTCGCAAGACCGCCTGATTTTCCAGTCCTTCCAGGATCGAGCGGACAACGAGCGGGTTGACGACGACGCCGACTTCGGCGGTGACACTTTGGGCGCTGACGCCTATGCACAGGACCTGGTGGTCGGTTTCGATCAGTCCGGCAGCACTGTGCTGGCCGAAGACCAGGTTTTCCGCATCAACCTGACCAACCTGGCGGTACAGGACGAAGTCACGCTGACGGTTAACGGCGTGAAGTACACCCTGACAGTCGGTCGTGAGTTGGACGGTACGCTGATTGCCAATGAGACCACGCAGGCATTCGCTCAGCGTATGCATGACTACATCAACAACTCTGTGTTGGATGATGACACGGCTGCCGGCGATGTGGCGGCTTTCAATCCAAACACTATCACCAATACAAACCCGGATACCGGTGACTTTTCCATACTGCAAACTCCGTACTCCGGCGAGGAAGTGGTGTTCATGGCGCCCAGCATTGACGTCGCCGACAACAGCTCACTGGGTGAGCGGGCTACCGGTACTATTACCGATCTGTCCGACTCCGAAATCACGCTGTTCCAGTTCGATGGCCGCGACGCCAACCTCAACAGCCAGAACGTGCTGTTCTGGGGTGACCAGGAAATCAATCGCTCCTACCTGCAGACCGCCGAAGAAGCCGGCGATACCCTGCTGGGTACCGACGCTATCGTGGTCAACGTAACGCCTGACATCAATATCACCGGCAGCGCCGCGGAAGGCCTGGGTGGCACCGAGATTTTCTTCAACACCGTTGAAAATCCCACCACCGGCATGGCCAGCAACTACGCGGTACACGGCGACGACCAGCAATTCGGTGGCGCCGGTAACGATACCCTTTCAGGCGGCACCGGTGACGACCGTTTCTACGGTTCCTTCGGTAACGACTTCATCGACGGTGGTTCCGACCTCTACGAAGAAGACGGCGTCCTGCGCGTGTTCAACACCTATCAGGCCAGTCAGTCCACCGGCTTTGTTGTCACTCCGGTGACCCTGGGCATGTTCGATGACACCCTGGTGTACCAACAGTCCGACTTCGGTAACGTGGGCGCTGGCGGTTCATTCTTCGACATCGTTCTGGACCTGTCGCAAAACCAGGCCAACGGCGGTGCCGGTCGGGTAATCGTGGATAACGATGCGGACAACAACACCTCGTTCTTCGTCAACATGGAGAACCTGCGTACGGTTGCCGGCGACGGCACCCTGGCGGGCCAGGGCAATGACGGTCTGGACCTGAGCCAGAGCGTCAACCCGCTGACCGGTGTTCTGTCACCCAACAACGTCGATACCAATTACTACTTGACCCGTACCGGCATGGCCGGACTGGTTGAGCTGGATTTCAATGACGACGATGTAATCACTCCCGCCACGGAAGCATTGCAGACTGTCGACGGTGTCGAAAATGTCTGGTTCGGCGGCGGTGAAGACACACTGACCGTAGACGAGACCGAAGCCGGCAAGAACAACCTGTTCGATGGTGGTTCCCAGCCAGTTCCGGATACCGACAACCCGGACACCGACGACACCCTGAACTACAGCTTCAATGTAGGCGGTGACAACGGTTTTAATCCACGGGTGGTCTTCGCGGTGGAAGGCGGCGGTACCGATACCGATACGGCAACCTTCAGCGGCGGCTTCCTGCTGGCAGCCGACGTCCCGGTTGATACCATCATCAACTTCGAAGAAGTCAATTTCGGCGACACCCTGCACAACCCCATGTTGCGCGATGAGTTGAACACCGAGGCAGTACCCGGTGCCACTATCGACTTCGTCATGAGCGAAGTGCGGGATAGTGCCGGTGACGTGCTGGTGCAGATCGGCAGCATGACCGATTTCGAAGATGTGCAGGCCAACGCGGCCTCCGACACGGTCATCGTGGCGGATAACATGTCCACCAACAACAACTGGAGCACCGATGACAGCACCCTGCTGGCCAACTACGTGCTTCCGTTCGAACTGGTCAACGATGACTTCGAGCGTCGTACCTTTACCCAGATCATCGCTGACGGTGACGGCGCCGACCTGCCTGAGGCAGAAAACATCGGCCTGTTCCACTTTGACCTGGGCAGCGGCAACGGCGATACCGTGGACTACAGTAACGAAACCGGCCTGATCCACGCTGTAGTGGGAATCGACGGCACCACCGCCTCGGTAGGCTCGGTTGTGGTTTCTGACGACGGTGACACGGACTTTACTGACGGCAGCAACCGGGTTGACACCATCTCCAACAACGAGAACCTGGTGGCAGCTCAAGGTCCTTCCACTATCGACCTGACCAATGCCGAAACCGGCCTGAATGTCCGCTTTAACGTGGACGATGGCCCCACTTCCAACGACCCTGCCCTGGACCGTAACGTCTATCGGGTACAGTTGACGGAGCGTAACAGCCTGAGCCCCATTACCGGTCTGAATTTCCTCGAATACGAGGATGCCGGTGACGAGGCCACTGTTACTCAGCCGGGCGCTCACTGGAACAACGTTGAGTTCGGTGATTTCAACGACGGTGTAGAGTTTACCGACCACGAAAGCACCCAGAACCACCAGATCAACATGCGCGGTGGTAACAACGAAGCCAACTTCAACGAGTTGACCCGTTCCATTAATGCCATCTTCGACATTTCTGATTTTGACGACACCAGTGCGGCCACGGCCACAACCACCGGTATCATCGAAGCCGAGGTGACGTTCACCGACGGTAGCGGCAATGCGCTCCCCGGTGGTGGCACAGCGACCATTACGTCCTACAGCCAGCAGAATGAAATTGCTGCAGGCTCACTGCGGGTGGAAGCGTCCCAGGATGCGGAAGACGCCTTCGGTTTCGCCGGCGGCATCAACGACAAGCTGATCATTGCCGGTGAAGTGGTGGACGGTTCCGACCAGACCACGGTGCAGATAGGCACGGGTGCCAGCCAGAACAGCATTGTTCTGACCGGTTTCGAGCGAATCCTGGATTCCGCCCTGAACGACATCTACCGCATGATCGACCTCGAGCGTGTGCAGGATAACTACACGCTGGTGGACTTCCTGGGCGACCAGGATACGATCCAGGTATTTGACGATGCCATCGGCTACGACGGCGGTCCGGCGGCACTGACTGCGCCTAACGACACCATCTCGCTGGAAGTACTGAACGACGTCTTCGGATTCGACTTCGATATCCTGGATGTCACCGGTATAACCGACAGTGGCGTTACGGTAGTTGGTGATGACGACGACCAGGACGACGATGCAACGCCGAACACCGCGGACACCGACTACGTGTCTTCGCCCAACGCATTGAACGATGCGGACGA
>Ga0209578_10002492_pt1 | contig 15174 bp, 10 predicted proteins | sample tdAd472_FD_187127 | JGI IMG/M metagenome (GOLD analysis project Ga0209578, IMG submission 187127) | Marine sediment microbial communities from the Atlantic coast under amendment with organic carbon and nitrate - tdAd47.2 (SPAdes)... | ecosystem: Environmental > Aquatic > Marine > Coastal >...
ATCCCCACCAGCTCGTCGGCGTGGAGCTTGAGCTTGTAGCCCAGCTCCTTGGCGCGCCCGAGGATTCGCCGCGACTCCTCGACGGTGAACACGTGGTCCTCGCAGAAAATGTCGCAGAACTCGGATAGCGGCTTCAGCTCGGGCAGTAGCTCGTCGGTGAGCTTGGCGATCCAGGCCTCGCGGTCCTCGCGATATTCGTCAGGGATCTCGTGGGCAGAGAGGTTGGTCGCCACGAGGTCGATGGGCTGTTCGCGGTCGAGGCGCGCGATCGCCTCGAGCTGGCGCCGCTCGGTCTCGAGCTGCAGCCCGTAGCCGCTCTTCGCCTCGGCGGTGGTCGTGCCGTGGCTCAGCATGCGCCTCAGCCGCGGGCGCGCCGCGGCCAGCAGCTCGTCGAGGCTCGCGGCGCGGGTGGCGCGCATGGTCGCGCGGATCCCGCCGCCGGCCTGGGCGATCTCGGCGTAGCTCGTGCCCCCCAGCCGCTTCTCGAACTCGCCCTCGCGGCTCCCGGCCCAAGGGAGGTGCGTGTGCGGGTCGACGAAGCCCGGGAGCACGAGCTTGCCGCCGGCGGAGCGCGTGGTCGCGGCCTCGACCTGGCCCACGACGTCGGCCTGGGGCCCGCAGGCCACGATCACGCCGTCGGCCATGGCCACCGCGGCGTCTTCGATCACCGGGAGTTCGCTCAAGGGGCCCCGCTGGGGGCGGTCGTCGCCCAACCCAGCGAGGGTCACGAGTTGCCCAATGTCGGTGAGGAGCAGATCTGCCTTCATAGCGGCGAGCTTACCAGCTCGAGCCTTCAGCCCGTCGGGGGGTAAGTCAAAGCAGGGGCGCGAACACACGGGCGAAGGCCTGCAGCAAGCGTTGGAACCGGCTGCGTTTGGCGAACTCGCCCCGCTGGACCTCCTGGGCCTCGCGCTGGGTCACGCCCATGGCGGCCTCGACCTCCGCCGCGAACTTCTGGCCGTAGAAGAACCCGTTGGCCTCGAAGTTGAGCCGGAAGCTGCGGGGGTCGAGGTTGGTCGAGCCCACGGTCGCGAACACACCGTCGACGGTCATGGTCTTGGCGTGGAGCATGACCTTGGGCAGCTCGAAGATCCGCACCCCGGCGGCGAGGAGCTCGGAGTAGAACGAGCGCGCGACCCAAGCGAACGGCTTGTGGTCTGGTTCCTGGGGGACGCAGATCCGCACGTCGACCCCGCGCAGGGCGGCGCCGACCAGGGCCAACTCCAGCGGGCGGTCGGGGACGAAGTAGGGGGTCTCGAGCCACACCCGCTCGGCGGCCACGTTGATCGCGCTCAGCAGCAGCATGTGGATCGGCGACCAGTAGCGATCGGTGGGTCCCGAGACGACCAGCTGGCCCCACACCTCGCCGCAGCGCTCCGGCTCGGGGAACAGCTCCGGGTCGTCGGTCTCCGTTCCGGTGGCCTGGTACCAGTCGCGGCAGAACACCTCCTGCATGCGGTGCACGAACGGGCCCTTGACCTCGACCATGGAGTCGCGCCATGGCTGCGCCTTTCCCGCGTATTCGTCGCCGACGTTGTAGCCGCCGATGAACCCCACCCGGCCGTCGACCACGATCAGCTTGCGGTGGTTGCGGTGGTTGATCGAGATCTGCCGGCTGAACATGCTCACCCGGAGGAAGCGCGCCACTTCGCCGCCGGCGTCGGTCAGCGGACGCAAGAAGCGCTTGCCGGCCTTGCGGGAGCCGGCGTCGTCGAGCAGCAGCCGGACCTGGACCCCGCGTTGCTGAGCGCGAACCAGGGCGTCGCGGATCCGGGTCCCGGTCGGGTCCCGCTTGAAAATGTAAACCTCGAAGTGCACGTGGTCCCGGGCGGCGTCGATCGCACGCTCCCAGGCGTCGAAGGTCGCGGGCCCGTCGTTGCAGAAGCGAACCTCGTTGCACCCGCTGGGGCCCGGCGGCGAGAGGACGCGGCACAGCTCGAGCAGGCGGGGATTGAGCGGGGGCGGCTCCGCCGAGCCGCGCACGATCCGCGACTGGACCTGAGGGGTCACGCCGGGGCGTTGTCGCTTGCGCAGGCGCCGACGCAGGCGGAACCGGCCGGGGCCCACGACCCAGAAGCCGAACAGCCCCATGGGAGGGAGCAAAAGCACGAAGAAGATCCAGGCCAGGGCGCCGCGCGGGTCGCGCGCCTGAAGCAGGATCCGCGGGACCAGCAACGTCACGATAATGATGTTGAGGGCGGAGAGCAGGACGCCCGCCCACCCCCAGAACTCGAGACCCGTGATACTCCACGTTGCCATGCAACGCGAGTGTGCGGTCTGGGGTCCCCGCGATCAATACGCCCCTCGCGCAAACGCGCTCCAACACCGAAGATCGCGGCGAGGGGCCTCGGAGAGGCCCCCCATGAAAGGACACCCGGCGTGCTCGAGATCGAACCCCACCGCTACGTCGACCACGGCGACGAGGAGATCACGCGCACCGCCTGGGGCTTCGCCAAGCTCGACGGCGAGCCCTACGCGATCTACTGCTCGCGCTGGACGATCGGGCGCGCCGAGCGCGGGGCGCAGCTGCTGGTCTCGATCGGCGGCTGGGAGGGCGGCCCCGAGCCCGAGGTCAAGCCTAAACCTGGGGAGCCCAAGCCCGACGGCCCCAAGCTGGGCACGGGCGAGGTCGCGCTGGAAGGCGCCGAGGAGCGCTTCGCCTTCGGCGCGCTGTGCTTCGCCGAGAAGGGGCGCCCGCGCTTCGAGCCCGTCGACGCCGACGCCATCGAGTGGAGCGAGCAGGCGTTCCTGGGGACGAAGCTCAAGGCCGAGGACGCCCAGGCCCACCCCAAGTTCGACGAGGCGCTGACCCTGATGCGCAAGATCGTGCTCGACGACGAGCGGGTGCGCGGGTTCCTCACCCGCGAGGGCCGCGACCCCAAGGAGGCCAAGCGCTGGCTCGAGCGCGCCGAGGCTCGCCTGCAGGCCGGCGACGACGCCGAGACCGTCGCCTGCGCGACCCTGGCCCTGGGCATGGACCCCGAGCTCGCCGAGGCGCTCTTCGTCCGCGGCTGGGCCCGGGGCCGCGACGGCGACTACGACGGCGGGATCGGCGACCTCGAGCTCTACCTTCAGCGCCACCCCAAGGGCAAGAAGGCCCCCCGCGCGCGGAAGATCCTCAAGGTGTGGGAGAAGCGCCGGAAGGGGTAGCTACTTCCGGGCGCGGGCCTCCTCGAGCCGCGCGCGCAGCTCGGGGACCCGCTCAGGGAACTCCACGACTCGGCCCTCGGCGCTGGCGAGGTCGACCGCCGCCGCGTCGAGGTCACCCAGCGCGAGGTGCGCCTGGGCTCGGAGCACATGAACGTCGCCGGTGAGCCCCGTGGTCTCGATCAGCCAGTCCAGGTCGGCCAGCGCTCCGCGAGGGTCCCCCGCCCGGAGTCGCCAGCGGGCACGCTCCCAGCGCAGCCCGGGATCGCCCTCGAACATGGCCACGGTGTCTGCCTGGCTCAGCAGCCACTCGGGAGGAGGCTCTCCACCGGTGAACCATGCCGACTCCGCCCACTCCCAGCCGAGCCGATAGGCGTAGCGGTGCACGAGCCCGTCACGGTGGCCGCGCAGGCAGAGCTCGAGGGCCTCCTCGTAGTGGCCCGCGGCGGTCAGCGACTCGGCCTCGGCAGCCAGGTTCGCCAGCGCCCTCGCCTGCGCTTCGCGAGCCTTCACCGCCGCGGTCCCGAAAGCGTAGGCCGCGGGTGCGCCCAAGACGAGCAGGCCCACGACCACGCCCCAGGCCAGCCTCCGCTGGCGCTCGCGCTGGGTGACCTGCGTCCCCCACCGACGGCGCTCGACGAGATCGCCGAGCCAGGCCGCCAAGGGCAAGAGCACCCCCGCGGCGACGGCGACCGCGCACGAGAAGCGCGAGTCGGTGCGCGGGGCGAGCTCGGTGAACAGGAGCAGCGCCACCGCAGGGCCGCTCGTGCCCAGGGTCGCGACCGCGATCTGCTCGGGCACGCACAGCGCGCAGCCGCGAGCTAGCGCCCCCAGCGCGAAGGGCAGCCCCAACACGCCGAACACCCCCAGGTAGAGCGCGGGGTCCTGCCCCATGTCGCGCAACACGATCCCCAGCTCCTGACGGGCCTCGACCGAGTCGAGACCGTCCACGAAGCCGTTCGCGTAGATCGACTCCAGCAGCGCACCCAGGCAGAGCAACCCGGCCATGACCCACACCGCGGCGGAGGTCAACAGCAACCTGCGCCGTGTAGGCGTGCCAGGTGGCCAGGCCACGCTCTCGAACAGCCCCACCGCGCCCAGCACCAGCCCGCCGAGGAAGCCCTGGAAGGCGACGTTCCCGACCCCCCCCCAGGCGAAGCCCATGGCCAGCCCGATCACCGCGCACGTGATCGAACCCGCGACCCCGGAGAGCAGCGCGCGCAGGATCGCGCGCCTGACCGCGCTGGTCTGCAGCCCGCGCTCGGGCTCGGCGGAGGCGCTGGGCTCGGCGGAGGGGGAGGCTTCGGGAGGCTCGGACATGGGCCTACGCTAGCGGATCCCCGTGCAGCCGTCAGTCTCGACTCGGCTCGCTCACCAGCCCCCGGCGTCGGGGCCGAAGCCCGGGGGAGCCGGCGCGCGGGCGTCCAACGGGATCAACGCCCGCACCCGGTCCAGCTCGGCGTCGGCGGGGGGAGCCGCCGCCGCCCGGCAACGCTCGAGGTCGGCTCGGGCCTCCGCGGCGTTCCCCAACCGTGCGTTGACCTCGGCGTGCAGCAGCCACAGCTCGGCGTAGCCTCCGGGTTCGTCGGCGTACTGCTCCAGACCGTGAGCGGCGTCGAGGTCGGCGAGGGCGAGCTCGTAGTCGCCGCGCCGGGTCCGCGCCTCGGCGCGACGAAACCGCAGGGGGCGCAGCTCGTGAAAACTCGCGACCCACTCGTGCTCCTCCTGGCTCATGTCCCCGGGGGGCCCCGCTTCGTCCAGGATCCAAGCCGCCTCCAGCCAGCAGTTGCGCAGCTCCTGCCGGGCAAAGATCGCGGTGCCCTCCTCCTCGGCCTGGCGGCACACCCCCAGCGCGAGCTCGGGGTTCCCTGCGGCCAACGCGTCTTCCGCGTTCTCCAGCCGCAGCTGAGAGAGGATCAGGTAGTCGTAGCGTTGGTTCCCCATGGCGCGAGTCGCCACCCACACGAAGGCGGTCGAGACCAGGAGGGCCAGGGTCGCCAGCCAGGCCAACGCGTGGTCGGGGAAGCGCGCCGGTCTCCGCGCTGCGCGCCAGTCGTCGAGCTTCCCGACGACGGGCAGCGACACGGCCAACCCACAGATCAGGAGGAATTGGAACCCGGCGTCCGGGTTCACCCCCTCGAACATGGGGTTCAGGAAACAAGCGGGCAGCGCCGGGAACACGACCCCGAAGAACGCCGCCGCCGACTGCTCGAGGCGTCCGATCCCGCAGCCGTCCATCAGGCTGACCACGGCGAAGGGGAAGCCCAGGATCGCGGCGACAACCAGGAATGGCGCGAGGTCGTCCTGCACCAACTCCAGGTAGACCTCGAAGGCGGCCTGGAAGGCTTCGGGGTCCGTCCCCTCCACGACGTAGTAGTAGTAGTTGATCTCGACCTGAGTCACCCAGGCGAGGCCCCCGGCCACCACCCACACCCCGAGGGCGGTGAGCAGGCGTCGAACCCGTGTCCCGGGGCGCGGACCCCAGCCGACGGCCTCGACCAGCGCCGAGATCCCAAAGCAGCTCCCGATCGCGAGCATGTGCAACAGCATGTAGCGGTCGGCCGGTCGCGTCGGAAACCAGCCCGTGGCGGCCAACCCCATGCCCAGCGCGGCGCACACCAGCGCGCCCCCACCACCCCGCACGACCCCGCCGCGGAGGGCGCGGGCCACGCGCAGGGTGACGTCCTGCTGGAGGGGGACCTCGGGCTCGGGGAGCAGGTCGGAGATGCCCGGATCGCCTCTAGCCCTCGACTCGTCCTCCGCATCGCCCATGCGATCAACGCTAGCGGACGCGTCCTCGCTCCGCCTCCCGTTGCCAAGCGCCCGCCCCTGCCGCAGACTCTCGCTCATGAACGACCTCGCGAGCCTGGACCCCTTCTTCCGCCCCTCCTCCGTCGCCGTGGTCGGCGCCTCGACGCGCCCCACCTCGGTGGGCCACGCGGTCTACCGCAACCTGCTCTACGGCGGCAAGACCGGCGAAGACCGCGACCGCGGCTTCAAGGGCGACGTGTGGGGCGTGAACCCCAAGGGCGGGGAGCTGCTCGGCCAGCCGCTCTATGCCTCCCTCGCCGACTGCCCGGGCAAGCCCGAGCTGGTCGTGGTCGCGATTCCGCCCAAGTACATTCCCGGGGTCCTGACCCAGACCGCGGACCTCGGCTGCGCGGCCATGATCGTGATCTCGGCCGGCTTCGCCGAGCTCGGCGCCGAGGGCAAGCAGCTGCAGGACGAGCTCGTGGCGCAGGCCGCCGAGCTGGGCGTGCGTCTGATCGGGCCCAACTGCCTGGGCGTGATTCGCCCCGCCGACCAGCTCAACGCCAGCTTCGCGGCCACCACCCCGCGCCGCGGGCGGATCGGCCTGCTCAGCCAATCGGGCGCGCTGGTCACGGGCCTGATCAGCGCCTGCGAGCGCGAGCACTTCGGGCTCTCGGCCGCGGTCTCCCTCGGCGCCAAGGCCGACGTCGAAGACGAGGACGTGCTGCGCTGGCTGGCGGAGGACGACGAGACCGGCGTGCTCTCGGTCTACATGGAGGCCCTGACCGAACCCCACGGGTTCATCGCCGCCGCGCGCGCGATCGTGCCCAGCAAGCCGATCGTGGCGATCAAGGGCGGGACCACCGCCGCCGGGGCCAAGGCCGCGAGCAGCCACACCGGCTCGCTGGCGGGATCGGTCGCGGCCTACCGCGCCGCCTTCGCCCAGACCGGGGTGCTGATGGCCGAGACGATCGGCGAGTTCATGGCCTGGTCGCGGGCGCTGGCCTACCAGCCCCCGGCCCCGGGGGAGCGGGTCGCGATCCTGACCAACGCCGGGGGCCCAGGCGTGCTGGCCGCCGACGCGGCCACCCGCCGCGGGTTGACCCTCGCGACCCTCGAGCCCGACACCCTCGAGAAGCTGAACGCGGTCTTGCCCTCGGTGTGGTCGCACAACAACCCCATCGACGTGATCGGCGACGCGGACGCCGAGCGCTACGCGCGCTCGCTGGAGATCCTGTTCGAGGCCGCCGAGGTCGACGCGATCGTGCTGATCATGACCGAGCAGTCCATGACCGACCCGCTGGGCACCGCGGAGCAGATCGTCGGGGTGCACGAGAGGCTGGGCGGATCCAAGCCCCTGGTGGCGAGCTTCATTGGCCTCGACGGGACCCCCGTCGGCAGCTACCTCGACGAGCGTGGCGTCCCCGAGATCTCGCTCCCCGAGCTGGCGGTGGCCGGCGTGCACGCCGCCGTGCTCCGCGGCCGCTGGCTGCGCCGGGGTGAGGCCCCGACGCCCAGCCTCGACCTGCCGGCGCCGAACCTGGCCGCCGCCAAGGCGCCGCTGGAGGCGGCCAAGCAGGCCGGGCAGGCGAACCTCGACCTGGCCCTGGCCCGCGACGTGCTCGCCGCCTGCGGGCTGCCCTACAACCGCTCGGGCACCGCCAAGGACGAGGACGAGGCGGCGAAGGTCGCGGCGGAGGTCGGCTTCCCGGTGGTGATCAAGCTGATCAGCCCCGACGTGGTCCACAAGTCCGACGCAGGCGGCGTGGTCCTCGACGTGATCGACGCCGAGGGGGTCAAGGAGGCCTGCGCCAAGATCCGCAAGCGAGTCGCGGACTACGACGCCAAGGCGCGGATCACGGGGTTCACCGTCGAGGAGCAGATCAAGGGCACCGAGGTGATCGTGGGCATGTCCCGCGACCCCAGCTTCGGCCCGCTGCTGATGGTCGGCATGGGCGGGATCTTCGTCGAGGTCTACAAGGACGTCTCCTTCCGCTTGTTGCCGCTGACCCGCCGCGACGCCCTGGACGTGATCGACGAGATCCGCGCCCAGGCCCTGTTCAACGGCGCCCGCAACCAGCCGGTCTTGAACCGCGACGAGCTGGCCGAGGTCCTGCTCCGCGTCTCCGCCCTGGTCGAGGCCTACCCCGAGATCCGCGAGCTCGACGTGAACCCGCTGGTGATCACCCGCCGCGGCCTGGTGGCGATCGACGCCCGGGTCGTGATCGGCGACGCGCCCGCGCACTAGCCCCAACCTCCGCGCGGGTGACGGCCCAGGGTTAGCCTGGGTCCATGGACGAGGCGGAGCGCAGCGAGGTGGACCCGGCGGCGATCGGGACCACGACACCCACCGAGGCGGAGGACCCCGCCGCGCCCGCCCAACCCAGCTGGGTGCGCACCGCGTTCCTGCGCGCCGGCGTCGCCTCCGCGCTCGGGGGCCTGGCCTGCCTGGGGCTCGGCGTCGCCGCGCTGCTGTTTCCCTGCGCGAGCTGGGTCGGCGACTGGCTGCAGCGTCGGCGCTGGAGACGGAGCCCAGCCCGACCGACCCAGCGCAGGGCCCAGGCCTGGGCGACGGTGGGGGTCGCGCTATTGTTGGGCCCCCTCGCGGGCGCCGGAGTTGGCGCCTGGAAGCAGCACCAGGACGCCGTGATCGAGCAGCTCCGGGAGCTCGAGGACGACGCCAGACAGTGGACCGTCTTCGGTCTCGTTGGCGCCGAGCCGCTCATCGACTGGTGCCAGCAGATCGAGCGGGTGGGCCTCCGAGGACGCCGCGCACGACGGCTGCACGCCGAGTGGGCACCCCTCGCCCACTGGATGCGAGGGAGGTCTCCGTCGCCGCCGGACGCGGTCGGACGGACGACCGTGGAGGAGCTGTTCCTCGAGCGCAGCGCCTACCGCGGCGCGCTGGGCGACGGCGAGGCGCCCTCGTCGACTGCGAGGCTTCGCTGCGCGTCAGCCCCAGCCACGAGGGCTATGCGACCCGCGCCTGGTTGCTCAGAGAGCTCGACCCCGAGGGCGCTGTCGCCGACTACCGCAAGGCCTTCGAGGCGCCCCGGGCGGACGTCGTGGGCGGGGTCTACGCCGACCCGACAGACCTCTGGCTACGAGCCATGTTCTTTCGCGAGCAAGGCGACTTCGACCAGGCCCTCGCTGACTGCGAAGCCGGACTGGAGCTCGCCACCGGCGAGTTGATCTCCTGGGCCACCTTCGCGCTCACCCGACTGAGCATCGACCTCCACGTTCGCCGAGGCGACCTCCACAGCGCTGCCCACCTTCTCGGCCTCTCCCGACACACCCTCTACCTCGAGGACCAGAGCGCGCTGGACCATTACCTGCTCGACCTGAGGACCCTGCTCGAGGGGCGCGCGCTCCCGCCTCCAGTGAGTGGCTGGGCAGCCGTCGGACACCTGCGCGGAGGAGGTGACTATTGAGCTACTTCGCCGGCTCCGGCACGCAGGACTGACAGAAGCTGCGCAGCGCCTCGAGGTAGGGCCGCCCACCGATCTGCAGGGTCTCGTTGTGCCCGGCGCCCTCGATCCCGTGCCAGGTCTTGGGCTCGCTGGCGGCCTCGAACAGCTCGCGCCCCATGGCGTAGGGGATCACCTCGTCGACGTCGCTGTGGATTACGAGCAACGGGCAGGTGATCCGGGGCAGCTTGCTGAGGGTGTCGAACTTGGTGCTGACGAGGAAGCGGGGCACGAAGGGGAACACCCGCTGGGCCATGGCCGGGATCGAGGTGAAGGTCGAGTCGAGGATCAGCCCCGCGGCCGGGACGCGGGTCGCGAGCTCGGCGGCGGGCCCGCCGCCCAGGGAACGCCCAAAGATCACGATCCGGCTGGGGGCCACCCCATGCTCGGTGGTCAGCCAGCTCCAGGCGGCCTGGGCGTCGGCGTAGAGTCCGTGCTCGCTGGGGCTGCCCGTGTTCTTGCCGTAGCCGCGGTAGTCGAAGAGCAGCACGTCCGCGAAGGGCACCAGCTCGCGCAGGAAGTAGTAGCGGTCGGCCAGGTTCCCCGCGTTGCCGTGGCAGAACAGGAGCACCGGCCGCGTGGGCGGGGCTTCGGGCACGCTGCCGTAGACCGCGTGCAGCTCCTGACCGTCCTCGGCGGTGAGGGTCAGCTCGCGGAGGGTCACCCCCGGCTCCTCGGGCGGCCAGCCGCTGGTTGGGGCCGGCGAGGGGAGGAAGATCATGGACCGCTCGAAGAACATGAGCACCACCCAGGCCGCGATCAGCGCGACCGCGAAGACCACCGCCAGCCGCAGGGCGCGCTGCTTGAGGGTCTTGCGGGGTGGGCTGGGGGCGTCGGCCATGCCGTCAGCTTACGGTATTCGGTAGGCTGGCTGCATGCTTCCCCCTGCGCGTGGGTCCCGGTGAGCAGCGATCGCTGCCCGTACTGCCTGGCCGACCTGGCCGAGGTCGGCGACGACCCGGCCGAGGTCGTGGTCAGCTGCAAGGCGTGCCTGACGCGGCACCACCTCGCCTGCTGGGAGGAGCACGGCCGCTGCACGATCTTCGCCTGCGGCGAGGCCGCCCACGTGAGCGAGGTCGTGCGCGAGCTCGAGGCCGGCTCGTTCTCGCCGTTCCGCCCGCTGGGTGAGGCGCCCGAGGGTGTGGCCCCGATGTTCCTCCGGGTCAAGTCGAGCTTCCGCGAGGCCAAGCTCTCGCGCTGGAAGCGCAAGCCGCGGCTCGAGCTCTCGGTCCCGGGAACCCACCGCTGCGGGAGTCCGCTGGAGGGCAAGCTCACGGTCTACGCCCCACGTCCGGTGATCGGGCAAGGCCTGCGGCTCACGGTGGGGACCCTCGTCCAGGACGAGGCCGGTCAGGAGCAGGAGTTCAGCCTGCGTGAAGCCGTGCTCCGGGGCGGCGCGTCGCGCGGTTGGCTGCAGCGCGTGCTCGGCTGGAGCAAGGAGGAGTCGCGGCTCGAGCTCGCCCCAGCCGGGATCACGACCTTCCGCTTCACCTGCGACTTCACCCAGAACCCGCTCCCCGAGCTGCCCAAGCACGCGTCCTTCGGGGCGTACCACGTGCTCCGCGTGCACGCGACCCTCGACCAGGGGGGCAAGCTGAGCGAAACGCGGCAGGCGCGGGTGCTGATCTCTCACGGGCTGGGCCGCTGCACCCACGGCGCGCGGAAGAAGAAGCTCGGCCCGATCAACATCCGCTACCGCGGCCCCGATCCGAACTTGCCCTTCGGGCAGGAGTAGAGCCCCTTGGAGCGCGACCCTGCCTAGCGCCGGATCGCCTGGGGCGGAACGCCGAGGCCCTGCGGCCCGGAGGGGGCGTCGGCGGTCGTCGGCTGAGAGGCGCTGACAGCGTGCGCGCTACGGCGGCCGGCGAGGCCGAGGTCGGTGTGGGTGGTCACGGTGTGCATGTGCACGGCAGCGGTCGGGTCGACGAAGAAGCCCTCCCCCCCGGAGTCCATCAGGTGGTCGACCCGGTGAGGCAAGGAGAGCTGCGGGCGGTTCTCGCGCCCGAGGTCGTCGAGGCCGAACTGGTGGCCGACCTCGTGGGCCACGGTGTGGTGCCCGCGGAGGAAGCGCATGGCCACGATGGAGAAGTTGTCGTTGAGGTCGGTGAGTGTGTGGGGGGTGGCCACGCCGTCGCCGAGGGTCCAACCGCGGCAACCGCTACCCACGATCGGCGCCTGGGTCAGCGTGAGCACCACGCGCCCCGGGCGCTTGAGCCCGATCCGCTCGAGGTGGTCGCGCAGCCGGCGGACCTCGTCCTTGGCCAGGCGTCCGTCGCCGTCGCGGTCGACGCGCTTGGCCGCGACCGGAGTCGGAGGGAGGAGCTCGAAGCTCAACCCCAGAGGACCGTAGACCGCGGCGAGCTGTTCGCCGACGACCTGCATCGCGTCCTTGACCTGCTCGGGCTCGACGCGGAAGGCGCCCTCGCCCTGGAGCACCGCCAGCGCGACGGGGACGCGCACGGTGGTGGGCTTCCAGCGCTCGCTGCGCGCCCCCGCACGGGAACGCACCCGGACCACGAGCCCGCCTTGTCCGCTGCGCAGCTCGAGCTCACCGCGGGGGAGGATCGCCCTCCAGGCGGTGCCGCTCCGCGTCCAGCTCGCGCTCTGCTCTCCGCGGTCGCTCACCAGGTGCAGCGCCGGGCCCTGGGTCCCGGGATACACCAGCGCGCTGGCGCCCGAGGGCAGTTGGTAGCGTCCGCTGGGCAGACGTTGAGCGGTCGACTTGGGGGGCCCAGCCAAGGAAATGGTCGCACTCACCCCAAGCAACCAGAGCAGGTTGAATGGCTTCACAAACGTTGGATTTGCAGATCTTGTGCCATCCCTCGAGCAGATCCAGAAGGACTTATACCCTTGTTTGTGTTTCAGATATGACTCGCCGCCCAGGAATGGGGAGCCAGGCTTCCCTGAATCCGCGACGCCGGCCACGTTTCTACGTAAACTGCTCGCAGTGAAGCGATTGCTGATCGGTTATGCGGTGATGATCGTGCTCGCCAGCCTGGGAGCGCGCTGGGCTCAGGCCCCGTCTCTGTTCCGCTTGCCCGACCCAGCGCTGCTCACTGTCGGTGCGGCGGTAGCGTTCGCCCTCGTGGTGTGCGGCGCGGGCGTGGCCCTGGAGAAGGTGCCCTGGTACCGCCGCATGGCGCTGTTCCTCAAGCGCCTGCTCACCGCCCCCGACGTCCTCGGCCCCAAGATCGACGTGTGGACGGCCGTGGTCGTCGCGCTCTACTCCAGCGTCGGGGAGGAAGCCTTCTTCCGTGGGTTCGTCCAGCCCTGGCTAATCGACGCCGCAGGAGGAGGCGCGACGGGGGTCGTGCTCGGGATCGGAGCGACCAGCATCGCCTTCGCCCTCGCGCACCCCCCCCTGGTGAAGGAGCTCTGGCCGTGGACCGTGTTCGCACTCGTGATCGGCGTCGTTCTGGGGGCCCTCGCGGTGGCCTCGGGCTCGCTCTTGCCCCCGGTCATCGCCCACGGCTTGATCAACGCGATCAACCTCGTGCGCCTCGGACACATTCACGATCCGGAGGCACTCTGAGCCCCGCTGCACCGGGTCCGGTTGCCCGCCTCGGGAGCAGGTGCTAGCGTGGCCAGAGCCCAGTAGTCACGGGGGTTTAAGCCCTCCTCCCCTGCGGAATATCGAGCGTGAATCCACCCGAACGAGCCAGCACGAACGACGGCGCGGTCGTGCGGAACGCGGCGCGCTTTCAACAGCGCGAGCGGGAGCTGCGCAAGGAAGAGGGCTGGCAGGCCCTGCTCGAGCTCTACGAAGCCCGGGCCGGAGTGCTCGAGTCACCCCAGGGCCGGGAGCGCCTGCTGTTCAAGGCGGGTGAAGTCGCCGCCGATCAACTCGACGACCCGTCCCGCGCTGCGCACCTGTTCACGGCCGCCTTCGAAGTCCGCCGCAGCTTCCTCCCCGCTGTGGGCGCGCTGCGCACACTTCACACCAAGACCAAGAACACCGAGGGCCTGCTCCAGGTCATCGAGCTCGACCTCGAGGTCGCCAAGGACCCTCGGCGACGCGCCCAGCTCCACGTCGAGCGCGCCGAGTTGGTGGTGACCAAGGACCCCAAGGCCGCCCTCGACGCCTACGTCGCCGCGCTGACCGCCCACCCGAGCAACCGCCGCCCGCTCGAGGCGATCGAGCGCCTCGCCAAGCAGACCAAACGCGTGCGCCCCCTGGTCCAGGCCTACCGCGTGCTCGCCGGCAAGGCCAAGGACGAGCAAGCCGCGGTCTACCACTTCCTCGCTGGCCGGAGCCTGGAGGACCAGGCCAACGACACCGAGGCCGCGCTGGTGGAGTACCGCCAGACCCTCAAGCGGGGCTGCGACAAACCAAAGATCCTCAACTCCCTCGCCCGCTCCTTCGAGAAGGCGAAGTCCTGGACTGACCTCAACCGCGCGCTGAACCAGCTGCTCAAGGTCGCCACCTCCGACGCCGAGCGCGCGCGGCTGCTCAAGCGCCAGGCGCTGGTCCACGAGAGCGGCCTCAAGCAACCGGAGTCGGCGATCCCGCTCCTGCTCAGCGCCCTCGACATGAACCCCAAGGACCCCGTGGGGATCAAGTCGCTCAAGCTGCTCGCCGAGAAGCTCGACAACCACTCCGCCCTGGCGCAGGCGCTGCTCTACGAAGCGCAGCTGCCCACCAACGACGCGGCGGCCTCGGCCGAGCTCTACGAGCTGGCGGCCGAGCACTTCGACCAGGCGGGCGAGGGCCGCCAAGCGCGCACCGCGATCCGCAGCAGCCTCGAGCAGCGCCCCAAGCGCCCGCGCGCGCTCAAGCTCTACGAGCGGATCACCCGTCGACTTGGCGCCTGGAAAGAGCACTGCGACGTCCTCCAGCAAGAGCTCGACCTGCTCGACACCAAGCGCTCCGAGGGTGAGCGCACCGCGGCGGTCGCGATCCTCAACCGCATGGCGACGGTCCGCGAGGGCAAGCTCAACGACCCCAAGGGCGCGTCGGGCGCCCTGGCGCGGGTGGTCGAGCTGGAGCCGACCGCGGAAGCCTTCCAGCGCGCGGAGGAGCTGGCGCGCAGCAGCGAGAACCTCCCCGAGCTCGAGCGGGTGCTCGTGCTGCGGGTCGAAGTCGGCTTGCCGCCCGAGAAGGAAGGCGCGCTGCGTGAACTGATCGCTCTTCGCAGGGATCGGCTGGGCGACCGCACCGGCGCTGAGCTCGCCTGCCGGCAGCTGCTCGAGGTCCGCCCCCGCGACGTGAAGGCCCTCGGCGACCTGGTCGACCTCCTGCGATCCGGCAAGCCCACCCCCCTGGCCAAGGCGCTGCGCGAGTTGGCCGACGCGGAGCCCGACGGCCAGCGCACCTGCGAGGTCCTGACCGAGCTCGGCGCGCTGCAGCTCGACGCGCTCGAAGACCCCGCCGCGGCCTGCCGTTCGCTTTCCGAGGGCCTGGAGCAAGGTGAGGGCGAAGCCGCCCTCGCCGCGGTGCGCTTGCTGCGCAAGGCGGCCCGCGAGGCCAAGGACGAACGCCGCCTGCTGGACGCCCTCCGCACCCTGGGCAAGACCGAGTCCGACCACGACCGCCGACGGATCGCGCAGATCGAGCTGGCCGAGCTGCTCGAGGGCCGCGGCGACCAGGGCGAGGCGCTGGCGACCTGGGAGCAGATCCTCGCGCACAACCCGGCCGACGAGACCGCGCTCCCCGCCTGCGTGCGCCATTACCGCAAGGACGAGCGCTTCGTGCAGGCCGTCGACCGGCTGGAGGCTGCGGCACGCGCGCTGGAGGGCAGCTCGTCGCGGGTGTCCCTGCTCTGGATCGAGGCCGCCGAGCTCTTGATCAAGGAGGTCGACGCCCCGCTGC
>Ga0209578_10002493_pt1 | contig 15172 bp, 11 predicted proteins | sample tdAd472_FD_187127 | JGI IMG/M metagenome (GOLD analysis project Ga0209578, IMG submission 187127) | Marine sediment microbial communities from the Atlantic coast under amendment with organic carbon and nitrate - tdAd47.2 (SPAdes)... | ecosystem: Environmental > Aquatic > Marine > Coastal >...
CGCGTTGTTGAAAAGTCGCCGTCCCACCCGTTGGGCCCAGGGTCTGGCTGATAGAACAGCGGTCGGGTTCACTTTTTTCTAACCAGACGGCACCGGTCATACCGGCGTACTGGGCGGCACTCGAAGTAGAATAAAGCAGTAGCCCGAGGCAGGCAGTTCTGCGCAAGGTTGCAAACATCTTTTCCTCTTGACGACCCGTTTCAGTCAGTGCGTGGTCGTTCTGGCGTTGTACATAAGAACACTGGATTTAACGGTCGCCGCTGCCAATACTTGAGCCGCTGTTCGATCGTTGAACGGTTGCAGGGTCGGAATCGAACTTTAATCTGCGTTGGGTTGACTGGCCGGACGCTCACTGGACACGCTGGAATAATCAGTCATGACATCAAATTTGGAAGCCGGCACTAGTGTTGCCGATGCGCTGGTAATCATTGAAAAAATGTTCATCGATGCGGGGTTGAGTTATGGCCATGGCATGGGGTGTGCGGTGGATGAGGCCGCCCATTTGATTGCCCACGTGATTGCCGGCGCACCAACGGTAACCACGGAGATGATGCCGCTGATACTGACACAACCACAGGTAGAGCGATTGAGTTCGATAACCGCTGAACGCATTGAGTTGCGGCGACCAGCGGCTTATTTAACGGGTGAGGCCTGGTTTGCCGGCATCCGGTTTGAGATCGATGAGCGGGTGATCGTGCCACGCTCGCCCATCGCCGAACTGCTTGCGGAGGCTTTTGCCCCGTGGGTCGAGGCGGATAACGTCGAGTCAGTACTGGACTTGTGCGCAGGCAGTGGCTGTATTGCGATGGTTTCGGCGATGGTTTTTCCTGACGCCAGCGTTGATGCAGCAGAACTATCAATTGATGCGTTGGCGGTGGCTGAACGGAACCGGGCAAGGCTTGAACTCACCGAGCGGGTATCGCTGATCCAGTCGGATTTATACAGTGCGCTGACCGGGCGCCAGTACGACCTGATTATCAGTAACCCACCCTACGTACCGGTCAAGCGACAGATGCCTGATGAGTACGGTCACGAGCCAGATATGGCGCTATTTGCCGGGAATGATGGCCTCGATCTCGCCTGGCCCATACTGGCCGGTGCAATCGACCATTTGACCCCCGAAGGCTGGTTAGTGCTTGAGGTCGGCGAGGCGATGGATCAACTGGTGCATACGCTGCCGGAGTTGCCAGCTACCTGGGTTGATTTATACGGAGACGCTATCGGGGTGATGATCATTTCGCGGTCAGAGTTGTTGAGTTGTGAGTCACAGCTGCGCGAGCTGGCGGCAGGCGCTGGCTCAACTGCCGGATAGCTGGCGGTGCCGCACCCGCACATTTTCAATTTGTTGAGTGAATTCATCGCCGAGGCGCTGGGCAATATAAACCGAACGGTGTCGGCCACCGGTGCAGCCAATACCAATATTGAGATAGCTACGACCGCCAGCAAAAAAATGGGGAATCCATTTGTGCAGGTAATCGCGAACTGATTCGAACATTTCGTTGACCAGTGGTTGGGCGGCAAGAAAATCTTTGACGGGCTGCTCCAGCCCCGTGTGCGGCCGCAGTACCGGGTCCCAGTTGGGGTTAGGCAGGCAACGCATGTCGAACACCAGATCCATGTCGGTGGGCCCACCGTATTTGAAACCAAAAGACTGGAACAGAACCGACGTTGACAGTTGCCCGCCACCCATCATCCGCAGGATCTGCTCCCGCAAATCGTAGATGGTGTCCTGAGAGGTGTCGACGGTACGATCGGCCAGCTCAGAAATGGGCAGCAGCAGTTCGCGTTCCATTTTGATTGCATCGGCGGTGGAGGTGTCATTGTTGGCTAACGGGTGCTTGCGCCGGGTTTCGTTGAAGCGGTTTAGCAGCGCCGATTCGCTGGCGGTAAAAAACAGCACCTGACAGGTAACGTCCCTTAACCTTAACTGATCAAGCAGATCGCCGAACTGGCGCAGGTTGGTGCTGTTACGAATGTCGATACCGACGGCGGCACGGCGCAGGTTAGGGTTGTCCAGTCGCAACTGCTCGCCGAGGGCGGGCAATAACGCAATGGGCAGGTTATCAATGCAGTAGTAGCCGAGGTCTTCCAGGGCCCGAAGGCCGGTGGTTTTTCCTGACCCCGACAGGCCGCTGACGATTATCAACTCCTGGCGAGCGTCAGCCACCGTACTTTTTTCCACCTAAAATGCTCCTGCCGAGAGATCGGCCTTTCGTTCATTAGAAGGGGGAATCTTCATCGCTTCCCGGTACTTGGCAACGGTGCGTCGGGCCACATTGAAACCAGCATCCTTAAGCAGGGTGGCAAGCTTGGAGTCACTCAGCGGTTTAGTTTCTGCATCAATTAGCAGCTTTATTTTGGCTTGAATGGCAGTGGCAGAGGCGGTTCCACCATCGGCCGTGCCGACATGGCTGGAGAAAAAATACTTCAACTCGAAGATACCGACCGGCGTGTGCATGTATTTCCGATTAGTAACACGAGAGATGGTTGATTCGTGCATGCCAACGTCTTCCGCGATGTCGTGCAGCACCATGGGTTTCATCTGTTCGGGGCCAAAATCAAAAAAATCTTTCTGGCGATCCACTATAGCCGTAGCCACCTTGATCATGGTGTGGTTGCGGCTATGCAGGCTATTAATGAACCAGCGGGCTTCGGTTAAATGGTTTTTCAGGTAGGTGTTGGTTTCGCTGGTATCGCGTCTTTTTATTAATCCCGAATAGAGCGCGCTGACCTGTAATCTCGGTGCAATTGCCGGGTTCAATTCAATTTTCCAGCGGTCGCCTACCTTGCGTACGAATACATCGGGGGTGATGTACTCCGTGGGTTCGTCGGCCACGGCGTTGCCGGGGCGTGGATTAAGTCTTTGAATAAGCGCGACCGCCGCGCGCACCTGCTCTTCGGACAGGTGGGTTTTACGCATTAGTTGCTGGAAATTGCGCTTGGCTAGCAGGTCAAGGTGCTCGACGATGGCGAGGGCGTCGTCGCGCCCGGGTGTTTCCGCTTCAAACTGTTTGAGCTGAATTGTCATGCACTCGGCAAGCGTGCGTGCACCAACACCGGGGGGGTCAAACTGCTGCACCCGGTGCAGAGCGGTCAGTACTTCGGCTTCGTGGTAAGGCTGCTCATCGTCGACCGGCAAACTCAGTTGAATATCTTCCAGCGCTTCCCGCAGGTAACCACTGCCATCAATGGCATCGATGATCGCTTCGGCAATTAATCGATCCCGATCACTAAAGGGCGTCAGGTCGAGTTGCCAGATCAGGTGATCGGTGAGGGTTTCAGCCTTGTGGCTGGTGGCGGTGAAATCGGGAAGGTCTTCGCCCTGGCGATTGGCCGGGGACGTGCCCGATAGCAGGTCGTAACTGGCTTCGGCAAAAGTTTCCTGCCAGTCCGTGTCCAGTGGAGACTCATCAGGTATGGTGTTGGCTTCATTTAAATCAACCGAGCTACCGGTTTCGGCATCGGAAGGTTCCCCGGCCGAGTCGGTCTTGACGGCGCTATTTAGGTGTTCGCTGAGTTCCGGGGTGGAAAAATCGACATTTTCAACCACTTCCTGATCAGCAGCCCCCTGTCCGGGTTCTTCCTCAATTTCCAGTAGAGGGTTGCTCTCCAGGGCCGTCGTGATTTCCTGTTGCAACTCCAGGGTCGATAGCTGCAGCAGCTTAATCGCCTGCTGAAGCTGGGGAGTCATCGTGAGCTGCTGGGAAACGCGCAGTTCGAGCGTCTGTTTCATCAAGCGTCCTTAAAGATAAGGATTCAGATAGCGGTCGCCATTTGTTACCGGTCTGGCGGCCACTGGGGTAAGCAAAAATCGTACCTTAAAATGGCGGGGTTAGGAAGCGCAGAAAGCGAGAGAAATCGGTAATTCTGGAATTTGGTTGGTCGGTATCATCACTGCCGGGAAGGCTGTCGATCTATAAATTGAAGTGCTCGCCCAGATAGACTTCGCGAACCTGCTCGTGGCGGAGTATATGCTCAGGGTCTCCTTCGGTGAGCACCCGGCCCTCATTGACGATGTATGCCCGATCACAGATCCCCAGTGTTTCGCGGACATTATGGTCGGTGATTAGAACACCGATGCCTCTATCTGCAAGGCCTCGAATGGTTTTCTGAATTTCGACGACGGTTATCGGATCGACGCCGGCAAAGGGTTCGTCGAGCAGAACAAACCGAGGTTCCATCACCAGTGCCCGGGCTATCTCTACCCGCCGACGTTCGCCCCCGGATAATGCCTGGCCGAGACTATCCCTGACATGGGTGATGTGCATTTCGCCGAGTAGCTGCTCGAGTCTTTCCTGGCGCAGGGCGGTGGAGAGGTCAGTTCGAGTCTCCAGAATCGCCATGATGTTGTCAGCCACCGAGAGCTTGCGGAAGACGGAAGCTTCCTGGGGCAGATAGCTAATGCCACTGCGGGCGCGCTGATGCATGGGCAGATGGGTGATGTTCGTGCGATCGAGTCGGATTTCTCCCGAATTCGCCCGGACCAGGCCGACAATCATATAAAAAGTAGTGGTTTTACCGGCGCCGTTAGGGCCAAGCAGACCAACAATTTCGCCCTGAGAGACCTGCAGAGAGACACCGTTGACGACTCGACGGGTGCGATAAGACTTTACCAGGCTACGGGTGACCAGTTTGCTCATGGGTGGAGTATCGGCTGTTCGAACAAGGAGGGGCGGGAGGGGTGATTACCCGTTAGTTACCGCGGCCGGGCAGGGTCATGTGCACCCGACCGCCTGACTCGCTACCAGTCGCGGCTTTGGCTTTGATCTTGTCGGTGAGCATGTCGTAGGTGATGTGTTCACCCCGGAACTGCTGAGCGCCCTGAATAACTACTGCATCGCCGTCCAGATAGAGGCGGTCTTTAGTGGGGTCGTATTTAATCCGTTTGGCAGTGGCAATCACGTCCTCCGGTTTGTTATCCGGGCGCTGTTTGAAGCGACCCGGATTGCCGAAAGTGGTGATCATTTCCGTGGCACCGTCGACCGTTTCCACGATCAGCCGCTCTCCGGTAAGGATGAGACTACCCTGAATTAGTTTGACGCTACCGGTGTAGGTGCTGATGCCTTTGCTGTCATCCATTTCTGCGCGGTCGGCGGTTAAATTAATCGGTTGCTGGCTGTCGCTCTGCAGTGCATTGACACTACCTGCCGAGACACAGAACAGGACACTAAGCGCAATTAAATTATTGAGTTGTTTCATAGATTCCACGCACGTTGGATAACAAAACCAGCTTACCAGTCAGGCTATTGACGTGCATGCCAATGCCCGTGGTTACGCCGCTGGTGCTGGTGATTTCTACCGGACTGGCGGTCTCGGCAAAATCATCATCGGGGTAAAGGGTCAATTCGTCCATCTTTGCAGTCACGGCAACCTGCTCACCCTCATCACGACTAATAATCAAAACATTTTCCAGCAGGACCATCTGGCTGCCATCTTCGTTATTCCAGCCACTATCCGCCGTTATCTGAACCGGTCCCTGAGCCTGCCGATGCCGAAGATAGTCCGGATGATCGAACTCTGTCGTGCCATCGTCTCGAAAATGTACCATTTCCCTGGCCGTTAACTGGTAGCTCGGTTCGCCATTAATGTCTAATGCCAGTGTGGTGAAGTTGGTCGCCCAGAAGTCGGCACGGTGCGGTTGTTGTTGAGCGCCATCAGGTGTTTCGGTTGACGGACTCTGCAGCAGCCACCAGGTAAACAGTAAGCCGATGACGAGAACCACCTGGGGATGACGGAATCTGGCGGGCAGGGGTATCGAAAATTTCATGGGCCAGTAGTTATTGGGAAGGCTGTGGGGTGGTTAACATCATCATTCTGTCTCTGCGCCGGCGGTTCCAGGTGTTTGGCTGGCCGCCATCAGCAGATCACACACCTCGCGGACGGCTCCTGCACCGCCGTTAGCCAGCGTAATCCATCCCGCCACTTTTTTAGCGCTTTCGTGGGCATCGGCCACCGCCACCGGCAGCGCGACGCGCTGCATCACCGGAACATCGGGTTCGTCATCGCCGACATAGGCGATCTGGCTGGGTTGGAGTGCCAGCGTCTGTAGAAGTTCGTTGAATGCTGCTATTTTGTCATGCTGGCCGGCGTAGTAGTGGCGGACACCGAGCTCGCCCATGCGTCGGTCGACGGCAGCAGAACGCCGACCCGTAATCACCGCAACATCCGTGCCCGTCTCTATTAGCGCTTTAATTCCGTGGCCATCTTTCACGTTGAAGGTTTTGTACTCTGCGCCGTCGTCTCCCATCCAGAGCCGGCCATCGGTGAGCACCCCGTCAACGTCCAGAATCAATAACTTTATTGAGGCGGCTAATGTTTTGAGTGGTTCCGAGTTCGCTGCGGCTCCCATTAGACGACACCCGCACGGAGCAGGGTGTGCATATTAAGAGCGCCAATCAATTTCTGCTGTTCATCGACAACCAGCAGTGCATTGATATTGTTCTCCTCCATCAGATGTACTGCCTCGGCGGCGAGTAGGTTTTTGCGGGTGGTGATGGAATCGGACGTCATCAATTCGGTGATCCTGGCCTGGTGCAGATCAATGCCGGTTTCGAAGACTCGCCTGAGATCGCCGTCGGTAAAAACGCCCAGCAGTTTCTCTGAGGAGTCGACAATAGCGGTCATGCCCAGTCCTTTCTGGGTCATTTCTAGCAACACGGCGGAAAAATCAGCCGATGCGGGCGCTCTGGGTATGTCGTTCCCGGTAGCCATGACGTCACTGACATGCAGTAGCAGTCGTCGACCTAATCGGCCCGCTGGATGAGTGCGCGAAAAATCTTCCTCGGTAAATCCCTTCTGTTCGAGCAACGAAATTGCCAGAGCGTCGCCCATTACCAGCGCGGCGGTCGTGCTGGCCGTAGGTGCCAGATTAAATGGACACGCCTCTTCGGCCACCGAAACATCCAGGTAGACATCACACTCGGTAGCCAGGGTTGAACTGCGCCGTCCGCAGATACCAATCAAGGGCACGCCAAGCCGTTTAATCGTCGGCACCAGCATTAAAATCTCATCCGTTTCCCCTGAATTAGACAGGGCCAACACCACGTCACCCGGCGTAATCATTCCCAGGTCGCCATGGCTGGCTTCGCCCGGGTGGACAAAGAAAGCAGGACTGCCGGTGCTCGCCAGGGTTGCGGCGATTTTTCCGCCAATATGTCCCGATTTGCCCATGCCCAGCACAACAATGCGTCCGTCACAGTTCATCAGGTGATCGCAAGCGGCGATAAATTCATCGCCAATGCGATCCGTTAGTGCGCTAAGCGCAGCGATTTCGGTGGTGATGACCGCGCGGGCCATTTTAATTACTCGTTGTCTATCCAAAAAGATTCCGTCGGTGGGCAGGGGTTAACAGCGGGGCGGTTGAACGTAAATCATAAAGCCCGAAAAACTAGAAGGCAAAAATCCCTTTACTTTAGATCAGTTAACTTCGACAATTCTGAGCGATTCGAGGATTTTTCTAGTGTCCGAAAGGGATTCTGCGGACGCGAAATTCTCGAATGCGAGCCAGGTCAGGCCGGATGCCTGACGTTTTATTGGTGTACAGGAGGTACGAGTAGTTCCAGCCTTGTGGCCCATTGTTTCATTCTGAATATCCGATGAAGCGCGGGTTCTGGCGAATATTTCTAGAGTAGACCTTTAATACTTACTTGCTAATTGCCTCCAGGGGCGAATTTTAGCTGGATGCTTATACCTGCCGGAATGAGACGGATTTTCATCGCGTGGGTTTCATAACAAAACTAAAGCAGCCGGTTAATCAGCAGGTAAATTGCCAGGTCATTATGTTATTTCAGAGGGGAATAGAGTTATGTTAACTAGTAATCCAAAAGGCGGAGCCTGGCGGAACTTGGGTCGTGCGGCGGCAGTTGTCGCGCTCGGAGCGACCCTGGCTACACCAGCACAGGCAGTGCGTTTTAAACTGGCCGATGGCGCCATTGATGGCTCGTTTGACACGACCATCGGTTGGGGCCTCAATATGAGGACCGAGAAAGCCGAAAGCCCCACTAACAGCCTTTACGGCAACCGCAGTGTGGCAAAGTTCGAAGTGTTTACTAACACGGTTAAAGCTTCCCACGACTTGTCGCTGACCGGTGACAAATGGGGTGTTTTTATTCGCGGTAATTACTTTTACGATTTTGATGCCGAGCATGAAACATTTGCCGGTAGCGCTGATAACCGACTGGTGCATCATGGCGACGTGACCGACGCCTATGTCTATTTTCGGTTCGGAGACGACGAACAATTTAATCTTCGTCTGGGTAAACAGGTGATCTCCTGGGGTGAAAATACCTTCATCGGGTTTTCTATCAACGATATCAATACCGTTGATATCACCAAATTACGCGTACCCGGCGTTGAGCTCAAAGATGCCTTTATTGGCACCCCCGCGGCTTACCTGACCTGGCAGATCAATGACGCCTGGAGTGCCGAGGTGTTTACCCTGTTTGCCTATGATGAAATCAAGGTGGATCCATCCGGTGGTTTCTTCCTCACCGGCGACTCCTTTGGTGATGGCAACCAGGCGTTCCGTGACCCGGCAACTGGTCTCTGTAACGCTCCTGATGGGGCGCCAATGCAATTCGGTAACACCATCTGTGACGCCGGGGACGAAATTCCGTCTGGTGGTGGCCAATGGGGGCTAGCGCTGCGTTATTACGCTGCTGACCTGGGTAATGGCGTTGATTTTGGTTTCTATTACCAGAACCTGCATGACCATGTTTTTAAACTGGGCGCTATCGCTGGCAGTGCCGCTGGTGGCGGACCCGAGTTTTTCCGCTGGTTTCCAGAAAACATCGAACGCTGGGGTGTCAGCTGGAACACCACGGCAGGCTCATGGGCCTGGGGTGGCGAATACGGCTACCGCAAGAACATGAAGCTACAGGGTGATGCCGCAGCCATCTTTGGTATCGGCTTTGGAGCCGCAGGCGGTCTGGATTTACTGGCTGCCGGCGAAGGGGATATCCGTTTTCTCACCCCCGGCACCAAGTATAAAAAAGAGTCCGTTCGCGACTATGGCCATCATCAGTTGCAGATGACTTTCCAGCGCCTCTGGGGTCCAATGCCTGATTTAGCCGGAGCCGATCAGGTCAATACCATTTTTGAAGTGGTTCATGGCTGGGTCACCAGCATGCCTGATAATGATGAGTTCGATCGTTTCGACGAAAGCATCACCAATAACTGGCAGGGATTCAAAGGTCGCGCCAACCTGACTTATAACAATGCACTCTTTAATAAAGTCAATCTGACCCTGAATACTGTGCTCAACTGGGATCTGCGGGGCTACTCGCCGGAATTTGGTGGGGCTAAAGCCTTCATTGAAGATCGCAAGAGCTTCACCCTGGGCATGGATTTTGACTACAAGCTGCGATACAAGTGGGGTGTCTCCCACACCTGGTTCTGGGGTGGTACACCTAGCACCAATGATATCGGTGATCCACGCACCGGCGGCCCCGCACTCGGCCCTGGCAGCACGCCCGGGAATGGAGTCAGGGATCGTGACTTTCTGGCCTTTCACGCCAGCTATGTCTTCTAATCAATTAAGTTAATGTCTCTAAACCCCGCTTATGCGAAAGCTAAGCGGGGTTTTTTTTGTCTGTCTATTAATTATTTTTGCCAATCTATTTAATAACCAACGGTTATCGTTGATCGCCGCTGTGCTGGACATTGGTGGGACCAGTGTATGATCTCCATCAACCGGTAACCTGCGTATCCAGGCTTGTTTTTCGGCTTCTGGACATGGGTTTAGCGGTGAAATTTCAGGTTCAGAAACAGGTTTCGAGGCCGACCCCCTCATCTCTAATCCGCTGAAAGGATTTGGGTAGGAGTTTTATTGATTTCTGCAACTAATAATTAATATCAGTTTTAAAGCGCGTAACTATAGACAAAGCCAGTAATTAGCGGTTAATGTTCCGCCCGGAGAAACGGAAATCTCTTCGGATTAGAACCACCCAGATAATAAGTAAACCAGTGCAAGTAGGGAAGACGCGCTGTTGGGTTGGTCGTTATTTTTTATCTCAGAGGGGATTTCCAATGATTTTTAACCACAATGCAAAAGGTAGTGCCTGGCGGAGTTTTAGCCGCATTGCCGCCGTTGCTGCGGTTGGTGTGGCCATGGCGACGCCGGCGCAGGCGGTGCGCTTTAAGCTCGCAGATGGCGCTATTGATGGTTCGTTTGATACCACCATCGGTTGGGGTATGAACATGCGTACCCGCAGCCATAATCCTACCAATGCTGGCGGGATAGCCGGTATGTACGGCAACCGTTCTACCGCCAAATGGGAAGTGTTTAATAACACCATCAAGGCCTCCCACGACCTTTCTCTGAAAGGTAATGGCTGGGGTGTTTTCGTACGCGGTAACTACTCCTACGATCAGGATGCCGACCACGAGGAGCTGTCCAGCAGCGCCCAGAACGCCAAGGTCACCACGGGTATCTTTACCGATGCCTACGTCTATTTTCGCTTTGGCGGAGATGATCAGTTCAATTTACGCCTCGGTAAGCAGGTTATCTCCTGGGGTGAGAATACTTTCATCGGTAACTCGATTAACGATATCAACACGGTCGATCTGACTAAGCTGCGGGTACCCGGGGTCGAACTTAAGGATGCTTTCGTCGGCACGCCGGCGGTATCGGGATCCTGGCAGATTAACGACGCCTTTACCGTCGAAGCCTTTGCGCTGTTTGCCTTTGATGAGTTCGCGGCGGATCCGGCTGGGGGCTTTTTTCTGACCAATGATGCCTTTGGTAACAATCTGGCCTTCCCCGATCCGACGACTGGTCGCTGCGTGTCGCCCGATGGTGGTGGAAATTCTGCTCCGGGGCCATTTAGCCCGGCCGGTGCCGGTTTTGGTGAAACTTTTTGCGCGGTTAGTGACGAACTAGCCAGTGATGGCGGGCAATGGGGCGTAGCGTTACGCTATTACGCCGCTGATCTGGGTAATGGTGTGGATTTTGGGTTCTACTACCAGAATCTTCATGACCATATCTTCAAGCTCGGAGCAATTGCCGGTAGTGCTAATCCTGCTTTTGGTCCTTTGCCAAATGGTCGTTTTTACCGCTGGTTTCCGGAAAATATCGAGCGCTGGGGTCTGAGCTGGAACACGACTGTCGGTTCCTGGGCCTGGGGTGGTGAGTATGGCTACCGTCGCAACATGAAACTCCAGGGTGATGCAAATGTGATTCTTGGTGCGGTCGCCTTCGGTGGCGTCAACACTTTGAATCCTAGTGCCGCGCCGATTGTGTTAACCCCCGGGACGAAATTCGACAAAGAGGGTGTTCGGGATTACGGTCATCACCGTGTCCAGATGACCTTTCAGCGTCTCTGGGGCCCGATGCCAGAGTTTCGTGCTGACCAATGGAACACGATATTTGAAGTGGCCCACGGTTGGGTAACTAGCATGCCGGGTCAAAGCACCTTTAATCGTTTTGACGAAAATATCAGCAATAACTACCAGGGCTTTCGCGGTCGTTCCAGTCTGACTTATAACAACGCACTATTTAATAGTGTGAACGTTACCTTCAAACAGGCGTTTAACTGGGATATCCGCGGAAATGCTCCGACCTTTGGCGGTAACAAGGAGTTTATCGAAGATCGTAAGGTGGTCTCCCTGGGTCTGGATTTCGACTACGCCCTGCGCTGGAAATGGGGTGTATCCCATACCTGGTTCTTTGATGGTGTCGATGATTACACTACCTACCAGGGTACCCGGGCTGAGCAGAATAATGCGTCGAAAGACCGTGATTTTCTCTCCTTCTTTGCAAGTTATGTCTTCTAGTTAACGGCTGGTTTGACGAAACCCGCCTGGGCGTAGCTCAGGCGGGTTTTTTTTTGCAAATGAGTGCCGCTGGAAAGGGCTAACGTGCTGGACGAACTACAATGAGACCGCTATGCTACGCCCCTGAGTTAGCAGGATAGCCATAGCGAAGACTGGGCGTCCGGGATACAGACCCATCAACCCTTAACCCACTGCTGGACATCGGGAATTGGTTCACGCTTAAAGGCTACCTAGCGTGAATGAAGATCGGTGCCTGAATGAGGAGGACTATGAATTTTCAACACTTAAACAGCCGATGGCGCGCCATTGTGTTGCCTGCGCTTGCAATCCTGGCGGCACACATGCCGGCAAACGCAGGTATTGCGCAAGAAGATCAGATGCTGAGGCCGGCATTTTCGGGTCCGCGTGTAGCTGAGGCGTTCCTGATCGCTCTTACCCAGCAGGACGAGCGCATATTTGCCGCCGGTCAGGGTGGCATCATTATCTATAGTGATGATCAGGCAGAAACCTGGCAGCAGAGCGATGTTCCGATCGCTGTGACCATAACGGCCATCGATTTTGCTGATAAGGACAATGGCTGGGCCGTTGGCCACGATATGACCATCCTTAACACGAGTGATGGGGGTAAAAGCTGGCAGTTACAGAACTTTGAACCGGAAATGGACACGCCACTGCTCGATGTCTGGTTTATAGACAAAAACAACGGTTATGCCGTTGGTGGACGTGGCAATTTTATGTGGACCACCGATGGCGGTAAGGTCTGGAATTTGAAAGAGGTCTGGACCGACGATGAGCTGGTACCGGACGCCCATATTTTTGCCATAAAGCAGGCGCCTAATGGGGACCTGTACATGGTTGCAGAGGTGGGAACCCTGTTTCGCTCCAAAGACATGGGCGAGACCTGGGAAACCCTGGATTCGCCCTACCGTGGTTCTTTTTTTGGGGTGGCATTTCCTACCGATGACCGAGCAATTGCCTATGCGATGCTAGGTAATGCGGCCGTCAGTGATGATCAGGGTGATACCTGGTCTTCAATAGAATCCGGCGTTAATAAATCCCTGTTAACCAGCTACCTGACGGACGATGGCACTTTGGTGTTAGCCGGTATGTCCGGCGCACTAATTGTTAGTGAGGATGGTGGTCAGACTTTTGAAGATCGCTCCATTGAACAGCGCGTAGATATTACCGGGTTGTTACCGCTAGCGAGCGGTAAATGGCTCATCGCTACCAGTCGGGGCGTGCTGAAGGTCGATATTTAGTTAACCAACCTCATCATGTTTTTGTTATCCAGAGTAGTGAATTGAGACCGGCGATAGAACCGGTCGTCATTCTATAGAGGAACTATCCATGTCTACGGACAACAATCAGGGCATCCTTGCCCGCATTTCTAGTTTTTTAGCGGACTGGCAGATCAAGTACCGTTGGCCGCTGTTGCTCCTTTTTGTTGCGATTACCGGTGTGCTCGGCTATCAGGCGTCGTTTCTGCGCATGGATCCCGGGTTTGATAAATCCATCCCGGTGAATCATGACTATATGAAGGTTTATCATGAATTTAGCCCGGTATTTGGCGGGGCTAATGTCGTAATAATTTCCATGATGGTGAAGGAAGGCGACATCTTTACCGAAGAGTTCATGGATGCACTGGCAGCAGCCACCCAGGACACACTGTTTATCCGCGGTGTTGATCGATCGTCGGTTACCTCAATTTTCTCGCCGCAGGTTAATTTTGTGGCGGTGGATGAGGATGGCTTTGTCGGCTATCGGGTTGTTAAGCCCGATTTCGCTAATACGCCCGAGGATCGGGAAGAAATTTATCGAAACCTGCTGCAGTCCGATGAGATGGGCCGCCTGGTAACCAACGATTACAAGGGAGCGCTGATTCGGGCGGAACTGGTTGAGGTTGACCCAACCACGGGTGAAGCCCTGAATTACAGTGACGTGGCCGCTGCGCTTGACGAGATCCGCGCCAAATATCAGAACGACAACGTCAGCGTCCATGTCATAGGCTTTTCGAAATTTATCGATCTGGTGATCGACGCGGCTTTAGGCGTGGTCTGGTTTTTCGTAATCGCGCTGGCAATCACCGCGATAATGCTCTATTTCTATTCCTCTTCCCTGCAAATTACCTTTTTGGCAATCCTGGTTGCGGTCACGGCGGTGGTCTGGCAGCTCGGACTGGTCCACACCATGGGTTACGGTATTGACCCGCTATCGATACTGGTGCCGTTTCTGATTATGTCGATAGGGGTGAGTCATGCGATTCAGATGACCAACGCCTGGAAGCTGGAAATGATGAACGGGGCGACTAACAAGCAGGCTGCCCGCGAATCGTTCAACAAGTTGTTTATACCTGGCGCGACCGCGTTGTTAACCCTGGCCGTTGGCTTTGCGGTTATCTCCTTGATCGACATCCAGATACTGTTTGAGTTGGCGATTACTGCCAGTATCGGTACTGGTGTCATGATTCTTACCAACAAATTCATGTTGCCCGGACTGCTCTCTTTTGCGCGGATGAGCCCGGCAAAAATCGAGAAGCTGAAAGCGGGGGTGGACGGTGACCGTCCCTTCTGGCGTTTTCTGTCAACGTTTGCAGACCGAAAACGGGGTAGCTATGTGTTAGTGGTCGCTGTTTTCGCGCTGATATTTGGGGTCTGGAAAGGTAGCGACCTGATCATTGGTGATAGCGAAGCAGGGGCACCGGAGTTCTGGCCCGATGCGCTTTACAACCAGGACATCAATTCGATTATCAGTAATTTCAATATTGGTATCGACGAAGTGACTGTCATCGTGGACATGGCCAAAGATGGTTGTGTGAATCATGCGATTATGGAAACGGCAGATCATTTCGTCTGGGAAATGTCCAACGTGCCCGGGGTGCAGGCGATCAAATCGCTCTCTACCATTGTCAAGGTGCGTACGGTTGGCAATAACGAGGGTCACCCGAAGTTTTTTGCCATGCCGCGTGATCAGTATTCCCTTAGCTCTGCGTTACGGAATATGGAGTTAAATCAGAAAGTTTTTAATGACAAGTGTGATGCGATTCCGGTTCGGTTGTTCTTGAGCGATCACAAGGCTGATACCTTGCAGCGCGTGACCGATGCGGTAAAAGCTTTTGAAGCCGAGAACGGTCGAGACGAAGTTCACTTTCTGTTGGCTTCCGGTTCTGCCGGGGTGATGGCGGCAATCAATGAAGCGGTGACCGACGCGGAAATGACCATGCTGATTGCGCTCTTTACCGCAACGGGCATCCTGACCTACCTCACCTTTTTCTCGTTGCGCGGTGCGCTTTGCGTGCTGATACCGTTGGGACTGGTGTCCTATCTTGGCAATGCAGTCATGGTGCTCATGGGCATCGGCCTGAAGGTCTCCACGCTACCGGTGGTAGCACTTGGCGTTGGTG